>Ga0302219_10000001_pt1 | contig 309103 bp, 277 predicted proteins | sample II_Palsa_E1_2_FD_194569 | JGI IMG/M metagenome (GOLD analysis project Ga0302219, IMG submission 194569) | Peat permafrost microbial communities from Stordalen Mire near Abisko, Sweden - II_Palsa_E1_2 | ecosystem: Environmental > Terrestrial > Soil > Palsa > Peat permafrost | place: Sweden...
CATGCCCCCGCCGCCAAGCTTCTCAACTATGCGGTAGTGTGAGATGGTCTGGCCGATCATTTGCGCGAATCTTACTTGGGTGACTCGGGCGAGTCAATCCAAGCTTTGGCGTTGGCGGGTTATCCAGGGGATAGTTGGCGAAAAATCGCCTTAACACTCATTGACCCCGTGGCCGGGGGTGAGAGTAATGCGTTAACCACGATCTGGAAATGTGCGGCGTATAAAACGGCACGGATTTACAATGCGTTTGTTGGGCTTGGAGGAGGCAATGAACCGAATGAGATTCTTGCTTAAGCGTCGCGCTTGTGGGCGTGCTCCGACTGCAGGTGGGCACTAGGTTTGGCAGCGGAAGAGAGTGACAAAACATTTTTGGGGGGCAGCATGGCGATCAAGTTCGCTCAGACACAGGACGGAAACGACGACTCCCGACGCTTTCAACCAATGGAGCGGCTAGTCGTTTATCTGTTCGGCACAACTGTATTATTTGCGGCGCTTGGCATGGGTGAAGCGGTCTACCGACTTTTGTTTTCAGAGTTTGACGGCGCGACCGATCGCCTTCCGATCGAGGCATCTTTCGGTTTGGTTTTTGCCTGGCTTGCCACTAAGTTCGTTAGTAATGTTTACCGCAATCGCAAGGAGAGGAGTGCTAGGCTTAGCTTCATTTGGGCACGGAATCATCAAATCCGTGGCGCTCTGGAAGGAATCACTCCCTTGGCCCACCCGGCGAAAAACCAGCAGTCGATCCGAGTCATCCGCGAAGAGGTGGATAGGATTGAGTTGGCGTTGAAGGAGATATTGTCTCGCTGAGCTTCTCGGCGCATAACTCCAAAAGTGCCATTCCACGGGACTCCACGGTTATAAACGTGCGTCAAAGATCAGGACCCCTCAGAATGAATAGGTCTAGACGAAGATCGCGCAGCCAGACCGACGGAAAGTTATATGGCGTAGGCTCCGGCGGAGGTTTCAATCATGGGTCGATCTTCAGCATAATTGAATCAGGAGATTTTTCAGTGCTAGGCGGCAGCTTCTCTTTACTCTGTCCTTGCTAGCCGTTTTGCAGCCGCAATGCGGCGAGTGCGTATCGAGTAAACAAATCTACGACCCGGGACGGAAAGGTTTACCGCACCAGCCGCCATGACCTGTTTCGGATGGGAGCGCTATAGGAAACCGAAATCCGTTGAAGAAAAAAATCAATTCTCTGCGCTCAAGGGCGAATCGCGACGGCCAGGGTGGAATGTAGTCTTTCAGTCGCGGTTGCGGTCGAAACTCGAAATCGAAGGGACACGAATTGATTAATTGTTAATGACACGGAAGATTCTCCAGGGATCATTGGGAGAATCGCGACGAAGAAGCCAGCAGTTCACTCCCGTCACATTTGGCTGGAGGCTATATTTTCCGATGGTATAAAAGCGATTGTCACTCAGTGGGATGTATTCCCAATTTTCGTAGTCCATCACGAGGAGGTTGTGTTCCTTCCCGGTGGATCCGTAGTACGCCTCATAGATTCCATTGAAGTACGCCTGGCGCCCATAAATGAGACCAGACGGATCTTTCGATTCCGGCGCGTTAGCGATTCCGACATCCTCGGTGGCCAGATATTTCATTTCCTCGAATTTCTGAGTTGCGTATAAGTCGTTCCACCGTTTGGCAAACTGTTTCAACTGCTCCACTGCCGGATTGTGTTCGTCGGCGGTCATCTTGAATCTCCGTATGGTCTGTGCGTGAGAACTTCAGGCGTCCCAATCTCCCATTTCACCCGGTGCTAAAAGCGCCGGGCTATTGTCAATCGCCCCTCCGGGGCGCGAATCGAGTTTTTCCGCAAACGGCTCAGACCGGCTCGTTGTTGATCACCTTTGCGCAGAACCTCTGGAGGAGATTTCTTTTGCCTGCCGACATCTCTCTGGTCACGGGCATAAACATTGTCCACCCGAAGTTCGCAGGATATTTGGTGGAAGCGAGGATCTGCTCCGCCATTCCCTTGATCACATTCAGATCCGAGAGGTCGCGGATGCGGCTCATTTCGGGGTAGATGAGGTTGTAACACTGGAGGACTTTCGCGTATGTGTTTGTCCATGTGACTTGGTCGTCCGGCAACGACAGCAAAGCATTGTCGAAACCGAGGCAGCGGATGACCGCATAATAGTCCGTGGTCTGCGCGGGGTAAGAAGTGCCGGGTCCGCCGGGCGGTGTTGGGGGAGTGTCGCCGGTGAAGGGGAAAAATCCGAGCATGGACGTCCCCGAATTCACGGACTGGATTGGGAAAGTAATAGCACCATTGTTCACAGGCACCACGATTTGAATCTGTCCGCTCAGTGTAAGACAGGCCTTGGCTTGATTCGCCTGGGTCACGAGCACGTAAGGGAAGGGATTGTTCGGGTTGATGTCCTGCGGATTCTCGTAATACTGCGCGACCAGCACCTTCACATCGTTACCGGCAGGCTGGCCGTTTCGATAGACGCTGGCGGTCATGTTTTTTGTTTCGCCCTGATCGAGGTATTCGCCGCGCTGGTCCGTCTCGACGACGAGCGGCGACTGCTGCAACGCGATCACAGGCTTGTTCGACTGCATGACCGATAACTGAATTGCGTTCGCCGAGTTCTTGATCAGGTTGACTTGGTCCGTGGTCAATGGGAAGTCAAGAATGCCGGAGGTCTTCACGTAGTTTGCCCGCGCATAGTCCGGGAACGGAATGGTCGAGATGGTCGACAGCGGTTTGCCGGAAGCGTCAGAGACTTGTAACGTCAGCAGACCGAAGTCCTGCTTTTCGGGAATGAGGTCTTTCTCGAGGATCGTGGTCAGGAAGCTGACGGACAGATACTTCGCGTCGGCATCGAGTTTGGCCACCGCTGGGCCAAGCGGGAACGGTGTGGGCGCCGCCGCTTTAGAAGCGATGAGCCCTTCTTGTGCTGCCCGTGCAGACGGCAACCCCACCAACGGCGGAGTGACGGGAGTTTTGGGGCTGAGCAGAATTTGCGTTGGCGCGGTAGCCAGTTCGTTTGGTCCCCAGACGCCGATCGTGCCGGTGAGGTTGCTTTGCGCGGGATTGGGTCCCTTGAAGCCCGCTGCGTATGCTTTGGCCAGAACTTCCGCGCTGCTGATTGGTTGTCCGTTGAAGGTCGCGTTCTGGTAATACAGCGTCAGATAAACGGCGAACTGAATGGCGATCCCCTGATTGGGAGCGGAATTCGCGGCCTTCTGGAGCGCCTGGAGCGCGGGCGATTTTTCCACGCCGAACCATTGAATATCTTTGGCGAATGCCGAGGTCTGGAAAAGGACTCCGGCAACCCCGGCGATGGGCAATTCCTTGAAATCAACATTGCGGAGCATGGACCAGCGCAAGTACATGCGCGATGCAGCGGCGGCGCGGAATCCGAGAGTCTGTGTGCCGAGTTGGAGCCACTTGAGGAAAAGCTGCGTGGTGGTCGATTGGTAGGGGGCGACGTCCACCATCCGCGCAGGCGGCGTCCCGCCCTCGCTGAATGCCTGGCCGACCATCTGCAACAGAGCGGTTGGATCGGTGCAGATGGGATCGCAGCTTGCAGTCTGACTGTACTTGGACTGAACTCCGACGATCTTCGCATTTCGGAACCAGCAACCCTGGTCCCCATACACGTTCCAACTGCCGTTCAGGCCCTGTTGTCCGGGCGGCGGAGGGCTGGCCAGCGAACAGAGCCAATTTACAAAGTTGGCCGGAGGAATGGCGGGATTCTGCTGAAGCGTGTTCTCGTCGTAGGTGCCGGGAGAGTTGTTGGCCGTGTCAGGATTCCACAGAGTCTCTCCTGAGAAATTCAGGCGGGGCAGATCAAGTACGCTCATGATTGGTCTCCTCTTACGGTTGTCTCATGATGGCTGGTGGAACGGTTTCGCGGTTGCCTACTGACCGGTAGCCCAGTACGCCTTGCGCAGCGACCAGACAAAGTCCTGGAACTGGTAAGTGCCGAGGCTGGGCGGCGGTCCGATGAAGTACGGAGGCGATGCCTGCTCATCGACGAACGAGCGCCGGATGGGCACTGTGGGGTCTGCCGGTTTTGCCTTGGCCACATTGGCAATGTCATGGCATGTCAAGCAGGAGGAACGCGTCTGGAACGCCGACTCGATCTGCGTATTGCCCAGCAGAATCGGTTGATCGGCAGTGCCGGCACTGGTCTGCACGCCGACCATCTCGTAATTCGCCCATTTGGTATTCCGGAGAGCGTTCTGCATTTTCTGATTGAGTGCCACAACGGCGGGGTCGATTGGGATTTTTCGAGTCACCTTAGTGCACTTGCTGTTGTTAATATTTTCGAAAGTGATCCACACCCAGTTGGGCAATGCCTTGCTGATGATGTGCAAGCCGGTCAGTCCCATAAGTCCGGTGCGAATGCGGACCGGATTGCCGTTGTTGTCCCTGATCCAGTACCACGCGTTCGTGGTGAAGTAGGTCGAGGCCGGACAAGCGGCGTCATTGGGGTCGATCCAGCGCCACGACGCCTTTACTTCCATCGCGTTCCAGGGAAAGTTCAGCGCGCCTTTTGTGGAAGCCCACCGCATTTGACCCTGCACATTGTAAAGAGTGCCGGCGCCGATGTAATTGAAAGAATCGCGATCCATGAGGATCTCATAGAGGATCTTCTGGTCGTTGGTATCCAGGAGGTTGAAGCCGTCAACCTGCGCGTCATCGGTCATCTGCTGCCAGAGGTCACCACTGTCGGGCGGGCTTACGGGGCCGCTCGGCGCGCCAGCCGGCACAGGAGCGGGCGTCGTCCATGGGGGCGGGACCCCGCCGGTTGGCAGATAGACCTCGGATGTGTTCTTCCAGGTTTCCCACACGACCGGTCCGCCGGTCTCTCCGAAAGATTTCGAGGGATCAGGAACACCGCGGTTGCCGGGGCCCGGCAAGGCGCGCCAGTTCGTGTAGAAGAAAAGGTCCCATCCGTATTGGATGGGATCGTCTGTGGCCTCCTTTGCCGACAGTTCACTGCTGCCGACCAGTTTGGTCAGGTAGGAGAGGCTGGGAATCGGCGCTGAGATTTGCTGTGCCAGCGCGGCTTCCGGCTGGACCAAGGCGGCGACGAGAAGCGCAGCCGTAGCGATCAGAAAAAGCTTTATGACTGGGCCCATGGTTAGCCTCCTGGGAAACCGACTACTTACTAACTAATGAGAACTTTCGGTCAGGGCCCCACAGCGGGAAAAATAATACACCGATTCGGTATTGCGGCACATAAATATTTTCTCTGGCGTTCCTACGCAGAGCTCCTGGCTTACGCTGCCGGCACGCGAGAGTTAGTAACTCCGCCTCGTTTGTTTATCGCGCTCAGTGCTGCTTCTTGCCAATGTCTGCCCAGGTTCTCACTGCGGACTTGCTGTGCGCCTCAAGTGCAGCGCTCGGAGGGTTGAATAGTTGGCACGCAGGCAGAGCTTTGGGATCGAGCTTATTCACCTGATCCCAGGTCTTCGTGGGATCCGGCTTGACCATGGAGAAATCAGTGTAGTTCTGGCTGACGATCGGAGCGTCGGGCAGCATCCCGGGGTCTTTTGGGTTGTAGACACCGGAAAAATAAAATGACTGAGGGTGACGATAAGGCGTTGCCGCCGGATCAGACCGGTCCGGCGTCGAACGGCTCTCAAAGGCATAGCCGAACATAATATCGCCCTGGTCGGTGCGATCAGGACTGACGCCGACTTGCGCCGGCTTACCGCTGCTGGCATCGATCCAGAACGAATAGCCTTGTACCTGCCCATGCAGACGGTCACTGTCACCCTTTGCATAGGGGAGATGCTTGATGAAATCAGGGCGAGGCGGATGGTTCATCGGAGAGAAAAGACACACAGGCGGCATATTCTTCGGGCGATCCTCTAGATAGGTCACGAAGAACGCGATATCGCCCAGAGAAATGAAAGAGCAACTGTAGTTATTACGGATCGGGAAGATTGGGAGACAGCGCTTCTCGTAGTGCTCCATCATTGCGCCTTGGCCGGCCGGGCCTTGCCACGTATCGTCATAGTAAGTGGTTCCGTAGGACAGCTCGTAGTCTTTTCCTTCTTTCATAGGAGCCGGCGGTGCGCCGTCATAGGGCGGTGGAAATGCAGCGAAACTATTAAAGACCCGGTACATACGCCAGTTCGAAGTCCAATACTTCGGATAGGTTGGATCTGTGGGCTCGCCCGGCGATCTGGTATAAACACAATCTTTGAAAGAGCAGGGGCTATCCGCAGGTGGGTTGTGCACACCGTAGGTGGGATAGACATTATCTTGGGCGACCGCAGTTATGACAGCTACGCCCAGTACTAAGAGAGTTACCGCTGCCACTTTGCGGCATCGGGTTTCGCACAAGCTGCTCATGGCCAATCTCCATTTCTCGATTTGCTTTCCTTATCCCTACAAACAACTGTTACGGAAGACGATAAGTTACACCAACCCTGCAAGCAATCCCCGGATTAGGAAACCCCAGATATTCATGAAATCGGGTATTGAATACATTGTCGATTCTCGCGAACATCGTGACATGACGAAATCCATCGTAGTTAAGTATCAAGTTGGTTGCGGAATATCCTCCCACCCGCATATTCTTCGGGAAGATACAGACGCCAATATTTTGCTTTGGAATGTCCCCTCTGTTTGCGCAGGAGAGATGAAGCCGAAACCATTCCATGTATTCAGCAGTAACTTAGCTAGTAGCCCATTATGAGTTCTTGTGAGCGCGTTTCGTTGGGAGCGCGTCATCCGGAGCGCAGCCGATCTTGAGGCAGAGCGAGGGTATCGCCAGGATTGTCTCAATGTCGCGCGACATCCCTCGTACCGGCCATGACGTCGCAGGAGATTCTCATTTGATCCAGCCATTCCAGGAGATAACAAAAGTTTGAGAGACCTTCTGGGGGGCATATAATTCCTTCACGACGATGGCACTTGCGCCCGGCGCGAAACTCGGGCCCTACGAACTCCGGCAGTTGGTCGGGCGCGGAGGCATGGGCGAAGTCTACCGCGCAATCGATACTCGCCTAGACCGGACGGTGGCAATTAAAGTCCTGGCTTCCCACCTTTCTACATCGCCCGAATTGAAACAGCGAATGGAGCGCGAAGCTAGATCCGTCTCGGCCCTCAATCATCCCCACATATGTCAGCTCTACGATGTGGGCTCGCAAGATGGCTGCGACTTTCTGGTTATGGAATTTCTGGAAGGCGAGACGCTCGCCGAAAGATTGGCGAAGGGACCTTTGCCACTTACAGAGATCTATACGATCGGAATCGCAATTGCCGAGGCGTTGGAGTTGGCACACCGCCAGGGGATCGTACATCGCGATCTTAAGCCCGCGAACATCATGCTGGTCCAAGGTAATGCCAAGCTGATGGACTTCGGTTTGGCCAAGCCGCTCGACCGGCAAGGGAAAGGCGCTTCGACACCCGCGCCCTCGTTCTCTGCAATGCCTACCATGAGCGGACCAAACCCGTTGGGTCCGCTCACCAGCGCCGGCACGATTGTGGGAACGATCCAATACATGGCACCGGAGCAAATCGAAGGAAAAAATGTCGATGCACGCACCGATATTTTCGCCCTCGGCGCAGTGTTGTACGAAATGGCTGCGGGAAAGGCTGCGTTTCAAGGAAGAAGCCAGATTTCGCTGGCCTCCTCGATCCTGGAAAAAGATCCGGAGCCGGTCAGCTCCGTTAAGCCACAAGTACCGCACGCCTTTGAGCATCTGGTGACAACTTGCTTGCAGAAAGATCCGGAGTGCCGATTTCAGTCGGCACATGACGTCAAGTTAGAGCTGCAATGGATCGCAACCGATAAGGCCACGGTGCCGCCTGTGTCGCCGGACCAGAAAGTACTCAGCAATAAACGTTATGTCTGGGCCGGGATCGTGGTTGCAGCAACTTTACTCGGAGCCTTCGCAGGTTTTTCTCTTCACTCGCAACGTCGAGCTGATGTCATCCGCGCCACTCTCGATCCGCCGGCGAAGACCACGTTTAACCTTACAGGAGACTTTGCGGGACCGCCGGTTTTGTCTCCCGACGGAACATTTATTGCGTTTTCTGCGATTGATCCGAGCGGTAAGACTGCTCTCTGGGTCAGACCAGCGAATTCGTTGGAGTCGCGTGTTTTGCCTGATACGGCCGGGGGGATGTTCCCCTTCTGGTCTCCGGACAGCCACTCCGTTGGATTTTTTGCCAATTCCAAGTTGAAGACGATTGATATTACAGGCAGCTCCGCACAGGTGATTGCCGATGCTCCCTTTGGGCGCGGAGGCACCTGGGGCATCGGCGGGATGATTGTTTTTTCTCCCGATAGCCAGGCGTCTCTGATGAAGGTACCCTCCAGCGGCGGAATTCCGGTGAACGTGACCAAGGTAAACCGAACGTATCAGACGTCCCATCGCTGGCCGTTCTTTCTTCCTGACGGCAAGCATTTCTTGTATCTGGCACTGAATCACGATCCGGCTCTCTCTGGAAATGATGCCATCTACTATGCATCGGTGGACGGCAAGGAAAACCGGGAACTCATTCATTCCGAGTCAAACGCTATTTGTGCGGCAGATTTCCTTATGTTCGCTCAAGGCGATCAGTTGATGGCTCAACCGTTTCGCCCTAAGACTGGGAAACTGGGCGGTATGCCCGGAATGATCGCAAAGGGTGTCACGAATGACATTACTACGTGGCACATGGACGCGTCGGCCTCTGATGACGGACTGCTGGTTTTTGGCACCGCAGAGAATGCGAGTTGGCAACTGGTTTGGGTGGATCGGACGGGCAAGCAGACTGGTATCGCCGCGGACAAGCTACAGAACCTTCAAGTGGCCAGAATTTCGCCGCAAGGGGACCGGGTCGCTCTGCAAATTGAAAACGCCGAGGCTGATATCTGGGTTTTATCCCTATCCCGAGGATCCCTTACGCGGCTGACGTTCGGGCCATCGGCAAGTGTATATCCCGCATGGTCGCCCGACGGAAAGTGGATTGCCTACTCTTCGCAGCGCGACGGCCACTTCAACTTATATCGTAAGCCGTCAGATGGCAGCGGCGGCGAAAACCTTCTGCAAAGCGATACCCAGCAGCTGGCTGTTACAGATTGGTCAAGGGATGGCAGATACCTGATCTACTCTCGTGCTGGATCAGACGCGACCTGGGAACTCTGGGCTTTTCCCCTTGATGGTAGTGTCAAACCTTATATGGTGATACCCCGCGCCATTGCAAGCGTGACAGCGGGTGGGCGTGTTTCCCCAGACGGGCATTGGATTGTATATGCATCGAACGAATCAAGCCGAAGCGAAATCTATGTTGCCGGTTTTAATGGGACGCAGGGCAAGTGGCAGGTTTCATCGAATGGAGGTGAGCTGCCGCAGTGGAGTAACGATGGGAAAGAAATCTTTTATATGGATGCGAGCTTTACATTCTACTCGATTCCAGTACACACAGCCGGTAACGCTCTACAGTTCGGAGACCCTATAACTCTTGTGCGCAACTGGTCTGCTCCAGACATTGCCTATGACGTTGCGCCGGATGGTAAAAGGATCCTGCTGGACCGCGCCTCCCCGCAGGTTAACGGAGGAGTAACGGTTGTTGCCAACTTCATCACACCATCAAAGTAAGCAGAGCCGCCGATTAAGATATGCGAGCGGAACTCGCCCAGCTCAACGGCCCGGCCGTCATGCATCAACGAGATCGGCGATGGTTTCACGCTCCCTGACCCGCAGCAGTCAGTCCGTATTCGTGGAAGATTCGATTTGTGATCGCCTGACTTTCGCTTTGCGAGTTGTTGAAACCGGACTGCTTATCACCGCTACAGAGAAAAACCCGATTACTGCGGGCCGCCACGACAGTCCGTTCTCCGCAGTCCGGTTTACCGAGCAGAAATCGCCGGAAACGGCCCGCAGTACGCTAATCTTGCGGGAAACTAAGGTAGGTTTTCTCTGCAGTCCAGACGGCTGGCGGACCCCATGGCTCGGAGACTCCAGATCAATCTGTTTATTCGGTGGAGACTGCCGTGGACGTGTGTGAAGAATGCGGTCACATCGACCTTTACCCTAAGTTTCACCACGCGCTCTGCGATTGGCTTAAGCAAAAGTAAGATTTGAAGCTCACGGGGCGAAGCTCACTCGCGCCGCAGATGTCTGAGGTGTCGTCGCCCAGGGCTGCTCTCCCGACGAGGTGAGATTGCTCCAAATAATAAACAAAAAGGTCAAGGGCCGGCCTTCGCCGCTTCATCGTTTTGTGATCGCATTGCGTTCGCCTGGTGTCGTCGTTGAAACGTCCCCGGCGCTCCCCTCTATGAGCATCATCCCATTCCGGGCGTCACCCAGCCGGGAACACTTCAGTGGCTCAACCCGGATGCCTTCGCCTCGACTGTCGATCCGGGCACCGGGCAGTGCTACGGTGGCGACAGCGCGCAGAACTGCCAATTCGGAAACCTTGGCCGCAACTTACTGCGCGGACCCGATTTCCTGTGGAGTGACTTCTACCTGACAAAATGGTTTCCCTTGACCGAGCATGTGAAGCTGCGGTTTGAGAGTCAGTTCTTTAATGTCTTCAACCATCCGAATTTCGGCCTGCCCAGCGTTGTGCAGGCAGGGATTCCCGGACGGCCTTCCACGCAAGCTGGATTCGGAGCACTCACGTACACGACTTCTCCGCCGACCGGACTACTGGGCGTAGGGTTGGGCAGCGACAGCACTCCCCGCATGATCGCATTTCAGGCTCGGCTGAGCTCTGAGCAGTCTTCCACGTGAATGCGCACACTCGAGTAATGCGACCGCTACCGCTGGACCACGACAACCGCCGCGTTGGTATCCAGCGGCGATTCGTCGATATAGAGGGTGGTGGTGCCGTTGGTGATGGAGACGGTCTCGCCGTTCAGCCAGTTCAGCTCCGAACCGATTCAGTAAAATGGGTTCTTGTCGAAAAATTTGCTAACAGCGCTCGCTGCTTTCGTGGCACTAACCTTTTCCGCCGCTGGAATCGCGTCCGCTTTTACAGCGCGCTCGGTTCGGGTGTGGTATCCCTCGCTGCGCAAGCCCCCGGGCAATCCCCCGGCTTCGTACTTTGGCCCGGTCTGGACCATTCTCTACGCGCTGATGACAATCGCCGCCTGGAACGTCTGGCGAGTTGGCGGCGGCTGGTCCGGAGCAACGCCCGCCATTACAATTTTCCTGATTCAACTCGCGCTCAACGCCGGTTGGCCGGTGATTTTCTTTGGCTTGCGCTCGCCTGGCGCGGCCTTGATCGAAATCATCCTTCTGTGGGCAGCGATTCTCGCCAGCATAATTGTTTTCTGGAAAATCTCAATTCTCTCCGCTGGCCTTCTCATGCCCTACCTGGCATGGGTTACGTACACGACATATTTGAATGCGGGAATCTGGCGCTTCAGCAGATCGCGTAACACTCAATCGGCATACACTAGGCAATCGGACTAAGTCAGAATGACTTCAGTAACTCAGTAACCTTCGAGTCACTTGCAGAAACAACTGAATTGCGACAGGGTTAATACAATTGAATCTCTGGGGGGATTTGCCATGCGTGACCGCATCGTTTATTTGATTTCACTGTTCGTCCTTTCATGGTTCGTCCTGGCCAGCGTGAGCTGGGGCCAGCAGCAACCATCCAGCAACAACGCCCAGCCCGGTGCGCCGCAGAACATGCCAGGAATGGATATGCCCGCTCAGGATATGTCGAATATGAAAGGCATGACGACGGGTAACGATAAAGAGAAAGATGACAAAGACCCCGACGCGGGCATGCACGCGATGCATTCCATGGAAGGTCACATGGATATGGGTCCGCACATGAAGATGACGGCGTTGCGTCCGGCGAAGCCCGGCGATGCGGAGCGCGCTAAGCAAATCGTGGAAGCGGCGCGCAAAGCATCATCGAAATACCTTGACTATCATGTTGCGCTGGCCGATGGCTACAAGATCTTTCATCCCGAAATTCCTCAGAAGATGTATCACTTCACCAACTACCAATATGGGTTTGAAGCCGCGTTCAATTTCAATCCCGAGCATCCCACGTCCCTGCTTTATGAAAAGCACGGCGAAGATTACAAGCTCATCGGTGTGATGTATACGGCGCCCAAGCGCCTGAATGAAGATCAGCTTGATGAGCGGGTTCCGCTGAGCGTCGCGCAATGGCACGAACACGTGAATTTCTGCGCCGCGCCCGCCGGGAGAAAAGCCGAATATCTGAGCCCGCATCCGCAGTTTGGTTTGAGGGGTTCGATTAACACGCAAGAAGCTTGCGACGCGGCCGGCGGAACCTTTCATCCTGTGATCTTCAACTGGATGGTACACGTTTACCCGTTCGAGAAAGATGAAGCCGGCATCTGGTCCGTGGAGCGCCAACACGGCGACGCGGATTAATTGTGTGCGCGGGGCTTCTCTCGGTGTGCAACCTCTAACTAAGCACATGGCGCAGAGGTTCCCGCACTTTCTTTTGACTTATCTAGCTACCTCAAGTTAGCCGCTTCAAGACAGAACATCTCTGCGCTGTTCAATCCTTAACCGCAAATTCACAGTGTTTTCTTGCTACCGGAAGTGTGCAAGCTTCGTCCAAATAAACGTTCCAACTTAAACGCAATACCTCGCACTCACCATGGAACTTTTTCACGATGGAACTTTCGATGAACCACTTTCGTAGTAGTGGGAGTATGCAGTTGCAGTAGAAGACTTGCAGAAATTTAGAAGCAGGATTTTGCGGGGTTAGGGGATTCGTTCACTCTCGGTTTGGCGGCCCAGGTGATCGAACCCCCGGCACAGCGGACCCAGCCTTGCGGCTTTGTGCGCTGAACCCCAGCGGATGCATTGTAGGCGATTCGCGGGGAAACTCCAAAGTTTTCTCGTGCCAGTCGTGAGCCGGGCCGCCCCAGCCGTTCCCCGACGCGATTCGGGGAAGAAATTTAAGGAGCAGCCATGAAGTTCGCGACATTTTCGAAGAGCATCGTTCTGGGCTTGGCGCTGGTATTGGCATCGAGCGCGTTTGCCGCAACCAAGCACAGTTTGCAACTTACCGATTCCGTCATCGTAAACGGAACCACCCTGAAGGCCGGGGACTATAAGGTAGAGTGGGAAGGCAGCGGACCCAACGTCGAACTGAACATTATGCAAGGCAAGAACGTGGTGGCAAAAGTGCCCGCGCATGTAGTGGAATTGCAGTCAGCTGCTACCAACGACGCGGCTGTGACTCGTGGTAACGATAACGGACCGCGTTCCCTCACCGGCGTACGCTTTGAAGGCAAGAAGATCGCGCTCGACATCGGTGAGTCGAGTGACAACATGCAAGCTTCCGGTTCGAGCAAGTAGTTTTTTCGCCATCAACAATAACGGGAGCACACCAGAGTGCTCCCGTAGTTTTATTCGCTATTTGTGTGGTACTTAGGGATTCGGAACTTTTTCCAGTTCCGCATTCAAATGCACACTGCTCCCGGCCGTTACCTTCAACTTTCGTTCCCACGGTTGGAACCCAGCCTTCTTCACCGTGACGGTGTGATCGCCTTCGGCGATTTGAACGTCGGAAGGTGTGTTGCCCACGAAACTGCCATCGACCTCAATGTCGGCGCCGTCAGGGATGGAGGCTAAAGACAGCTTACCGGTTGAGGCAGCCACCGGAGATGCGACCGCAACCACGGCGGGCTGTACAGGAGCGGGCCGACTCTGTTCTGCGGCCGCCACGGCAGCGGCTCGAATCGCCGCGCCGTGAACAGACCAGTCTTTATCGATCGCTTCACAAGCATCTTGTACGGAGCCGCCCAATGAGAGGGTCGACTTGCTGACAACGGAGTCGCCAGAGACACGGGCGAAAACGGCAACCTTGTTCTTGTGCCGCAGTGCTCCCTTCCCGCCCTCGTGGTCAAGTAGAACAATGTAATCCGTCTTCGTTTGAATGTTATTGATCATCACTTCAGGGCATCTTTCCCCGAACGTCTTGATAATCTCGGCCGTCTGCGGGCGCGCACCACCCGCCATCGAACTCCCGTACGATCCCCCTGACCCTCCGCCCGATCCGGCGACCGACCACGACTGGCTATCGGTGATGAAAACCCTGGCCTTCTCTAACTGGGAGGCCGGTTGCTGCGCGGTTGAGGGGGGCGGGGGTTGAGGAGAAGCCGATTGGCCAAACAGAGTGCTCGATAGAGCTGACACTGCAAGAACCGCAAGCAGGGAAATTTTCAAGGCGACCCTCCGGTCGTGACCTTCAGAATTCTTTGGGGGCCCGGGAACAGGTCATTATCCTCCGCCTTGACGAATTGTCAACCGGTTCGTATCAGGGCGAGTCTTCAGGCGTGCCGCAAGACACCGCAGCGCCTAAAGGCTTTCCTCTGGCGCGGCATGTCGGTATGGCTGGAGCCATACCCTGACACGAACCCTCCCAGTTTGGACTGCCCGACTGTCGAAAATCCTTTCGGCCCGTGACAACTCTCACAATCGATCCACCTGTTCGGATATCAAGATTCGTATCGGGGCATGCCTTCAGGCGTGCCGAGAACCGCGCAAAGACAGCCGGCTTTAGCCGCTGCGTTTGCGTTTTGAGAACGAACAGCCGCAACGCCTAAAGGCCTTCCTCTGGCGCGGCATGTCGGTATGGCAGAGCCATACTCTGATCCAGAGTTTGATCCGCAAAGCCTTCCCGTTTTGGCGCGAAATTTCGCAAATGTTCCATCCTGTGACAACCGTCACAATCAAATCGGGCTGGCCGGATATAGAAATTCGTATCAGGGCACGACCTTCAGGCGTGCCGAAGCGCGGAAGGAAGAAAGAGACCGGCTTCAGCCGCTGCTGTGTCCATCCCTCATCGCCACGCCGATCCGCAGAGCGTTATCGCCAATGCTCGCACGTTCTTCGTCACTTCATCGATATCTGGCAAGAGAAATCTTCTCCAGTCGGACCGGTCAGCTGCTCTATTTGTCCGCGTGCTTTATGAATATCGCGCCCAGCACAAATTCCGGCTGCACGAATTTGTAATCATGCCCGACCACTTCCATGTTCTCTTAACTGTAGAACGCGATTTAACCATTGAGCGGGCAGTGCAGTTTATTAAGGGCGGATTCGCGTTCAGGGCGGGGCGGGAATTTGGTTTTCGAGCGCCAGTCTGGCAAAAAGGCTTCTCCGAAGTGCGGATCGCCGACAGCAGCGCATTCCTGCGAACCAGTGAATACATCCGGAATAATCCCGTCGCAGAGCATCTGGTGGTCGAGGCGGCGCAGTATGCTTACTCGTCGGCGCATCCGGGATTTGAGCTTGATGATCCGCCACAGGGGCTGAAGCCCATTTCCTCGTTCTCCTTGAAGCGGTATGGCTAAAGCCATACCCTGATACGAATCTCGACCGACGATTGCAGATGTTCAGCAGAAAAAAACCAGAAACAAAAAGGGAGCGCTTCACGCGCTCCCTGAAAACTGGCAACTGGCCGCTGGCAGCCGGCAACTTCTCTTCAATACTTCGGCACCTTCGGGTCCACTCGCTCCGCCCAGGCGTTAATCCCGCCCGCCAGGTTATGGATCTTCTTAAAGCCCGCCTGCTGGAGGAATGTGACGGCTTTCGCGCTGCGTCCGCCCATTTTGCAATGGACGACGATTTCGCGGCTGGAATCCAGTTCGTTCACGCGGTTGGGCAAGTCGTTCAGCGGAATCAGATGTCCGCCGATGTTGCAGATCTGATATTCGTGCGGCTCGCGCACATCCAGCACGAACAGATCGTCCTTCGCATCCAGCCGGCGCTTCAACTCTTCCACTTGAATTTCTGGAACTCCATTCGACACTGGCTTTTCCTCCCCGCGAATACCGCAAAACTCGTTGTAGTCTATCAGCTTCGTCACCGTGGGATGGGTTCCGCACACCGGGCAATCCGGATTCTTCCTGAGCTTCAGTTCGCGAAACTTCATGCCCAGCGCGTCGATCAGCAGCAGCCGGCCAATGAGAGGGTCGCCAATGCCCAGAATCAACTTGATCACTTCGGTGGCCTGCATCACGCCAACGAGTCCTGGCAGAATGCCGAGCACTCCGCCCTCCGCACAGGAGGGAACCAGCCCGGGCGGAGGCGGCTCAGGATACAGGCAGCGGTAGCACGGGCCATCCTCGGTGGCAAACACGCTGGCTTGGCCTTCGAAGCGGAAAATCGATCCGTAAACATTCGGCTTTCCGGTGAGCACGCACGCGTCATTCACCAGGTAGCGGGTGGGAAAGTTATCCGTACCGTCGGCAATAATATCGAAGTCGCGGAAAAGTTCGAGCGCATTCGTGCTGCTCAGCCGCGTATCGAATTTTCGCAAATTCAAAAATGGATTGATGCCCGTCAATTTATCCGCGGCGGAATCCAGCTTCTTCCGGCCCACGTCGGCGGTGGAGTGAATGATCTGCCGCTGCAGGTTGGTGTAATCCACCACATCGAAATCCACTAACCCGAGCGTGCCTACTCCGGCGGCCGCCAAATACAGGGCCAGCGGCGAGCCCAGCCCTCCCGTGCCAATGCAAAGCACACGCGCCGCCTTCAGCTTCTGCTGTCCCTCCATGCCGACCTCGGGCATGATGAGGTGCCGCGAGTAGCGCAGGATTTCGTCTTTGCTGAGTGTCACTGGAATTTCGGTGGTGGTAGCCATAAATCCTCGATTGAAATTTTAGATTTGCCGGGGTGGAAAATTCGGGTGATCAGGAAGCTAGCCGCTGAAAACTTCTGTCATCCCGAGCGCAGCGAGGGACCTTGGCTTCTGTTTGCGCCACCACTAGGTCAGAGACTTCAGGCAGAAACCAAGATCCCTCGTTCCGCTCGGGATGACAAGAGAAAAAGGCATCAAAATAATTAAGCGAGGGGAGCATTTTCGGCGCCACCGGCAATGGAAGGCACAATGGAAATGTTATCACCTTCCTTCACCTCGGTTGCCTCCTTCTGTAGATAGCGGATGTCTTCGTCGTTCACATAAAGGTTCACGAAGGCGCGCAGCTTACCGTCCTCGGTATACAAATGACGGCGCAATTCGGGATGCTGTGCCAGCAGCGAGTTCAGCGCCTCGCCCACGGTCGATCCATGCGCTTCTACCGTGGATTGTTTTCCAACATACTGTCGCAGAGGTGTAGGGATGTGAATCTTGCTCATAGTCGTAGGATAAAGGATGCGCCGGGAGTTCGGGAAGATTCAGATGTGCGACGACCGACGATGCCCGCAGGCAACTCTTCGCTGCTAACATGACATCGTGCCCCTGCTTCTTGAGATTCACAACTTAAGCATTGAATTTCCCTCGAATGCTCGCCTCAGAATGGCCGACCAGGGAACGGTAGACTCTTCCGTGCAAGCGCTTCCCGCCGTTCGGGACCTCAATCTCTCCATCGAATCCGGAGAAGTCCTTGGCCTGGTCGGTGAATCCGGCTCCGGCAAATCCATCACTTCTCTCGCTATCATGCGACTGCTTCCGCCGCAGGCGCGGCTGTCCGGCGAAATCCTCTTCGCTGAAAATGGCTCTTCCCGCAATCTCGCCACGCTTCCCGATGAGTCCATGCGCCAACTGCGCGGCTCACACATTGCCATGATTTTCCAGGAGCCGATGACCGCGCTTAACCCTGTCATGCGTGTTGGCGACCAGATCGCAGAGGCCGTGCTCGCTCACCGCTCGCATGCAAAAAACGAAGCGCAGAAATTAGCTGTTCAGGCCATGAACGATGTAGCCATCCCTGAGGCCGACAGGCGCGCCCGCGATTATCCTTATCAACTTTCCGGCGGCATGCGACAGCGCATCATGATCGCGATGGCGATCGTGAATCGTCCACAACTGCTCATCGCGGATGAGCCCACCACGGCGCTCGACGTCACCATCCAGGCGCAAATTCTCGATCTGCTCACTGACCTGCGCTCCCGGTTTGGATTGGCGATGCTCTTCATCTCGCACGATCTTGCCGTGGTCTCGCAGGTCGCCGACCGCGTGGCTGTGATGTACGCCGGAAGTGTGGTCGAACTGGCCCATAAACGAGAAATTTTTTACGCCCCAGCGCATCCCTACACTCGCGGGCTCCTGCAAGCCGTGCCGAACCTTAAGACGGAGCGCCGGCGTCCCCTGGAAACCATCGAAGGCACCGTCCCGCCGCTGCACGCCATGCCAGCGGGCTGCACCTTCGAGCCGCGCTGTGGATTCCGGGTGGCCGAATGCGCCCGCGTTTTTCCTCCGCTCGCTGAGGTTGCGGCGGGGCATTGGGGTCGATGCCCGGTGGTTAATTCGGAATCCCGATGACGGAATAACGTCCGCCCGTGTATCCTCATCCGCCGCATTCGTTCTATAATCGCCATCCGTCTGGTGTCTATTGCGCATACTGCTGCTTAGCGACATTCATGCCAACCTCGAAGCCCTGGAAGCCTGCCTGGCCGGAGCTCCCGCCTTCGACCTTGTCGCCAATCTGGGCGACGTAGTGGGCTACGGCGCCTCGCCCAACGAAGTCATCGATCGTTCTCGCGACCTGGGCAAAATTTTTGTTCGCGGCAATCATGACAAAGCTGCGACCGGCCTGCTCGCGCTCGATGACTTCAACCCCATGGCCGCCGCTGCCGCCATCTGGACCCGCGACCAGCTCACACCCGAACATTACGAATGGCTGCGAACTCTGCCGCAAGGCCCGCTTCCACTCGAAGAGTTCCCGCATGTTCAACTGGTTCACGGTTCACCCGGCGACGAAGACGCCTACGTGGTTTCGATCGGCGACGCCCTGGTCCCGCTCATTACCCTCACGACGCCGATTACCTTTTTCGGCCACACTCACCTGCAGGGCGGATTTTTCGCCAACGGTTCCAGCGCCGATGGCTTCCGCCCCGAATACCGTACCGTCGGGCAGGCCGAGTCCGTCTCCTTGCAGCTGAAGTCTTCCACCCGGTACATGATCAACCCCGGCTCAGTCGGACAGCCGCGGGATGGAGATTGGCGCGCCGCCTTCGCTTTGTTCGATACCGAAGCCCAGGTGGTTCATTTCCATCGCACTCCCTATAACTTGAAAGCCGCACAGGACCGCATCTTCGCGGCCAACCTGCCCTCGCGGCTAGCCACGCGCTTGGCCGCCGGCCGCTGATACGGTTGGGAATGCGGCGTTCACAAAAGTGCGTGTCATCGCGAGCCACGCGAGGGATATTGGTGTTTGCCGGCGACGGCAGCGGGTGTCGCTGCAAGCAAGAACCAAGGTCCCTCGCGGTGCTCGGGATGACGATGGTAGAAACGAATTTGAGTTCACAACCTTCGTTGTAAACTCGTCTTCATGGCCTACCCTCGCAGCAAGTCACTTTTTTCGCAGCACGACGACTCTTCCCGCGAAAATCCTCCGCAGCACTACCTCATCGCCCACAGCGATGGAGGCGCCCGCGGCAATCCCGGACCCGCCGGCTACGGCGTCGTCATCCAGGATGAGTCAGGGAAAAAGGTCGCTCAGCTCAGCGAATACCTCGGCCACCAGACCAATAATTTCGCCGAGTATCAAGGCCTGATTGCCGCTCTCGAATACGCTCTACAGCACGGCCCCAAAGCTCTCAAACTCATCAGCGATTCAGAATTGCTGGTCCGCCAGATCAAAGGCATCTACAAAGTTAAAAACGCAACCCTTCAAGACCTGCACGGCCGCGCCAGAGAATTAATCGCGCAACTGGAGTGGTTCTCCATCGGCCACGCTCTCCGCGAACACAACCGGGATGCCGACCGGCTGGCCAATGAAGCTATGAACAAAGGGATGGGACGAAGCGCAGGCACCGGCACGGTCCATGTGGGAACAGCTACCTCGACTGTCCAGCGTAGCGCAGCGAGCCTGCCCGCGAATGCTTCCGCCGGCAACGAAGCAAGAGAATTTGAAGGAATTATCCGCAACGGTGTCGTCGAACTGACCAACGGCAAGCTCCCCGAAGGCACTCGAGTCCAGGTGCGGGCAATGAAGTCGTGAGTCGGCAGCCAGCGGCCAGCCTCACTCCGCCGACGAAGTATGGTCGTGAACGATTCTCCATCCGTCGGGAAACCGGCGAAACACCAGCGTAAACAGCCCATGCGGAGTTTTCCCGTCCGGCATCGTCAGATGCCATGACCCGCGCGCAAACGCCGCATCGGCGCCCAGTATTTCGATTCGCAAGGCGGAGAATTCCAGCTTCCCCATTTCGTGCCCAGGGCTGGCATACGTCGCCCGGTAACGGTCCATAGTTGCCTGCCAACCAACGCGCTCCTGGGCACCTGAAAAGAACGTCAGATCCGGAGAATTCCAGTACCCCGCCATGAAGCCTTCCAGATCGTGGCGATTCCACGCCTCCTGCTGAGTGCGGAGCACGTGCTCGACCTCTGATTTTGCGTCACTAGTGGTGGCTGTGGTCATCTGAGCGCCGCCTGGGACACTGACCGTAAGCGAGATCAATGGAAGAAGAGAGAAAAAAAGAAAAGAATGGACGAACCGCTTGCGCATGCGAACCTCTATCTCTGGCGAGCCAGAGGCATCAGTTTCGCACGAGGATGCACTGGATTGGGGATTAATCGAGTGGCCGAAAAGACTACGCGCGACCCTTCTTGGCGGCAACCGCTTTGGCCGCAACCGGCTTGCCGGCAACTTCCCAGGGCCGCTTGGGCCGGTCTACCGGGGCCTTGTCGTTATCCTTAACCCGGTCGTAATGGTAAGACTCGCTCACGGTGCCGAGAGACTCGTTATAGAGACTCGGCAAACCGAGTCCAACTTTCAACTCTTCCGCGAACGACTGCAGCGCTTTTAGATGATCGGCCGTTGCCGGTACTTCCGTCTTCGAATTCTTCAAGAATTGTTGGTAGCCGCGGTTGACCAGTTTCGAGATCTCGCTTCCGATCAAGTATCCGGGGTAGGCAAAAATCTTTACTGTGTCGTCGTCCGTTTTCTGAATTGCGGCCGACACGTTATATTTCCTGAGGAATACGCGGCCGTTGGTTCCCGGCGCTTCGGTTACATCGAAGCCGTGATCGCGCAGCCAGGCCAGCGCTTCTTCATAGGTTCGTGCTTCTATCGCTTTAGGCATTTTCTTGTTTCCAGTCTCACTTTGTAGATGCAGCCTGCAGGCAAGATGGGTACCGCTAATTTCAGCTTGCACCGGACTTGCAATCCATGTCATCTAAGGACACCATACTACATAGCCTGTTTCACGGCTCTTTGCATAATTACGTTAGTCACGGGAATTAGTTCGAACATGGTTCAAAGTTCCGTAAACTTGGCCGCAACATTTCCAGCGCAGCGTGCGCCGGAAGCAGCGATGGCGCGTCCGGGCCAGAGTTTATCCGATCGCGTTGGCAATACTCCTCTGCTGCGTTTCGACCGCCTCAGCGCTCACCTGCCCGGCGTAACACTGTTGGGCAAGGCCGAATGGTACAACCCCGGGGGTTCGGTGAAAGATCGCGCCGCCGCTAACATCGTTGCTCAGGGCCGCCGCGATGGCAGGTTCGCCGCGGGCAGAATCCTGCTCGATGCCACGAGCGGCAATACCGGCATAGCCTACGCCATGCTGGGTGCGGCGGAAGGATTTCCCGTCACGCTGTGCATGCCCACGAATGTCTCGGTCGAGCGCAAGAAAATTCTGCAGGCCTACGGCGCGAACATTGTCTATACCGATCCCGGCGATGGATCGGATGGCGCCATCCACATGGCTCGCGAGTTGGCTGCCAAGCATCCGGATTTATATTTTTACGCCGATCAATATTCGAACGACGCCAACTGGCAAGCTCACTACTACGGGACGGCCAACGAAATCTGGCAGCAAACCGAGGGGAGAATCACTCACTTCGTTGCTATGCTGGGTACCAGTGGCACTTTTATGGGAACCACGCGCCGCCTGCGGGAACTCAATCCCACAATCCGCTGCATCTCGCTCCAGCCCGATTCCTCTTTTCACGGCATTGAAGGCGCCAAGCATATGGCCACGGCCATCGTTCCCAGGATTTACGATCCAGCGCTGGCGAATGAAAATCTCGATATCGCGACCGAAGACGCCTATGCCATGGCCCGCCGCCTGGCCCGCGAGTGCGGACTGCTGGCAGGAATCTCGGCGGCAGCCGGCGTTTATGCCAGCCTCAAAATCGCGGAGCAACTCGAATTAAGAAAGGACCAGCACGCCGTGATCGTCACCATCCTGTCCGATTCCGGCGACAAGTATTTGAGCGAGAGATTCTGGACGGAGGGATAAGAGAAGGCAAAGTCAGAAGTGAGAAATCAGAAGTCAGAAGTCAGAAGAAGGGCACTACAATTACTTCTGCATTCTGACTTCTTACTTCTTACTTCTGACTTCTTAACTTCTGGATTCCACAATGCTGAAGCTTACCTACGCCGACTACGCCGCCCTCCGCCGCCACGGCGAAGAAACCTATCCGCACGAATGCTGCGGGATTCTTCTGGGGCGCACCGAGGAGGACGGCACCCGCACCGTTACTTCGACTGCGCGCTGCGGCAATACTCGCGCAGATTCACCACACAACCGCTACAATATTGATCCGCGTGACCAGATCCGCATCCAGCGCGAAGGCCGCGAGCGGGGGGAGGATATCATCGGCTACTATCACTCCCACCCAGACCATCCTGCCCGCTGGTCGGCGACTGACTTGGCCGAGGCCCACTGGCCCGGGTACTCCTACGTCATCACCGGCGTGGAGAAAGGGAAAGCGGCGATCACCAACTCGTTCGAACTCACCAGTTCCGACGAGGCTGACAAACAATTTGTCGACGAGCAGATCGAGCTAATCTAGCCCGATCTAGCCACACTGCTTGCCTCCGGCAAAGCCGACAAATCCCTTGCTGGACAGTAAGTTTCCCCGTTTTTCACAACGAAGATAAAAGATCTCGTACGACGGAGCCGCATTTCCTCCAGGGCCTGAAATCGCCAAAACCATCGTCTGGCGGGCCTTCTGCGCCGACCTGCTCCATGCCCTGCACCAATTCCGGTCACCCGCCTGTGGACGCCCTGCACTCGCCTGAAAATACGCAACTTACAAGCCCACAATTTTCGTTGACTCTAAACACAAAAAGAGTAGAACCATAATCGTTCTTTGACAGCTTCTAAAGTTTTTCCGGTTGGTGCGGCGTCCGGGACTCAAGCGTAGTCACCCTTTTCATGCAAATGGCGAGGGAGGGCAAGCAAGGGTCTATAGCAAAGCGCTGGTCGAGGAGAACAAGAAGAAACGTCGAAGGCAGGATAGAGTTCCGAGGCGTTGGGTAGGTTTTTCCGGTTGGCGGTAAGCCCGGAGCCCGAGCTAAAGATCGCACGCGGCACCCCGCAAGGGAGCTGTATTGCAGGTCAAGCGAGGGTCGAACGCGAGCTACTGGCCGAGACGAATGGACCCAGCATCCCCTCGGAACTCTTATATTTTGGTCTCAATTTTTCCGCTCTCCCTCGTCAGCTTTGCCGCACATCCGCCAATTCCACTTCCATGTTTCATCAACCCTGTCATTAATTTCTAATACTATAGCTTCATGCTCGACGCATACATTCTCGGCATCGAAAGTTCCTGCGATGAAACCGCTGCGGCGGTGGTGCGTTCGGGAGAGCAACTTATTTCGAACGTTGTGGCTTCTCAGATTGCCACCCACCAGCCCTATGGCGGAGTGGTTCCTGAGCTGGCGTCGCGCGAGCATTTGCGGGCGATTGTTCCCGTTGTCAGGCAAGCGCTGGCTGAAGGCAATCAGACTTACCACTCTTTGGACGCAATCGCCGTCACCCAGGGCCCGGGACTGGCCGGAGCGCTGCTGGTCGGGATCAGCTACGCCAAGGCGCTGGCCTTTGCGCTCGATAAGCCGCTGATTGCGGTCAACCATCTGGAAGGCCACATTCATGCCGTGCTGTTGGAGGAGCGGCAGAAGGGCAATCGTGAGCTGCAATTCCCCGTGCTGGCCTTGGTGGTCTCTGGAGGGCACACGCACCTCTACCTTGCAGCACAAAAAAACGAGGGATGGACTTACGAAAATATTGGCCATACTCGCGACGACGCCGCCGGCGAGGCGTTCGATAAAGTCGCAAAACTGATTGGCCTCGGTTACCCCGGAGGCCCAATCGTTGACCGGCTCGCTCCGCACGGCGGTCCCTCTGCGGTTAAATTTCCTCCTGCCCAGCTTAAGCGCCGAGATCGCCGCGAGCATCGAGGGCGGAAACAAGGGAAACAGGACCAAGGGGAGCGGGACAACGATCGCCCGCGCTTTGACTTTTCCTACAGCGGCATCAAGACGGCCGTGCTGCGTTACGTAGAAGTGCATTCAATGCGCGAATCCATTGAAGCCCGGCGAAAGGCTTTGGCGGGCATTGCGAAGCCGACGCTCGAAGACTATCTTGCCCAGTGCGACCGTCGAACCCTCGATCTGGTCGCTTCCTTCCAGCGTGCGATCGTCGACGATCTGGTGGGCAAGACTCTGGCGGCCGCCCGCGCCTACGATGTGGCAACGCTTTTCGTTACCGGCGGAGTGGCGGCCAATAGCGAATTGCGCAAAACATTCGAGCGGCAGGGCGCGCAGGAGGGCGTGCCCGTTTACTTTCCATCGCGCGCTCTTTCCACCGACAACGCCGCCATGATTGCCGCGGCAGCCTACCCCAAGTTTCTCGCCAAGGATTTTGCTGCGATGGACTTTTCTGCCGAAGCGGGCCTGGTGCTGCGCTAACTCGAATCCCCCAGAGATGGAAGGATCGCCTGATTTTCGAGAGTGCTAAAGGCCTGCGCCTTGGCTTTTGGTTTTTCCCATCACCGCATCCAGCGCTTTTTCGAGCTGGCTTTGAATGTCAATATCCTTGTAGATGGCGAAGTTGGCTCGATTTTCCTTTTCATCGAAGCCGCTGGCGCGGCCGGCAACGATAATGATGGGAATCGCCGCCGTCTCCGGATTCTTTTTCAGTGCCGTGATCAGCTCACCGCCCGACATTTTCGGCATCTGCATGTCGGTGACGATCACGTCCGGGTGAACCCGCTCAAGAATCTGCAAGGCCTCCACGCCGTTGGTAGCAGACTCCACCGCAAAGCCGCGCTCTTCCAGAGAGCGGCATACGGTGTAGCGAATCAGCATCGAATCATCGACCACCAAGGCTACGCCAGGCATGAGCTTGCCACGTGCGGAATGCACGCCCCCGCCCAGTAGACTAGCAGTGCGCTTTCGCGCGGAACAAGGAAGAAGCGGGCAGATATGGTTACTATGGTGATCGCGGCGAGACCGTTATGATTCCTGAGCTTCGCCCTCGACGCTCTCTTCGATGCTCATGTCCCGGAGTTCGCTGGATTCGAAGACCTCACGACATTCCAGGCACTCGACGAACTCGGCATCTTCGTCGCGGCTCACGATCTGCACGCGCGGGTGCTTGCAGGGCTTGTTGCTCACGTCTTTCGGCTGGGAGAACGGCTTTGCGGTCATAAATCCGGAAACGTCGCCCTCTTTAAATTGCACGGAGGAACGATTCGCGGGAATTTCCGGTATTCTAGCCTCAGTTTTTCAGTTGTCAAGTGTCTCTTGATAATTTCTGACTTCAGTCAAGAGGAAGGCCGGTCAGGTTTGATCCTGAAATTCCGACCAAAATCATCGCCAACAGCTAAACCATTCAATTGTTAATAGTTACCATTCAATCGAGGTTCGGTCTGCTCACTGGAAGGGCTTGCGTTATTTCGGAGGTTGGACATAGAATGAATTACGGCGGAAAAGGTCGGATTTAAATCCGTTGAAATGCGTCGGATTTCAAAAACCGGCTCCATCGCGACCAAATGCTTAAGCTCACCAAGAAAGCCGATTACGCGCTGATGGCCATGAAACACTTGGCTGACCACGCGAAAGTGGGTACGGGCTGCGCCAGCGCCAAGGACGTCGCCGACTCTTTCGGAATCCCTCCCGAGGCGTTGGCGAAAATACTGCAGCGGCTGGCCAAAGCTGGCTTGTTGCTCTCCCACCACGGAACGCACGGTGGGTACAGGCTGGCGCGGGCAGCGCACACGATTTCGGCGTTTGAAGTCATTCGAGCCATCGATGGGCCGCTGTTTATCACCTCTTGCGTTACGGTGCGTGGAGAGTGTGGCCAAAGCGACCGGTGCAATATTCGTGAACCTCTGCGCAAGGTGAATGACAGCATCGAAGCCGTACTGAAGCGCATCAAGATTTCACACATGAAAGAAGAGCCGGAAACAGGCGGAGATGCTACGGCAAGCAAAGCCACTGAGCTAGTGACCATTGTTTAAATATTAGCGGACAAGCAATCAACCAGGCAAGTAGGAGACAGTTATGAGCACGGACGTACGAATCCCCCATGAACTCGGAGTCACCAAGCATTCCACTCCCCAGGGAGTGAAGTTGCCGATTTATATGGATAATCACGCCACCACGCAGATGGATCCGCGGGTGTTGGAGGAAATGTTGCCGTACTTCGTGGAGAAGTTCGGCAACTCGGCCAGCCGCAATCACTCGTTTGGATGGGCCGCCGAGGAAGGCGTGGAAACGGCTCGCGAACGCATCGCCAAGCTGATCGGCGCCACTACCAAGGAAATCATTTTCACTTCCGGCGCCACCGAGAGCGACAACCTTGCCATCAAGGGCGTGGCCGAGATGTACCGCGAGAAGGGAAACCACATCATCACCGCGGTGACCGAGCACAAGGCTGTGCTCGATACCTGCAAACGGCTGGAAAAGTATGGATATCGCGTGACCTATATGCCGGTGCAGAAAGACGGTCTGATCGATCTCGACGACCTGAAGCGCGCCATAGATGACAAAACCATCCTGGTCACAATCATGGCCGCGAATAACGAGATCGGCGTGCTTCAGCCCATTGCTGAAATTGGCAAGCTCTGCCACGAGCGTGGCGTAATCTTCCACACCGATGCGGTGCAGGCGATCGGCAAGATTCCCATCGACGTGATTAAGCAGAACATCGATCTGGCATCGATCACGGGCCACAAGATTTATGGACCCAAGGGAGTGGGCGCGTTATACGTCCGCCGCAAGAATCCGCGCGTGCAGATTTCTCCCGGCATCGATGGCGGCGGCCACGAGCGTGGCATGCGTTCCGGCACGCTCAACGTTCCCGGCATTGTCGGCTTAGGGAAAGCCTGCGCCATTGCATTCGAGGAAATGTCTCGCGAAGCGGCGCAGTTGGGCGGTTTGCGCGACCGTTTGCGCGACCGGATCATGAATCGTCTGGACGAAACCTACATTAACGGCTCCATGGAGCATCGCTTGCCCGGCAACTTGAACATCAGTTTTGCCTACGTGGAGGGCGAGTCGCTTCTCATGGGCATCAACGATATCGCAGTTTCCAGCGGTTCGGCGTGCACCTCGGCGACGCTCGAGCCATCTTATGTATTGAAGGCTCTGGGCACCGGCGACGACCTGGCGCACAGTTCCATCCGTTTCGGCATCGGCCGCTTTAATAGTGCAGCCGAAGTCGATTACGTAGCCGATCGCGTCATCGAAACCGTCGAGCGCCTGCGCGAACTTTCTCCGCTGTACGAAATGGCGAAGGAAGGGATCAATCTGAAGGATGTGAAGTGGGCGGGAGAAGCCCACTAAGCGCGAACCTGACGTTGGGCACGGCGTTTTGTCGTATAAGGTTCGTATCAGGGCGCGACTTTAATCGTGCCGCAAGGGTACTGAGTGAAAAAAGGGGGCTTTAGCCTCCGCAGTAAAGTTCAGAGATTTAGGAGAAACAAATGTCATATAGCGATAAGGTAATCGATCACTACAATAATCCCCGCAACGTGGGTTCCATGGACAAGAGCAGCGCCGACGTAGGCACTGGGCTGGTGGGCGCACCCGAGTGCGGCGATGTCATGAAGCTGCAGATCAAGGTTAATCGCGACACCAACGTGATTGAAGAAGCCAAGTTCAAGACCTTTGGCTGTGGCTCCGCGATCGCCTCGTCGTCTTTAGCCACTGAATGGGTCAAGGGCAAAACGGTGGATGAAGCCCTCGCCATTAAGAACATGGACATCGTGAAGGAGCTATCGCTTCCTCCCGTCAAGATCCATTGTTCGGTGCTGGCCGAGGACGCCATCCGCGCCGCCATTGGCGACTGGAAGAAAAAGCAGGAAGCCGCCAAGCCGGTTGCTTCAACCGTGGCACAGTAACTTTCAGCCCCGCAGGGGCGGCATGTGAAAGTCCGGCACGGAAGTGCCGGGTCGCAGGTGCGAACACGGAGTGAGTCCCGGAAGGGACGGCACGAGTGCTCAGAGCGCTGCCTCTGAAGGAGCGCGTCAGGAAACAATGACAACGGCAACAGAACAACTCGCACGGCCTTCGCAATCCGCGCCGGCCAAGGGCATTCAGGTCACCGACAAGGCCCTGGGCAAGGTCAAGAGCGCGATGGCCAAGGAAGGCATTTCGCCCGAGCAGGGCGGACTTCGCCTGGGCGTGCAAGGCGGGGGCTGTTCCGGTCTGAGCTACAACGTCCGGTTCGACACCCAGCCGCGCGACCGCGACCGCATTTTTCAATTTGGCGACGTTCGCGTGTTCGTCGATCCCAAGTCGTTTATCTACCTGCACGGCATGATTCTCGACTACCAGGAAACGCTGATGCAGCAGGGATTCGTTTTTGTGAATCCCCAGGCCACAAAGTCCTGCGGCTGCGGCACCTCGTTCTCCGCTTGAGTTTTGCCTAAGTGGCTCGGACACTCCCTCAGGCTTCCCTCAGGGCAGGCCTGTCCGAGAGAGCTCACCACAAAGCTCCTAGTCGACGCCGGTGTGGATTTGCTCGGGCGATTGTTTTGCAGAAGCTATGACGAATTTGACGGCTATTACCGCGAAGCCCGCACCGGAGGGCACTCAATCCTGCTGGTCCTGCGGAACCATGCGCGCCGTGCACTTCTGCGAAGCCTGCGGCAAGGTTCAGCCCCCGGCCCCGGTGGACTATTTCACGTTCTTCGGCTTGCCGCGCAAGTTGAATCTCGATGTGGCCGCGCTGGAAAAAGATTTTTACGAGCTCAGCCGCAAACTGCATCCCGATCTCAATGCCCGCGCCGGCAGCCAGGAGCAGGAGTGGAGCCTGCAACAAAGCTCCCTGCTCAATGACGCTTATCGCACATTGAAAGATCCCATCCAGCGCACCCAGTATCTCTTGAAACTGGAAGGCGTGGAACTGGAAGAGCAGTCGAAATCGGCGACCGAGCAGGCTCGCTCCAGCGGGCAAATGAAGAAGCAAATCGTTCCTCCGGACTTGCTGGAAGAAGTCTTTGAGTTGAACATGCAGCTCGAAGAAGTGCGCATGCATAAGAAGATGGGCGAGGACGATCCCGCGCTGATCGAGGAAATCGGGCGACAGAAGCTCGAACTCGAAGAAAAGCAGGAAGCGCTCCTGCGCGAGTTAGAGTATCGCTGGAAAATGTGGGATGGAATGATCCAGCGTGAGCAGAACGGTCAGCCCGTCTCGGAAGAAGAACGCAGGCAGGAGCGCGACAAAATGGTGGACTTGCTGAACCGCAGGAACTACATCCGTAACCTGGTGCGGGATGTAAGCGAAGTTTTGGAGAATTGAGCAATTGAGAAATTTAGTAATTGAGTAATTTGAAAACCCCGAAGGTTTTTAAATTACTCAATTACAAAATTACCAAATTACTAAATGTCATCTGATCGCATCGTCGGTATCGACTTGGGCACCACGAACTCTCTCGTGGCCTTCATGCAAGGGGACACGCCTGCCGTAATTCCCGGCGAGGATGGTTCGAATCTCGTGCCTTCGGTCGTGGCGCTCGACGAAAAGGGCCAGCCCGTGATCGGCAACGCCGCCCGCAAGTACTTGGCTGAGACTTCCGAACGCGCCGTGTACTCTATCAAACGCCTGATGGGACGCGGCGTTGACGACGTTCAGGAAGAGCTGAAGTTCTTCCCCTTTCGCCTGGCAGAAGACCTGCAAGCCGGAGAGGTCCTGCGCATCAGATTGGGGGACAAAACTTTTACCCCACCGGAAATCTCGGCTCTAATCCTCCGCCAGTTGAAGCGCAACGCCGAACGTTTTTTCGGAGCGCCGGTCAGCAAGGCCGTTATCACTGTTCCTGCGTATTTCAATGACGTGCAGCGTCAGGCCACAAAAGACGCTGGCCGCATAGCGGGCCTCGAAGTCTTGCGTTTAGTCAATGAGCCGACTGCTGCGTCGCTCGCCTACGGCCTCGACAAAAAACAAAACGGAATCGTCGCCGTTTACGATCTCGGCGGCGGTACCTTCGATGTTTCCATTCTCAAGCTGCACGATGGAATCTTCGAAGTAATTGCCACCAACGGCGACACACATCTCGGTGGCGACGACATCGATAACCTGCTGATCGCGATCGCTCTCGATGACACTGCCGGCGATCTGGGCCTCGATTTACGTAGAAACGATCTTCGCCGCAATGCCGAGGCGGTCCAGGCCATTCGCAAAGCCGTGATCGAAGCCAAGATCGCGCTCTCCTCGGCGCCTTCGGCGACGCTGGATGTCGAACTTCCGGGCGGCAGGAGGTATCTGCGAGAAATTACACGCGAGCAGTTCGAACAATTAATTCAGCCCATCATCGACCGCACCGTCGGTCCTTGCAAACAAGCTCTAAGCGATGCCGGCCTCAAGCCGGAGCAAATCGATGAAGTTGTCCTGGTTGGCGGGTCCACGCGCATTCCCAAAGTTCGCGCTCTCGTAAAAGAGTTGTTTCACCGCGAGCCGCACACAGATTTGAATCCCGACGAAGTCGTTGCTCTCGGCGCGGCGGTGCAGGCCAACATTCTCAGCGGAGGCTCTGAGGTCACCGAGAACATGCTGCTGCTCGATGTCACGCCGCTATCTCTTGGGATCGAAGTCGCGGGCGGCGTCACCGACAAAATCATTCTGCGCAACTCAACCATCCCAGCGTCGGCAACGCAATTTTACACCACGCAAGTCGACGGACAAGCCAACGTCGCGATTCATGTTTTGCAGGGTGAGCGTGAATTGGCAAAGGATTGCCGTTCGTTAGCGCGCTTCGATCTTAAAGGCATTCCTCCGATGGCCGCTGGCATGGCGCGCATTGAGGTCAAATTCCTCATCGATGCCAACGGCATTCTGCACGTTTCCGCCCGCGAGCAGCGTAGCGGGAAAGAGTCGGAGATTCAGGTCCAGCCGAGTTACGGCCTTACGGATGAGCAAGTCGAAGGTATGATTCTGGATTCCTTCGACAGCGCCGAAGAGGACTTCCGGCAGCGCCAGGTGATCGAGGCACGCAACGAAGCCGCAACCATTCTGGCGGCGCTTGAGAAGGGCAAGAAGAGTCCGGCGTGGGGACACCTGACCACCGACGAGAAGAAAAAGATCGCCAAGATGGAGAAGGCTTTGGTTGCGGTGAATGCGGACGATGATTATCAGGCGATCCGCAAAGCCATCGACGCGCTGAATCAAGGCACCACCCGTCTCGCCGAACTTATGATGGACAGCGCGGTTTCCACCGTGCTGAAGGGTAAAACCATGGACGAGGCTGACATGGGCGAAGGCCCGACAGCGCCGCATCCCATGGCCAAGGCGGAGTTTGAGTAGAGGCAATTAGCAGTTAGCCAGGCTAGCGGCTAATTGCCAACTGCTAATTGCTAGATTTCTGGAGCGAGACATGTCTGAAGAAAAAACACAAGGTGCCGGCACAGCCACAGAAGAAGCTCCCGGCGAGAACACGGTGCAGATCACATTCCTGCCCGAAGGCAAGACGGTGCAATTCGAGCACGGCAAACTGCCGTATGAGTATCATGGCAAGGAAGAGTCGATTCTCGACGTCGCACTCAACTACGGGGTCACGCTCGACCACGCCTGCGGCGGCAACTGCGCCTGCACCACCTGCCACATCTGGGTCAAAGAAGGCGCCGAAAATCTTTCGCCCATGGACGACGATGAAGCCGACCGTCTGGACATGGCCGCCGATTTGCAGTTAAACTCGCGTCTCGGTTGCCAGGTGCAGATCACGAAGCCGGGGAAAGTCGTGGTTGAAATTCCCGCGTGGAACCGCAATTACATTTCGGAAGAACATCACTAGAAGCTAGCATTCAGCAAATAGCATTTTGCATTTAGCCAATCAGGGTCAGCGACGCCTGTCTGCCAAAAGCTAATTGCCAACTGCTAATTGCTGCTTACGAAGGAGCCTCCATGCCAAAAACTCTTACCTGGGACGATGCCGAAGATATCGGCATTCTGCTCTCCGAGGCTCATCCCGAGCTCGATCCGCTCACCGTCCGCTTCACCGACTTGCACCGCTATGTCACCGAATTACCGGATTTCAAGGGCGATCCTGGGGCGTCCAACGAAGGCAAGCTCGAAGCCATCCAGATGGCTTGGCACGAAGAATTCCAGGACCGCACGCAGGGTTAGAAAATCACTCCAGCGGTTCGCTCCGCCTTTGCTCCCCGAAAATTTTACATTCTGGTGACAATCCGCACCCAGCCCGGGGGTTAACCTCGCTTGGCTGTTGTTGCAGCGGAGACTCAAAGCCTCCGCCTGCGGCCACCAGCATCTCTCTCCGTTCAACTGAAAAGGGCACGGCACTCTGGCCGCGCCCTATTTTTCTGCCAAGCGAGCCTAGCCAACCGAGGCCGGAACTGGGTCTTCCACGGTGGCTTCCCGCAGAAATTTCGCCGCTTCTTCAGGCGGCGTGGGATTAATGTAGAAGCCCGTGCCCCACTCGAATCCCGCCGTCTTGGTTAGCTTTGGCATGAATTCTATGTGCCAATGGTAGTGATCGTTGGTCGGATCCTGCGCCGGCGAAGTATGCACTACCAGGTTATACGGCGGATTATCCAATACGCGGTCGGCCTTGGTCAGCAGCGTCTTCAGCGCTTTGGCGAGGTTTTCGAACATGTGCGAAGACGAATTCTCGAAGGCCGATTCATGCTGTTTGGGCAGAATCCAGGTCTCGAACGGAAACCGCGGCGCGTAGGGAGCGATCGTCAGGAAATTTTCGTTCTCCGCAACCACCCGGCTGCCATTTTCCGTTTCCTGCCGGATGATGTCGCAGAACACGCAGCGCTCTTTATAGAGAAAGTACTGCTTCGCGCCTTCAAGTTCCTGAGTCACGTTGATGGGAAGAATCGGCAGCGCAATCAGTTGCGAGTGCGCATGTTCCAGCGACGCTCCCGCCGCCTCCCCATGATTCTTGAACAGCAGGATGTATTTGAACCTGCGGTCTTTTTTCAGGTCGAGAATACGGTCACGAAAGGTCCACAGCACATCTTCAATCCGCTTGGGAGGCAATGTCGCGAGGCTGGCCGTGTGATCGGGCGTTTCGATAATCACCTCGTGCGCCCCAATGCCGTTCATGCGGTCGAACATGCCCTCGGCCTGGCGGTTCAAGTTGCCCTCAATCCCCAGAGCCGGGAACTTATTAGGCACCACCCGCACCGTCCAGCCCGGGGTATCCCGCTGCGAGGCTGGGCCGCCATTCGCTCCCGGACGGTAGGCTTGAATCTCCGGCGGCGTCTTGGTTTCGTTGCCGTAACAAAACGGACAAAAGCCGCCTTTCAATCGCACGTTCTCGCGCGCAAAGTCCGTCGGGCGCTTCGCTCGGTCCGTGGAAATAATCACCCAGCGGCCAACAATTGGATCTTTTCTAAGCTCCGGCACTCAAGGACCTCTTCGATTGGGGTAGACGCGAATCTTCTATTCTAAGCCGTCAGTGAGGAATTACGAAACACTTCAATCTGCGGCTGGCTGGCTGTCGATCGGTCATAGTATACGCTGACCACGTCGAAGCGCCACTGGCACGAAGGGGGAAGCCGGCGCAGAAAGTCCCGTGCCACCGCCGCCACTTCCCGCCGCTTGTGGCGGTCCACGGCCGCTTCTCCAGTCTTCACGTCACGCGTGCTCCGGGCCTTGACTTCGATAAAGCAAAGAACGTCGTTCTCCCATCCGATCAGATCGATTTCGCCACGGCACCGCGGCGACCGGAAGTTTCGCGCCACCATCGTATAGCCCAATTTCCGCAGGTGGAAATAAGCAGCTTCCTCGCCCCGGCGGCCAGTCCGCTGGTGGGCAGGACTCTTGTCAGGCGGAAGTGTACGCGCCGCCAGCCAGTCCAGAATGCGAACCGTCGCCTCCGTTGCGCGTCCCGAAAACACAAGATCAACCCCCCGGCTCTATGCTACTCATCCCGCGGGCAGAGTATGCATTACGATGGCGGAATTCCAACCGGGAAAACCGATCCGGGAAGACTCGAGATTTACGATTCCGTATCAAGTGTGAAGAATCTTGCAACATTTTGGAGGTATCAATGAATTCCCGCGCCCAGCAAGCGATTTCACTTGACTTTGGCTACAGGCGAGTTAGGATTCGGACCCATGTGCTTTTCGTCCTCCACGAAGAAGTCGCGAAGCACATTCTGCCGAACCACTACTCTGAACAACTCAGTAAAACTCTCAGGAGGAAACACAGTGAAAAAAACGCTTTGCGCGATTGCAATAGTTGGATTGCTGTTTACAATGTCTGCCCTGGCCGAGAACACACGGACCAAAGGCGTCCCCACGTTGGTAAAAAGCACTGGACCGGTAAAAGGGAAATACGTAGCGCATCCGGCGGAAGTACCGCCCTCCGTCTGCGGCCCAGTCTGCCTGACATACACTGGCGACACTAACCCCGCCTCCGCCGATGATAACGGTTTCGCTAACGAGAACACACTCCTCGTTCCCGAGACCACAGTTTGGGGAGCTTTCGTCGTTCCTGAAGGTCAAACCTGGACCGTGGACGGCGCGTTCATCAACACCATCGCCGATGGTTATAATGGTATTGATCCGAGCGCTTCGAGCTGGACGATCGCCAGTGGGGTTAGCGAAGGAAACGCTGGGAGCGTCGTCGCTTCTGGTACCTCCACCTCCGCCAACACTCAATTCATAGCGACCGGCCGCTTCCCGTTCGGTTTCAACGAGTACAGCCTGAAGGTCAAAACTGTCCCCACGACTGGCTCAACCGTTCTGCCCTCCGGCACGTACTACCTCAACATTACTCCGCAGTGCACGGATTCCGGCAACGGAAGCTGCGACATCTCGCAGTATTTCTGGGATGATACGTTCGGTTTGAACAATTACGGCATCATCCCGCCGGCTGACGTAAGCTACTTTAACTCGTCGTACTTCGGATTCGATTACGCGAATCTGTGCGAAGTATCGTCCACTGGCTGCCAGGTGCTTTCGTTCGGCATCATCGGCACCTCTGCCTGGTAACTCAGCAACCTCACCGGCTTCGCCGGCGAATCACGGGCCCGATCTCAAACCGCTTCCGGGTTGAGATCGGGCTTTTTCCGTATCACGGGCTGCCCCATATCCGCAATCTGCCAACAGGTTTATAATCTCGATAGCTGTTGCGTATTGCATGACTGATCAACTTAGAAAAAAATTGCAGGAAGAAGTTGACGCACTCGAGCACGAACTGGTGCATGAGCTGCCCAAAGAGATCAAGCGCGCCGCCGCGCTCGGCGACCTCAGCGAGAACGCTGAGTATCACATGGCCAAGCAGCGGCAGGAGTTCGTCAAAGCGCGCTTCCGCCAGCTCGGCAAGCGCCTCGCCGACCTCTCCTTGACCAACATGAACAACATCCCCAAGGACAAGGTTGGGCTGGGTTCAACGGTCAGGGTATTCGACAGCACTAAGAATGAGGAAATCGAATACAAGCTCGTCACCAGCGAAGAGTCCGACGTGAGTTCGGGGAGGATCTCCACCACATCGCCGATTGGCCGCGCGCTGCTCAACAAAAAAGTTGGCGATGAAGCCACGGTCATCACTCCCAACGGCAAGCGCGAGCTGGAAGTCCTAAGTTTAATCACCGTTCACGACGAGGCTAACCCGGAGAAGGCTGGGGCCTGATGCCGATTTCTTCTTCCAACAAATCATGGACGAGTGCCTTTGGCCGCGCCTGCGGCGTGCTTCTGGATACCATCGTCCGCTGGCTCGCCCTATCGCGCATCAACCCTAATGTGCTGACGTTCATGGGATTGGTGGTCAATACTTGGGCTGCGATCCTATTCGGGTCAGCCAATGCCGCGACACAGAGGCGAATGTTTTTTCTCGCGGGCCTGGTCATTATCTTTTCCGGCTTCTTCGATCTGGTAGACGGCCAGGTGGCGCGGGCCACCAATCGAGTCACGCGTTTCGGAGCCTTCTTCGACTCGGTGGTGGACCGTTATAGCGACGCCTCCCAGTTCCTGGGTCTGCTGGTCTTCTATGCGCGCGGAGACCGCTTCTTTTACGTTGTGCTCACCGCCTTCGTGATGGTCAGCGCGATCATGGTCAGCTACACCCGGGCCCGCGCCGAGTCACTCATCGGGTCCTGCCGCGTGGGCTTCATGGAACGTCCGGAGCGCCTGGTACTGGTGATTATCGGCGCCCTCTTCAACCGTATGGCGCCGGTATTGTGGATTATCGCGGTGCTTTCAACGATTACCGTGATCCATCGTATGCGGTACACCTGGACCAGAACCCAGGATGCCCCGCCCGCCGCCAACGCCAGCCACGCCGCCTAGAATCGTCCCCTGCGAGGACAGTGCCTTGCAGGATAAATCCGGTGTAGCATAGCGGTTGAACAGCGGTCCGACATCGACTAAGAATACAATGAGACCTCACCTCTCCCGATTTACGTTGCGTGGATTCAAGACCATACGCGAACTGAAGGATTTTGAGCCGGGACCTATCACGCTCCTTATTGGTCCAAATGGAGCTGGCAAGACAAATTTTATCTCCTTCTTCAGCCTTCTTTCGTGGGCGCTGACTCCACCAGGGAATCTCCAGGTGCGTGTCGCGGAATTAGGCGGCGCTGGTGCGCTACTACATGGCGGCGCGCACATGACAGCGCAAATCGAGGCCTCTCTAGCGATTGAGACTGATGCCGGAAAAAATAAATACGAATTTCGGCTGTTTCACGCGGCAGGTGACATCTTCATCTTTGCCGATGAGCAATACGTCTTTCAGCCGGCCGGGCTGGATCCGCAAGATGTAAGGCCTAAGTACCTTGGAGCGGGTCACTTGGAGCCGAAGCTGATCGAAGCCGCCGAGAAGGGCGGTAGCCTAACGCCAAAGACCATTTTAGCGATGATGAGACGGATGGTAGTGCATCAGTTCCACGACACGTCACCAAATTCGCAAATTCGCGGCAAATGGGACATCGAAGACGGCAGAAGATTGAAGTCTGATGCCAGAAATCTAGCTCCCTTTCTATACCGCCTTCAAAACAACGAGATCCTTTACTACAAGCGAATCGTTGAGACGACCCGGCTGGTCCTTCCTTTTTTCGCGAATTACGAATTCGAGCCAGAGCACAAAAAGCTTCTCCTGAAGTGGAGTGAGCGCGGGTCGGACCAGATCTTTAACGCATCGCAAGCTGCGGACGGCATGCTCCGTTTAATGGCGTTGATTGCCTTGCTCCTGCAGCCAGAAAGAGACCTGCCCGACGTTCTGCTCCTTGACGAACCTGAGTTGGGGCTGCATCCATACGCAATCGAGGTCCTTGCTGGGCTGATCCAAAGCGCTTCCAAGCATGTGCAGGTAATTGTGGCGACGCAATCCGTTTCCCTCATTGATCGGTTCGAGCCAGAGGACATTGTTGTCGTCGACCGCAAGGATAGGGAGTCCACCTTCACTCGCCAAAGTGCTCAAGAACTCGCCGATTGGCGGGAGAAGTATTCATTGTCCGAACTCTGGGAGAAAAATGTTTTGGGTGGGAGGCCGAAGTAATTGGTCCGCCTGTACGCTGTTGTCGAAGGTCAGACCGAGGAAACTTTCGTAAACCACGTCCTTGCCCCGAACCTTGGAGCAAGGCAGGTGTTCGCAACCTGTCATCGAATAACGACGGGAAGGAAGAGAAATCAACTGCACCGGGGAGGAATTTCCCACTATAGACAGCTAAAGGACGACTTGGTGCTCTGGATGAAGCAAGACCAAGGCAGAGACGCACGATTTACGACCATGGTCGATCTCTACCGGCTCCCCGACGACTTCCCCAGTTACAGCGAGTGCGGGAGAGGTGGTGACCCGCTTTTGCGAGTTCGATGCTTAGAGGAAAAATTATCGAACGATGTGGGCGATTATCGATTTATCCCGTACATCCAGTTGCACGAGTTTGAGGCCTTATTGTTCTCCGAGGTCGGTGCATTCGAGAGCGTCTTCCCCGACCAGCCAAAACTAACCAGCGCACTTGCCGAGGTCGTGCGCCAATTTTCAAGCCCCGAACACATCAATGAGAGCCCAGACCAGTCTCCCTCGTCGCGTATCCTACAAGTGATTCCGGACTACGTGAAGCCCGTCGCCGGAATACTCATTGCTCAGAAGATCGGCTTGGCGACGCTGCGCAGCAAATGTACCCATTTCGGTGACTGGATAGACCGGTTGGAGCAACTGGTCTCTGGCTGACACCCAAGGCTTCCACCACGTTGTGTTGAATCCCAGATGCTAGACTATTCAGTCGGTTCACTTCCTCCGGGGATTTTTCTTGTCTACTAATCCAGTTCTGGTGGTTCACGGCGGCGCCTGGGCCATGCCCGATGACATGGTGGAGGCTCACCTGCATGGTGTTCGAAATGCTTTAGCGGCAGGCTGGCGGCTGCTGCAAAATGGCGGCCCCGCGCTGGATGCAATCGAGGAAGCGGTTGCGAGCATGGAGGATGACGAAACTTTCGATGCCGGACGGGGAAGCTTCCTGAACCGCGATGGCCGCGTGCAGATGGATGCGCTGATCATGGACGGCGCTACGCTCCGAGCCGGCGGCGTGGGATGCGTTGAACGCTTGCGGAATCCGGTGCGCGCGGCGCGCAAGATTTTGAGTGAGAGTCCGCATGTCTATTTTGTAGCCGAAGGCGCGGAGCGATTCGCGGCGGATCATGGGATTGCCCTGTGCAGGAACGAAGACCTGGTGCTGGCCCGCGAGGTGGAGCGTCTGCGCGAATATCAGCAGCAAGCCGCCGGTAATGGGAACGACCTGTTTGCACCTTCCATTTCTCACGACACCGTGGGAGCGGTGGCGCTCGATCGCAACGGCAATATCGCGGCTGCGACTTCCACCGGCGGAACTCTCAACAAGGCTCCCGGACGCCTGGGCGATTCTTCGCTGATCGGGTGCGGCTGCTACGCGGATAACCTCAGCGCCGCCGCCTCCACCACGGGATGGGGTGAGCCGATCATGAAACTGGTGCTGGCCAAATGGACTGCCGACCGCGTTGCCGCGGGAAACCTTCCCGAGTGGGCGGCCCAGGAAGCTATGAATTATTTGAAACAGAGATTAAATGGCCACGGCGGCATTATTGTCCTCAACGCCCAGGGACAAGTCGGCATCGCACACAACACGCCGCGCATGGCGTGGGCGTGTAAGACAGTGGAAAAGGAAGAATCCGGTGTCGAGCGCTGTGCAACGTAATCCAGCCCTGGGTTGTACGGTGAAACCACTTCGATACCTGTGCCGACGGCATGTCCAAGAACTTCGCCATCTCGATCATTGAATCGCTGCGCACGCAGGGATTCGAAGCTTACCTGGCAGGCGGTTGCGTACGTGATCTTCTTCTGAATCGTGAGCCTGCGGACTTCGACGTAGCGACCAGCGGGACTCCCGCGCAAGTGATGGACGTTTTCCCTGACACCTACGCTGTGGGAGTACAGTTCGGCGTTGTTCTGGTGCCGCTGCCGGAGGAGCAACGCTGCGATCAATCTGAAAACGCTGTGCCCAAGGTCCACGCTGTAGAGGTGGCAACCTTCCGCAGCGATCTCGGATATTCCAACGGCCGTCATCCCGATCAGGTTCGATTCAGCCAGGATCCGCGCGAGGATGTGGCCCGCCGCGATTTCACCATCAATGGCATGATGCTCGATCCCGTCACGGGTGAGGTGCTCGATTTTGTGGGTGGACGCAAGGATCTGGAAGCCGGCATTATCCGGGCCATCGGCGAACCGCAGCGGCGTTTCGCGGAAGATAAGTTGAGGATGTTGCGCGCCGTTCGTTTCGCCGCGCGCTTTGAGTACGAAATCGAAGCGGAGACCTTGGCCGCCATTCAACTGCTTGCCCGTGATATCCAAATCGTTTCACGGGAGCGCATTCGTGACGAGCTAACCAAAATGTTGACCGAAGGCCATGCCCGGCGGGCCTTCCTTCTGCTCGATGAAACCGGTTTGCTCAAAGAAGTCCTGCCCGAGATTTCCGCAATGCAAGGGGTTCAGCAGCCCGCCGAGTTCCATCCTGAAGGCGACGTCTTCGTGCACACGCTGCTGCTGCTGGAAAACTTGCCGCAGCCTTGTACGCCTGCCTTGGGCTGGGGTGCTCTTTTGCATGACGTGGGCAAGCCGGCTACATTTCGCGTTGCGCCTGACCGTATTCGTTTCGATGGCCACGTCGACGTCGGCGTAAAAATTGCGGAGCAAATCTGCGCGCGTCTCCGTTTCTCCAATCACGACGCTTCCCATGTGCTCGCCCTGGTCGATAATCACATGCGCTTTGGCCACGTCTCGCGCATGAAAGAATCGACGTTGAAGAAATTCCTGCGTTTGCCCGGCTTCCAGGAACATCTCGCATTGCACCGCGCCGACAGTCTGGCCAGCCATGGCAGTCTCAGCACGTACGAGTTCCTTCAAAAAAAACTCACGGAGACCGCGCCAGAGACAATTCGTCCCACGGTGTTAATCACCGGAGACGATTTGATCGCCGCCGGTTATGCCCCGGGGCCAAGGTTCCGCGAGATTCTGGAGACTGTGGAAGACGCTCAACTCGAGGGGCGATTGCTTTCCCGCGAGGCGGCAATCGAATACGTCCAAAGTGCATTCCCGCTTTGACGCATTGCCCTTTGAAGGGCCCTGGCCACGGAGTGCAATGCTAGAATCGGATTCTCAGGTGGAGAACTCGTCATGGAGCAGGCAGGCGCGAGCCTCGAAAGAATTGTGATCAGTTCGCTGCGGCGTGTTCCTCAAGCCGAAGCCCCGCTGCTGGCGTGGCCGCTGGTTTGCGGCTCGGCCGTAGCCGAGCGGACGCGAGCTGTCGTCTTCGCCGATGCGGTTTTGCGAGTGGAAGTTCCCGATGCTGGATGGAAACGCGAGATGCAGAGTCTTGCGCCGCGCTATCTCGCGGCTATGAATCGATACGCGGGCCAAAAAGTGGAGCGGATTGAGTTTGTCATTCGGCAGGAGCGATAGGAGCGAGCCGAGAAGCATGAAAGTCACCGAAAAAGACGTGACCTACGTCGCCGATCTCGCCAACCTTGAACTTTCCAGCGAAGAGCGCGCTGGGATGGTGCGGGATTTGAATTCGATTCTAGATTACATGGAAATGCTCAACCAAGTAGACACTTCCAATGTTGAACCGATGGCGCAAGTATCGGCGCACTACGGTATCGACGAAACGGAGAAGGGAAGCAATCGATTCGACTATTCCAGCCGTGAGGATATTCCGGAGGGGCTTCGCAAATCTCTGTCTCGGAAAGCGGCATTGGCAAACGCGCCAGACACGGACGGCACTTTCTTCCGAGTGCCTAAGGTGATTGAGAGATAGTGGCCAGTGGCTAGTGGCCAGTTTCTGCGGCATCGATTCACTAAGCACTGACCACTGAGTTGAACCTTTCATGGAACTCACTGAACTCACCATCGACGCCGCCCGCTCTTCAGTCATGGAGCGCAAGACTACTGCGCTCGCCCTCACTGAAGCTCATTACGCTCGTATTCAGAATGAAGACGCTCAAATCGGCGCTTATCTCACGCTATGCAAAGAGCGCGCTCTCGAACAGGCGGACCGCATCGACCGCCTCGCTGCGGAAGGCAAGCCTCTGCCACCGTTGGGCGGCGTGCCAGTTGCTATCAAAGATGTGATGAGCACGCTCGACGTGCGCACCACTGCAGGATCGAAGTCTCTCTGCAAATACATTCCGCCTTACGATTGCACCGCGGTGGCGCGGATGGAATCCGCGGGAGCGGTGATTCTCGGCAAGACCAACTGCGATGAGTTTGCCATGGGTTCCTCGAACGAGAACTCGGCATTTCGTCCGGTGCGCAATCCGCACGATCTGAGCCGCGTGCCCGGAGGATCGTCCGGTGGTTCCGCCGCAGCCGTGGCCGCGGGCATGGCTGTGGTCGCGCTCGGTTCCGATACCGGAGGTTCGATTCGGCAGCCGGCATCATTTTGCGGTGTCGTGGGATTGATGCCCACGTACGGCCGCGTCTCCCGTTACGGATTGATCGCTTTCGCCTCTTCGCTCGATCACATTGGACCGTTGGCCAAGACGGTGAAGGACGCGGCGATTGTATTGCGAACCGTTGCCGGACGCGACCCGATGGATTCGACATCCGCCGACTTGCCCGTACCCGATTATGTTGCCGCTCTGGAAGAGCCTGTGCGGGGGCTGAAGGTAGGCGTGGCCAAAGAGTGTTTCGCCGATGGTCTGGACGATGAAATCCGCCATGCCGTGGAATCGGCAATCGATCAGTTGAAGAGACTGCGATGCGAAGTCGTGCCCGTCTCGTTACCCCACTCGCCTTATGCGATCCCGACTTATTACTTGATCGCCACGGCGGAAGCTTCTTCAAACCTGGCTCGCTACGACGGTGTTCGCTATAGCTGTCGCGCCGCGGGAGTAGAGTCGCTTTCGGAAATGTATCGCGGCACTCGCGACGAGGGCTTTGGGGCGGAAGTAAAGCGCCGCATCATGCTCGGCACATACGCATTGAGCTCTGGGTACTATGATGCGTACTACCTGAAAGCGCAAAAGGTGCGGACGCTGCTCACCCGCGACTTCGAAGAGGCCTTTCGCAAAGTGGACGTCATCGCCACTCCGACCAGCCCCACGGCGGCGTTTCGATTGGGGGAGAAGTCGAATGACCCGCTGGCCATGTATTTGGCCGATATCTACACCGTGAACGCCGACCTCGCAGGAGTTCCGGGGATTTCAATTCCATGCGGAGTCACGAAGGAGAAATTGCCGATCGGGATGCAGATTCTGGGAAAGCATTTCGACGAGGCGACGATTCTGCGTGTGGCGCATGCCTACGAGCGGTCGGCTCAAATAGGCTCGTAGTAATGCTCTCCGGCACAGGCCCGGCATAGCACCTTATCTTTAACACGAACCTCGCGACGGAAGTTAATGCCTTCCCCGCACGCCTCGCACACCACTCGCTCGCTTTTGTAGCCGGGAAATTCTTCTGGTGGCAGTTCAACCTTGACCCACTGCATGGTAAACAAATCGTCATCGGTGATTTCACGGTAGGCCAGCATCTGCTGTTGATTCTTGTCTGCGATTTCGGGATGCATCTGGCGGGCAAGCGCCTTCGAGGATTCTTTAGCGGCAATCCGTACCGCTTTGCCCGTATTTACGTCCACGAAAGTTGCCGCAACTTTTCCCCAGTCTCGAAACTTCAGGGCGCGCTTGCCCAAGCGGCAGCCAGTGACCACCGCGACGGCATCGGTGGCGCAGCGGTCAATCTCGACGAAAGTGACGAGCCGCTTGCGGTCTTTGCCGTGGGGATCGTCAATGCCGAGTTTGGTCAGGCCCAGCATCGCCAACCGCACACCCAGAACCTGTCCCGCACAGAGATGGCCGTGGGCTGCTTCGGCATCGCGGAGATATTCGTCGGGCGATTTCATGGGAGCAGTCAGCCTTCAGCTTAACACCGGTAGAGCTACTTTCTTCGCCATCGCACTCCATCCTTTGTGTTCTCGATGATGATGCCCGCGTCGGTGAGTTCGGCACGCAGCGCGTCGGAGAGCTTGAAGTTGCGGGCGTTACGCGCCGATCCCATCTCGGCGACCTTGTCCTCGATGTCGGCGTCTGAGAGCTGACCGGAGTGAACCGCTTCCCGCAGCGCCGCACTAATATCTTCCTCCCGGCCTTCGGCCTGAGCCCAAGCGAAGACCTGCTTCATTTTCGCCCCGTCGTCATCATTGAGCACGGCAAAGATTTCGTCGAACTTTTCCAGTGCGGTTAGGAGTGCTGGTGCGTCATCTTGCTTGATTCCATTCGCATCGAGAGTTGCGTTCGCGCTGCGCACCATCTCGAAAATCGCCGCCTGCGCTTGTGCCGTATTTAGGTCATCTTCCAAAGAAGACTTCAGTCGGCTGATCGTTAGATTCGCCAGATTTTGAATTTCCGGATTGGAGCCGGCCGGAAAAATTCCAGCACCTAACCGCTGCCGAAAATTGCGTAATCGCTCGACTGAAACCGCCGCCTGTTTCAGCCCATCAAAGGTGAAATTCAACTGATTGCGATAGGGCACCGACGTGAGCAGATAACGGATCGACGATGGTCTATGGCCTTTCAGCACGAGGTCGCGCAAGGTGTAGAAGTTCCCCAAACTCTTCGACATCTTCTCGCCTTCGACCAGCAGAAAGCGGACGTGAAACCAGAAACGTGCGAATATCTTGCCAGTAAGCGATTCCGATTGAGCGATTTCGTTTTCGTGATGCGGGAAAACCAGGTCCTCGCCGCCGCCGTGCAGATCGAAGCTCTCCCCCAATTCCTGCATGGACATCACGGAACACTCCAGGTGCCAGCCCGGGCGTCCCGGTCCAATGGGAGTTTCCCAGAAAGCTTCACCCGGCTTGGGCGCCTTCCAGAGCGCAAAGTCGCGCGCGCTGTCTTTGTCGTACTCGTCTACGTCGACCCGCGCACCATCGAGCATCCCGCTGAAATCTTTTTTGGAGAGTTTGCCATATTGCGGAAACTTTGCAATCCGGAAGTAATAGGATCCGTCCTCCGTGCGGTAGGCGATATCCTTCTCCAGCAATTTCGCCACGAAATCTGCCATCTGGCCGATGTGTTCCGTAGCTCGCACCAGAGTTGGCCGTTCAATGCCGATCATGGCAGAATCTTCCAGAAAAGCTTTTTCGAACTTGGCCGTATATTTCTGAACGCTCACTCCCTCTTGAGCGGCGTTGCGGATAATCTTGTCGTCGACGTCGGTAATGTTCATCACATAGCGCACGCTGTATCCGGACTGGCGCAAGAATCGCTGGAGCAGGTCGACGGCGATAAAGGTCCGAAAGTTGCCGATATGGCCATATCCATAGACCGTTGGACCGCAGGCGTACATGCTGACTTCGCGCTCGCGGAGCGGAATGAATTCCTCAACCTGCGACGACATGGTGTTGTAAAGGCGTAAGGGCATAGGTGTTGTGCGCGCAGAGAAGGACCCTCAATTCTAGGGGGATGCGAGAAAAAGGGTCAACTGGCGGGTATGTCAGCGGAAGAATGTGGGGCCAGCGCATGAGCGTGCGTTCGCAAGCGGTGTTGCACGAGAAAAACATAATGGAGGGCGGAGACTATGGTGAAAGCGAAGGTGGCGCGCAAAAAGACGGTACGTGTAATCCATATCCACCTTTGTGGCCGCAAACAAAAAAGCAAGACCAAAAAAACGGCGGTGATCTGGGAAAAAGTATTCGCCTTGCCGAAAATACTGGGCTGGAAGTTGCGCAGCCCCGCGATGGCAAACAAGACCGCACTGGCTGCAAGGATGGAAATATCGCGGCTGAAAACCAGCACGGTAAACTTCCACGGAATCCTGTGCAAGATGGAGAGCACCAGGAACATGGTGCTTAATAGCAACTTATCCGCGATGGGATCGAGATACTGACCCAGCAGAGTCTGCTGATGCAACTTGCGCGCCAGCAAACCGTCCAGGCCGTCGCTGAAGCCGGCAATCACAAACAGAGCCAAAGCCCAGAAATAGCGCCCCTCCACCAGTTCAATCACGATGAAGGGCACGAAAACCATGCGCAGCATCGTGAGTTGGTTGGGCGCGGTGAAGACTTGCGAAACCTTCATGCGGGTTCCTTCTGGGGAAGGACCGTTCTCCCCGCGCTTGCCTCGTGATTAGCGAGGCTGCTGGCCAGGGGAGAACTCAGCATCGCGGTGGGAGGGACGCCGGTTTTTGCCGAGAACCGCTGCGAAAGGGAAGGTAAATTCCCGTCGGGCAGGTCCAGTTCCACGCGTTCAATCCGGTGCATCGGAAAGAAAACGACTGCTGGACTGAACGACTCACCGTCTTTCACCATCAGCACCAGATCCTCAAACGAAGCCAACTCAATCCCGCTCAGGCTGAGCCCTTCCGGGGCCAGAGAAAGAATCATACCCCAGAATTTGTCGCGAGGATTTCCCAGCGTGACGACGACCATAGACCCGGGTCTAAAGGGAAACTTTGCCTCTGCGGGGCCTTCCTGCTGAGGTTCTTGCGGCATGTAACGATTGTCGCTGCCGCCACTCAGACTTGCAATAGGCAAACGCGGCACATACTGAATCCATGATAAGGAAGCGAAGGCTTCTAAGCGTGATGATGCGTCTTGGCAGCCTTCCGTTGCGCCTTCTGGTACTTCTTCATCGCTTTGCGCTGTTTCTTGGCAATTTTCCTGGAAGCTTTTTGCTGTTGTTTGGCAGCCTTGCGCGCCTCGCTCCCGTTCTCTCCAATACTTCTGTTCTCGGTCTTGCCCGGCAGTGACCACGCAACACTCGATGACAGAAGCAGTATAAAGGCGGCGATTCGTTTCATTGACCTCTCCGGGCGGAACATCCCCCTCTAATCTTACACCGAGGCTATGCCCGGCCCGCTATGCAACTCTAGGTGCGCACTAACCAAAGTAGGAACCCGTTCGTTATGAAAGCAACCACAAGTCTGGAGAAAGCTCAAGCGTCACGGCAGATCGAAAGTGTAAACATTGAAATCTTCGGAGGCCGTGTAAACTGTCCCGTTCACAACCGCGACCCCGGAGAGTACAGATTTGCCGGTTTTGTAACTCCAGAGTTCCGCGCCGGTGGCGGCGTCCAGAGCGTACACCTTACCGTCATAAGATCCGATATAGAGCACGCCGTTTGCAATCGTGGGGGAAGAGTGCACAACGTTACCCGTGGTGTAACTCCAGAGCTTTGCGCCCGTACTGGCGTCGAGAGCGTAGACATTAAAGTCGTCGGAGCCAAAGTAGACCACACCGTTCTCGACTGCGGGCGAAGATAGAACATTACCGCCGGTGGTGAACTGCCAGAGCTTAGCCCCGGTACTCGCTTTGAGCGCGTAAAAATTATTGTCGCGGGATCCAACATAGACTACGCCGTCCACCACCGCGGGCGACGACTCTACAGTGAGACCGGTGAGGAAGCTCCACCGCTTGGCCCCGGTGGCCGCATTTAGCGCATAGACGTTGTGATCCCAGGAGCCGATATAGACCACTCCGTTCACAACCGCAGGCGATGAGTACTTTACGGAGTCGCCGGTGGTGAAGTTCCACAACTTGGTTCCGGTGCTCGCATTCACTGCGTATACGTTGTTGTCTTCAGAGCCGGCATAAACTACTCCGTTCACCACGGCAGGCGAGGAATAAAAGCCGTCGTTGGCGGTGAAGTTCCAGATCTTGACTCCTGTTGTGGCGTTGAACGCATAGAGGTTGTTGTCGTCAGCACCAAAATAGACAACGCCATCTACGACGGCGGCGGAAGACCGGGCGACTCCGTCGGCGGTATAGCTCCAAACCTTGGCGCCCGTGCTGGCGTTGAGCGCGTAGAAGGTGAAGTTGTCGGAGCCCACATAATCGATGCCGTTCACAACCGTCGGTGTGCCATAGAAACCAGCGGACGCCGTGAATGTCCACTTCAACGCAAGCCCACCCACCGTGGTTGGGCTCAATACGGTCTCTAAGGGATTTACTCCATCGTGATTCGGAGCAAAGCGGTATTGCAGCCAGTTGGTGTGAGTGCCGGAAGGTTCGGTGCGTACTTTCGGATTATCAGTTTGGCTCGAGCCGAAACCAGTAAGCAACAAGGTCACGATCGCGAGCAGGTAGCCTCGCTGGCCAAAAACAGAGATTTTTTTTGCTGTCCTAATTGCCATACTGGTCTCCTTAGATTCGATGGACGATTTTCTGCCAACAACGTCAACCTTACTGCTGCCGCGCACAGCGCACTGCCACGCTCGTCTCCGTCCATGACAAACAATCCATGACAAGCGTGCGCAGAACTTTATCCCCGAGCGCAAAGCTTGTCAATGTGCAGAAAATTGCGCAGTGTGATGGCCATCTGGATTACATTTCTGCTCGCAGAGCGTGGTCCTGGCATGGTGCGGTGGTAGACTCCGAGCGGAAAGAATCACTCATGGAATCGCCAATCAGTTTCTTTCTTCCGGGAGCAGCTGGAAATTTGTTTGCCATGTATTATCCGCCCGCGGAATCTGGCATCGATTCTGGAAGTGCGCTGTACGTTCATCCTTTCGCCGGAGAAATGTTCGCATCCCGCAACCTCATTTCAGCCTTAGCCCGGGCTCTTGCCGGCGCAGGCTTGGGAGTTCTGACGGTTGATTTGTATGGCTGCGGTGACAGCAGCGGGAACTTCAGCGATGCACGGTGGGAAATCTGGCGGGACGATCTGGCGGCGTCGGTCCGTTGGCTGCAGGCACAAGGGCAGGACCGGATCAGTCTCTGGGGACTGCGATTAGGCGCTTTGCTGGCCATGGATTTTGCCATCCGCTCGCAAGAGACCTATGAACGGATTGTCTTGTGGCAGCCGGTCCTGACCGGACAGAACATGTTGACTCAATTCTTTCGCATGAATCTGGACGAAGCGGACAGAGGACTGCCTGCGGGACAGCTGACAGACGCAGACCTGCGCAAGAGTATGCCTGCCGCACAGAACGTAGAAGTCGCGGGCTATGAATTGTCCTGGGAGCTTATTCGCGCCATCGATCGGATGGAAATCATGCCTCTGGCGAAATCCGTTTCCGGGCCGATCCACTGGACGGAGTTTGGCGAACGCGCGGAAACTCCCTTCCACGCAGATAGCTTGCGCGTAATCGAAGAATGGAAGCGAAATGGAATTCGAGTGACCACGCAGATGACCGTGGGGATGCCGTTCTGGCTCTTTCCTCATACTACCGATCCCAGAAGCCTAGCGGCGGACTTGAAGGCGCTATTCTGCGGGGAGCACATTAACGAAAACAGAAAGTGGTCGTCAGGAAAATGAATACTCTCGAAGTGCCGCTAAGTTTTTTGTGCGGCAAAAGCCGAAACAGGCTCTTTGGCATTTTGCATCGGCCTGAGCAGCCATCGCCATGCGGGTTGCTGATCGTGACCGGCAGGCCCGCGCCGCGTGCGGGCAGGCATCGGTTATTCGTCCTGCTGGCGCGGGCCTGGGCAAAGGCAGGGATTCCCGTAATGCGATTCGATTTCCGTGGTACCGGCGATTGCGAAGGCGAGATGGGAACGCTGGATGACACCTCCGAGGACATCGCCAGCGCGATGGACGCGTTTATGTCCAACATGCCGGGGCTGCAGGGAATCGCATTGTGGGGGCTGTGCGGGGGAGCGGCGGATTCCATTCTCTACGCTCCCAAAGACCCGCGAGTGATCGGTATTGCGATGGTGAATCCCTGGTATTACGATGCACGCGTGCAAGGGCTGGCCACCGTGCGGCGCTACGGGTCGGCTGGCCTCATGAAAGTTTCCCGGTGGCTGCGGGCCGCTGCTGAGCCGATTCGCAGGAACGCGGCAAATACTTTGGACCGGAGCGAGTCGTCAGGAAGCAGTCAACATGACGACGCAGATAGCGCAAATAATCCAGAGGCTTCTGTGCCGCGTGCCACTGCCGCAATAGACGCAGCCTATGCCTCCTACCGAGTTCCCGATCTTGCCCGGCGAATGGCGAATAATCTGGAAGGGTTCAAGGGTGGCGTTCTGTTGATTCTAAGCGGACAGGATCCTGGTTCGCAGGCGTTCCGGCATGCGGTGTCGATCTCGATGCGATGGCGCCGCTTGCTCTCCGCGCCGCGCGTGCAATCGCATGAATTGCCCGAAGCGAACCATAGCCTGCGGCGTCCAGAGTGGCGCGCCCAGGCAGCCGCGTGGACGATAGAGTGGCTGCGCCACCTGGAAGCCCAATCCCATTAGGATTTCTTTACTGACCTAGCGAAACGCCCGGACACGCTCGGCCATGCCAGCGACGGTGGGCACCTCGAACAAACTGGGCAAAGGAATATCCACGTGAAAAGCGGCGCGCAGTAAGGCCAGCAGCTGAACGCCGAGTATGGAGTGCCCACCCAGCGCGAAGAAATTGTCATAAATTTCCACCCGCTCTACGCCCAGAAGGCGTTGCCAAATTTCGGCAACACCCGCTTCCACGTCGTCGGTGGGAACGGAGAAATCCGCGGTGTCAGCGGAGGATGATGCGCCGCCTGGCGATGCACCAACTCCTCGCAGAGCTGCTTCCGGCGCTGGCCGCGAAGTGACTTCCCCGTACGAAGGATGCGGTTGGGCATCGACCCAATGCCGCTTGCGATCGAAGGCGTAGGTCGGAAGAGGAATTCGGCGCCGCTCTTCATGACGCCAGAAGCCGGTCCAATCGATTTTGCTCCCGTGCAGCCAGAGTTGGCCCAATGCATGAAGCATCGATTCCATCTCAGATGCGCGTCCCTCCATAACGGACAATGACGAGAAAATGGCGTGACCGCTGACCGCTGCCGTGTGCTCCGGGATGAACTTTGCGAACGTGCGGCCCGGACCAACTTCGAGGAAGGTGCGATTCGAAGCTGCCATCAAACAATCGATTCCCTTTGTGGGTGTTTCGTTTCGACGATGTTGAACATTCCAATAGTTGGGGTCGGTGGCGTGTGACGCTGTGATCCAGGTTCCTGTCGCGTTCGAAATGAAAGGAGTTTTTGGTGGCTTAAGGCCGATCTTGACTCCCGCCTCCCCTTGCTTCGCGCCGCATTGCTCCGCCAGAAGCCACAATACTTCTTCCAGGGAGAAAACTTCCGCGACGCACGCCGCTACGAATTCTCCGACTTCCTGCCCCATCATCGCTTCAGGTTGCACTCCCCATTCCATCCAGAGTTGAGCCAGCGCATACTCCACTACGAAGGTGGCTAAGGTGGAGACTTCGACTTTCACGAGGTCCGGGCCGGAATCGCCCCTCTGAGCGTCGGTCGGGTAAAGCGCGCTGCGAAGGTCGAAACGGAGATGAGCGTTCAACACTTCCGAGCAGCGGTCAACATGCTTGCGGAAGGTCGGTTCTGAGCCGTACAGCTCTAAGCCCATGTTCGCGTACGCGGCACTGCGCCCTGGAAACAGGAAAACCACGGAGCGTTCCGTTGGGGCTTTGGTTGCCCTTAGAACCCGGTGATCATCCGCGGCAGCCAGGGCGCGGGCCGCACCTTCTGGGTCCTTGGAAACTAGAATCTGCCGCTGTGCGAACTCGTGCCTGCCGACCTGGCAGGTGTAGGAGAGATCGGCCAGATTGAGATCGGGATGGCGCTGCAAGTGCAAAGCAAAATTAGCGGTGGCCGCTTGCAGGGCTGACTTTGATCGAGCCGAGAGTAGCAATAAATGATGAGACCGGAGCGAAGGGCAACTCTCGCGTGCCGGCGACTCCTCGAGAACAATGTGAGCGTTCGTCCCGCCAATCCCAAACGAATGTACTCCTGCGCGGCGGGGGCTTTTGCCCGACGGCCAGGGCCGGAGCTCGGTGTTGACATAAAAAGGGCTGCTTGGGAAGTCGATCTTCGGATTTGGTCGTGTGTAATTAATGCTGGCGGGAATGATCCGATGCTCAAGCGATAACACCGTTTTTATCAAGGCCGCCACACCTGAGGCCGTATCGAGGTGTCCGACGTTCGATTTCACAGAGCCCAGCGCACAAAAATTGTTCTCGTCGGTGCTCGCCCGAAAGGCTTTGGTGAGAGCGGCGCACTCGATGGAATCTCCCATGGGAGTGGCGGTTCCATGCGCCTCCACATAACCAATGGTTCGGGCATCGAACCCTGCCATGGCGTGCGCCATGGCTACCACTTCCGCCTGCGCGTCCAGGCTGGGCGCGGTATATCCCACTTTCAAGGAGCCATCGTTGTTGATGGCCGTGCCCCGGATGACGGCCCGAATGCTGTCTCGATCGGCAATGGCGTCTTCCAATCGCTTCAGAACCACTAATCCCACACCGTTTGAAAACAAAGTGCCGCTGGCTTCCGCGTCGAAGGAGCGAGTGTGGCCGTCGCGAGAAAAAATCTGGCCTTCTTGATGGACATAGCCGGCATTCTGCGGCACGCGAATGGCAACTCCTCCGGCCAGCGCCATATCGCACTGATGTGCCAGCAAGCTGTCGCAGGCCATCACAACGGTGACCAGCGAAGTCGAACACGCGGTTTGTACCGCAATGCTGGGCCCCTTCAGATTCAGCTTGTAAGAAACTCGCGTGGGAAGGAAATCCTTATCGTTCCCAGTGAAAACCAGGAAGTCGCCTGCGAGCCTGCGGTGCGCGGGATTGGAAAGAAGGTTGAAGAGGTAGGTGCTCATCGCACTCCCGGCGTAAACACCGACCGGCCCCTGGCACGTTTCCGGGTCGTACCCTGCATCTTCCATGGCATGCCATGCGCACTCGAGTAAGAGCCGCTGCTGGGGATCGAGAGTTGCGGCCTCCATGGAACTAAAACCAAAGAATGGAGCATCGAACATTTCGATGCCCTCAAGCACGCCGCCCGCATTTACGAAATCTGGGTGCCTGGCAGCGCCGGGAACGAACAGTGAAACATCCAACTCCGATTCCGAAAAGAACGATATAGACTCGGCTCCGTTTTTCAGATTGGCCCAGAACTCGGCAAGATTACGGGCTCCGGGAAATCGCCCGCTCATCCCAATGATCGCAACCGCATCCAGCTCAGCGGAATCCTGGGAATCACTCATTTCGGCCTCGTTGCAATAACAGTTCTCCGCCGAGATAGTGTCTCTTTTTGTTTCCGGGCACGCTCGGCGATGTGCTGTAACGGACGCTGACTGGAGTCATCACCGCTCAGTCGCTTCGCCAGCGCGCTTATCGTCGGATACCGATACAAATCCACGCTTGCGATGGCGTGATGAAAAGCTTCCGCAAGTTTGGTTTGAACCGCCGTGAGCAGAAGAGAATGCCCGCCGACATCGAAGAAGTTATCGTGTATCCCCACGTGCTCAATCTGTAGAACTTCCCGCCAAACCTGGTGAATACGCAACTCCGACGACGTGCTTGGTTGCGCATCGGAATTACCGGCGTCAGATTGACTCATTTCCGGCAGCGCATGCCGGTCGAGTTTTCCGTTGGGCAGAAGCGGCAATGCCGGAACGACCATGATTACTCCCGGGACCATATATTCAGGCAGTCGCTCGCGAAGATGCTGCCGCAGCTGCACTGCGAGTTCCCCGTCCACCGCGCGCGAACTCGCGACGATATAAGCCACCAGTCGTGCTTCTCCAGTGGAAGTGTTCTTTGGCGCGACGACGGCTTGCGCTACGGAGGAATGCTGCCGCAGGGCCGCTTCGATTTCTGCCGGCTCAATACGGAATCCGCGAATCTTGACTTGCTTGTCGTGATCGATGCGGCCGAGTAGTTCGATATTTCCATCGGAGCGATAGCGCGCCAAGTCGCCGGTCAAGTACATGCGGCTATTCGTGCCGTTGCTGAACCGGTGGGGAATGAACTTCTCCGCCGTCTGTTCGGGCTGGTTAAGATAACCTCGCGCCAACCCGTGGCCGCTCACGCATAACTGGCCGGGTACACCGACGGGTAGAGGTTGCAGGTTTCTATCCACGATGCAAATCTGAGTGTTCGCGATCGGTCTTCCAACTAGCACCGGCTCCTCCAAACTCATCTCCCGCGTATCGAAAGAAGAGACGTCAGCCGAGACTTCGGATGAGCCGTACAAGTTCAGCAGAATGCGATCAGGCGCAATCTCGCGGAAGCGGCGGATGAGATTTGGCTCGATAGCCTCACCACTGCTAATCCAATATTTCAAATGAGGAAGACGGCTGGCGATCTTTGGCTCAGCGTCCAGCATAGCTCTTAGAAGAGCCGGCACCAGGACGAGTCTCGTAACTCTATGTTCCGCCAGCGCGGTAATGAGTGCAGGTGGAGACTTCACAACCGCGTCCGCGATCATGGCCGTGGGAATGCCGGCAAGCAATGGACCAAATAGTTCCCACACCGAGTCCACAAAATTTAAAGAAGTTTTCGCGCACGCGACTTCGCCGGATTCAAACGGATACGCGGTCCACATCCAGGCGAATCGATTGACGGCTCCGCGATGCAGACCGAGCACTCCTTTGGGTCGACCGCTTGACCCCGACGTATAGATGACATACGCGAGATTATCGGGGGAGATTTGGATGCCCGGGTTCTCATCGCATTCTCGATCCAGCCGTCCTGCTTCATGATCGAGGCACACGACGCTGACGCCATCGTCGCGCAATAAATCCGCCCACCGTTCCTGCGTCAATACACTCTTCACTTTCGCATCTCGCAGCATGAACGCAAGCCGCTGACGCGGATATCCGGGATCGAGCGGAACGTAAGCTGCCCCGGCCTTGAGAGTACCTAACAACGCAACCATCAAGTCGATGCCGCGATTCAGGCAGATTCCCACCAGCGATTCCGGTCCCACGTCCAGGCGAACCAAGTAGTGTGCGAGTTGATTGGCTCGGCGGTTGAGTTCCAGGTAAGTGATTCGCGAATCTTCCGTCTCGACCGCAATCGCGTACGGACTCTTTCGCACCTGAACTTCAAAAAGCTGATGGATGCATGCATCCGCCGGATAATCCGCTCGCGTCTCGTTCCAATCAACGAGGAACTGCTGCCGTTCGGCCTGCGTCAACATCGGGATCTGAGAAATGCGCCGATCTGGATCTGCGACAACGCTCTCCAGCAGTGTTCGATAATGGCCCTGCATCCGCGTGATTGTGGCGGTGTCGAAAAGATCGGTGCTGTATTCCAGCCATCCGCGCAGGCCTTCCGGGGAATCGAACCATGCCAGCGTCAGATCGAATTTGGAGGTTTGGTTGTCCGCGGGTAACCAACTGGAGCGGACGCCTTCGAGGTCGAGCGCGATCCACTTAGGATCAACTTGATCGATGGTTACTTGAAATAGCGGGCTGCGGCCCGGAACCCTGGCCGGACGAAGTTCCTCAACCACTCGTTCGAACGGAATATCCTGATGCTGATAGGCTCCCATGACCACGTTGCATACTTGCTTGAGCAGGTCCGCGAAAGTCGGGTCGCCTGAAAAATCTGTCCGCAGAGCAACAAGGTTCAGAAATAAACCAATAGAACCCTGCAGCTGAGCCCGCTTGCGGCCGGCAATCGGAGCTCCCACGACAATGTCGTGCTCGCCCGTGTACCGGTAAATCAGCAACTGCAGAACGGCGAGAAGGCCCATGAAGAGAAAGACTCCACGTTCGGCGCAGACCGCTTTGAATGCGGAGGTTAGATCTTTGGGCAAAGCGAAGCTTTGGCTCGCGCCGCGGAAGGTCGCAACCGGCTGCCGTCTCCGGTCGGCGGGAAGCTCCACGGCTGTGGCGCCGCGCAATCGTTCCTTCCAGTACACAAGTTGTGCGTCAAATCTTGCTCCCTGCAAATACTGGCGATGCCACACGGACAGGTTGGAATACTGAAGCGGCAGTTCGGGAAGCTTCAGCGCGGTGGCCGAGGCGAAGGCGCGATAAAACTGGGTCAGTTCGCGGATAAGAATACCCATCGACCAGCCGTCGCAAACGATGTGATGCACGACTACGATAAAGACAAAGTCTTCATCGCCCGTTTGCAGAAGCGAAGCGCGCACCAGCAATTCCGCCGAAAGATCGAACGCATAGCGGGCTTCCTCTAGGATTATTTTCCGCGACTGCTCCTGCCGCTCGACCTCTTTAAGCCCTCGCAGATCGACGACCCTCAATGTCAAGGGAAGACTTCGATGGATGCACTGTACGGGCTCGCCCTCGCGCGCGGAAAAAGTTGTGCGTAGGGCTTCGTGGCGCTGGATGATGGCGTTAAGGCTTTGCTCGAGAGCGTTTACGTCAGGACGTCCGCGAAGAAGCCATGCGACCGGCTGATTGTAGGCGATTGTGCCCGACTGAAACTCGCAGACATACCACATCTGCTCTTGCGAAGAAGAGAGTGGCGCGAATTTCTTTCCTTCAGATTCATGCGGCGGGGAAGTGAGCGCAGGGCCGTCCTCAACAGGCATAGAGTCCGTGTTGCGCGGTGGAGCGCCGCTCATTAGAATCTCCTGGAATTCCAGCACTGCGCCGCCCGGAGGCGAGGTTCGCTCTCAGTGCGCAGACCGGCGCTGGCTCTTACGATTAGCGCGCAGGTTCTACACCAGCACTTTCACATCCAGCTTCGACTCCACGTAGCGCAGGATGGCTGCAATGCTCTGAAAATTTTCGAGCTGTACGTCTTTATCGGCGACCACAATTTCAAGGTTGTCTTCCAGAAAGCCCACCAGCCGGAAGAACTCAAGCGAATCCATGACGCCATTTTCCACCAGCGATTCTTCATCGCTGACGGCTAATACGCCCTTAGTCTGGGCTGACTCCATCACGAAATCGCGCACTGACTGCCTAGCCGACTCGATTGTCTCGCTCATAGCGAATCCCCCTAGTTTTGTTTCATCTCTTGCTCTGTCCCATGTTGCAGTTCCGTTGAACCGCTGGCCAGATGAGGGTCAGGTTGATGCTGAGCCCACCGGCACAAGGTTTCGAACCTGCCAAAAAGATCGCGCGTGTTCGGGTTCGTCAGCGCCCAGCGGTAGCTCCGCCGAACCAGCTTCACATTGCCCTCGGTCATACGCTGGCCAGGCTTCAGCCAGCCCGCCCGCTCAAAAGCTTCCCGCGTGATATTCACGGGAAATTCAAATTCTCCGGTGTAGTCGAATATCCGTTTCGCGGTTTCCTCCGCGGAAAGACTTCCGGCTTCGAATGCCTCCATCCAAGCTACAGACTGCTTAAAGAAAATGGCGTAATCGGGATCCTCGAAATCGGAAAAAATCGGATCCTTCGCCTCGCTCTTCAAACATTGTTCATCCCTGGTTCTGGTGTAATCGTTCAGCGCATTCATCAGCCGGAACTCGGCCAAAATTGTTCCCAGCGACCACACCCTTAGCCACGCATTCCATAGATCGAAATCCGCCCACGAGATGAACGATCCGTTTACAAGCTGGTCATTATAGTCGAGAACCCGGTGCTGCAAGCGATCAATGTGCCTGTAATGTTCTTCATCGAAATTATTCGTAGCCAGAGAATTCAGGAGCGGATCGATCAGGGCGGAGATTATTTCTACCGTGTTGACCATGCCTCGCGAGAACAAAGGATCGACAAAGCCGGCGGCGTGTGACATCAGGCAGTAACGATATCCAGTGCACTGCTTCGACGAATATTGGAGCCGTCCCGTCGTCACCCATGGCCGCACCGCCCGGGCATCCGAGAATTGCCCCGCAACGCTCGGGAAGCGTTGCAGAAACTGCTGGAACTCCTTTTCCGGAGGCCCCGATCTCGGGTAGCGCCGCGGATCAATCGTCAGTCCCACGCTCACCAGAGGATTCGTCGATCCCGGATGATTATTAAACGGGATCACCCAGAACCATCCCCGCTCAAAACAATGGTGCAAGGTAGATAGGTTCCAGGCCAGCGGCATTTTATTTTGCTCTTGCTGGAAAGAAGGAACTTTCACCATGTGCGTAAACATCGTCCGGGAGTGGTGTTTCAGGTGAGTGGGAGTTTCGCGCAATCGGAAACGCTGGGCAAGTATGCTCCGGTAGCCGGTTCCGTCGACTACATAGCGAGCTTTGACTTCTCCGCTCTCGGCAGTCTGAATGGTGACACCTTGTTCGCCGATCTCGACCGATTTCACCTGGGTCTTCTGCATCGGTACCGCGCCGTATTGCACCGCGAGATGGAAAAGATAAGCGTCAATATCCTGCCGGAACCAATGGTTTTCATCTTTCGAATTCGTGCCAATCTGAAAACCTTCGCGGGAATCGTACGGCTGTCCGGGACGCTGATAGACAAATCCGAAGAATCGCTTCAGTCCTGCCGTGGTGCAAACGTGTTTCGGAAGCCGCTCGGGATATGCAATATGTTCGATTTCCGGCATGCCGAAGCGCTCCGCCAGCAGCGAGACTAGCAATGAGGTATGAGGAGTCGTCGATTCCCCGACGGCGAAGCGAGGGTGAACATCTTCTTCGAGGATGACAACGCTGACCCCCTGCTTGGCCAAAATCGCGCCCAACATGGACCCGGACAGACCGCCGCCGAGTATGGCGACATCGAACATTTTCGCGGAATTCTCAGCTGTCATGTGCTCACTCACTTCTGCTCACTCACTTCGAAAATCGGCTCAATGCTGCACCAGCGCCGCGCCCCACGAAAATCCAGCTCCGTTCGTAACTAACATCACTAGGTCGCCTTCGTGGATGTGACCTTCGTCCAAGGCGTCCACGTAATCGATCACCATATCGGTCTCCTGCAAGTGGCCATGCCGATGGAGTCCGTCCATGAAAACTTTTTCCGGTGGGATCGTGAAGGCTCGGCAGAATGCTTTCTGGTCCCAACTGGAGAACGTGGGATAGACGTAGTACTTTACGTCCGAAGCTTTCTTGCCCGCGCGCTGCAACGCTCCGCGAATGACTTTCCGGAACATGAACAGATTTGTCGGAATCACTTCTGTATTGAAGCGTCCAATGTCCCCGGCTACGTGCATCCAGGTATGGTCTTCCGGATGACTTGGATCGCGATTGGGAAACCCCGGCACCCACCAGACATCGTGCAGCTTCCCCGCGGTAATGACGTCGACGGAAAGAATCACTCGCCGGTCGTGATTTTTCTTGAGCAGCACCGCTCCTCCGCCATCGCACACAACCGTGATGGGGTAGTAATTGTGATTCAGTGCCGGCACTTTGTCGCCGGCAAACAATAACGCAAGATTCGTGCTGTCGTTGGTCGACATGAGGGAACAAACCGACTTCAGAGTTTGCTGGTAACTGGCGCAACCACCGGTGTTGATGGCGGTCGAAAACGCGCGCGTCGCGCCGAGTTCCTTCTGGATGTAACCGGCTGCGCTCCAGGTGGGCGCGATGTAATCCTCGGGGATGCTGGTGAAGCCTACAATTACGTCGATCTCGCGGGGATCGACCCCGGCTTTTTCGACCACGCGCCGGCAAGCCTTCAGGGCAACGCTGGACGCGGACTCCTCTCCGGCCACGTGCACCGCTTCAATTCCGATGTCACGCTGAAAATCGACATTGGCAGCCAGCGCCACTTCCGGCGTTTTCTCGTCCCGAAAGACTTCGGTCAAAGGCTTTCGCTTTGGCGGCAAATAGTAAGCCGCCTCCAGAATGCCGATCTTCGCGAACATAATTCGCTCCCCCAAAAGCGACGACGCCAAAGCAACTGCCAACCTAAATACGAATCAGGCTTACTCCAGACATAAAGCCCATTCCGTGCGAGCAGATAAGAAGGTAATCTCCCTCGCTCACCGCCCCGTTCTCGGTCAAAGACATATAGTTCAGCACCAGATCGTTCCCCTGCAAATGCCCGTGCGTCGCAAGATTCGATGTGCAAATCTGCTCCGGCCTGAGCCCAAAACTTTCTCGAAATGTCATCTGGTCCTCGAGAGAAATGTTTGGATACACCACATACCGGACATCCTCAAGCTTCAATCCGACGCGATCAAGCAACTTTCCGGCCAGCTGTAGCACGGTCGCGGCCTTGGGCGCCCGATCATAGCGCGGCTTGTCCAACACCATGCGGTAAAGCGCAGGATCCTCCGGATTCGCCAGACATCCTCCGGGAATGTAATAGACGTCGTGATTGGCGCCATCCGATAACAACTCCGTGCCCAGCACCGTTCGGCCCGGCGCACCGCGCTGCAGCAGAACCGCGCTGGCGCCGTCCCCCATCACGCTAACGGGCGATGCCGGATTCAGCACCCGGTTGCCAGGGATGGTCACATCTCCCGCAACCAGCAGAGCGTATTTCATCTTCTCGTCTGCTTCGAGCATGGCCGCCGCGAAGTTGAGCGCGACCAGGAAATTAGTAGACCCTCCGCCGCTGAAGCCGACCGTAAAAGCTTTCTCGGCTCCTACTTCCTTTTGCACCTCGCCACTCATATTCCAAACGGGAACCATCCACTTCTGCGGCAGGATGGTGTAATCGACAACCACATCGACGTCCGCGCCCGAAACGCTGGCCCGTGCCAATGCCTCAAGGGAAGCGGCAACCGCCAGTTCGGAGCCCTTATGTCCAAGGCAGACCGGAACCTCTGCAATGCCCAGACGCTCAATAGTCTCGGCAGGCGAGCCCAAACCTTCGTCGCGAAAAAGTTCGTGCGCGCTGCGGCGCTGCTCGGGAAACTGGCACGCGGCCGACACTATTCCGGCTTTCGTTGGGTCCATGGCGCTCATTGCAGCAGTCGAACAATCGAGGGGGAAAGAAAAACGTCCGGTGACAGTAAGTCAAAAGCCCTCTCCTGTCAAGGAGAGGTTTGACCCGGTGCCTAGAGAAAAAAGTAAGGTGCGCAATACGACGCGTCATCCGGCTTCGCACCGGCTTCCATGAAGCTGCCGCATCAGTGCTCGGTGCCAATGAGGGCCGGCTGTGGAATTCGACTTTCCGACGATGATGTCACGCCCGTTCCAGACAGTTTGACGATTTGCGGACTGCTGGCCGCATTGTCCGCTATGGTGAGCGAACCAGTGAGCTTGCCCACTTTTGCGGGAGTGAACGTGACGGAGATCTTGCAATTTCCGCCCGCCACCACGCTCGATCCGCAATTATTCGTCGCCGCGAAGTCGCCCGTGGCTACGATACTCGAAACCGCGAGAGGAACCGCCTGATTATTGGTCAGGCTTATCGAGTGCGCCGTGCTCGTAGTACCGACTGCCTGGTTGCCGAAATTCAGGCTGCTGCTCGAAAGAAGCACAGTCTGTGCTGGGTTTAGAAACCAGGGACGCGTGGAGTCGTCCGTCTTGAGAAACGATAGAAACAAATTGGCGTCTTTTTCGCGTCCGGCCGGCGCGCTGGGATGTCCGCCATCCAGAAAATCCTGGCAGGTCCACACCAGCCCATCGCTCCGGGCGAGCATTCCATTCGCCCAGTCGTAGGCTTCCCAGGAGAGCCAGGGGGCTCGGACAGTGCCTTTCGTGGGATCAAAGTTCAGAGAGGCGAGTCCGTCGATCTGATCCTGAATCGCCCACTTAATGGGAAATGAGGTTTCATAAGAGTCTGGCTCCCCATCCTGCGCACTTTGCGTGCCGTTGGCATATCCGCCATAGATGCGCGATGCATAGTAGGCGAGTTTGATGTTGGGAAAGAGGGTGTGAAGATTTTGGGCAATGCTCTCGAGATCGGCCTGAGTGCCCGCCTCATTTGCGGGAAAGGTTCCACTCGGAATATCAAATGCTTTGATCCATGCGGCAACGACCTGGTTTGCGGTAACCCCGGCTTGCGGCAACAGAATGTTCGAGAGGGTGGGCCATGCTCCGCTCGTGATGTTTGCCCAGTCCGAAGCGAGCAATGCGTCTTGTGCTCCGTTCACGACTACTAAATGTGGATTCGTGGCCGGGTCAGCGTCGGCGTCCCCAAGAAATTGCAGAAATTCCTGCTGCGCTTCGGAATTGCCGATTGAAATCAACACGTACTTGCCGTTTGAATTGGGATTGCCATCGGCATCGAGCGGCTGGATCGCCTGGGCAATGCTCACGCCGGCGGCATCTTGAGCTGCAGGCCGTACGTTGCTTCCGTTGGGATAAAGCCCACCTTCTTCTCCCAGGTAAGTGCCGCTGCCGAGATCGTTAATCGGAATCAGTGGAGCGGATACGTTGGGATAGACGATGTTGGCACAGTCCGGTAATGGGGGAGCGGTCGCGACTGGCAGAATAAGGGCTGCCTTCGCAGTCTTAACCGGGGAACTGGAATCGCTCACCTGCACCGAGAACGGATAGCTTCCGACAGTCTGAGTCGAAGCGATGGCGCCAGTTATGCTGCCAGCGCTCGTAAGCGCCAGTCCGGCCGGCAGCGACGAACCTTTCGTCAAGGCCCAAGTGTAAGGGGCGGTCCCGTCCACAGCCAGCAGGTTCGCAAGGTAAGAAGCGCCTGTGCTGGCCGAAGGCAGAGTCGGAAACGTGCTCACCGCAAACTTGCTTGCGGCCACCACTGTCCCATACAGACTCACAGCTTTCGTCGGCAGAACATCGAACGAGAGAGTGACCTCACCCGGATACGATCCCACCAAAAATCCTGACATCGTGATTGGTAGAGTCGTGGACTCGCCCGCGTTCAAAATAATCGGAGGACTGAACCCGTTCGCGGAAAAGGGAGGATCTGAATTGACTCCCAGCAGGCTCATCGTGCTCGTCCCCGCGTTCTTAAGGGTGAGGGTTCGTGCGGCGCTCGTGGTTCCCAACGGAATCGAGCCAAAGTCCAACGCTGAAGCGCTGACCTGCGCAACCGCTCCCGTTGTCAACCCTTGACCGGAAAGCGGCACTACCTGCGGAGGAATGCCCTGAATATTGATGGTCAATTGTCCGCTGAAATTCTGCGCGGCATCGGGAGCAAACGCGATGGTGAAATACATTGCCCGCTCCGGCCCCAAGACCGCGGGAGCATAACCATTCACCAGCTGAAACTCCGCAGGTTCCAGGGTGAAGCTGTTCAAAGTTAAATTTGTATTTCCTGTATTCAGAAGAGTAATCGTGTTGTGGCTGAACGTGCCAACCGTCTGTGAGCCAAAGGCAAGAGAAGACGGTGATATGGTGAAGGTCTGCGCGTTGGATGCATTTGGGAGTGCTACGAGGATCAGAGTGCACACAACGACAATTCCGATTTGCCAAGGCGGGAAGAAGCAGCGCAGGATCAGTCGATCCAAACTGGACGGCACACGGCGATACTGGAAGAAACGGTCCATAGCAGTGCAGCTCTGAAACGCGAATGATTATCCTTCCCGGCCGGGGATGCGTCAACTGGCAAGAAATGCGGTGGCCAGTCAACGGCCCCTCTATTGGAATTCCAGCTTCGACGGCACGGTTTTTAGAGCGCCCCGGTTTAGGTATAATCGTATGAACCAGTAGGCGCGTAGCTCAGTTGGTTAGAGCGCTACCTTGACACGGTAGAGGTCAGGAGTTCGAGTCTCCTCGTGCCTACCATTTATCTCCACACACAAACTGCGTCGTCCAAGCTCGCTCACTCTCGAGGGACGTGCAACCAATCCGATTTGGCTCGCAACTAATTTACTAGTTGACCATCCAATCTCTGGCACGTCTAATACGATAGGCCGGTACTTACACTAGGAGGAAATGGGTTGCCCCCTCGGAAATCTACAACCTTGACGGAGGCGGAATTGCGGCTGATGGAAGTGCTCTGGCACAAGGGGCCGGCCACGGTGCAGCAGGTGTTGCAGGATCTGCCAGAAAAGGCTCCACTCGCGTACAACTCCGTTCTGACCACCATCCGGATTTTGGAAAAAAAAGGGTACGTAATGCATAAGAAAGATGGAAGAGCTCATGTGTACACTCCGCTGGTAGAGCGCCAGGAGGCGACGCGTTCGGAGATTCGCCGGTTGGTAAACCGTTTCTTCGAAAGCTCGCACGAATTGTTGGTACTCAACATATTGAAGGATCAGAGCGTAGATGCGGCTGAGCTGAAGCGTTTGCGGAAAATGCTGGAAGGGAGTGAGTGATCGATGCTAGGAGCAGGTCACTGGCAAGTTTTGGCCGAGACTTTCGCCGATCGAATGCTAAACAGCGTGCTGGAAGGCACGGCACTCGCGCTCTTCGGCTGGATACTAGTGAAGGTCTTCCGCCGCCAAAATTCCAGCACGCGCTTCGCGGTGTGGTTGTCCTGCCTGGTGGGCATAGCGGCTTTGCCTTTTTTTCATAGCGCGACTGGCGCGGGCGCCGCGGCTTTCCTGAGTGCGACGCATCCCGCCTTTCGGCTGCCGAGTTCCTGGGCATTTGAGATTTTTATAGTGTGGGGTGCGATTGCCGGCGCGGGCGTGGCGAAGATTGGTTTTGGTTTTTGGCAACTGCAAAGGCTGCGCCGAAGTTGCACGGTGATCGATCCCGCCAGCCTGGTTCCTGTTCTGCGCCAGACGGTGAATGAATTCGGTTCTTCCCGCCGAGTGGCGGTCTGTTGCTCGGATCGCGTGCGGGTTCCCACGGCGATTGGATTCCGGAACCCGGCGGTCGTTCTTCCTGGGTGGGCTTTGCAGGAATTATCCACACTGGAGCTGAATGCGGTTCTATTGCACGAGTTGGCGCACTTGCGCCGCCGGGATGACTGGACCAATTTGGCTCAGGAAATCCTGAGATCGCTCTTCTTTTTTCATCCTGCGCTCTGGTTGGTGGGGCGCGGCTTATCGCTGGAAAGGGAAATGGCCTGCGACGATTTTGTGCTGGCGGGCGGTCCGAATCCGCGGTCTTATGCGCAGTGTCTGGTCGCGGTGGCGGAAAAAAGTTTCTTGCGGCGGAGTTTTGCCTTGGCGCAGGCTGTGGCGGGAAGGATGCGCGACACCACGCGGCGGGTGGTTCGAATTCTGGATGCCGACCGTCCAAGGTCTACCCAGCTACAGGCGCCCGTTCTCGGACTAGTAGCCGTGTTCTCGCTGATCTGCCTGATTTCTCTGCCGCGCTTGCCGAAGCTGGTTGCCTTTGACGGGAATGAAGATTTTTCGGCGCCGATGTCCGCAAACGTTGCACGGGTTGGCATCGAGACCGGCGCGGGGGCGAAGATGATTCCGGCATCGCTCCATAGCAGCACTGGGGACGCTGCTCAAAATTCCCTGCCGTCGGCGCTGGTTCATCCTCTTTCGGGCACGGCTCGGCTCCGCACGCGTCGTAGCTATGACGGCACAACGATCAGGGGCAAGACGGCGAAGCTTGCGGCGGGAAATTCTCCGCCTTCAATGAGTCCACGCTCGATCAATTTGAGCTACCTCAACTCCGTCGATGAGGTCAGCTATCCGAACGCGATGTTGCTCGTCATACAGACAGAAGAGTTCGATGGTAGCGGTCGGGTGTGGAGCATCGGCGTCATGCAAGTGACGGTGTTTCATCCTGTAGTTCGCCAAATCCAGAAGGGAATTATCCCGAAAACTACGTAACCAAGTTTTGCTTTGCGCAAGAGCATTCGCACGATTTAAGAAACTAAATAATTAGTTGCACAACTAATGTTTTGCCAACAAGGAGAAAAACGAAAATGAAAAGCTGGGTGAATAAAACAATTCTGACCCGCCGCCTGATCTTGCCCGTCGTGGCAATCGCGCTGGCGTTGTCACTTACAACTTACGAATTCATCAAGCCGGCATACGCCAAGGGACCGGTTGCGTCTCCCACGGCTACGCCGCTCGATGACAACAGCGTGAGCGCATTGCTTGCGCTCGACCAGGCAATGGAAACGCTGGCGGCACGAGTAACGCCCGCGGTGGTGAACGTTGCTGTTACCTCGCATGGAAAAGCAGAGATGGCGGACGGCCAAATGCCCGACATGCCGGAAGGCATGCCGCCAATGTTTGCGCCTTTCTTTAATCATCCGATGAAACCGCAGACGCAGATCGAGCACGGCATTGGCAGCGGCGTCCTGATCTCGCCCGATGGCTACATTGTGACGAACAATCACGTGGTCGATGGCGCGGTTGACATCAACGTGACGTTGCAGGACCGGAGAATCATGCATGCAAAGCTGATTGGCACCGATCCGCTTACGGATTTGGCCGTGATCAAAATCGATGGCAGCAATTTTCCTAATGCGCCGTGGGGCAATTCGACAGCCCTGCGTCCGGGACAAACCGTACTGGCATTCGGTAATCCGTTTGGCTTCCGGTTTACGGTTACGCGCGGCATCATCAGTGGATTGAACCGTCCGAATCCGTTTTCGCAAAATCGCCGGTCGCCGGGAAGCTTTGTTCAGACCGACGCAGCCATCAACCCCGGCAATTCGGGCGGACCGCTCGTCGATGCGCGAGGCGAAGTGATCGGCATCAACACTTTCCTCGTCTCAAGCTCGAATAGTTTTTCCGGAATGGGCTTTGCGATTCCCACACAGATCGTTCGGCCCACGGCGGAAGCCTTAATCCGCAACGGTAAGGTCAGCCACGGGTATATGGGAATCGGCATCAGCGATGTTACGCCGGAGAATGCGAAGTTCTTCCACGTCGATAATAATGAAGGAGCCGTAATCAGCCAGGTGGAGGGCGGATCGCCCGCCGAAAAGGCTGGGCTGAAAGTCGGCGACGTTATTACCGAACTCGATGGCCAGAAAGTCAGCGACGCGAGCCAGCTTCAGATCGAAGTCGGACAGAAGCAGCCCGGTTCGAGCATCAAGCTGGAAGTCCTGCGCGATGGTAAATCCGTCAGCGTTCCGGTAACGCTGGAGGAAATGGGCAGCCGTGACAAAGAAGGCAAGGAAATCGGCAGCAATGGCCACGGCAAAGCGCGCTGGGGACTTGGCGTCACTGACATCACTCCCGAGCTACGCGATCAACTGCAAGCATCGAGCGATGTGCATGGCGCGGTGATTGAGCAGGTGCAACCTGGCAGCGCCGCCGACAACGCCGGCCTGCAACGTGGTGACGTGATCGTGGAAGTGAATCGTCATCCGGTGCAGAACGCAGCCGATGTGCAGAAGGCATTGTCTGCGATTCCGCAGGGACAAGACGCGCTGGTGCTGGTGTGGTCCAGCGGGGGAACTACCTTCCGTGTGCTGCATGCAAACGCGGCGAATCAGGACGCGCCGGGGATGTAAAGGTACGGATGCGTTCTCGCGTGTCGAAGCCGTGGTGCAGAATGACGCACCACGGGCTTCGGCGCGGAGTGCGGCTGGCTGATTTCAAGGACCAGCGTCCACACCAAAGGCACTATCCAAGAAGGCAATTGGATCGGCAAGGATCTCGCTGATAATACCTTCGACCACTGGCCGTGGTTGGACCGTCACCACTATAGGCACCATAGGTATAGTGTTATCCACTAACGTTATAGGATCCAGTTGCGGGGACTTCAGTACTCCCGCAACATGCGGCGGCAGTTGCCGGCGAACCCAGGCCGCAATCTCAGTCTTAAAGCTGGCGGGAATGCTTCCCCATTTCCAATCGGGGAGGGCGGGATTCGCCGCGTCGATCGGTTCAGGAAGATGGTCCTCGGTTTTGTACGGAGGGCCAACCTTCTCCTTAACTGCATCGCGAGCACGTTCGAATGCCACGTCATGCGATACACCAGTGTTGATTTCAATCCAGCTCAGAGTAACGCGCCGATCCCGCCAAAATTCGCGCGGATTGGCGGTGACCGATTCCGTCTCACCTGCGCTGGAAACAGACAGCCGGCGCTTGTCGATCCCTCGGGCCTCCAAGAAATTGGCGACGGCCATGGCGCGCCGCTCTCCCAAATTCTGGTTGTACTCAACTTTTCCTATGGGATCGGTATGCCCCTCAAGGGCGACCGAGGCCTCGAGGTGGTAGATCATGTATTGCACCGCGCCACGCAAAGCGGTCTGGCCGGCGGGAAGTATATCGGAATGATCGAACTTGAAAAACACCGTAGCCGGCAGTGCAGTAGGAAGAGGCGCCGCATCTTTAGCTTTGCTTTCATTTTCCGCCAATTTATAGGCGAGATCGATGTCCGCCTTGCTCAACTGAACGGCTGTTACCGCTTCAGCCCGGGATTCCTTGTTGCGCGGATCGTCGAGGAGATCGTCGCCATAAGCTGTCCAAGGCGCCGGGTGCGCTTTGCTGTTCACACGAACACCTCGATTTCCTTCCATGTCGTGTACCGCGCCTGACACCATGCCACCAATGGCGAGACCGAAGAACTGATTTAACACCGGGCGGCCGCCGATTGCCGTTATGGCAGTATTGAGTCGGGTTTGAACCTCATGCTCGACCCTGTCGTGGGCGTGACCGCGGGCTAGGCCCGGCACCTGAGGTGCAACCTGGGCAAAGATGTCGGCAATCGCTCGGTCGCCAGGATGAGCGGAATCGAAGGATTAGTCCGACGGATCTCGCGTGCCAGCTCCAAACCCCCCGGGGAGTACGCGTTGAGGTGCTCAATGACGATGAGGTTTGGACGCAGGAACGAAGCCTGCTGGGACGCGCCGCGCTCCAGCGGACGAGTAATCACTTCGAATCCGCTCGAACTCAGAATTTGGACGACCCCTGCGAAGGTGGTGGGACAAGCGACGAGAAAGAGGACTGTGGAACGGTTCATAGCCCAACCGAGCAGAAACTACCGATCCAAGAATTTGAGCACTTGAATAATAGTGCCCCATTTTAGGGCAATAATTTACTTGACTCCACCACGCTATTTCTGTATATTTTGAGTCGTGGAGAACAAGGCCATGACCGAACCAAAGAGCTTGCAGGAAGCAATCGTCTACTTCTCGAACCCTGACAATTGCATCGACTATCTTGCTATCCGCCGATGGCCAGATGGCAAGGTGCTCTGTCCGACCTGTGGCTCTGCAACGGTCAAGTACCGCGCCAATCGCCGCACTTGGACTTGCTCCACTCATCACGCGAAGCGTGAGTTCTCCATCAAGGTCGGCACTGTCATGGAAGATTCTCCAATCCCATTGGACAAGTGGATGACGGCTGCTTGGCTGGTAACTAACTGCAAAAACGGTGTCAGTAGTTATGAAATTGCGCGAGACGTGAAGGTCACCCAAAAGTCGGCATGGTTCATGTTGCATCGCATCCGTCTTGCGATGCAGGATGATTTCTTCGGGTCCAAGCTGGGCGGAGAAGTGGAAGTCGATGAGACTTTCATTGGTGGCAAGGCGCGGAACATGCACGTTAGCGAACGCAAGCGCCGGATCACTGGAACTGGTGGCAAGGACAAAACCGCAGTGGTCGGCATCCTGGAACGCGGCGGCAGAGTTCGTGCCAGCGTAATTCCGAATCGCCGCCGCAAGGTATTGCAAGAGGAGGTCCGCAAGCATGTCACCGCTGGCGCGGCTCTCTACACCGATGCCCTGCTCTCGTATGAAGGGCTGGCGAACGACTACGCGCATCAGGTCGTGGATCACGCGACCCAGTACGTAGATGGCCGCGTACACACGAACGGCCTTGAGAACTTCTGGAGTTTGCTCAAGCGCGGGATTTCTGGAACCTACGTTTCGGTAGAGCCGTTTCATTTGTTCCGCTACCTTGATGAGCAGATGTTCCGTTTCAATAATCGCAAAGACCTTGACGATGCCGGCCGTTTTAATCTCACCGTCTCTCAGCTTGTTGGCAAGCGGCTTACCTTCGCCGAACTGACTGGCAAGGTGGGTTCCGGTGCGGTTAACTAAGCCTTGGAGTCGGAAGCGCGGGAAGCGGTCGAAGTCTTAGCCCGCTTTTTTCGTGTTCGCTTGCGTCTCCATTCCTGGTCCCGCTTCTGGATTTCTTCGTGCGATACCGAAAGAAGCGTCCTCACTACAGCGTCGAACTTTTCAGCTTCCGATTTCATGGGTTGCCAGCCTTTTCGCTTTCGTTCTAATTTTTATATCCTCGACCATTGCGGAAATTACGGATGCAGACAAATCGAAGACTTCTTCGCCTTTTGATTGTCGAGGGTCATCTCCGGGTGCATTATCGGGCATCTGAAGATTCGATCTATTCTGCTCAAAAGTTCTACATTTAGTGACAACAAAGCATCCCGCTGTTTATCGCCTGCGCTCGACTTCATATAATCCCTAAGTTCGTTGATGACCGCACTCAGGGGCTGATTTTCTACTACGGCGGGGCGTTGCTTGACAGTCATGTGATAGCTTCTGGCAACGGCTTCCACTGATCGTAACGCATGAAATCCGCTGGCCGTATTTAACTCAAGGGCAAGAGCGCGACCAGCAAAGGCTAAGTCGGTTTGAGCACTTGGAGTGAGCTTATCGAGAGCTACAAGAACTTCGATGTCGAGGTGTCTATGCGCACGATCAAGTAATGCCGTCGTAGAATAAATTCCAATTTCCTCGACTACCAGAAAATTCTTCGTGCCAAGTTCCGCATCGTAAACGTGTTGGAATTTAGTAACGGCCAAGAGAATCTTGCTTTTGGTTACGCCGTCCGCTGTCATTGTGTTGAGTGTTGCAAGCAATAAGTCTCGCAGTGCGGTGGCAGGATCAGAGGATTGCGGAAAGGGTAATTCAGCCTCTGGGTCAAGCGATCTGGTCAAAAAATCCTCAGCAGCTTTTAGCGCACTCGCCGCCAGCGCGTCCACCCTGCGAGGAGAACTAGCCCACTCAACAATGGATTGAATAACTCTACCGAACTCAAAAAAATAATATGGATTTACTTGAAGCATCGATGAACCCTTGATCCTCCGAAACGACCATCGCGGGCCAAATCTCGCCGAGAAGCTCATCGCGCCCCCCGGTTATGGCAATCATCTACCCGACCCGTGGTGGAGTCAAGTAATTTGCTGCCCATTTTAGGAATACGTTTCACAGCTTTCGCGAAACTTTCGAGGGCTCGGGAGCGGGGCCTTGTCGGACGATCAAGAGGGCTGACCTTCGCGAAGTGATGGCGCAAGGTCGGTGAGGTTATAAAAATGTCGAACAGCCTCACCGCCGAGGTCGGCGATGGGGTTCAGGCGAACAGAAGTCCTCTCGCCTTATTGGACGGCGATTTTGATGACACCAAACTGATGAACGCTGCCAGCCGCTATTAACCCCGCGTTGGATACATTCCCTGCAACGCGATGATAAAAGTCACGGTCAAAAGCGGCTGCACGTTATTGTGCGGCTGGTTTCCTCCGGTGACCTGCACTGCCTGGCCACTCATGGCAACCGTCGAGGTCGAAGTTGCGTAGAGGTTCACGCCGCGCGAGCCGTCGGCCGCCCACACCGTGTTTCCCGGCACGTTCGGCGAGTTCAACGATCCCGGCCCGCTGATGCACGCCACCGGATGATTGTGCGACGCCATCTGGGTGGTGAGCAGCGTAACCGAGGTTTCCCCGCCGGTTTCGCCCTGTACGCGCGGCGTCAATCCACTTCCGTTGCCCGCTCCCATCGGCGCTGACCCTTGCAAATTGGGCAGGCCAAACGTGCTTCTGCCGTCGCCGCCGTAGTTGGTTCCGAGCAGCGAGAATAATGCCGTGTTCTGGGAAATAGACAGCAGTTGTCCGTTGCATTGCGCCCAGCCAAGCGGCGCAAAATTAAATCCCGCCATCCGAATCTCCCCTAGATATTGATCCGACATTGTCCAACCCTCCTCAGGATTTCGTTAGCTTCGCGTCGGGAAAATTCCCACCAGCGCGATGATGAAATTGATCACAAGATACGGCGCGCGATTTTCGTGCCCCTGACTGCCACCCGCGACACCGATCGCATTCGTCGCCAGTGGAGTATTAATCGGCGTAGTCGCATACTGCGAACTGTTGCTCGCCCAGAAATTATTCGACGGCCCCGGCGCAGCCGGAGAGCCGGTGCTCGCCATCGGAAGGTGCGAATGCATCGGCATTTCCGTTGTCTGCAGCGTGTGCTGTTCTTCTCCCACCTGTGTCCCGATCGGATAGGTCGGTCCGCCCTGCTGGGAGCCATAGCTGATCGGCACCCGGCTGCGAAGGTCCGGCAAGGCGAATGTTGTCTGCCCATTGCCGCCGTAGGTGGTTCCTATCAGCGCAAACAGCGCCTGGTTTTGGTTGATGGGCATCGATTGCCCATTGCACAACGCCCATCCTTTGGGCGCAAAATTGAATGAAACCATGCGAATCTCACCCTGATATGGCGTTCCCATAATTTTTCTCCAAGCTCTATGCGTCTGCGTTCTTACCACTGTGCCGCTGTTACGGCGGGATTGCTCTTACGACGGTGTTGGATACACCCCGAACAACGCGATGATGAACGAGAGCACCTGAAACGGCATCAGGTTGTCGTGTGGTAGATTGCCACCCGTATTGGCCAGGGACGAATTGTTCAGCGCGGAACTCGCCTCATTTCCCGGACCGAACGACTTGTTCGCTATCGCGTTGTTGCCCCATGTGGCATTGGCAGGATTGCTGACGGCACTACCCGTGGCGCTGCCCAGCGCTCCATGGTTATGGTTGGGTATTTGATTTGATGTCAGGGTCACCGTCTCGACCCCGGCCTTGGCGCCGATCGGGTAATTTGACAGTCCGGCGCCCTGCCCCTGATTGATCGGCAGCCGCCCTTGCAGGTCGGGCACCGCGAAAGTATTCACGCCGTCCCCGCCGTAGGTTGTTCCAATCAGCTGAAACAAAGCCTGGTACTGCGAAATAGGAAGCAGCGATCCGTTGCAAAACGACCATCCTGCCGGTGCGAAGTTCCCACCGAACATGCGAATTTCCCCAATAAAAGGCTGTGCCATCTTTCTCTCTCCTTACGACGCTCTTTGCTGGTCCTGGTTTTGGTTAGGTGGTTCCTGGTTCACTGGCTCCTGATTAATAAAGCGATTGAACACCGCTTCGTAAAACGTGCCGCTCTCGTCACGCCCCACCGGAACCAGGAATAACTCGAACTCTCCAATTGAATCGTGCTTCACCCCATAAATCCGCTGCGGATAGATACTGGCTCGGTCTCCTCGAAAACGCAGTGAGAACTGCTCCTGTTTCGGCGTGGAGTAACCCTCCGCCACGTCGACCAGATCCACGGCGCACGGCTCAAGGCCCTCCGCCAGCAGGCAGAATCTGGTGTTGAGATTTTCTTGAAACATCCCCTTGGTCAAATACATTCCGAGTCCCTAATTCGTTTATGCAATCTGCGAGTTAAAACTATTTACCGCCGACGCTGGCCGCCGAACCATTTCCAGGTAAATCGGCCCGGCGCGCATTGTTTCGAATCCCATCCGCTCATACCAGCGCAATGCCGGGTTGAATTTCTCCACAAACAATCGTACCGGCTTCCCGGCCTTTTCCGCCTCATTGAAGATCCTTCCCATCAGGACGGAACCAATTCCCTGCCTGCGAAATTCCGTAAGTAGCGCGATATCGACGATGTGAACTTCCGTCGGGGTGCGTTCCATAATCAATCGGCCCACCGCAGCCGTCCCGCATCGAATCACCGAATACTCCGCATCCGGAAGATCCCGCAAATACGCCTGCCGCTGCGCCTCAAACTGCAAACGCAAAAACTGCTCTTTCTGTTCGTCGCTCCACCCGGTAACCGCCAGCTCCTCGGTTCGGGCGCTGGCGAAGGTCGCGTACATAAAAGGTTCGTCCGCAGGAGAAGCTGGCTCTAAGTCGACTTCCCGCTCACTTATAACCAGCAAGTTTCCATGCCTAACATCGCCAGCTTCACTGATCTCGGCTGAACGGGCAGCCTGGGTAAGTTCCTGGGGAGTGGACACCGCCGACCTTTTCTCGAGCATGGTCAGTCTTAACCTGAGTAGATAGAAACGAAGGGGCCCGAACAGAAGGAACGAGTGCGCCGCATATCTTCCCAACTCAACCCCGCATTTGTCAAGCATTAATTTGTAAAGAAGTCGTACTAAGCGCCAAATCGGCAAAGTCGCAAGAAATTTCATCTTGACTTGAAAACCTAGAACGGAGACGATGCCAAGCGCGTGCATAGGGCCTCCGCAGCCGTTATCCCCCAGGTGTGCGGCGGTCGAACCCAGGGAAAATTCAATCTATTAGACGCCGATCAGGGCATCTTTGTGTCGCCGATGAACGCGACGCGAGCTGTTTATCGGCGCGGAGAATTACATGATGATGCGCCCTCGTCTCAGTCGCACTACCTCTCTGTCCCTCGTTTCCCTCGTTGCCATCCTTCTTCTGTCGTACTTCCCGCTGGCCCATACCCGGGCCGCCAACGTGAGCGCATCCATCCTTCCCAGCGCAGGAAAGCCGCTGGTCAATCTGAAGAATCCGCACGCCGTAAAGCTCAGCTACACCGGCGAATCCGGCGCGGTCTCGGCTCTGAGCGGCGGCACAGCCACGCCCGTCTCACTGGCCGCCGGCGACTTCAATGCCGACGGCGCAATCGACGTTGTCGTCGGATACTCGACCGCCAAGGGCGGCGTGCTCGCCCTGATGCTCGCCAACCCCGACGCCTACGCCCCCACCGACACGTCGCTGTACCAAAAAGCGATGAAAGGCAGCGTCCCGGCCACGTTCCAGTCGAAGGCCGCCGCGTTTTCCTTGCCCGAGTCTCCCGACCTTATTGTCACCGGCGATTTCAATCGCGATGGCTACCTCGACGTATTAGTAGCCGCCCGCGGCAACAACTTGTACTTGCTCGCTGGGGATGGAAAAGGAAATCTGCTCGATCCGCAAATCGTCCCGCTGACCGCGCAAGTTACAGCGCTGGCTGCCACGGGCGACGGACACGTCGCCGTAAGCCTCGACGGTCCTAGCGGTTCGCAGTTGACCATTCTCGCACCAAGTTCTTCCGGCCTGATCGAAGGCGCGACTTATCCCCTGCCCGCGCGCGGCGATTCTATCGCGTGGGGAAACCTCGGCGGCGGCCATGACGTCGCTGTTGGCGCAGGAAGCAATATCGTTCTGATCTACAACGCCCTCGGCGCGAACCCGCAAACCGAAACCGTTACCGTTCCGTTCAACGTGATGGGCCTCACCGTCGGCGATTTCATTTGGGATCGCGACGGACGCCAGGAAATCTCCGCGCTCGCCGACGATGGTTCCATCCAGATTTTGCAGCACGGCACTCTGAACACCGCCCCGCTCACTGCCGCCGATCTTCCCGGTCGCCGCGCCGCCATGATAGCGAAAATGAAAGCGGCGAAAGCAAATCCGCCCAGCGCGACCTCTTACGGAGCGTGGACCGTAGCCAAGCAACTGGCCTATACTGCCTCCAATCCGGCAGGCCCGGCTTCGTCTTCCGCATTCACCTCGCCGCGTTTGGCCGCAGCTTCCAGTAACGATGTCATGTTGCTTGACGCCGGCCGCAGCCAGCTCACCATCCTCGATACATCAGGCGCAGCCGCGAGCCCCAGCGCGGGCGTTTCCTTCTCCAGCACGCCCGTCGCGGCGTTTGCCATGCCGCAAAAGATCGACGCCTCGCGCGACGTGGTCGTGCTGACCTCCGCGCAATCGGCGCCCATGCTCGTAACCGCCAACGCCAGCCTCACCTTCAACGTAAACACCACCGCCGATATAGACACCGTCAACGCCTGCACCACCAATGTTACAAGTCCGCCGAGCACGCTCAGCTTGCGCGAGGCGGTTTGCGTGGCCAACAACAATGCAAACGACGTCATCACGATCAATGTTCCGGCAGGCACCTACGATTTGGCTCTTCGTAGTAGCGGCGAAACCGGCGAGCTGATTCTCGGCAATGGCAACTCAAATAATATTTCAATCGTCGGAGGCGGCCAGAACTCGACCCTCATTCAGCAAACCGACGGCGTCGACCGCATCTTCGAGCAGGACTTCGCGTTCGCTGGCAATAGTCCGGTTTCGCTCTCCAACCTGACCATAACCGGCGGCACTTGCCAGCAGAACGGCGGTTCGACCGACGACTGTAATTTTGGCGGCGGCGGCATGTTGGGCCTCGGCACCACCGGCGACAACCTGACGCTGACCAACGTCACCTTCAGCTTCAACAATAGCGGAGGAGCCGATGACGGCGGAGGGTTGGCTGCTACCGGAACGGGCAATCTGACAATTACCAACAGCACTTTTTCCAGCAATACCGCGCCCTCCGATCCGACCAACAACGGCGCAGCCGGAGGCGGCGTCTATTTCGACGTCAATGCTGGTGAAGGAACCCTCAGCATTACCAACTCTACTTTTAGCAGCAACACCAGCACCTTGGGTGGCGGTGGAATTGAGATCGATAGCAGCGGCGACAGCACCACGATCAGCGGATCCACGTTCACCGGCAATTCGGCTCACACATCGGTTGGCGGCGGAGTTTTTGCCGACGATGCCCCGCTCACCATCTCCAATTCCCGCTTTTCCGGAAACATTGCCTCTGGCGGAGGTACCGGACTCGGCTCCGAAGGCGGCAGTACGGTCACCGCAACCAACAACTGGTGGGGCTGCAACGGAGGGCCGGGCGCTTCCGGCTGCGACACAGTCTTAGCCTCCGGCGGAACCGCGAGCTTCAACCCATGGCTGGTGCTGAGCATCAGCGCCAACCCAACCCAAATTCTCCCCAACGGCACCTCGACGCTGACCGCCGACCTTACGCATGATTCCAACGGCATCGGTGGATTCAGCGTTCCCAATGGCACAGCCGTTACGTTCGGCGGCACACTGGACAGCAGCGTGAACCCGACCAATACCACGCTTACCAGCGGACAAGCGACCTCGACCTACACCGCGGGAGCAAGCCCCGGTAACGGCACGGGCACGGCAACGGTCGACAATCAGGAAGTCAGCACGCCGGTCGACATTGAAGTCAGCGTCACAGTTACGACCAGTCCTGGCAGTCTTTTGGTAACGGTCGACGGCACCACCTACACCGCCCCGCAGAGCTTCAACTGGGTCGTAGGATCTACGCATACCCTCAATACCAGCTCGCCGCAGTCGGGACCGGCGGGATCGCAATATGTCTGGAGTAGCTGGTCGCAGGGTGGAACGCAGTCGCAAACAGTGACCGCTCCGAGCTCGTCTACCACCTACACCGCCAACTTCACCACGCAATATCAGTTGACCATGCTGGCCGCGCCGTCGGCCGACGGTTCCGTCACGCCAACCTCGGGTCAATACTTTGCCTCGGGCGCGTCAATACCTGTGACCGCAACCGCCAACGCGGGCTTCGCGTTCAACAACTGGACATCAACCGGCGGCTCGTTTGGCTCGACCACGTCTGCCAGCACAACCTTCACTATGCCCGGTGCGGCAGCGACTGTGACCGGCAACTTTGTCCCCGCCACGGTTCAGATCACAATCACAACCAGCCCGGCAAGCCTATTGGTCTCGGTAGACGGCGGCTCCTTTGTACCGGCTCCGTTGGTCGAAACCTGGAATCAGAACTCGACCCATACCATCGCCACTACTTCGCCACAGTCCGGCGGGACCGGCATCCAGTACGTCTTTAGCAGTTGGTCCGATCTTGGAGCGATTTCGCACACTATCACCGTACCCTCCACCGCAACCACCTACACCGCCAGTTTCGCCACGCAATATCAATTGACGACCGCAGCGAATCCCAGTATCGGCGGAACCGTCTCGCCCACTTCCGGCAACTACTACACATCCGGAACAGTGGTGCCACTAACGGCCACGGCCAACGCCGGTTACAGCTTCGTCAACTGGACCGGTAACGTCGCGAATTCCAACAGCGCCTCCACTAGCATCACCATGACGGCGCCGCAGAGCGTAACCGCAAACTTCTCGCTCGTCATCGTGGCCGCTCCCACCACAACCTCTGTGTCCTCGAACAACAACCCATCGTTCACAACGGCTCCCGGCAACTCGGTCACGTTCACTGCGACGGTGACCTCCAACACCACAGTGAACGAAGGCACGGTCACGTTCAGTGACACAGCCAACGACTTCACGTGCAGCGGCGGCAACACCGTGCCCGTAAGCAACGGACAAGCCACCTGCACCACCTCGTTTAGCACCGAGGGTAGCCGAAACGTCACCGCAACCTACAACGGCACGGTCAACTTCCAAGGCAGCAACGGTTTCATCACGCAGACCGTGAACAACCACACTGTGGTGAACGGTAACCAGTTCTGCAACCAGGGTGCGATCACCATCCCGAGCACGGCAGGTGCAGCCACGCCCTATCCGTCGAATATCTTCGTAACGGGTCTGACCGGCAACGTCGGAGCCGTCACCGTCAACCTCAACAACATCAGCTCCAGCGACATTCAGCAGACCGACCTGCTGCTGGTGGGCCCAACGGGAGCGCAAATAGTTCCCTTCGCCAGCGTGGGAGACAGCTCCTCCATCAGCGGCGTAAACATCACGCTCGACGACTCGGCTTCCGGCCTGATTCCCGGAGGCTCTCCGCTCACCACCGGCTCTTACCAACCCACGTCGATCACGGGCGGCACCAGCCTGGTCTTCCCGGCTCCTGCGCCGTTAGTGAATGCGAGCAACTACGCCGCCACCGACGGAGCGGCCACGCTCACTTCAACGTTCCAAAACACGGCCCCCAACGGCACATGGGCTCTCTATGCCATGGATCACTCGGGCAGCGGCGCAGCGACCATCGGCGGCGGATGGTGCGTGAACATCTCTCCCGCCACGGTAGCGGTTACGATCACAACCAGCCCAGCCGGTCTTTTGGTTTCAGCCGACGGCGGCACAGCCACAGCTGCCCCGCTGGTCGAAAACTGGGTGCCAGGATCGTCGCATACCATCACGACCACCTCGCCGCAATCCGGCGGCACCGGCGTGCAGTACGTGTTCAGCAGCTGGTCAGACAGCGGCGCGATTTCGCACAGCATCACCGTGCCGTCCACTGCGACGACCTACACCGCGACGTTCAACACGCAATACCAATTGACCACGCAAGCCTCGCCGCCCGCCGATGGTACGGTTTCACCGGCCTCTGGCAGCTACTACGCCTCGGGCGCAACCATACCCGTGACCGCAACGGCCAATGCCGGATTTACGTTTAGCAACTGGACCTCAACCGGGGGGAGTTTTGGTTCCAGCACCTCCGCCAGCACTAACTTCACCATGCCCGCAGCGCCGGCCACCATAACCGGCAACTTCGGCAATGCATCGGTGCAAATCACCATCACCACCACGCCAGCCAATCTGCTGGTGTCGGTGGATGGCGGCACAGCCACGGCTGCACCGCTGGTCGAAACCTGGGTCATCGGGTCGTCTCACACCATCGCGACGACCTCTCCGCAATCAGGTGGGACAGGCGTGCAGTATGTGTGGAGCAGTTGGTCCGACAGCGGAGCGATTTCGCACAGCATCACGGTGCCTTCAACCGCAACCACCTACACCGCCGCCTTTGCCACGCAATATCAGTTGACGACTGCGGCGAATCCCAGCAATGGAGGAACAGTCTCGCCCGCATCGGGAAGCTTCTACACTTCGGGTACGATTGTGCCGCTCACCGCGACGCCCAATGCTGGCTTCGCATTCAGCAGTTGGACGGGCAACGTGGCTAACGTGACCTCTCCTACTACCACCATCACCATGAGTGCGCCCCAATCTGTGACTGCGAACTTCACCGCGCAGGGGATCACCCTAAACCCAACCAGCATCAACTTCGGAACCACCTACCTCAATAACCTCAAGGACCGGAATGTGACGGTAAAGAATATCGGCACGTCCCCGGTCACTATCAACAGCGTGTCAGTGACGCCGGGCAACGGGACGAATAACGGCGACTTCACAGCTGTTAATCTCTGCCCCAGGACTCTGGCGGCCGGTAAGAGTTGCATCATCAATGTAATTTTCTTCGCGGGCAACATCGGTTCACTTTCCGCCACGCTCAACGTGAACGACAATGCCGCCGGAAGCCCGCAGCAAGTGGCCTTATCGGCGAACGTGATCAATCCCAGAGCCAACTACAACCCAAACAGCCTGCACTTTGGCTCGGTGCCGGTCGGCCACAACAGCACGCTTGATGTTACCCTCACCAACTCGGGAACCACCGCGCTGGATATCACCAGCATCAGCATCACGGGCGTGAACGCGGGCGACTTTATGCAGAGCAATGCCTGTCCAAGTTCGCTTGCGCCAGCCGCCAACTGCATAATTTCAATCACCTTCACTCCCAGCCAGGTGGGCCCACGCTCCGCCGACTTAAAGGTGATAGACAATGCTGAAGTCAGCACTCAGAACGTCTCACTCGCAGGGAGGGGAAATTAGGATAGCCGGCTCGATCAGATTTGACGGAGCTTGTGCTGTTGCAGGGAAACAGGCCAAGTCATGTAAAAGTTTGGAGGCGCGGGTCGGAATCGAACCGTACTGGCTGACTGAAATCTCGCAACTTACCGATTCTATAAGGTCGCAAGAACGCTGAAAGTGGCACAATGGCGGGCCGGTAGCACAAATTAACACAAAAATCGGCAGCCGTTAACGCCGTCGCATCGCAGAAGGGTCGCCTGAATTGGAGAACGCGACCACACTCCACCGGGTCAACGAGTGTAGTGGCGATATTGCGCCAACGGATGAATTGCTTAGCGTCTCGGAATCACTCCTCGTGCGTTCCTGCCCGGTGCCAGTCCGTTCGCCGCGAGCTACGGCGCGACCCGGAAGTTTACTCTTGAGCGTCCTCTTGGGGGTTGTCACCTCGACCTCGCCAGTAGTCGAGCCGGAGGGCACGGTCATGGTGATTTCGGAACTGGAAACGATCTTGAACACCGCGGGATGCCGTTGAAGGTGATCGTCGTCGAGCCGGTGCCGGCAAAAAAACGGCCATTGCAATTCGCAATGGCTAGGCTGGAGTCTCGCAATATTTCTCTGCGGGCCACTTCGTTGTGATGTAAACTCGCGTGCGCAGCAGTGCGGGTCCTCAGTCGGGAATTCTACGCCGGCAGTTTTTTAGGGAGTCCTTCGCGGTGCGAGTCGGAACTCTGAGATCCCCGGCCAAGGAGATTTTGTGCTCGTCTCCTCCAATGCAGTAATGGCTGGTTTTTACGACTATGGCGAGGTGGCGCGCTCCGTCTTGATAGCTATTGCCACGTCCTATGCCGCGCTCGACCTCGCGGGACGCGTAACCGCCGCACGTGGCCGGGTTCGCCTGGCTTGGTGGAGCGGTGGCGCCATTGTTATGGGCCTCGGCATCTGGACGATGGACCTCAAGGGCATGTTCGCCTTCCACCTGCCAGTGCCGGTTGAGTATCACTGGCCCACAGTCTTGGCGGGACTTCTGGTCGCCATACTTGCCTCCGCAGTGGCGCTTTATGTGGCCAGCCGGCAAAGACTGGGCCGGACCGAAGCCTTGACCGGCAGCATCACTATGGGCGCCGGCATCGCCGGCTTGCACTACATCTTAATGGCCGCAATGAGAATGCCCGCCATGACGCGGTATTCTCCCCTTCTGGTGACGAGTTCCATCCTGTTCGCAATTTTGTTTTCTCTAATCGCGTTGCTGATGGCGTTCGGTCTACGCGAGGCCACCAGATGGAGTGTTCCGCGGAGGGTGGGCAGCGCCATTGTGATGGGAGCCGCAGTCTCCGCAATGCACTATACAGGCATGGCCGCCGCAAGTTTTTTCCCCGCCACGCCCCCAGACCTTTCCCACGCCGTCAGCATCACCCCCGTTGGCAGCTATGGTGTTCTGATCACGACATTGATCGTGCTGGTGGCCGCAATCATCACGTCATCGGTGGACAGGCGGGCGAGCGCTGAAATTCAGCGGCTCAACCAGGACTTGGAGGGTCGCGTCGTCGAGCGCACCTCACAGCTTGAAGCAGTCAACCAAACGCTGAGGAAGGAAATCGCCGAGCGCGAGCATGCCGAGACAGCATTGCAGGACACCCAGCGGGAACTTGCTCACGTTACCCGCGTGCTGGCGATGGGGGAACTGGTGGCGTCCATCGCTCACGAGATCAACCAGCCCCTTACCGGCATAGTTACCAATGCGAATTTCTGTTTACGCCAATTGGCCGGTTCTGCCACCCCAAGTCTTGATCAACTGCGGGAAGCAATTGCGGAAGTTGTAAATGACGGCGCTCGAGTGAGCGAGGTGATTTCGCGTACTCGCGCGTTGCTAAAAAAAGACGCTTCCGACAGGGTTGAACTGGACATAAATGAATGTATTCAAGAAGCCCTGGTTCTGGTGCGCAGCGAAATAACCCGAAATCAGGTTTCCCTACGGACCGATCTCGCTCCCGGCCTTCCCCGCGTGTTCGGCGACTGGGTGCAATTGCAGCAGGTCGTGATCAACCTTGTCCTGAACGGCATCGACGCCATGCGCGCGGTTACCGATCGCCAACGGGAGTTGCTCATCAAGTCGGCCAAGCACACCGACGGGGTGCTGGTTCAGGTTCAAGATTCGGGACCAGGAATCGATCTTGCGGTAGCAGACCGCATCTTCGAACCATTCTTTACAACAAAGACGGAAGGCATCGGAATGGGGCTCTCGATCAGCCGTTCCATAATAGAGTCCCATGGTGGAGACTTGTCGCTGACACCAAGTTCCCAGGGAGCGCTATTTCAATTCACTTTACCCGTCAATCCCAATGGTGCATCATAAACCGAGGTAATTGCCATGGCGACGCAACCTGTCGATACGGAACTGCGAAAAACTGGAATTGGCCTGGTGGGCGATGTGCCGTGGGGCACGCATTTCTTTATGTTCTATGAGACCAAAGAAGATCTGCTCGATACTCTCGTCCCTTATTTCAAAGCCGGGCTGGAAAACGGTGAACTCTGCCTTTGGGTGGTGGCCGAACCGTTGACCGTGGAAGAAGCCAGGGCTGCCCTGCGCGAAGCCGTGCCCGAATTCGACCGTCATCTGGCGGACCATAGCATCGAGATTCTTCGCGGCCGCCAATTCTATCTCACCGGCAACCATCCGGATCTAGAGCGGGTTATGCGGACCTGGGCCGAGAAGACGGATTCCGCGCTGGCTCGCGGATATGCCGGTTTGCGGGCTAGCGCCAGCACTGCGTGGCTGGAACGCAAGGACTGGAAGGCATTTTGTGACTACGAAAACGAAGTGAACCATTCCATCAACAGCTGGCGGATGACCGTTCTATGCACCTATCCGCTCGCCGGAAGCACGGCCGCGGAAATTCTCGACGTGACCCGCACTCATCAATTTGCCATCGCCCGAAGAAATAGAGTTTGGGAGATGGTGGAGACTTCCGAATTGAAGCAGGCCAAATTCGAGATCAAGCGACTGAACGACGAACTCGAGCGTCGCGTTATCGAGCGTACCCAACAGCTTACGGTCGTCAATGAGGAAATGAGAAGGGAAATGATGGAGCGCCAGCGCGCCGAAGGGGCCTTGCTGGAGGCGCAGGCGGAGCTGGCCCGCGTTACGCGCGCGCTGGACATGGGAGAACTGGCAGCGACCATTGCTCACGAGGTCAACCAACCTCTCGCCGCGATCGTCACCAACGGCAACTTCTCCTTACGCCACCTCGAAGGTGCGACTCCCGATCCCGATGAAATACGGGCGGCGATCACGGAAATTGTAAACGACGGAACCCGCGCGAGCGCGGTCATTTCACGGATTCGTGGCGTGCTGATGAAGGGGCCTTCCCGGAGGACGGAACTAGACATCGACCAGATCATTCAAGACGTAACCGCTCTCCTGCGCAACGAACTGAGCCGGAACCGTGCCGCCTTACGTACGGAGCTCGCATCGGACCTGCCAAGCGTACTCGGCGACTCGGTGCAGTTGCAACAAGTCCTGATTAACCTGGTCATGAATGCCATTGAGGCAATGCGTACGTCCACGGACGGGTCGCGGGAACTTAGTATCCGGTCGGCCAAGAGCCCAGATGGCGTTTTGGTCCAGGTGCAAGATTCCGGACCGGGTATCACGATGGAAGTGGCCGACCGCATCTTCGAACCATTTTTTACCACGAAGACGGAAGGCATCGGGATGGGGCTCTCGATCAGCCGGTCCATAATAGAGTCCCATGGCGGACAATTGTCGCTGATGCCCAGTTCCTCCGGAGCGCTCTTTCAATTCACTTTGCCGGCCAAGTAAGGTTTCATGAACGATGCCGCACCCGTAGTTTTTGTGGTGGATGACGACCCATCGGTTCGTCGCGCGATCAAGCGCCTCATCGAATCTGTGGGATTGCAAGTGCAGCATTTTGCATCGGCGCAAGAATTTCTGCAGGCCAGGCGCGCGGACGTTCCGGGCTGCCTGGTCCTCGATATCAGGCTGCCCGGAAAAAACGGCCTTGACTTCCAGCGCGAACTAGCCGAATCCGACGACCACATACCCATCATCTTTATCACTGGCCACGGCGATATCCCGATGACCGTGCGAGCCATGAAAGCGGGTGCCGTCGAATTCCTGACCAAACCCTTCAACGATCAGGATCTGCTGGACTCCATCCACCAGGCGTTAGCGCGTGACCGCGTCAGGCGCCATCAAGAGGCGGAAATAGCCGGCTTGCGAGAGCGCTTCGAATCGTTGACTCCGCGCGAGCAGGAAGTGCTGCCTTGGGTAATTTCGGGCCTGCTCAACAAACAAATAGCCGCCGAGATTGGCACGACTGAAGCTACGGTCAAGGTTCACCGCAGCCAACTCATGCGGAAGATGGGCGCCCAATCTGTAGCCGAGTTGGTGAGGATGGCGGAAAGAATCGGGATTCCTGTCAGAAAGTCCTAAACCTAGGTAAAGCCCGTCCTTCCGAAAGTGTAGCTCATCCATACGAACGCCCAATAGATTCGCCTCCGTCCCCCCTGTACCTTCATGACTGAAAGCGGGGTTTCTGGCGTTGGGAAACGCTCACATCATCTCGTTGATAGAAGCCGAGGAAGCGCTGCGTTCGGAGGTAGCGGATTTCCTCAAGTCGTGCGACTTTGCGGTCGAAGTCTTCGCCGCGGCGGAGGAGTCTCTTGGATCCGAATGCCGGGCCGACACCGCATGCGTTGTTATCGACGCGCACCTGCCAGGCATGGATGGACTTCCGATGCAGCGTCATTTGGCGGCCGCCGGCCGCAACATTCCGATCATCTTGTTTATTACTACTTATCCTGAGGGCATATCCTGGGCACACCCGCTTGAGGTTGGAGCAGCACACCTTCGCCACAAGGCGTCCGGCGAGAAAGCCTTGCTCCACGAGATTGGGCGGACCCCGAGACTAGCGCAGGAAGAGGTGGACTCCCGCGATGCGAAGCCGGAGGCTGAAATCTCACAAATCTCGCTTGTCTCGGTTGTGGACGATGATCAATCGGTCCGCCGGGCCACGGAGAGACTGATTCGATCCTTTGGCTTTTCGGTCGCAGTATTCTCGTCGGCCCGCGAATTTCTGCTCTCCAGTCATGTGCGCGACACTGCGTGTTTAATCCTCGACCAACAAATGCCGCACATGAATGGGCTGCAGCTTCAGAGTCATTTGGCGCAAGCAGGTTGCCGGATACCGATCATTTTTATTACGGCCTACCGGGATGAGTGGGTGCGCACCCGCGCTCTCCGGGCTGGGGCTGTCGACTTTCTGGAGAAGCCGTTCAGCGACGATGCGTTACTCAATGGGATTCGCCGCGCCTTGAGACCTGGCGGCAAGGAAGGATTACCGCGATGACTACCGAGTTCCAATTCGAAGAAATCATAGGAGAGAGCGCCGCGCTCAGGCGGGTGCTGCACGAGGCGGGGATTGTAGCGCCTATCGATACAACGGTCCTGCTGCTAGGGGAAACCGGCACGGGCAAAGAAGTAATCGCCCGCGCCATCCACGGCATGAGTGCACGCAGAAATTTGAGCTTCATCAAAGTCAATTGCGCGGCAATTCCCAGCGGGCTGCTGGAAAGCGAGCTGTTCGGTCACGAGAAAGGCGCATTCACCGGAGCCTTGAATCAGAAAGTAGGGAGACTGGAGATGGCCGACTTGGGAACGCTATTTTTGGATGAGGTTGGGGACCTTCCTTTGGAACTGCAACCTAAGCTTCTGCGCGTGCTGCAGGATGGCGAGTTCGAAAGGCTGGGAAGCACCCGTACCATTCGCGTCAACATACGCCTCATTGCAGCCACAAATCGGAATCTGGCAGACGGCATGGCCGAAGGTGCGTTCCGCAATGATCTTTACTACCGCCTCAGCGTGTTTCCTATCCGGTTGCCGGCACTACGCGAGCGACCAAGTGACATTCCTTTGCTGGTACGTCATTTTGTCGAGAAGTATGCGCGGCGCATGAATAAGCAAATTGAAACCATCCCCACAGAAACTATGACTTCGCTTGTAAAGTGGGGCTGGCCGGGAAACGTGAGAGAACTGGAAAACTTCATCGAGCGCTCCGTGATCCTTTCCAAGGAGCAAACACTTAATGCTCCTCTGGGGGAACTGGACGGCGGATCGTAAGAAGCGGGTGAGAATCTTGCGCGCGAGAAAAAGAAGGCGAGAGAAGGCGGTACGGGAGGAAGCAAAACAATCAAAAAGCTTTAGTAGTACAAAAAATGGCCGATTCCGCGACCAAATCGTGAGGTTTTGCGAAAAACCGCGAGTCCCAACAGGCTTGCAGGTGATTGAGCAGACACTAACGCCAACGCTCTGTTCAATACTTTCTTGGACTGCCGTACCCCGGAAAATCATGGGTTCTCCCAGGCTGAGTTCGACGCCGTGAAGAGTCACCTCATCGACGAGTGCACCTACTTCGAGTATGCTTCGGACTCATCATCTACCAGGCGCTGTTCGCGATCCCGGAAGGGGACAGCCCGGGCAATCCCTCGCATCGAGCTTTTCAGTTTGGACACTTGAGCGGATCGCCGCCGGACAATCCGTGGAATCCGGACGGGGGGAACTATCAGTTCGTGTATTACCTGCCTTGCACGTACAAGGACAACTGCGGCAATCCGACCTCCGGGTATCTCGGCTATACGTGTGCAACCAACGCGCCCGTACCCGTCCTGCAAGCGCTCTTCGGGCCCAACTCATCGATTGATTTGAATCCGCTCGAGCTCTTCATGGGATTCAACGGCTGGCCACCCGTCGTCGACTATACAACTTTAACCACCGAGCTCATCACCATCGGATGACGGGCGAGCGCCGAAGAGCCGACCGGGCGGTCTTGTCAGTAAAAGGATGATGTTCGGCCCGTTCAATCCCTTTTCGAATCTCATCGGACCAGTCGTCCCCTGCCGTGATCTCTCCGTCGTACTAGGTTCCGATTACACCTTGTCGCCGGAGCGTGCCTTACTGCGTGTGCAGTTTGTCGCGGAGACCCTTGTCCTCATGCGCATAAGAGTAGAAGATTTCAATCGGACGAACCGAGATCGGCATGCAACACCACCACTGACGAGAAAAGATGTGAAACGAGGTCCTAGGATCACATCACTGAAGAAGGACCGTGAGAAACAGGTTCGGATAGGCCGCAGGCGAAACCCGCTCAAGGAAAAAATGCACAACCCGCCACATTATCCAGAAGTCAGTTCTGGGACATCTGGCTGTGTTAGGAACGAGAAACGTCCTATGAAAAGTAACCCAGCCCGTTCGGTGAGGCACACTTCTCGCACACTGCCTGGGCCGCAAAGCGAGGATTCATCTATCGATTGGGAGCGAAGAGGTGTGATGGGCCGTCAGTCGGGAAGCGCGTCCCAGAAGCAGCTCTTGGGGCTAGTCGTTCATGGGATGTAACAAACCGTGCTGTGCCCTTTATGCTAGAGGGACCGTAACACAAAACGAGCACAAAACCTGATCCTTTTTGCAGAGCATCAAAGACCCCGCTGCTTATGCTGGTTCTATCGATATAGTTGTGGAGGCGCGGGTCGGAATCGAACCGACGCATAAAGGTTTTGCAGACCTCTCCCTTACCACTTGGGTACCGCGCCTCTGCGGAATGCGTTAGCGTTCCGGATGAAAAGTCCATCTGGGTAGGGGAAACAGATGGAGAAAATCTGGAGCGGGAGACGGGGGTCGAACCCGCGACATCGACCTTGGCAAGGTCGCGCTCTACCACTGAGCTACTCCCGCTCGACGAAAGTGATTATAAATGACCGCGTTGCGCCGGGGCAACGGGTCAACCCGCACCTTCAGTGCGGCGGTTCTACCCGGGGCGCCCACTGCGGATCTTCTTCCGGCTTTACAAGGTGCCCGTCCCGCATGTGAATGATGCGGTCGCCGAACTTGGCGGCCTCGGGATTATGCGTAATCATCAGCACGGTCTGGCCCAACTCCTGATTGGACTGGCGCAACATTTTCAGGACAATATTCGAATTCTCCGTGTCGAGATTGCCGGTCGGTTCATCGGCCAGCACCACTGCGGGCTTGTTGACCAGGGCGCGGGCCAGAGCGACACGCTGTTGCTCGCCACCGGAGAGCTCCGAGGGTCGATGGTTTAGCCGTTTGGTAAGGCCCAGCAAGTCGCAGATGCGAAGAAAAAATGCAGGGTCGCGGTCGCCGTTTCCGGAAATTTCCTGCGCGATGGCGACGTTGGACCGCGCATCGAGCGTGGGCAGCAGGTTGAATTTCTGGAAGACGAAGCCGATTTTGCGCTTGCGCATGCGCGTGCGCTCGGCATCGGAAAGCGCGGCAAAGTCATCGCCATCCATCACTACCTTGCCGGAATCGGCGCGGGTCAGGCCGCCGAGCAGGTAAAACAGCGTGGACTTGCCGCTGCCCGAGGGGCCGACAATGCTGACGAATTCTCCCTTTTGCACGCTGAAGGAGATACCGCGCAACGCGGGCACGTCAATTTTTCCCACGCGATACGTTTTATGTAGATCAATGGCCTCAATGAATGCGCCCATGCCAGCTTCGATCTTACACGATGGGCGCAGTCATCAACCGCCGAGCATTCCGAGACCGCCGAGCAACTAAAAACAGAGAAATCCAAGAAGGATTTTCTCGACGTCCTTTGCGTACTCGGCGGTAAAAGGCGTCGGATGGTTCCAAACGGCTCACGCCGCTCCGGCTTGCCGCGGCGCGGTCATGGATCGCTGCATGCGCTTGGGTCCGCGTTTGCGCACCAGAAGCAAACGGATACGCTCCAGCAGATCGGCGGGGGCATACATTCCTCTGGCCAGGAAGACGTCCGCTTGGGAAGCGTGGTCGTAGACGCGGACTTTGCTCGAAATGAGTATCGTCGGAACCTGCGGCGACAGGGCTTTGATGGCTGCGATCAACTGCGGGCCATCCATCCCGGGCATCGCCATGTCAGTGACCACCAGGTCGATGCCCCCTTGCTTGAATCGCTCCAGCGCCGGTTCGCCGCGGGAATAACTGGCTACTCGATAGCCGCGGGTCTCCAGCATGATTTTGCGATGGGAAAGACACTGCTCGTTGTCGTCCACACACAGGATCGTGCGCTTAGGTTTCATTCACCGCCTGTAACCGAGGCCACCGGTTGTGAGCCGGAGCCAACGGAAATTTCTCTGTTCGCGAAGGATAGAAGAGCGAAGTGATGCTAATGGTAATCGCTGGCGCTGTAAAGTATCGCCGAAGCAAATGGCAAAGTCTGGCTATTGATATTTTTGTGACATTGTGAAAGTTATGATTCTGCAACGCTTGCGTATGGCACGTTAGAGGTAAAGTTCGCCGCGCATAATTTCAACCGAGTGCCCACCGACGCGTACGTTAACTATACGGTTATCGCGCTGCGAGGCGCGCACGAAAATCCGGCTGGGCCGTTTCATCTCCACTCCTTGTTCAATCAGCACTCGCTCGTCCGGCTTGGCCACGCCGTGCGCCACCATCCATGCCGCGGTACACCCGGCGGCCGAGCCGGTGGCCGGGTCTTCGCCGTTGTAGAAGAGCATGCGCGCGTGCAGCCGGGCATCGCGATCCACCGTTTCCCGCGAAACAAAATAAAAGAATTTGCCGCCGGCTTTTTCCAGATACTCGGCTGCCCGGTCCAGATGGATGTGCAGGTTCCGAATGACCGCCAGCGACTTGAGCGGCGTCACGGTGAATGGAATTCCCGTCGAGACAGTTTCTATGGGAAGCGAATCGTCGAAATCCTCAACCCGCAATCCGGTCGCCCGCGCTACCGCTTCGCGATCATGTTGCATCCCAAAGTTCGGATCGATCTGCGTCATCTCGCCGAACGCTGGCTCGCCCGCCTTGTCTTCGAAATGCACGGGCACTTTGCCGACGTTTAATTCCAGCACGACCTGCTGCGTTCCGCTTTGCCCACGCAACGCGAACGCCGTTCCCAGCGTTGGATGGCCCGCGAACGGCAGTTCCTCCTGCACCGTGAAAATGCGCACCCGGATACCGCGCTCGCGTTCAGTAGCGGCCTCGCGGGGAAGAATGAAAGTTGTTTCCGAAAGGTTCATCTCCTTGGCGATCGACTGCATCTCCGCATCGCTCAGCCCGCGGCCGTCGGAAAATACCGCCAATGAGTTGCCCTCGAGAGGACGCGACGAAAAAACGTCCCACTGTGTCATGGCCAAACGCCGGGGTGTCTGCTTCATCGAATTTTTCCCAACAGAAGAGTAGCCGCCGCTGCAAAGCAACCGCGCGCAAGAACACAGATGCCAAAACCCGCTCTGCGATGCAGGAAAACTCTCCAGCCCTTGCTCGCGCGCGAGCCTCGCGATTGACACGGCCTTGGCCGGACTTCTATCCTGTCAGCATGATTTTCCTTTCCCACGCCGCCGCGCCATGCTGTTGCATGTGTCCGCTGTCGTGTGGGTAAGGGAGCCAGTAAGATTTCTCTGACCCACCCGATGAAGCGGGTGGGTTTCGTTTTTCATCCAATCATTAGCGGAGCCTTAAGCTTCAACGACTGGCGATTTCAGACCGATATTGATTTCATTTCACGAGGAGAGAAAGATGAGCACCGAGACGGCAAGCGAAACCAACAGAATTCCCCGGATCAATGACACCGCGCCGAATTTCAGCGCTGAAACCACCCAGGGCACGATCGACTTCCACGAGTGGATCGGCGACGGCTGGGCAATCTTGTTTTCGCACCCCAAAGACTTCACGCCGGTGTGCACCACCGAACTTGGTTACATGGCGCGCCTGCAGCCGGAGTTTGCCAAGCGCAACACGAAGATTATCGGGTTGAGCGTCGATCCCGTCAGCAGCCACGGCAAATGGGCCGCCGACATTGAGGAGACTCAAGGCGCCAAGGTCAACTATCCCATGATTGGCGACCCTCAGCTCAAGATAGCGAAGCTCTACGGCATGTTGCCCGCCGAAACCGGCAATACTTCCGAGGGACGAACGGCAGCGGATAACGCTACGGTGCGCACCGTATTTGTGGTCGGCCCCGACAAGAAGATTAAATTGCAGCTCAGCTATCCCATGAGCACAGGCCGCAACTTCGATGAGATCCTCCGCGTTATCGACTCCATGCAGCTCACGGCCAAGCACAAAGTAGCCACGCCGGTGAACTGGAAGCAGGGCGACGACGTGATCATTCTGCCTTCGGTGTCGAACGAAGAAGCGCAACAGAAATATCCCGGAGGCTGGAAGTCGCCGAAGCCGTATCTGAGGATTGTGGCGCAGCCGAAGTGACGGCTGGATGGGTGCCGGTTGCGGAAGCGCATGCGGTCCGTGCCTGATTTGGCAAAGCGGGCTCGCTTGACATGCGTCTCTAGAGTGCTCACACGAAGGTTGAGTTTGCGGCGTTGGACAATGTGGCAGGAGACGTCCGTGCATCAAGTGTTGAGAGCCGAGGGGTGGAGATCGCGAAGGAGAGGTATGGTAGGTTTCTATCGCTGTCCCGAGTGTGGCGATTGTCAAGACAGGTTGTTTGAGAAGCCGGATGGGACAGTCGAGTGCTGTTTCTGTCAAAAGTCGAGTCCGATCGCCGCATTTGCAGCGGTCAAGAAGCGAAGGTTAATCGGACAGTGTGCCCATTGCGGTCAAGACGTGCCTTTTGCCTCCAGCATCGGGATTGTCGGTCCACTATGTCCAAATTTTGAATGCTCTAACTACGTTGCAGTTTCGTATGGGAACGGCTTTATTCAGCCGAGCCTAGTTTTGGATTTGGCATGGAACCCACGGCTCCTTAGCCGGGTGGAACGCATCGACTCCCGGCTTCTTTTTGTGTGCTGCCAGTCGAAGAAGGACTTCCTAGCCTTGCGCGTCTTGCAGGTTTTGGCTAAGCAAGACGATAATCGATTCAAGTTCGGAAACTCGGATGAATATCGCGCGGCTCTTTGCCTGGACGGGAGTCACCCGAAGTATCTCGGATTCATATTGTGGACGGAGGACAAGAGCGCAGTCCTGCGGCAACTCTTCATTGTGAAAGGTGAGCGCAGGAAAGGACACGCGGCAAGATTGGTCACATTCTGGGAGCACGGCTACGCGAACAAACTCAGCGACAAGTTCGGCATCGAAGACCCGAATGAAACAGCACTAAAGCTGCACGTAAAACTAGGCCATGTGAAGATTGAGGGCTCTGATGCGGTCGGGGTTAAGTGCTACTTTACCTAAAATGGACGAGTCGACCGCTTTACAGGTGCGGTCTCGCAGAACGTAAAGGCACTCGAGGCTCCGGTCAATTTCTTACCTAGTAGTTTGCCCTTGACACAGCCTTCGCTCTTATCGAGGGGCAGCCTCGTTCGTGTTGGTCCATGGAACATACCGAAGGTAGGTCAGCCCCCTGGGCCCGCGGGAGATCGTTGACCTACCGAACAGAGTAACTGCATTGTATGGCCGGACTATTTGAAATGCAGTTCTCAGTAACTATGTATGATATAAGGTGGAGGTTATTCCCATGAACCAAGTTGTAACATGGAGCCTAACACCACCTTACCATTTGGGACGGCGCATGGCCCTTCGCTTCGCGGCATGTTTTATAGCAATCGCCGCATGTTCGCACGCCGTTCCCGCGCAACTTAGTATGTTGCACACGAGTGGACGTTCGATCGTCAACGCAAATGGCACAGTCGTGCAACTGAAAGGCGTAAACCTGGGTGGGTTCATGGTCATGGAGCCGTGGATGTGCCCGGCCGACAGCGGCGGGCTTCCAGACACCTATAGCATCATTGCGGAGCTGGATAGCCGCTTTGGCGTGGCCGAGGAGCAAACCCTGATCAGGGACTATCAGCAGGACTGGATCACGACCGCCGACTTTGCCAACATTAAGGCGGCAGGGTTCAACGCGGTGCGCGTTCCGGTGTGGTGGGGAAACTTTTATCCCATCGCGAACGTCTCCAATTCCAGTTGGCGATCGGATGCGTTCACTGAGCTTGATTGGGTGGTCAACGCCGCCGCCGCGCAAGGACTCTATGTGATCATCGACATGCACGGAGTGGTGGGCGGACAGAGCACGTCGGACGATACCGGTCAGGAAAATCAGAATCAGTATTGGACCAACGGCAACGACCAAGGCAATACCGCGTACATGTGGTGGGAGATTGCCAACCACTACAAGGGCAATACTACGGTCGCCGGGTACGACCTGATCAATGAACCCACCGGCGCGCCCAGCAATGCCGCTGTCATCAGCGCCTACGCCAGCTTGTATACCTCGGTTCGCTCGGCGGATCCTTCGCACATCATCTTCATCGAAGGAACGTGGGGCAATTGGGATTGGAGCATGCTGCCCAGTCCTTCCTCAGAAGGCTGGACCAATGTCGTCTACGAGATGCATGAGTACCAGTACAATGCCACCGAGGCGGTAGTCGAGCAGGGTTCGGTCAACCAGGTCACGGACTTCAACAACCACGCCAGCTACGACGTCCCCGGCTATATCGGCGAATGGAACGACTTCCAATATGGCGCGAGTGCGTGGCAGTATTCGGTGAACACGTATAACAACGGCGGGGAAAGCTGGACCTTTTGGGCGTATAAGGCCACGAGCGGGCTGACTCCGAACGCTTGGGGCCTTTACGATCCCAGCTACTGGGCTACCACGCCCAACGTCTCCACCAATTCCGCTGCAACGATTGCCGCAGACTGGGCGGAGTGGACCACTAGCAACAGCTTTGTATTCAATACCTCGCTCGGCTTCACCGAAAGCGGGGGCGGTGGTGGCACCTTGAACACCGGTACCTGGTACAACATCGTTAATCAGAACAGCGGTTCATGCGTGGACGCAACCAACGAAGGCACGACGAATGGAACCACCGTGCAGCAGTGGGCTTGCGGCAACAACCAATACAACCAGGAGTGGGAGTTCGAGTCCGCGGGCAATGGCTATTATTACGTCGCCAACCGCAATGCTCCGAGCGAAACCTGGAATGTGGTCAACAATGGCACCACCAATGGCAGCCTCATGCAATTGTGGACCTATGCTGGAAACCCCAACGAGGAATGGGAGGCGGTGTCGGTGGGCAACGGGTACTATAACTTCGTAGGCCAGGGCAGCGGCCTTTGCGTGGATACGCCCGGTGCGTCGACTGCCAACGGTGTGCAACTGGATATCTACACCTGCAATGGCACGGCGGCTCAGGCGTTCAAACTCGTCGTGCCGTAATTGTTCGCAAGATGAGTTCGCTACTCCGGCTTGACCCACTTTGACCGTTCCATTCGGTCAAAGTGGCCAGCTCTGACAATTTTGCAGCGTTCCTGGAAGCGCATGCGGTCCGGTGATCGTCCCGGTCTTCAAAACCGGCGGGCGGCGGGTCACCCCGTCACCGGTGGGTTCGACCCCCACTCGCTTCCGCCATTTTTCAACATCGGTACCGCGCGCTTAGGACGGATGGCCGAGTGTGGCCTTCTCTCGCACCATAACGTCTATTAATTTGCGAAGATTCTTTCGCTCATTCTCGGCGAGACTCCAGCGGTGATGGAGCCGGTTGCCCGATTCATCCCCGAAGTGGTGCAACACGACGATCTCTTCGTTGCGGTCCAGCCGGACCTTGAGATCGTTGTCGCTCAGGGTGGTGAATGCCGTCACGTTTTTTTGGCAAATGCTGCACAGGGCCTGAAGGCTAGCCATGATGGATCTCCCGGTCACGGGTGAACGCAGACGCGAAACTTCACTTCTGCGCACATCGTAACGTCAGGAATTGCGTCCCGGATGGAGTATGAGAATGTTTTTCCTGCGGTAGCTGCTTCGTGATAGTCTATCGGACCAGTAGACTTACTTTTATTGTAGGCTGCAAAGTCATCATGCCGGGCGCGGAGGATAGGGAACAGCCATGAAAATCGCAAACGACGTCATCGAACTGATCGGCCACACCCCACTGGTTCGACTTAATAAGGTCACGGAGGGCTGCGTCGCCGAAGTCGTTGCCAAGCTGGAAAGCCAGAATCCCGTGGGCAGCGTGAAGGACCGCATTGGCGCGAGCATGATCCTCGACGCGGAGCGCGCGGGAAAAATTCAGCCGGGCAAGACTGTGCTGATCGAGCCCACCAGCGGCAATACCGGAATTGGTCTGGCTTTTGTGGCTGCGGTGAAAGGCTACAAGTTAATTTTGACGATGCCGGAAACCATGAGCCTGGAGCGCCGCGTCCTGCTGCTGGCCTTTGGCGCGGAACTCGTGCTGACGCCGGGTCCGCGGGGAATGAAGGGCGCCATCCTTAAGGCGGAGGAGTTGGTGGCGAAAACTCCCAACAGTTACATGCTGCAGCAGTTCGACAACGCGGCCAACCCGAAGATTCACTTCGAGACCACGGGCCCGGAGATTTGGAATGACACCGACGGCCGCGTCGACTTTCTCGTCTCCGGCATTGGAACCGGTGGAACGATTACCGGAGTCTGCGAATATATCAAGCCCAGGAAATCATCTTTCAAAGCGGTTGCCGTAGAACCGGCGGAGAGTCCCGTGCTTTCCGGCGGGAAGCCGGGGCCGCACAAGATTCAGGGAATCGGGGCCGGTTTTGCGCCGCGTATTCTGCGCACGGATTACATTGACGAGATTATTCAGGTCAGTAGCGATGAGGCTATCCGCATGGCCCGGCGGCTGCCGCTCGAAGAAGGCCTCTTCGTGGGAATTTCTTCCGGAGCCGCAGTTACGGCTGCGGTGAAATTGGCGAAGCGCGAAGAAAATGCAGGGAAGCTGATCGTAGTTGTGCTGCCCTCTTTCGGCGAGCGCTACTTGAGTACTATCCTGTTCGAAGAGCTCCGCGGCATCGCGCAGCAGATTCCGACATCTTCGCTCCCAGACTGATCGCCGCGCGGGGGAAGTACAAGCACATCTGGTGCTTCTCTCCACTCCGCCGCAAGCGTGGAAATGTCTGTGGAAATCTGCCTCGAAACCCGGCAAAATTTGGGGTTTCCGCCAACCGGGCAGGTGTATGATGATTTTCCAACCAGCCAGCTAAGACTACAACAGCAGACGGACGGCTCGGTCGCAGCGTGCTTGGCATTTAACCCGGTGTCCGCGTCCTCAAGCGTCAGGGAGAAAAATGAGAAGGAACCAGCAGCGTTTAAGGTGGTTGGGTGTCTCAATTCTCACAGCGCTCATCGGATCTCCGGTGTTGTCGAGCCAGAATGTTCCGGCTCCGGACGTCACCATTCCCCTACCGAACGACTGGAGCCATCGCCACGTGATTTTCTCCAAGCCGGCCACAAAGGAACAAGCCGAGCGGGTGGGAAAGGATCCCCGTTATTGGCAGCAGCGGTATCGGCGAGAACTGCCGATTTTGTCGCCGGCTGCGGCGACCGGTGACTCGTTTTCTTGGGGGTCGAGTAGCGGCGTGAAGGTGTTGCACTCCGGTGTGGACGCCAGCCAGGGAGACTGGCAGGAGAACCTGGGCAGTGGCGCCAGCGTTGGCGCAACCAATTACCCCGCGAAGTTTACATTTCTTCTCTCGACGGCCAATTGCGCCAGTGCGCCGCAGCCCGATTTCGTTATTTACGGCACTGGCCTCGAAGGCTCCAGCACGCAAGCCAGTATTGTGGCTTATGACAATATTTATTCCGGCTGTACCGGCACGGTGCCTATGACTTACTGGGCCTACAATTCCGGCGGCCAAATCCTGACTTCTCCGGCGTACTCGGACGATGGCACGCAGTTGGCGTTTGTACAGACCAACACTGGGCTGGAAGGGAATCTGGTCCTGCTGAAATGGGCGGCTTCTACGACCGAAAAGGTTGGCAGTCCAATGACGCTTACGTCCGAATCTGCGACCTTATATGCATCCTGCCCCACGCCTCCCTGCATGACCACCATATTGCTGACCAATAGCTCAGGCACGCCCGCCAACGATACTACTTCATCCTTCTTCTACGATTACGCTACTGACGTGGGTTGGGTCGGGGATAGCCACGGTTGGCTCCACAAGTTCACACCGGTTTTCAAAGGAACTCCTGCTGAAATCAGAACTGGAGGATGGCCGGTTCAGGTGAATCCGACGAATCCCAATGCTCTGGGCGAGCCGGTAAACGACTCCGCGTCAGGAAACGTTTTTGTTGGAGACGCCGGAGGGTATTTGTATATGGTCACCCCGGCGGGCGGCGTAACCAAGTCTGGCCAGTTGGATTTTGGGGTGGGCTTCGAACAAGGCCCATTCGTCGATTCGACGGCGGGAGTGGTGTACGCGTTCGCTTCCAGCGACGACAAGGGAAACTGCACCGGGGGAGCTAACTGTGCCGCGGTCTACACGCTCAGCGATCCTTTCTCGGCTGGAAGCACAGGATCGGAGGTGCAAGTTGGAACGAGCACTGTGACCGGAACAAATCCAAATCCAATGTACCTTGGCGCTTTCGACAGTACGTACGAAAACTCGGTGAATGGCACGGGGAACCTCTATGTTTGCGGCAACACAGGGGCTGACCCGACTCTGTACCGGGTGCCGGTTCAGGCTGGAGTTTTGGGCACGCCCGCAGCGGTTGCAGCGCTGACTGCCGCGGGGAAGACTCCCGCTTGCTCCCCGGTGACGGACGTCTCGAATCCGAATGCCAGCGGAGGTGCGGCGGAGCGGCTTTTCTTTGGCGTGCAGAATAACGCGCACCCAACTCTTTGTGCCGCGAAGGGATGCGCTCTGAGTTTTGTGGATATGCCGTGGCAGGCCTCGACGGCCTACAAGGTGGGTCAGGAGATCCTGGTCCTGAGAACGGCGAACAACACTCTTTACATCAACGTGGTTACCGTGGCTGGCACGTCCGCAGCCACTCCTCCAGCAACATGGTCGAACGTGGTGGGTGCGACCACGGTGAGCGGCACCGTCACCTTTCTGAACCAGGGCGCAACCACGGTCACCGCGCTGGCGAATTGGGCGGGGACCCATGCATACGCCTTGCATGCCCGCATTGTTGACAGTAATGGCAACGTTGAAGTCGTCACTGTGGCCGGGACTTCGAACGGCACCGCTCCCACATGGAAAACAACTGCTGGAGCTAATACCACAGATGGCACTGTGACCTGGGTGAATGCCGGTGTTTTGCCCAGCGCTGCTCTTGAGTCGGCCGGAGGCACGAGCGGATTTATCATCGACAATACGGTAGAGACTTTGCCGGGCGCGTCTCAGGTATACTTCTCCACTCTAGGCAACCAGACGTGTACTACCTCCGGCGGCACGGGCGGTTGCGCGGTGCAGGCATCGCAAGCGGCATTGAAGTAAGCGAAGGGACGGTCATAATGAGCATGAATAATTCATCGAACGAAGAGCCGCAGGTCGCGGCGGTCGAGAAGAAACCTTACGCGAAGCCGGGCTTTCGCTACGAAAAAGTTTTCGTTACATCGGCTCTTACTTGTAGCAAAACCGGCGCCGAAGGCAATTGTACAACTGGACACCTCTCCGCCTCATGAAACATGCCGGACTTTCAACGTCCGACGCCGGAAGCGCATTGAAGTGCGAACTTGCGGCGGAAGTTTTGCGCTCGTTCGGCACGCTTCGTTTCGCTGCGACGGGTTGGAGCATGCTGCCTTCCGTCTGGCCTGGGGAAACATTGGTGGTGGAGCGGGTCAGTCAGGATCAGGTGCGGATTGGAGATCTGGTGCTGGTTGGACGCGAAGGCAGGCTCTGCGCTCATCGCGTGGTTGACAAAGTGGGTGTCGCCGAAAGTTATCAATGGATTACCCAGGGGGACGCGCTGCCCGTTCCTGACCGTCCCGTGGCTGGGAATGAGTTGCTGGGGAGGGTCACTCACCTGATCCGGGGAGGAATGCTGATGACGGTGCCCACCGAGCTGGGCGTGATCGACAACGTAATCGCAAAAGTTGTCCGGCGTTCCGTTCCCGCGGCCCGCGCTCTCTTATTTCTGAATGGGATGCGCCGAACTCGCCTGGCTTAAGGAGAGGATTCTTTCGTGACATCGTTAGCCACACAAGCATTAGCCACACAAGTCGAAAGCTACAGCGTAGTGATCGCCATCGGCGGCGTTCCCGTCCGAGTGAACACGACTGACGCGTCTTTTCTCGAAATGTTGCAGAATCGCTACGCCGGTTTCGTAAGCGATGAGGGAATCGCCGAATTCGATTTCGATGTGGATCTGAACGCGCCTGCAGGCGTCGATCGGGAAGATGTGCGGGTCACGCAGCGTGCCGGCCGCTGGCTGCTGGAGCGCGGTGACTTTCGCGCCGAGTGGGAGCCCGCGACGCGGCGCGGCAGCATCCGCCAGACTGCAAATCCATATTCCATCGACGCCGTTCTGCGCATCGTTCACACCCTGGTGCTTGCCGAGTCGGGAGGATTTCTTTTGCACTCCGCCAGCGCCATTCGCAACGGCAAAGCATTTCTGTTCGCCGGAGTTTCCGGGGCAGGGAAGACGACCATCTCGCGCCTTGCGCCTCCCGATGCGACGCTGCTTACCGATGAAATTTCCTACGTACGCAAGCACGACGATGGCTACATGGCCTACGGAACGCCCTTCACCGGAGAGTTGGCGAAACTGGGCGAGAATGCAGCGGCTCCGGTGTCAGCGCTATATTTGTTGGCGCAGGGTCCGGAAAATCGCATCGAGCCGGTAGCCGTGGCCGATGCCGGGCGCGAGCTGCTGGCCAACATGCTCTTCTTTGCTGAAGATCAGGAGTTCGTTCACCGGGCATTTCAGGCAGCCTGCGACTTCGTCGATCGCGTGCCGGTTCGCCGGCTAACGTTTGTCCCAGATGCGCGCGTCTGGGAACTGATTGGATAAGTAACGATGGTGGCGATTGGATAAAAACGATGAGCAAAAAAACGTACATTGCGCGCAGTCCACGAATCGCCGCCCGCATGTTGGGTGAAGAAATGCTGGTGATGTCGGGCAGTGATTCCACGCTCTTCACGCTGAACCCGACCGCGACCATTCTGTGGCAGGCCGCCGATGGCGCGACTTCGCTCGAGGACATCGTCGAACGCCGCATCTGCACGGAGTTTGAAGTAAATCCCGAAGACGCAAAACGCGATGCGCAAGAGTTGGCGGAGAACCTGGCCAAGCACGGCATCCTGCTGATTTCCGGAGAGCCAATCCAGCCGGACGCGCCGGTTCAGGCGCCCGTCGAGGCCAAACGATGAGCGCTTTGTTGCAAGAGATGGGCGAGCGGGCGCTGCGCCTAGGCGTTCCCTTCAGCGCGCAAATCGACCTCACTTACCGCTGCAACGAGCAGTGTGTTCATTGCTATCTCGATCACGACGATCACGGCGAGATGACCACGGTGGAGATAAAAAATCTCCTGAAAGAGATGGCACAAGCCGGAGTCTTCATTCTCACTTTCAGCGGCGGCGAGATTTTTCTGCGCAAGGATTTTTTCGAGATTCTCGAGTGCGCGCGCGATCTCACATTCTGCGTTAAGCTCAAGACCAATGCCGTGCTCATCCGCGAGGCGCAAGCGGCGCGCCTGCGCGATCTCGGCGTGCAATCGGTCCAGATCAGCATTTATTCCCACCGCCCCGAAGTGCACGACGCGATCACCAAGGTGAAAGGTTCGCTGCGGCGCTCGATCGCCGCCATCCGCTTTCTCAAGTTGCAGGGGCTGAAGGTCATCATGGCCAACGTGCTGATGACCGAAAACATGCAGGATTATCACGGCGTCCGTGCCTTGGCGGAGGAACTTGGCGCAGAATACACGCTCGATCCGACCATCACTCCGATGATGGATGGCGACCGCGGCATTCTCAATTTGAATGCGGGCGAATCCGCTCTGCGGGAGCTTTTCCGCGACGAAATGTTTGTCGGCGACGCCGAAGAATTTTGCGCGCCACCGCCTCCGCCGGACGCTGAGACCCTGTCATCCTTACCTTGTAGCGCGGGCCATACCGCCTGCTATGTTTCGCCTTACGGGGAATTTTATCCCTGCGTGCAATTTCCGTTGTCTTGCGGCAACGTGCGGCAGCAGCGCTTCATCGATATCTGGCGCGACTCCGAGCAACTGAAAGAAGTACGCTCCATTCGGCTCAAGGACCTATCTGGCTGCTCGCAGTGCGCCCATGGCTCGACCTGCACCCGTTGCCCCGGCTTGGCTTTCATGGAGGGAAACATGCGCGGACCTTCCACCGCAGACTGCGAAAAATCCTTCGCCCGCACCGGCATTCCCTCGGTAAATCTGCTGGCTAAAAAAGAAAAGACCTCGCCGCCGCGCCTGGTCCAAATTCAACTCGTGCCCGCGATCACTGGCACGCGGCTGGCAGGGATCGCCGCTGGCGCGTAGCCCCGCAGCATCCAACCTGCGTTTTCCCCGTCTTCCGGAACAAAAAGTCCCGTTCGCACGTATCTATTCCCGTCTTTAAGAAACGACTTCACGAGTCGACGAGAGGCCACAAGAATGTTTTCTCGCAAGAAGTTGCCGTTAGCGGTAGCTGGTATTTGCTTCTGGTTCCTCGCAGTCGGCGTCTTGAGCGCCCAGACCTCTACGCCCGGTGTGCAGCCGCTCACCGCCATGCCGTCGGTGATTCAGGTTCCACCCGAAGCGCAGCCTTCTCCCAACTTCAATGCGGAAGCGGCCACCAACGCCTATCTGGCGCAAATCCCCTCGGACGCCCGAGCCCGGTCTGACGCTTACTTCGAAGGCGGCTACTGGATGATTCTCTGGGATTTTCTTTACGGAGCCGTCGTTCTTCTCCTGTTGTTGAATCTGGGCTGGTCGGCGGCAATGCGGAATCTAGCCGAGCGGGTCACGCGATTCAAGCCCATCCATACCATCGTTTACTGGGTGCAGTACTTGCTTCTCACCTCGATCCTGGGTTTCCCACTCACGGTCTACGAAGATTATTTCCGCGAACACAAATATGGGCTGGCCACTCAGACCTTTGGTCCCTGGATGGGCGATCAACTAAAACTTCTCGCGGTGAATCTGGTGCTGGGTGGGATTTTGGCAATGCTGCTGTTCGGCATCGTCCGGCGGCTCAAGCGCACATGGTGGATATGGGCTGCGATTGTCACCGAAGGTTTCATGATCCTCGTTGTCCTCATCGTGCCCGTCTACATCGTTCCGATCTTCAACAAGGTCGCGGCGCTCAACGATCCCAAGGTGACGCAACCGATTCTTAGCCTGGCTCGCGCCAACGGAATTCCCGGGCACGATGTCTATGAGATCGACGCATCCCGTCAAACCACGCGCATGAGTGCGAATGTGAGCGGCTTCGGAAATACGATGCGTATCACGCTGAATGACAATCTGCTCCGCCGGGGTTCTCCGGAAGAAATTCAGGCCGTGATGGGCCATGAGATGGGCCACTACGTCCTGCATCACATTTACAAGGACTTGCTTTTCTTCGGCGTGGTCATCGTGATCGCGTTCGCCCTGCTGAACTGGTCGCTTGATTGGTCGTTGCAGCGCTGGGGCGAAAAATGGAATATCCGCGGCATTGGCGACACCGCCGTGCTTCCCCTCGTTGTCCTGCTGGGATCTATCCTCGGATTTATCGCAACTCCCATCATGAACACGCACACCCGCACTACGGAAGGCGAAGCCGATATGTACGGATTGAATGCCAGCCGCCAGCCTGACGGTTTTGCCCAAGCCGCAATTCATCTGGGCGAGTACAGGAAGATGAATCCACGGCCGGTGGAGGAGTTCATCTTCTTCGATCACCCCAGCGGTCGCAACCGCATCTATGCCGCCATGCGCTGGAAAGCGGAAAACCTGCCGCTCATGCGCTGGCAGTCAAACCAGCAACCCGCGTCCTTGGGAGAACAAAAGTAGTCGGCGCAACCGGCGCTTCAGTTCATTGACACCGGAAGTGCATGCCCCGTTCGTAATGCTGGCTGAGCGCCCGGTTGCTAATACGATTCGCAAAGAGGGTTTTGCTTATGGGCACAAAGTGCAGGATTTTCCTGCTTGCTACCGCACTATTTTCACTGACCTCCACAATTGCCAATGGGCAGGAAGCGCCTTCCCTGGCCGACTTGGCGCGTCAGCAACGCCAGCAGAAAACCGCGCCCGGCAAAGATGCCAAAGCTCCCAAGGTGATCACTAACGAAGAAATTCCCGAGCGCGCGGATCCGGCCTCGTTGCATAAGGTCAGCGTTCAGGAAAACGCGACGGCATCTTCTAACGGGCCCAAGATTCCAGCCGAACAGTGGAGGTCGCAGATTGTAGCGCAGAAGAACCAGGTGACCTCCCTGCAAAACCAGATCGACGAGCTCAACGAGTCAATCCGCTTTGCCCCGGCAAACTGCGCCGCCAATTGCGTGGGATGGAACGAGCGGCAAAGAGAGAAGCAACAGCATGCCGAACGCATGCAGGCCCAACTCGAAGAGCAGAAAAAGCGCCTCGACGATATGCAGGAATCGGCGCGCAAACAAGGCTATGGCAGCTCGATTTACGATCCGTAGGCACGATACTTTACCTGGATAAAAATAATGGCGACGCTTCCTGTCCAGGCAGCGGCGCCATTTTTGCTCTCTGCGACGTTCAGTCACGCCGATTCATTTGCTCTTCGCTTTCGCATAAGGATTCTGATATTTCAGGACCGTCGAAAGATCGATGCCACGAATGATCCCGTCGGAATGGTAAAACAATCCCCACGAATCGATGGTGGAGTTGTCGGGAAAGATGCAGGCTTCCAGCACCACGTCGAGGGTGTCGAGTTCCACCCAGCCGCCGCCGGCGGCGCTCACTCCGCCGAATGAATCGGAGCCGCCGAGCTGCGTGCAATAAAACGACGCGGGATTTCCGTTCCCCTGGCCGTTCCAGGGAGTCTCCGCGTAATAGGCCAGCGCGGCCAGACTAGGCTTGGCGGTGAAAAGGGTCGCCAGAGAGACGTGAATGCGCGAGCCGTCCGAAGCCTGCGTGTACTGGCAAAAACCTTCACGTCCCTGGAGTTGAATCCAGTCTTGCGTGGGATTGTTTGTGCCGTAAACGGGATACCGGGTTTCCACGACGCCTCCGGTGCTGGTGCAGTAATCTTGCGGAGCGGGCACGGCGGAAGTTGCGTTCTTGGTTTTTGTAGTTTGTGCGGCTATATGAGAAAAAGCTCCGCACAAAAGTACAATTGCAGAGATTGCGAAAATCTCCGTAGTCCGACTCATAAATCCCTCCCAGGATTCAGTCATTCAACTTCGATTGAAAGCCGCGAAAGTTTATCATGCGCGCCCGCTCCGCGCCAGCGCTTATTTCGCCGAAAGCTGCGCAAATCCTTGTCCGGCGGCCTTTTCGCCGTGCAGAAGTTCCGCATCGCATCGCTACTTGAGCTCGAATCGGCGCCAGGAATTTGTCCGCAATCGTTTTCGGCTTCCACCAAACCTCCCCGCCGTGCGAAATTAGTTGCATGGCATTGGTCATTCGTCCCTCACGCATTCACGCTGCGGGTGTGTTCACTACCGCTCCCATTCGCAAAGGTTCCCGCGTAGTCGAATACGTAGGTCCACGTATCAGCCCGGAGAAAGCCGACGAGCTTTACAACGGCGCCACTCGCACCTACCTCTACGGTCTGGAAGATGGCAAAACGGTCATCGACGGCGAAGGCATCGGCGCCTTCCTGAACCATTCCTGCGATCCCAACTGCGAGGTCGATGAGATCAAGAATCGCGTGTGGATACTGGCGATCCGCAACATCGTGGCTGGCGAAGAGTTGCTGTGGGATTACAACCTCTACGATGACGACGACCCCGCACCCTGCCACTGCGGCTCGCCCAAATGCCGTGGAACCATGTATTCGCGGGAGTGGCTGGCCAAGTTGAGGCGCAAGGGCCGCCGCAAAGCGGAAAAACGCGCCGCCGCGCAGGTACCGAAAAAGCTGAAAGGAAAAACTGGAAAAACAGTGCGGAAGAAAATCGAATCCTCACCCGCCGCCGCCTGACTCGTTCTGTCGCTTAGGCTTCCGAACGCACAGGTTGCGCTGTTTTCTTTCCGCGTTCCCGCCAGCCTTCAATAATCAAGTACAGCACGGGGATAAAGAAAAGATTCAGCACAGTCGACATGATCATGCCGCCGAACACGGTGGTACCCACGGAGTGGCGCCCGTTCTCGCCTGCGCCCGTGGCGAACACCAGCGGAACCACGCCCAGAATAAACGCCAGCGAAGTCATCAGAATCGGCCGCAGGCGAATGGTTGCGGCCTGCACCGCGGCTTCCATCAGCGGCACGCCGCGCTCGCGCAATTGCTCGGAAAACTCCACGATCAGGATCGCGTTCTTGCTGGCGAGCCCGACCAGCATGACCAAGCCGACCTGGCAGAAAACGTCGTTTTGCAAGCCGCGTATAAATTGCGCTCCCAAAGCGCCCAGCAACGCCATTGGGACGGCCAGCAGCACAATAAACGGCAGCACAAAGCTTTCATACTGCGCAGAAAGCGTCAGGTAAACCACCAGCGTTCCCAAGGCAAACAATATCAGCGTGGTTCCGCCCGACTGCAATTCTTCCAGAGACAGTCCGGTCCAACTGTAGGTAAAGCCTTGCGGCATCTTCTTGGCCAAATCGTCCATCGCGGCAATGCCCTGCCCGGAGCTGTAACCGGGCGCAGCCGAGCCGTCAATCTCCGCCGAGCGGAACAGGTTGTAGTGGCTAATCACCTGCGGCGTGGTGGTTTGCGTAATGCTGATTAAATTGTCCAGCGGCACCATGGCTCCACTATCGGAGCGCACGTAGAACTGCTTCATGTCCTGCGCGGTGGCGCGGAATTGCTTGTCCGCCTGCACGTAGACGCGGTACGAACGGTTATTAAAATCGAAGTCGTTCACATAGGCCGATCCCATGTAGACGCCGAGAGTATCGGTGATTTGCGAGAGCGGCACGTGCAGGCTCTTCGCTTTCTCGCGGTCGATGTTCACCAAATATTGCGGATCGCTGGCGGTGAAAGGCGTGTACAGCCCCACCAGATCTTTGCGCTCTCCCGCCCGCCGGATGAGATCGTGCGTCGTGTTCGAGAGATCTTCCAACGGATGCGAAGCCAGATCCTGCACCACGAATTGGAAGCCGCCGAACTGTCCCAGTCCTTGCACGGCCGGGGGCAGCGTCGCGAAAACAATTGCGCCGGAAACTGAAAACAATCGCGGACGCACCCGGTTCACAATCGCCGACGCGGTATGCGCCTCGCCCTTGCGCTGCGAATAAGGTTTGAGCGGAACAAAGATGATTCCCTGATTTGAAGCGCTGCCCGCGAAACTGAAGCCTGCCACCGAGAACGTGCCCTCGGCTTCCGAAACGTCGCTCAGTAAAGCCGAAACCTGTTTTCCGATTGCCTTCGTGTACTCGAGAGACGCTCCGGATGGCGCCTGGACCACGACGATGAAGTATCCCTGATCTTCGTCAGGCACAAAGCCTCTCGGAACGCGCGTGAACACAAAATAAGTCAGCCCCAGGCCCGCGAAGAACAGCACCATCATCGCCAGCTTGTATTGCAGCACGTAATGCAGCAAGGCACGGTACCCGCGGGTGAGGAGAGTGACGCCATCGTCAAATTTCTGCAGCCACCACCACTTTTGCCGGTGGGGGCCGCTCAGAAAGATCGCCGCCAGCACCGGAGCCAGGGTGAGCGCGTTGAAGGCGGAAATGGCGATGGAAAATGCGATGGTCAGCGCAAACTGGCGAAATAGAATGCCGGTCGTCCCGGGGAAGAATGCCACCGGCACAAACACCGCCACCAGCACCAGCGAGGTGGCGATGACGGCGCTGGTAATCTCGGCGGTGGCCGCCGCCGCCGCTTTGTGGGAGTCGTGCTCGCCCTCAGTGATATGGCGCTCAATGTTTTCAATCACGACGATAGCGTCGTCGACTACCAGGCCGGTGGCCAGCGTGATGCCGAACAACGTCAGCGTGTTGATGGAGAACCCGAGCAGTTTTACAAAGATGAAGGTGCCGATGAGTGAAACCGGAGTGGCGATGAAGTGAATCATCGTCGTCCTCCAGTCGCCGAGAAAAATAAAGATCACCAGGATGACCAAAAAGATCGCCGAGCCCACCGTGTAGACCACGTCGCGGATGGATTCGCCCACGGCGTCGGTCGTGTCGAATGCGACCTTGTAGTGCATTCCCGGCGGAAAGCTCTTCGAAAGGCGGTCCAGTTCGGCAATGGCGCGCCGGTCTACGTCGAGCGCGTTCGCGGTCGAGAGTTGCGTCACCCCAATGCCGATCGCATCCTGCCCGTCGAACTGCAAGTCGTTGCTGTAGCTTTCTGCGCCGAGTTCGGCGTGGCCTATGTCTTTCAGGCGCACCAGCGTGCCATCCGAATTCGTTTTCAGAATAATATTGTCGAACTGCGTGGTCTCGCTCAACCGTCCCACAGCGCGAACGCTGATCTGGTATTGCTGTCCTTCTACCGCGGGTTGCTGGCCGACCTGTCCCGCCGCGACCTCCACATTCTGTTCCGATAGCGCGCTGACCACATCCGGAGCCGTCAGCCCTCGTCCCGCCATGCGCACCGGATCCAGCCACAGGCGCATGGAGTACTTGCGCTCGCCGAAGATGATTACGTCGGCGACTCCCGGAATTCGCTTTAAAGAATCCTTGACGTAAATATCAAGGTAGTTGCTCATGAACAGCGTGGAATATTTATTGTTGTCGGCCGTGATGGCTCCGCCGAATACGAAGTTCTGCGAGGTCTTCGAGGTCGTAATTCCAACCGCCTTCACCGAGGCCGGCAGCCGGCCCTGTGCGGTGTTGACGCGGTTCTGAATATCGACCGTTGCCAGGTCGGGATCGCGGGTGAGGTCGAAGGTGACCGTGATGCTGCTGGTTCCGTCGTTGCCGCTGGTGGAGGTCATGTACTTCATGCCCTCCGCGCCATTGATCTGCTGCTCCAGCGGAATGGTGACCGCGCTCTCCACCGTTTGGGCGCTGGCCCCCGTGTAAAAGCTGGAGACCCCTACCTGCGGCGGCGCGAGATTGGGAAACTGCGAGATGGGCAGCGTGGGAATGACGGCCGCGCCCCCCAGAATAATCAGCAGCGCGCACACCGTGGCGAACACCGGACGTTTAATAAAGAAACCAACGAACATAATGAAGATCGGCTTTCGGGAGCAATTGGCAATTGGCGGCTAGCGCAAGCCCACGGCACGGCGCTCATCCGGCCCACTGCTAATTGCCAATTGCTGTTGAGTTTGAAACCTGAAGCCTAACTTTGGGGAATCACCGGCACCCCATCCAGCAAAAATTGCGTCCCTGACACGATTACCTTGTCCCCCGGCTTGATGCCCGCCAGCACTTCGTAATCGTTGCCCACAGTCTGGCCAATCGTCAGCGCCTTCTGCCGGGCTACATATGACCCGCTATTCTGCGGCTCAGCCACAAAGGCAAAATACTGTCCCGCCAGCCGGGACACGGCAAGAATCGGGACCTCCGGATTATCATGCGTTCCCCAAACAATGCGCGCGCGGATGAACTGCGATTGCCGCAGCGCGTCGTTGCTATTTGGAATGCGAGCCTTTACCAGAACCGTTTGAGTGGTGTTATCCACCTGCGGTGAGATGAAATCGACGTGGCTGCTGGCCAGCACTTTCCCGTCGCTGTCCAGCACTTGCACCGGAAGGCCCGTCTTGAGTTGCGCGGAATGCTCGATCGGCACATAGACGTACACTTCCAGGCCGCCGGGCTTATCCACCGTCGTAAGCTGCGTCGTGGTCGTAACCCGGTCGCCCACACGCACCGGAATATCTCCAACAATTCCGCCCCACGGCGCCACCACTTTGTAATAGTGCAACTGAACCTGCTGTTCGCTCACCTGCGCATCCAGCGACTCCATCTGCGCCTGGGCCGCGTCCAGGGCGTTCTTGGCCTGGTCGAGATCCTGCTTGCTTACTACACCCGCGGCATAGAGTCCTTGGGAGCGCTCATACTGCTGTTTGGTCCAGGTTAAGTTTGCCTGCTGCGCGGCCCGGCTGCTTTCCTGACTCTTAACTGTCGCCTGCTGCTTCAGCGGATCGATTTCCATCAACGCCGCTCCGGCCGCAACCGAATCGCCCGAGTGCACCAGAATCTTTGTGACCTGCCCTTCCACCTGCGGCATAATGACGGCGGAATCCCGCGATTTCAGCGTCGCCACATACTCTGTGGCGTCGTTGACCGGGGTGGCGTGCGCCTCTTGCACCTTCACCGGCATTCCGGGCGGTCCGCCGGCATGAGCATTCGGCTCGGCGTGGCTCGAGCACGCCAGCGTAGCTCCGCTGGCTGCAATCGCAAGCAAAAAAAGGCAGTTCTGGACTATGCGCTTTTGAAAACTGATCGACATGAATTTACCGTTCACTGCCACCATTTTGATGAGGATCTACATTACCAAATGGAACTCTTCTGGGAGCCCTGAATCTTGCTTAGACGATGCGGCAGTCCAAGCGTTAGGTGTTATTTGAAAGATTCACCAACCTAGCCTTAGGACGCAAAATAATCGTCGTACCCCCGGTGAAGAAATAGAGAACAATAATCTTCTCTCATCTGAGCTTGATTCTCAACTCTGCTACATTGTTGCCTTATGGAGCAAAACCCTTCCCAGCCCACCCGCAGCTTCGCCAGCGATAACAATGCCGGCGTTCACCCCGAAATTCTCGCAGCCCTCGCACGGGTTAACCGGGGCCATGTCGTAGCCTATGGGGACGATCCTTATACTTGCTCGGCAGTGCGGAAATTCGAAGAACATTTCGGCCCGGATATTGCAGTTTTTTTCACTTTTAACGGCACCGGCGCGAACGTCCTCAGCCTGCAGTCCCTTACCCGGTCATTCCAGTCGGTGCTGTGCAGCGCCTACGCTCACATTTACACCGACGAATGCGGCGCGCCCGAGAAGCACACCGGCTGCAAGCTCATCCCACTTCCCCAGCAGGATGGCAAGATCACCCTGGATTCCGTCGGCCATGCCTATCACGGTATCGGCGACCAGCATCACTCGCAGCCCCGCGTGATTTCGATTACCCAATCCACAGAAATGGGAACGGTCTACACGCCGGAAGAAATCCAGGCGCTCGCGCACTTCGCCCACGAGCACAGCATGTTTTTGCACATGGATGGCGCCCGCATAGCCAACGCCGCCGCCTCGCTCGGTCAAACCCTCCGCCAGGCCACGCGCGACCTGGGCGTGGATGTGCTCTCCTTCGGCGGCACCAAGAACGGGATTCTCGGCGGCGAGGCTGTCGTGTTTTTCCACCCCAGCCTTAGCCACGACTTCCTCTATCTTCGCAAACAAAACATGCAACTGGCTTCAAAAATGCGTTTTATCGCTGCGCAATTCGAGGCTCTCCTCACCGGCGATCTTTGGCGGCGCAGCGCCCAGCACGCCAACCGCATGGCCCGCCTGCTGGAGAAAGAAGTCAGCCGCATCCCTGGAGTCAGAGTGGTCTGGAAAGTGCAAGCCAACGGCGTCTTCGCGCAGATCCCCCCCCACTCCATCGAAAAAATCAAGCAGCATTACTTCTTCTATATGTGGATCGAGGAGGAATCCATTGTGCGCTGGATGTGCTCCTTCGACACCACGGAAGAGGATATCCGCAAGTTCGTGGATGTCGTGGCGGAGGCGGTGAAGGGGTGACCGGCGGGGCTCGAACCTGCGCTTAGAGATTGCTTTTTGCCCGGTTTTTGACTAAATTTACCCATCCCCTAAATGCGCGAGCATTCAACCGGATCGCCTAATTCCAGGAGCAATTGATGAGCCGGAAGTGGTTCAGCGTCATCGTCCTTATCGCCGCCTCAACATTTCTGTTGAACGTTTCCAGTTGCGGCTTCAATCAGCACCTGGTTTCGATTCAGATCGCTCCGGCCTCGGCAACCTTCGGCTCAGCCACCGCCGTCGGAGCCAGCCCCAGCGCATTCATTTACTTCAGTGCCACCGGAACTTACGAGCACCCTCCCAAGACTGTAGACGTCACGAACCTGGTTTCCTGGGGAACGGACAACCCGCAAGTCGTCCAAATCAGCAGTACTGGGGCGGCCTCACCCGGCACTGGCTGCGGCGTGGCCAATATTTCTGCCAGCTACTATGACAGCCCCAACTTGGTTGCAAGCAACCCTGCGGCGATCACTGTAGATGGACCCGCTAGCCTCGGTTGCACACCCGCCGGTCCCGAGCCGATTCTCACGGTCAGCTTCGCCGGCCTTGGCTCTGGGACCGTGACCGGCTCCATCAGTTGCTCCAGTCCGGGGTCTTGCAGTGAGCAGTTCGTCATCGGCAGCACCCTTACGCTTACGGCTTCGCCTACGAACAATTCCTCGTTCGCAGGATGGTCGGGCTGCACCTCAACTAGCGGTACCGACGCGGCGGTCTGCACCGTCAATCTCCAAAATGATCTCAGTGTGACTGCGACCTTTAGCCAATAACCCGAACGCGGGACGAGACCGCGCCCCTAGTCGCCCTCGTCGAGTAGCTTTCCCAACGTAACCTTGTGCTTCGCTGGATTTTTCTTCTTGTGCGGAACCACTCTCGCCGCCGGGGGCGCGCCCACGCGCTCCCGCGCTAACGCCTTCACCGCTTGCACCGCCCGAAACCGCTTTACCTTTTTCTTACGCACCATCTCCGCCATACCTCAACGTTTATGTTGCCATAGCTTGTAGCGTGCCGAACATGCAATAATTGTGTTTCGCAAGTTTGCCTGGCCAACGACTAACGACCCGCGACCAACGACGATTCTTATGGAAGAGCGAGACTTTTTCGACGAGAGTACCCAGAAGAAACCGGCGACGCTGAACTGTCCTCATTGCCACCAACCCGGAGAATACGAAGTCACCTGGGTGGTGCGGACCAAGAAGCGCCAACTTGCCGGGCGCGCCGACGAGCGCGACCGCGCGCGGTTTGCGAAAGCCCGCTCCTACATGCTGCGCAAAGACGACCTGATGGCCTGCAAAAATATCCGTTGCCGCAAGCGCTTCGAAATCTCCGGCGTGCAATCGGTGGTATTTACCGAATGACTTGGGATTCCTCTACCGAGCCGTTAGCAATTAGCGGCTGGCCTTTCAACATCTTCTGCGGCTTCCCTTTTTTCTTCATTGCTTCTCATCCGCCGCCAGTTGGCTAACGGCCAAGTGCGAATTGTCACCCGCTCGTTTATACTGACCAGTTTCCCTTCTGGCTTCCGGAAGCCACAGGAACGAAGGAGTCACGCTTGAAGATCCTGGTTTGCATGAAGCAGGTGCCACAGAAAGACGCACCGCTTAAGCTCAACGAAACTGGCTCCTGGATTCGGGAGGATGTCTCCTATGAGGTAAATGAGCCGGACGCCTTCGCTCTAGAGGAGGCGTTGCGCCAGAAAGAGAAGCATACCGGAGAGGTTGTCGTCATCACCTCCGGCCCGGCCCGCTCGCAGCAGGTACTGCGGGAGGCGTTGGCCAAAGGCGCGGATCGCGCCATCCATCTCGAAGACACCGCCTTCGTAGGACTGGACGCTTTCAATACGGCAAAGGCTTTCGCCGCAGCCATTAAAGACGAAAAATTCGATCTGATCTTCACCGGGCTGCAATCCGACGATTACGGGTACGCGCAAACCGGAGTCATCCTGGCTGAACTGCTGGGCTGGCCGCACGCCACTATCATCATGCACATCGAGAAGAACGAGACCGGCATCCGCGTAAAGCGCGAGCTCGAAGCGGGATTCTTTCAGTTCGTCGATATGCCGCTGCCGGCCGTGCTCACGATTCAGTCCGGCATCAACAAGCTGCGGTACGCCACGCTGATCGGCATCAAGAACGCCAAGAACAAGCCGTTGCGGAAAATAATGCTCGCCGAGGTGCAGTCCGCCATCGGCGAGAACCTGCAAAAAATCGAACGGTTGTATGTTCCGCAGAAAACCAAAAAGACGGAGCACATCGAAGGCTCGGCCTCCGAGATCGCAAAAAAATTAGTCGATAAACTGCGCAACGAACTGCGCGTGCTGTGAAAATCAAATGCGGGGACAGCCGCCCTCGGCTGTCTGCCGAGCGAAGCTCGGTCGTTTTGCTAGTACCTGGAAGCTGACCTTATGCCCGATGCCATCATAGTAGTCGTCGAACAACGCGAAGGAAAACTGAACCGCGTCTCCTGGGAGACCATCACCGCCGGCCAAGCCATTGCCGCTGCCACAGGCTGGACGCTCGAAGCTGCCGTGGTCGGTGCCAGCGCTCCGTCCATCGCCGCCGAGGTCGCCGCCAAGAAAGTGGCGAAGGTCTATGCCGTCGAATCACCCAAGCTCGAGCCCTACACTCCCGACGCTTTCGCCGCCGCGCTCAAGCACTTGCTCACCACGAAACAGCCAAAACTCGTGTTGATGCCGCACACCTATCAAGTGCGTGACTTCGTCCCCAAGCTGGCGACTGCCATGGGACGCACCGTGATCAGCGACTGCATCGGCTTCCGCCACGAAAATTGCAAGCTGATTTTCACTCGGCAGATGTTTCAGGGAAAATTCGCCGCCGATGTCAGCTTCAACAGCGACGCTCCCTGGTTCGCAACTTTCCAAAACGGAGCATACCGCGGCGACAAAGCGGAAGCCGGCGCCACGGCAGCCCCCGTGGAAACGGTGACTGTCGAGATCGCGGATGGCGTAATCCGCAATAAACCGCAGGAAGTTTTCAAGGAAGCGAAACAATCCGTCGACCTTACCCAAGCTGAAGTCATCGTCTCCGTCGGCCGCGGCATCAAAGAGCAGAAAAACATCGAGCTTGCCAAACAACTGGCTGATGCTCTCGGTGGAGATTTGGCGGCTTCGCGCCCCATCTGCGATTCCGGCTGGCTCCCCATGGACCGCCAGATCGGGTCATCCGGCCAAACCGTCGCGCCGACACTCTATCTGGCTCTCGGGATCAGCGGCGCCATTCAGCACATTGTCGGCATGAAAGGCTCGCGTACGATTATCGCAGTCAACAAAGATTCCGAAGCGCCGATTTTCGAGATAGCCGATTACGCGATCGTAGGTAATTTGTTCGACATCGTTCCGCCGCTGATTGAAGAAGTGAAGAAGGCGAAGGCGGGAAGCTGAAGTAAGACTCTCGCCTTGTCGATGGAGTCTTGATGCCACCAATTCAAAATTTGCGTAAAGTTCCAATTTCCAAATTCAAGGCAGAGTGCTCGAAGTTTGTCGACAGAGTTCGACGCACAAGGCGACCGCTGCTTATCACCCGTCGCGGAGTTCCAGTGGCAAAACTAATTCCAGTTAGCGATCGCCGGCGCCGATTTATTTTGGGCGATATGATTGGAACCGCCAAAATTGTGGGCGATATAGTTTCGCCCGTGATTGGGGTGTGAGAGCTCGACCATTTCCGATTGATTTGAGGGATATTACCTGATTCAAGGACTACAATAATTTCTATGGAGCTGGTCCTAACGGCTGTCTATGAAGAAGTACCCGAATCTGAAGGGGGCGGCTACGTGGCGTATACGGAGGAACTCCCCGGCGCTATATCGGAAGGTGACACCCTGGAAGAAGCTCGCGAAAACTTGCGCGACGCAATCGAGCAACTCCTGGAAGCTAACCGCCAGATAACCGCTACTTCAAAACTCGGAAAGAAGGTTACTCGCGAGACGATAGCCGTGTCGCTCGGTCGGCTGTAGGCTTTCTGTCGGTTTCCCACTCCTGCACAGTCTCTGCACAGAAGAGGGTGCAGAAGAAAAATCTCGCATCCCCAAGCTTTTCAGCGGATTTTTCGACTTATACACTGTTTTTCCACAGGACGCGCCTCGCATCCACAACCGCGCTTATGGCATGGTCAGTCTGTTGAAGCGAACAGACCTAATTCGGCATTTGGAACAAAACGGTTGTGTCTTCGTACGCGAAGGCGGCAGCCACAGCGTCTACTTTAATCCTGCCGCTCAGCGCACGAGTACGGTTCCCAGACATCGCGAAGTCAAGAAGCCCACGGCAATTCGCATCTGCAAACAGCTTGGCCTACCCGATCCGCGCTGAAATCTCGCAAAACGTTTATCATATCGAGTCGCTTCCTATGTTGATCTTCCGCAAACCCATCGAAGGCGTCGAACGCCCGCAGATGCCGGCCGACGTAGTTATCGTCGGCGGCGGGCCTGCTGGCATGGCGTGCGCCCTGCGTCTATCGCAGTTGATCGATCGGCACAACGCCGCGCATCCCGAATCGCAGTTCAGTAAAGAAAATATTTACGTGCTCGAAAAAGCGCGCGAGATTGGCCAGCACTGCCTCTCCGGAGCTTTGCTCGATCCCCGCTCCATGCGCGAACTCCTTCCCGGATTCGAAAAAGAAGCGCCGCTCGATGCTGAAGTCACCAAAGAAGCGGTTTACTTTCTGACTCAGAAGAGCAAGTTCAAACTACCGATCACTCCGCCGCCGCTGCGCGATCACGGCAATTACGTCATCTCGCTGAACCGCTTCGTAAAATGGCTGGGCGGAAAAGTGGAAGAGACCGGGATCACCATCTTTACTGGATTCGCGGGCTCGGAGCTTTTATTCGACGGCGACCGCGTTACCGGAGTCCGCACCGACGACAAGGGCGTGGACAAAGAAGGCCACCAAAAATCCAACTTCGAGCCGGGATACGATCTCAACGCTAAAATTACGATCCTCGCGGAAGGACCGCGTGGATCATTAACGAAACATCTGGTCTCGAAATTCGATCTGGCGCGTAACGCCAACCCGCAAACTTACGGCATCGGTGTGAAAGAACTTTGGGAAGTTCCTTCTGGCCGCATCGCGCCGGGCGAAGTGATCTACACGATGGGCTGGCCGCTAACGCCGAAGGAATACGGCGGAGCTTGGATCTATGGCAGCAAAGATAACGTCGTCTCGCTCGGCTTCGTCACGGGACTAGACTATCCCGATCCGCGGCTCGATCCGCAGCGCGTGTTGCAGGACTTCAAGCAACATCCCATGGTCGCAAAGCTGCTCGAGGGCGGCAAGATGATTCGCTACGGCGCGAAGTCGATGCCCTACGGCGGCTGGTGGGCGATTCCGCCCGTTGCGGGCAATGGGTGGATGATTCTCGGCGACTCCGCCGGCTTCGTAAATTCCGCGCGCCTCAAGGGAATTCACCTTGCCATCAAGAGCGGCATGCTCGCCGCCGAAACTGCATTCGAAGCTCTTAAGAAAGACGATTCGTCAGCCGCGATGCTCGGCGAGTATCAAAAGAAAGTCGAAACCAGCTGGATCAAAGAGGAACTCTGGAAAGTCCGCAACATGCACCAGGGCTTCGAGCACGGATTCTACGTGGGCATGTTCCACACCGGACTCCAGATGATCACCGGCGGACGCGGCCTGCGCAACCGTTATCCGGCGAAAGCAGGATACGAGCACATGCGCAAGCTCTCCGAACTGCCCGCCGATGGCGGCGTCGAAGCTCACCTGCTCGGCTCCGCCAAAGGCGATGGCAAACTTACTTTCGACAAGCTCACCGACCTCTATCACTCCGGCACCAAGCACGAAGAAGATCAGCCCGCACATTTGGTCATCGACGACACCGATATTTGCAACACGCGCTGCGTGAAAGAATTCGGCAGCCCTTGCCAAAATTTCTGTCCCGCAAACGTCTACGAAATGGTCGATGACGCGACGCAGCCGAACGGCAAGCGCATCAGCCTGAACCCCTCGAACTGCGTCCACTGCAAAACCTGCGACATCGCCGACCCCTACCAGATCATCACCTGGGTGCCGCCGGAAGGCGGCGGCGGCCCGAATTACGACGGCATGTGACTCCTGTCTGTGCGTCTTCTAGCGGGAGCTTTACTTTGATGGGCGCTATTGTCTCTGTCCAAGTATGGCCGCGATTGTCCGCGGATTGCGACGGCCATGCAGCACGGCAATTACAAGAAGTGGATTTTCATCGGGTGCGTAGGCGATCACGTACTCTCGCACCGTCTGAAAACGTAGTGGCCGTGTGGTGAGATCTGGCCGTTTGTGGCCCTGATGGGGAAACGGCACGAGTTTGCCGATGACGTCGTATATCTCTTCGCGGGTGCGATCCGCCGCGTCAACATTGTCGGATGCGATGTACTCCCATACCTCATCGAGGTCGGTATATGCCTCCGGATGGAGGACGAACCTCTTCATCGACCCTGATTGCTGCGAAGTTCGCTCTTGCGGCGTAAATTGGCGAAAGCTTCTTCGCCGTCGATCGGCTTGACCCTGCCGGTCTTGATGTCGTCGTAACGACCGTCGAGCATTTCCCGCGTCTCGGCTAGTTCTTGCAGATATCCAGCCATCGCGTCCTCAACCAGGTCGTCGGGAGCGCGCCCGGTTTTCGCAGCGAGTTCCTGCAGGCGGGATTCGGTTTCGGGGCGGAGATGGACTTCCATAATGATCAGTTTACACGGAGCTACGCTGATGTTTGAGACGAAGATTCGGAATGTTGGCGGACCCTAATACCGGCTTTCCTTTCAAGGTAGCTGTACCAGGCTTGCTGTAAGTCTCTCTGGAAATCCGCCATGGGCTGCGCGTCTTCCGTCGGAGCTTGTTTCATCTGAAGGTTTGCCCAAAAATACATTCCCTCGTCACGGCTTTTCACGTCCTTGATTGAAAAACATACAGCTCCGTTGATGTGCGGATAACGAAGATCCCCCACCGGAGTGCGCTTTCTGAGAATCTCTGCGATCAATCGCCTGTGGCTGTCAGGATGGTCGTGATAGGGATTTCCCTCGTTCGCAATGATGAGTATGCCCTTGGCCGACGGTAAGTTCATTCGGCTTTTCGTATCGCGAATCTGTCTATTCGCGTCGCGAATCAGCGGTTCGGTTGATCCTTTCAGCAATCTGAGCCAAAAGTCTTGGATTTCCCTTGGCATGTCTTTGAAAGCTATGAAGTGTTGGTCGCCTTTAACAATTCCTGGAGGGATCTGCCCATTCGTCCTTACCCACGATAGAACCTTCGGAGTCAGCTTTCGGCTTATTTCGTTGGTTTGGTCGACAGTGAGCGACTTCAACTCAGCAACTAGGTTGTGTCTTCGGAAAAAATAGTCCGCGCTGGACCCGTTAGGCGCCTCTGGCAAAACCTCTCCGCCAAAATCAAGGACGAAATCCTGAAAGATCGCTTCAAATGGGTTTTGTTTACTTACCCTCATAGCACAAATTATAGCGATTGTTGGTATTCCATCTCGCGGTTTTTCTCGCGCCAGTTGGGTTATCCTGTCTCCTCGAGGCAAAGATGCAACTCAAGCCGTCTCGCGGGTTCGTGCAGTTGGTATTATTCCTGGTCCTTTCCTTCTCGGCGCTTGCTCAGCAGTCCCCGCCCTCCATCCCCTCCACCAGCTCCCCCGACCTCGATCAATACCGCGCCTCCCGCATCGCCATCTACACCGACGACTTCGGGGAGCTGAACCGCTATCGCGAGGCCGACGCCGCGCTCGCATCGCCCGCGCCGAAGGAGAATCGGGTCGTGTTCATTGGCGACTCCATCACGGACTACTGGAAGCTGGCAGACTATTTTCCGGGCAAGCCTTACATCAATCGCGGCATCGACGGGCAGACCACGCCGCAAATGCTGGTGCGCTTCCGCCAGGATGTGATCGATCTGCATCCCAAAGTTTTGCTCGTGCTCGCGGGCACCAACGACATCGCCGGTGTCACCGGACCAGCGCGTAATGAGGACATCGAGGCCAACTACGCCTCCATGTCCGAGCTGGCGCGCGTGCACCACATCCGCGTGGTCTTTGCGTCTCTGCTGCCCGCGCACAATTACACGCCGGAGGCGAAGGAGTCTTTTGCGCTGCGTCCTCGGGAAAGAATACTGGCGCTGAACGCCTGGCTCAAGGATTATTGCGCGAAGAATGGTCTGGTCTATCTGGACTACTTTTCCGCGCTCATCGATGACCAGGGCAAGCTGAGGCGCGATCTCTCCGACGATGGATTGCATCCCAATGCGGCCGGGTACAAGATTATGGCGCCGCTCGCGGAGAAAGCGGTTGCCCGCGCCTTGGCCGGCGGCCACTGATGAAAAAACCTATGAAAGCACCATGCGATCGGAAGAGACTCGTCGCCCTTGCATTCGTTATTAATGCACTTGTGATTTCCGCCTTCTCCCAGCAGGCGGCTCAACCGCCTTCGATCCCCTCCACCGGATTCGCCGGGCTCGATCAATACCGCGCCTCGCGACTCGCCATCTTCACCGACGATTTCGGCCAACTCGCCCGCTACCGCAACGCCAATGCCGCGCTCAAGCCGCCTGCGCCCGGCGAGAACCGCGTCGTCTTCTTCGGCGACTCCATCACTGACATCTGGCATCTCAACCAATATTTTCCCGGCAAGCTCTACCTCAACCGCGGCATCGGCGGCCAGACCACGCCGCAAATGCTTGTCCGCTTCCGCCAGGATGTGATCGATCTTCATCCCAAAGTCGTCGTCATTCTTGCCGGCACCAACGATATCGCCGGAAACACCGGCCCCATGCGCCTTGAAGATATCGAGGCCGACTATGCTTCCATCGCCGAACTCGCCCGTGTCCACCAGATCAAGGTGATTTATTCGTCTGTTCTGCCAGTGCACAATTACACGGACCGGGCGAAGGATCTCTTTGGGCAACGCTCTTCCGCGAAGATTCTCCAGCTAAATCTTTGGCTGAAAAACTACTGCGCGTCGGAATCGAACGGCTGCTTTTATCTCGATTACTTCAGCGCCATGGTTGGCGACAATGGCCTTCTGAAGAAAGATCTGGCCGATGACGGCCTGCACCCGAATGCTACAGGGTTCAAGATTATGGCCCCGCTGGCTGAGGTGGCAATCGAGAAAGCCCTGCGCACCGCGAAACCGTGAAACCTTTTCGTTCTCTCCAAGCTCTATAATGAACCAGCTCCGACCGCAATTGGCAATTAGCAATTGGCATTTAACCCCTGCGCGGACTAAGTGCTAATTGCTAACGGCTAATCGCTAATGGCTCTCCACGACAAATTCGGTCGCCCTATCACCGACCTGCGGATCTCCATCACAGACCGCTGCAACTATAAGTGCGTCTACTGCCGCACGGGCAACGAAGGCGCGCTCTACGGCGACTTGCCGTTCGCCGACTATTTGCGCATGGCGCGCGTGCTGGTGGGGATGGGAGTGACGAAGGTTCGTCTTACCGGCGGTGAGCCACTGTTGCGCAAAGGCGTCGTGGAGTTCGTTCGCGAGTTGGCGAAACTCCGCGCACTCAACCAGAACGGCGGTGACCCGCTCGACATTGCCCTCACCACCAACGGCCATCTGCTGGCCGACCTCGCGCAGCCGCTCAAAGCCGCCGGCCTCACCCGCGTCACCGTTTCCATGGACGCCGTCGATCCCGACCGCTTCACCCGCATCACCCGCGTGCCGGGAGGATACGACCACGTCCTGGCCGGCATCCGCGCCGCGCGCCGCGCCGGGCTCTGGCCGCTAAAAGTAAACTGCGTGCTGATGCGCGGCTTCAACGAAGATCAAATTATTCCCTTCGGCATGTTCGCCCGCGAAGAAGGTGTCACCGTGCGCTTCATCGAATTCATGCCGCTCGAAGAAGGCCGCACCTGGTCGCCGAACACGGTGGTCACGCTCGATGAAATTCTGGCCCGCATGGCCGAGTACCGGCCGCTGGTCGAAATCCCGCACGCGCGCTCGGAAACCGCTCGCCGCTACCGCTTCGACGACGGCGTCGGCGAAATCGGCATCATCGCCCCCGTCTCGCATCCCTTCTGCGGACACTGCAGCCGCATCCGCATCACCAGCGACGGCAAAATCCGCACCTGCCTGTTCTCCGTGTGGGACCACGATCTGCACGCACAAATGCAGCGCGGCGCGAGTGACGAAGAGTTGGAAGATTTCATCCGCGGCGTGATCCAGAAAAAAGAAGAGCGCCACCACATCGGCGAGCCAGATTTCGTACCCGCGTCGCGTACAATGGTTCACATTGGCGGCTAACACCGAGGTTACGTCGATGACGATCACACTGGCACCGGACGATGCTCCTGCCTTCATCGAAGAAGTGCAAGCCCTGACCGTAGGATTGCTGCGCACCTACGCTCCTCCCTCCGTAATTGTGATCAAGATCGACAACTTTTTTGGCTGGCGGTGGCTCAGATTCTCCGGCAAATGGCTCGGCCTGTTGTCAATTCGGAACAAGAAGCTCAATGTCCCTCCTTTCGTGCCGAATCGTGTGGTGTCACAGAAAACTTTTATTGGCCCAACATACGATGAGGCTTCGATCGCAGAGCCGATCCATATCAAGACCGAGGGCAGAAATGGACTTCGGCGTTACATTGCAGATGTTGCGCACGACGCCTTAGTCGTCTGGTACAGCGGAAATTCCAATAGCTCAGGGCAAGGTGCTCTGATGGCTTATGTCCCGAATGCCGATGATTACTGGCCCATCTATGTGCGGTGGGCCAACCGCGATTCGTGGCGTGTCGTTGAAGCCATCGAAATAACCGCTCAGGTGGTCGAAAGGCTGAGCCGACCCGAGTCGGTTCTCGGAGCTGTTCAATTCGCGTGTGAACCTCCAACGGCGTGAGGCAAGTCACTGCAATTGTGGTTGTTCTTGCGGCGCTTGGATTAATCCCCATTCCCAAGGCGAGCGCGCAACTTCAGTCCGTCTCCTACCTCGGCTTCGACCGCAACACCTACCCCGGCGACGCCAATCTCAAAGCCCTGCACCAAACTTTCTCCTACGCCGGCTACTGGCTCAACGATCCTCCCGGCGAAAAAACGAACACCTGGACCGGACACCGCGCCGCCGTCGAATCCACGGGCTTCGGTTTTCTCGTGCTCTTCAACGGACGCCTCTACGCCGAACTGAAATCCGTCGCCCACGCAAGCAAGCTCGGCAACTCCGACGCACAAGCCGCCGCCGCTGCCGCGCGCCGCGAAGGCTTTCCCGCGCACACCATCATCTTCCTCGACCAAGAGCAAGGCGGACGCATGTTGCCCGAGCAGAAATCCTACATTTACTCGTGGATCGATGGCATTACCGCCGCTGGATTCCGCGCGGGCATCTACTGCTCCGGCATCCCATCGCCCGATGACAACAACATCGTCACCGCCGAAGATATTCGCGCCAACGCGGGCGAGGGCGCCCGCGCCACACACGACATCGTCTACTGGGCGATCAATGACGCGTGTCCGCCCTCGTCCGGCTGCGCTTTTCCGAAAACGCCGCCAAGTCCCGCCGAAAGCGGCGTCAGCTTCGCGGACGTTTGGCAGTTCGCGCAGTCCCCTCAGCGCAAAGATGTTGCCACCCACTGCTCGAATTACAGCCGAGACGGAGAATGCTATCCGCCGGGAATTTCGCCAGCGCTGCAACTTCATGTGGACTTGAACTCCGCCACCAGCCCCGATCCTTCCCGCGGGAGAACGCAATAATCCATCGAGAGCAATTTGTTAGACTGTAAGCACTGCCTGAAAAAATTCACGCTGGAGACTTGCATCTCATGCCCCGTACTCTCTCTGCTCTCGCCGCCGCTCTGATCCTGACTCTATCCGCCGCTGCACAGGACACCTGGCAACTCGACCCTCCACACTCTTCGGCTCAGTTTTCCGTGAAACACTTGGGAGTCTCCACCGTTCGCGGCGCGTTTACCAAAGTCAGCGGCACAGTGCAATACGACTCGAATAACCTCGGCAAGTCTTCGCTCCAGGCCACCATCGAGTCCGCTTCCGTGGACACACGCGTCGAGATGCGCGACAACGACTTGCGGAGTCCGCGTTTTCTGGACGCGCAAAAATATCCCACGATTACTTTTGCGTCGAAAAAAGTGGAGGCCGCGGGAGCGGGCCAGTTGAAGGTCACTGGCGATCTCACTATCCATGGCATCACGAAAGAAGTTGTCCTCGACGTGGACGGACTTGCCGCGCCGATCAAGGATCCGATGGGTAAGGACCGTATGCGCATGGGCGCCTCCGCCACCACCAAAATCAATCGCAATGATTTCGGAGTCAGTGGCCTGCCCGGCATTGTGGGCGACGACATCACCATCACGCTCGACGTGGAAATGACGAAGCAGACGCCGAAGTGAGGAAGAGCAGTTAGCAGTTGGCGATTAGCCGATTAGCAGTTGGCAGTTCCCCCGCCTTAATCGCTAATTGCAAACGGCCAATTGCCAATTGCCAACTGCTGATTTGTCCGCTTGCGCTACAATAGACCCATCCCCCATGCCCGACCGCACCTTCACCCTCGACGAAGCCCAATCGCTCCTTCCCGTGCTGGAGTCTCTTTTGCGCACCGCCATCGGCGGCAAGAAGCTGATGGAGGAAGTCGAAGCGGAGTTGCAGGAACTCAGTCACCGCATTTTTCTGAACGGCGGCACGCACGTGGATGTAGTAGCCGTCGCCCGCCGCAAGGCGGAGCGCGCCAAAGCCGAGCAGCGCGCCAAAGACGCTCTCGCAGAAATTGATTCGATCGGCGTGCAGGTGAAAGATCTCGATATCGGCCTGCTTGATTTTCCCTGCGAAGTAGAAGGCAAGACCGTTCTGTTGTGCTGGAAGACGGGCGAAAAATCCATTACCCACTGGCATGGCACCGACGAAGGCTTTGCCGGCCGCAAGCTGATCGACGAGCGCATTGCGCGCTCGAAGCGCGCGAACTGACGGAAACCGGCACCTCCTCACGTTGAATCTGCGCCTTTCCCCAGGGGCTCCTTCGTGTAACTTCGCGCCCTTTGTGGCAAAACTCTAAATCAATCCGCTACAGAAATTTGACAAAAGTTGACATTCCGAACAACCACCAGTCCAGGAACATACTCCAACTTGCGGATGTTTAATTAGGACAAGCCTTTTCGTCAGGCCAAACTGCTGGCGGCGGAAATATCCGCGCCAGATTTTTTTGAGCCAAGATTCGCCCGCCTCTGGTGCTGCCGCTTGCTGGCAAGCCCTCCGGGCCCGAGGAAACAAATGAAAATCCCCCGTCTTTTCGCCTTTGGACTTCTCCTGCTGGCGCTGCCCGCAGCTTTCTCTTCCCCTTCCGCAGCTCAAATTGGTGTCGGAGTCGGCATTGGCGGCATTTCCGTGCGTATCGGTCCGCCTGCTCTGCCCGTCTATGAACAACCCATCTGCCCCGGCGATGGTTATATGTGGACTCCCGGCTACTGGTCCTGGAGTGACGACGACGGCTACTACTGGGTGCCCGGCACCTGGGTGGAAGCTCCCGAAGCAGGTCTGCTCTGGACTCCCGGCTATTGGGGCTGGAACGACGGGGCCTACGCTTGGAACGGCGGCTACTGGGGCCCACAGATCGGATTTTACGGCGGCATTAACTACGGCTTCGGATACGGCGGCGACGGCTTTGGCGGTGGCGAGTGGCGCGGTGGCCATTTCTTCTACAACACTGCCGTCATGAACGTGAACACAACCGTGATCACCAATGTTTACGTCAACCGCACAGTCATCGTGAATAACGAATCCCATGTGGCCTTCAACGGCGGCCAGGGCGGCATCCAGGCCCGGCCCACCGCGCAGCAGGAAACTTACGCGCACGAATCGCATCATCCGCCGGTCGCGGCGCAGGTGCAGCAGGAACACGCTGCAAGCCAGAACCGTGCGCTGTTCGCATCAACCAACCATGGCCGCCCTGCAGTAGCAGCCACGGCGCGTCCCGGAGAGTTCAGCGGAAAAGGCGTTGTAGCTGCCAAGGCTGCCGGAGGCACCTATCACGCTCCGGCCATGTCACCCAAGGAAGCGCGTGCCTCCGCTCCAGCTGGAAACCGGGCGGGCGAGGCTCGTCCTAACGAAGCCCGTCCAAACGAAACTCGCCCTGCGGAAAATCATCCAGCGGAGAATCGTGCCGCAAGCCCGGGCGCGGAAAAGGCGGCCAACCGTCCAGCTCCGCCGAACAAGAGCAATACAGCCAACCGCACGGAGAAGGCGAATACTGCTCACGAGACACCTTCTCGCGAGAGTGCTCCTAAAGAAACCGCTCCGCGAGCCGAAAAAACTCGCCCAACGACCGAATCCCATGCCGCGAACAAGCCCGCTCCCAAGCCTCGCGAAACTGCACCGGAGGAGAGCGCGCCCAAAGAAAGTGCGCCGAAGGCGAGTGCGCCGCGCCCCGAGTCTCACCCGGCCACTGAGTCGCGAGCGTCGAGCAAGCCCAGTCCGGCCCCCAAGGCCCACGAAAGCGCGCCCAAAGAGTCCGCACCCAAAGCGAGCGCTCCGAAGCCCGCTGCTCACGAGAGTACGCCGAGGGCCAGCAGCCCAAAGCCTGCTCATGAGAGTGCGCCCAAGGCCAGTGCTCCCAAGCCCGCGCCCAGGGAAAGCGAGCCTAAAGCCAGCGCTCCCAAGCCGCAAAAGCCCGCTCCCGCTCCTAAGAAGGAAGCCGCTCCCCCAAAAGAAGAGCACAAAGGACGGTAGTCTAATCCGAAGTTAATCCAATTCGAAAAACCACGGCCAATGCTTCCGAGCATTGGCCTTTTTTCTTGCAAGCCATCGAGTCCAGCGGCGTTCTTATCCCATACGCGGCATTAGCAGCGATGGTTACGGCGGTGCACGGAAGGGCACTCATGGCTCCGGCACCAATTCTTCTTCTGCTACAATTTTTTACATCCGCCGCCGTTCAGAAACAGTATTGTAGAAACAGACTAGCAGGCGCGTTCGAAGGAGTCCCTAGATTACTATGCCACCCACTAAACACAAACTCCGTCTCGCGCTCACCTGCGCAATGCTGCTCACCGCAGCGCTCACCATAAGCTGCACCGGCTTTTTCCAAAACCCAATCCTCACCACAATTACTATTGATCCCCCAACTCCAAGTATCAACCAGGCTGCAACCCAACAGCTGACGGCGACCGGAACCTACCAAGATGGCAGCACATCGACGTTGACAGGCGGAACAAGCTGCAGCGGGAACACGGTTTGTTGGTCAAGTTCAGACACGACGGTGATCACCATCACTACTGGTGGGTTGGCCACTGGCGTCGGCCAGGGCACAGCGACGATTACCGCAGCCTCCGGCGCCATCACCGGTACCACGACAGCGACCGTCGATCTCAGCAACGTCACCAACTTCGAAGTCTGTGAGGGCACCTTCGGCGCGACGAGCAACTGCGGCGCAGCAATTACCTGGGACGCCACGATCGATGTGTCACAGAATTTCGTTGCCCAGGGAACCTCGAACGGAACTACCGTCGACCTTACGACCTCCGCAACCTGGACGGTGCCCTCGACCGCTCCCGACATTCAATGCTCGAACAGCGGAGTGTCTCCAGAGTCGTGTACCGCCGAAACTGGTGCCACAAATGCCGCGGTTACTGTGACGTATGGCACAACTCCTCTCACGGCCACTATCAACGTCGCTGTGCAGTAGCTGAGGCGTCGGGAGCCCCGCTTCTCGCGCAGAGGGGGCGGGAGAAACGGGGCGGCGCGCCGCCTCCGGGTTTCGTGACCCGAGACGGCCTGGAGGGCCCTTCGGCAGGCTTCCTGTTAAACTTCCAAGCCGGATCGCGACCGGTCGCACGCCGCTCCGAGTAACAGAGCAGAAGAAAATGCTCGTGCTGCCCCTCTTGGACCCTGGCTGGCGTGTGGCGGCGTCCGGTTTTTGTAACAGCTCTTCGTCTCGGCAGTTTTCCACAGGCTCCGGGCGGCATACTCCCGATCGCGCGTGGCGCCCGTTTCCAAACCTGCGCTCGCGACAATCTCAAAGGAGACCCGATTCCATGAGGAGCATTTTCGCAGCAATTCTCGCAGCATGTCTGGGAACGCTAGGCAGCGTGGCTGCTCTGGCGCAAACCGAAAACACGGCCTACGGCACAAGCGCCCTTGGCAAAGACACTACCGGCTCCTACAACTCGGCCTTCGGCTACGAGGCGCTCTACAGTAACACTACCGGCGGCGCCAACACGGCCGCCGGGGCGCTGCTCTTTATGAGAACGTCACGGGCTCCGATAACACGGCTGTCGGCTGGACCGCGCTTCGCAACAACAATTCCGGCACCACTAACACGGCCACCGGCTACGCCGCGCTTTATGACAACAATGGCAGCGAGAATACTGCCGTCGGATACTTAGCGCTTTACAATAACGTCAGCGGCGGGGGCAACATCGCCATCGGAGTTCAGGCCGGGTACGACAACCCCAACGGTGCCAGCAACAACATCGATATTGGCAGCTTGGGTTCGTCTAGCGACAGCCATACCATCCGCATAGGTACTCCAGGCACCCAGACCTCCTTCTATGCTGCCGGGGTGGACGGGGTCACAGTCAGCAGCGGCGTAGAGGTTTACATTAACAGCAGCGGTCAACTGGGCACCGTTAATTCCTCGATTCGCTTCAAGGAAGACATTCACGACATGGGCGACGCCAGCGGCGCGATCTTCCGGCTGCGCCCGGTCACCTACCGCTATAGGCAGTCCTACGCCGATGGCTCCAAGCCCGTAGACTACGGCCTGATTGCCGAAGAGGTTTCCGAGGTCTATCCCGACCTAGTGGTCAAGGGTGCGGACGGACAGATTCAGACGGTGCAATATCAAAAACTGACACCCATGCTGCTTAACGAGCTGCAGAAGCAGCATAGGCTCGTAGAGAAGATGGAAAAGACCCTGGAGCAGCAGCAGGAGGCGATGGCGCGCCAGCAGGAAACCATTCAGCTATTGAGGGCCCAGCAGACAGGGACGTTTCAGTTGCTGGAGAAGCGGCTCGCTGCATTGGAGGTCGTGCAACCCTCCGCCAGGCTTGAGGCTCGTGTGGCGGTGCAGTAATACGGCCTGGCCCAGCTCTTCCCTTATTCGAGGTACGGGAGCCCGACTTCTCGCCAAAAACGCAAGAAATGGGGCTCCTGCCATTCGAATCCCTGCCCAAGTTACGGGCTAACCGTGAACGAAACCTCATTGGAACCCGCGGCGCTGCACGAGTTTGAGGTCGACGCCGAGACTGACCCCGTACCAACGGTTTGGATCCCGCCCGTAGGGTTGTATACGTAAACCAGCGCCGTGTCCGGCTCTGCGATCTGCGTCGCCGAGATCGCGACAGTAAGCTGGTTGCCATTGACGAACGACGTCGTTAGGGGCGAGCCGTTCCAAACCACCACAGCGTTGCTGCTGAAATCACCGCCGTTTACGGTTAGTGAAAATCCAGCTGCTCCAGCGGTTGCACTGCTCGGCGAGATCGAAGTTACCGAAGGCGTCGCCGGACAGCCACCACAAGAGACGACAGGAAGCAAGCAAATCGCTAACGCGCCCAAAAGTGCCGATATTTTTATCGCCATCGGCTTGCACATCCGCCAAACTAGCGGACGCGCAGACTCACAGGGCCGGGATGTCGAGAGGGTCATCAGCGTCGCCATACCGCTCGTCGGGCCGGATTGACATGATTATACAGCCCTAGCGGTTGCCTGCCTTTGACCTTCGGCGAACCGCCAAACTTGAGAAGGGTCATCGCGGCGAAGTGTATCGATAAGCGACGCTACGTCGTTCGCGTCTCCCAGTTCGGCAAAAGATGCAGGGAAGACTCCCAAGTTCGGATTACTCCCAGGACGCACAGTCCCATGCCCACTCGTAAGTTGCCATCTTCCGCAGTCTCAGTATTATCGGAAGTGTCGTCCCGCTGTTGTGCGTAAGGTTTGCCAACGGCCAACGACCACTTTCTCTATGTCCGACATTCGCTGCATCGGTATCGCCACCGGCGGCGGCGACGCGCCCGGCCTCAACGCCGTCATCCGTGCCGCCACCAAAGCCGCCATCCTGAAATATGGATGGAAAGTTATCGGCATCCCCGATGGCTTCGACGGCCTCATCTGGCCGGAGAAGTCGTTCGAACTCACGCTCAAAGAAGTCAGCGGCATTCTGCCGCGCGGCGGCACCATTCTCGGCACCACCAACCGCGGCGACCCGTTTCACTATAAAAAAGTCGAGCACGGCAAGGAAGTGGTGCGCGATATATCTGCCAAGGTTGTTGCCAACGCCGCCAAGCTCGGTATCGATGCCATCATCAGCATCGGCGGCGATGGCTCCCAGAAAATCGCCTACGATCTTTTCCAGAAAGGGATGAAGATCGTCGGCGTGCCCAAAACCATCGACAACGATCTTTCCGCAACCCAGGTCACGTTTGGATTCGACACTGCGCTGCACACTGTCACCGACGCCCTCGATAAAATTCACACCACCGCGGCCTCGCATCACCGCGTGATGGTCGTCGAAGTCATGGGCCGGGATTGCGGCTGGATCGCCCTCGAAGCCGGCATTGCCGGCGGCGCGCACGTCATCCTGATCCCGGAAATCCCATTCACCATCGAACATGTTTGCCGGCACATCGCCGAGCGCGAAAAAATTGGCAAGGATTTCACCATCATTGTCGTGGCCGAAGGCGTCAGGAATCCGCCCGAACTAAAAGAAAACCGCCGCGCCAGTTCCATCGGCAATCTCCTGGGCAACGCCATCGCTCGCGGTTCGGGCAAAGACGTCCGCGTCATCGTGCTGGGCCACATTCAGCGTGGAGGCACGCCTTCACCCTTCGATCGCATCCTGGCCACACGCTTTGGCGTGGCCGCAGTCGACCTGATCGCCGCCGGAGGATTCGGTATGATGGTTGCGTTGTACGGCGATACCGTCGTCTCCGTCGACGTAGCCCACGCCATCGGCCATCTCAAGTCGGTAAATCCTAACGGCGAAATTGTTCGCACCGCTCGCGCCGTCGGCATCGGCTTTGGGGATTGAGCGCTTTGGCGACGAAAAAGTATGCGTCCAAAACTAACTTTGGTAACTTCCGGACAATACCCCGGTCGCGTTTTAATACAAAGAGGTTTTTCTTAACGGGATTGTCCGCCATGAGTCTCTTCGGAATCTGTTTCGTCGTTCAGCTCTGTCTGGCCTTCGGGGCGGCTGGTCTCCTCTGGCCGGAGAAGCTGATGCCTTTCTTCGAAGTTCTAATGTTTCCCTGGGCCGCGAGCTATCGCGGGATCCGCGCCAACAGCATCGCCGCGATTGGATTGTCCGTGCTGCTTTTCGCCAGGCTGCTCACCAGCCTCGGCTGACGTGTTTGCTGCGCTCGATCACGGGAAGCGTTTCACTCTTTAATCATCGCGTCAATCAGCGCATAAAGCTGAGAGCGGTCCACCACCTCGACAAAAGGTTTGCCCGACCGGTTATTGCTCACCACGTAGAGCGTAGGCGTGTGCTGGATATTAATCGCCTTGCCCAGATCCTTGTCGGCGTTCACCAGCGCGGCGAGTTTGCCATCCGGATCGACCACAAAAGGCAGGTCGATCTTATGTTCCGCGGCAAATTTCTCCGTAAAGCCGCGCAAGTTCTGCGGAGTCACCTCTAGCTGGTTTGCGAAAATATAATCGCGGTATTCGTTGCCCAGCGCCTTCGAGTGCGTATCGAAATAGCGCGCATCGATCGCCGCCTGATACGACCAGGTGTGAAACGGCAGCGGAAAATCGTGGCGTATCACGGGAATCTTATAGGTCCGGGCAGCTTCTTCCACTAGCGGCGCAGCCCGCCGGCAATCGGGACACTGCAAGTCCTCAAACACCACAATCGCTACCTGCGCGCCTTTGGGCGGTCGCAGCGCTGGATTCACCGCCTGCTGCGCGAAACCACAGAGCGAAAGAGCGAATACCGCTATTAACAACCCAGGGGCAAAGGCGTTGCTGAAAATATTTTTCATAACTCGCTTAGTCGAGGAAGTCTGCGACGCGACAGATGTATGTTAACCGAACCCGCGCCCTCCTGTAACGCCTTGTGGGTGAGCAGTGAAAGGTTTCCTTCGTGTACCTTCGTGCCCTTAGTGGTAAGAATCTTCAAATTACCCGAGACAGCACACCGTACGCAGGTGCATTCTGCGTAAACCTTCGTTTCGTCGACCATGCCCAGCAACGCGCTATAGTGGAAAGTGAGTCTGGACGAGCTGTTTCTCTTGCCCATCGTGAATTCTTTCCGCTTATCGCATTGCCGCTTACGCTTGGTTTTCGCCTTGCTATTCTTTATCTCCCTTTTTACGTTCCCCTCCTGCAATCGCGGACGCCACCGCGTTCTGGAAGTGAACTACGTCTCAGCCGTGCAAGCCACGCTGCGCGATCAAGTAGCCACCATCTACAACCGCGTAGGCACCGTGAAAAACGGAGAGCGCGTAGAAGTGCTGGAACACGAAAAGCGCTTTTCGAAAGTCCGCACCGCGGGCGGCATCGAAGGCTGGATCGAGCAGCGCTACCTCGTGGATCAAGCTACCTACGACGGCCTGCAAAAGCTCACAAAAGACAATCAGGCCGATCCCGTGCAAGCGCCCGGTGTGCTGCGCAACGATACCAACCTGCATCTCACGCCTGGCCGCGAGACCGAACATCTGTACCAACTTTCCGCCGGAGCCAAAGTTTCCGTACTCAAGCGCGCGACCGCGGAAAAACAGCCCGGCGCTCCGGCGCAACCAAAAATTGGCGGGAAAGCGGTTGGCCCGGTGTTGGAAGATTGGTGGCTGATGCGCGACTCCGAAAACCGCGTGGGCTGGGTCTTGGCGCGCATGGTCGATATCGACGCCCCGCTCGATATCGCCCAATATGCCGAAGGCCAGCGCTTCGTCGCCTTCTTTGTCCTCGACCAAGTCCAGGATTCCGGCAAGGACGGCACCGGCAAGAATGTTCCGCAATATCTTTGTGCCATAACCGAACCGCATGACGGTTCGCCCTACGATTACGACCAGATCCGCGTTTTCACCTGGAACGTCAGAAAACACCGCTACGAAACCGCCTACCGCGAACACGGTCTGAACGGCGTTCTTCCGATTACGGTGACGAACGAGAATTTCGATAAGGAAGGCACACTGCCAGTCTTCATTCTGCGCGTGAAAGATGACAACGGCAACGCCAGCGAACGTAAATACAAGCTGAATACGCCGATTGTCCGCAGAGTGCTGGCCCCAGGTGAGCAAAAGCAAGCGCCGAAACCGGCAACGAAGCATCGGCGGCCGGTCGCCGGTCTGCTCGTTTTCTAACCTTTGATTTTCGTCGCAGCCGCGCCCAGAATTTCCCGGCTCTTTTTCTCCTGGACGAAAATCGTTACATGGAGATTGTCGAGATTCCAGTGGGAATTGAATTTCACCACGGGCTCTCCTGTGAAAGACGCCGAGGCTGCATTCGCGTCCGCGACCCCGATTTTGTGCAAGGAACGCAGTGTGGCTACGTGATGCAGGACCTGCCCGGCATTTTCTCCCAGGCTCACCGACGAATGCAGGCCGTCCTCGGTTACGGCCAACCAGACCTCGGCAACATCGCCGGCAGTGGTTTGCGATAGCTTTCCCACCGATACCGTGAAGTGCTGCGATCCCTTCGCGCCCGCGCCGCCGGGAGTGATCGCAACCTCCGTTTTCAAGCTGCCTGCCGCTTTTTCGATTTCAAGTTCTGCCTCTTGCGCATCGTTGCCGACGAACTGGCTGCGCCCGTTCACTACCAGTTCCGGCGTATAAGAATCCTTCTTGATCAGAGCCACGTAGGACTGTTGCCGCGAGGTCCATTCAGGTGACGAGAAGGGATCGATCCACCCATCGTGATTCCAGTAATCCACGTGCTCTTCCAGTGCAATGATCTCTGCCCCAGCGACGGGCTGCTGCTGTTCCAATTGCTGCAGCAAGGCATCCGCCGGCGGACAACTGGAACAGCCCTCCGAGGTGAATAGCTCGACTACCACAGGCTTTCGGCCGGCTTCTACGGCAGAGGTTTGCGCTTTCGCTTTTGCTGAGACGATCATGCAGGCAAAAAAGAGCGCGAGAGAAAGTCTTAATGCTGCAGCTGGGAAATTTCTCATGGTCTTCACCTCAACTGAGTGCCAACACCTTGACGCGTGTCTTGGCAGAAGGTTACCCAGTTCTCCGACGAAAGCATCAGTTTAGCAATAGAAATCCGCAATGCTCTCCACCACCCGCTTTTGCTCATCTTCTGTCAGTTCCGGAAACATGGGCAGCGCCAGCACTTCTTTCGCGGCCCGCTCGGCCTCCGGAAAGTCGCCTTCCACATACCCGAGGTAGACGAAGCAAGGCTGCAAGTGCAGAGGAATCGGATAGTAAATCTCCGTCCCAATCTTCCGCGCCGTCAAAAACTCGCGCAGTTCGTCGCGCCGGTACGCGCGGATCGCATACTGATGAAAGACATGGTGCGCCTTCGCGGAAGTATGCGGCAGTTGAATGGGCGCAGCATTCTCAGTCTGCCCCGCGGTTCGTTCCCCCGCTGAAATCAATCCAGCCTCGCCGAAAAGTCGATCATAAGTCGCCGCTCGCTGCCGCCGTGCGTCGTTCCATTCTTCAACATATTTCAACTTCACCCGCAAAATCGCGGCCTGCATGGCATCGAGCCGGCTGTTCCATCCAAATTCTTCGTGGAGGTACCGCCGCGGGCTGCCGTGATTGCGCAAGCGCCGCATGTGCTCCGCCATCTCCGGATCGCTGGTCATGACCAACCCAGCGTCGCCATAGGCGCTAAGATTCTTAGTCGGATAAAAGCTGAACGTCGCCGACACTCCCATCGCTCCCGCGCTGCGAGCCGTTCCCGGCTCCTTTCCCCAGCGCGCTCCAATCGCCTGCGCCGCGTCCTCAATCATAGAAAGATGAAATTCATCGGCAAGCCGCTGCAAGCGGTCCAGGTCCGCGCACTGCCCATAAAGATGAACCGGCAGCAGCACTCGCAATTTGTCTCGCCGCCCGCCGCGCAGAAGAGATTCCACCCGCGCCGGATCGAGATTAAAGGTCAGCGGATCGATGTCGGCGAACACCGGCCGCGCCCCCGCCCGCACGATCGCGCCGGATGAGGCAAAGAAGCTGAACGGCGTCGTAAGAACCTGATCTCCCGGCTGCACTCCCGCCGCCGCAAGCGCCAGCCACAATGCGTCAGTTCCAGAAGCGCACCCGATGGCCTCGCGCGCGCCGCAGAACTTCGCCAACTCAACTTCGAGCCCTTCAACTTCGGCGCCGAGGATGTAATGCTGCGACTCGCAAACTCTCTCAATCGCCGCCAGTACTTCCGAACGAATCTTTAAATACTGCCGCCGCAAGTCGAGCATCGGCACCCCGGCACTTGGTTGCATGCTGGCTGACGACAAGGGTGCCATCAGGTTCTCCAGTTGCGGCTTGGTGGAGAAGGTTGTCACAGAAAGGCCGATTGTAGCAGGCTCACAAAATACTCCAAATAAGTCCCATCTAAATTCTCCGACTGCACCGTTTAAGCACGATTCCCAACCCGCTCTTAAGGTTGCCTTTATACCGAAAATAATAGATTAGATTCATGGGCCATTCATTTTTGGGAAGATTAGAGATCCCGGACATAACAAAACTGTTGAAAACAAAGGCTGTCTTCCGCTTCCTGTTTTGGAGTGTTAGTTGCACAGCGTTAGTTGCTCGGGGCGCAGTAAGCAATCCCTATTTCTGTTGGGTTGGCGCCGCGACAAACAGCCCGCGGGGCGCGGGCAGGGAACTTTCCCAGGTTTCCTTTAAAACGCGGTTCAGGAGAAGCACCATGAAGCAGCTTGCATCGAGCTTTAAGCTCGCAGGTCTCGTTTTTGCACTGTTTGGTCTGCTCGCCATCAGCGCCGGTCTGGCTTACGGCCAAGCCATCGACGGCAACGTAGTCGGCACCGTGCTGGACACGCAAGGCGCAGCCGTTGTCGGCGCGGAAATTACCGCCACCAACGTCGCGACAGGCGTCGTAGCGAGTACCAAGACGAACAGTGCGGGCGAATATCGCTTCGATAACCTGCTGGCGGGGACGTATAAGATTACGGCGAAGATGACCGGGTTCAAGACCATCACGGAGCAAGTCGACGTGGAAGTAAACAAAACCGGCACGCGCAACCTGAGCTTGACGCCGGGAGCGACCACTGAGACCATCGAGGTTTCCGGCACGCCTCCGACTATCGACACGACAACGGCCCAGATCCAATCGTTGTACGAAAGCCGCGAAACCCAAGATTTGCCCAGCGCCTCAATTACTGGCGGCGTATTGAATCTCTCGTTATTGCAGGCTGGAGTGGGAAGTTCGGGCGGTTTGGGTGCGGGTACCGGGCCCAGCGTCGGTGGGCAGCGACCGCGCGATAATAACTTTACGATAGAGGGCATCGATAATAACGACCAAGGGGTAACGGGCCCCCTGGTTTATATACCGAACGACGCGGTGCAAAACTTCTCGGTGCTGCAGAACCAATTCAGCCCGGAATTCGGTCACTCCAATGGTGGCCAGTTCAATACCATTGTGATTAGCGGTACTAATGCGTTTCACGGGCGCCTCTACGAATACTTTGAAAACCGCAACCTTTTTGCTCTCGATACCTCTCTGAGAAACGAAGGAATTCTGGAGATCCCGCGCTACGATAACAACCGTTTTGGCGGCGAAATCGGCGGTCCCATTTTCAAGAACAAGCTGTTCTTCTTTGCGAACTTCGAGTACAACCCGATCGGGTTGGCTACGACACCCGGTTCGGTAATCTGCGCGCCCACGGCGAACGGCTATGCAACTCTTCTGGGTCTCCCCGGGGTTTCGACCAGCAACGTGCAAGGCCTGATGAAGTACGCAGAAGCCGCAACGGCGGATACCACGGGAAGTTGCGCGCCGCCGGTGGTGAACAATACTCCCATCGAAGCCGGAATCCTTCAGCTCTCTGCGCCGAATTTTAGCAATACCCGGGCACTGGTTACATCGATGGATTACAACCTCAGCGACAAGGACCAAATCCGCGGGCGTTACATCTATAACAAGCTGGTCACCATCGACACCGGGGCGCAACTCGGAGCGTTTTACACGCCTTTCCTGCAACCCTACCACTTGGTGTCTTTGAGCGAGTACCACACTTTTACGGCGGCGATCGGAAACGAGTTAAGGTTGGGGTTCACGCGCACATCGCAAAACTTCACGGCGCCGGGCGGTGCGCTGGCGAAGTTCCAGAACTTGGATGCCTTTCCCAATATTGTGATTGGAGACTTGGGAGGGCTGAATGTGGGTCCCGATCCCAACGCCCCGCAGTATGCGATCCAGAACAACTATCAGTTGGTGGATAACGTGTCCTGGGTAAAGGGCAAACATGCCCTGAAGTTTGGAATTGAAGGCCGAAAAAGAATTTCGCCGCAGTTGTTCGTCCAGCGGTCTCGCGGCGACTACGAATACACCACCTTGCAAGGCTTCGCGACGGATGCGACGCCCGATACAATCGCCGAACGCAGCTTTGGCAGCGCCGGCTACGCGGGCGACCAGGCAGCTGTCTACTGGTACGGGAATGACATCTACAAAATCCGGCCAAACCTGAGCTTGAACATTGGGTTGCGTTACGAATACAGCACCACTCCGTATGGTTGGACGCAACAATCGCTTAACAGCGTATCCAATGTGCCGGGCTTGATTACGTTTGGATCGCCACAGGCGCCGAAGCATGACTTCATGCCGCGCGTTGGGTTCGCCTACTCGCCGGGCACGACCGGAAATACCTCCATCCGTGGAGGTTTCGGCATGGGTTATGACGTTTTGTATGACAACATTGGCGTGCTCGAGCGCCCGCCCCAGATCGGTTCCACGGTCGACTGCCCCAATAATCCGGCATGTCCAGCCTCCGGGTCATTTCTTGCCAGTGGCGGGATACCGCCGGAGAACCTGAGTGGAATTTCAGTCCTCGATCCGGCCACGGCGAGGGCGGATACCTCAGCCTACTTGCCAGACCAGGTAAGGTATCCATATGCAGAGTCGTGGAACCTGGGTGTGCAGCACGTATTCCGGTCGAACTACACACTGGATGTCCGGTATGTGGGGAGCCGCGGTGTCGATTTGAACGTGCAGAGCCGCTTGAATTTCGTCGATGGAGTTACTCCGGCTACCGCCGTTCCTACCTATCTTCAGGCTCCAACGCAGGCGGCGCTGAATGGACTGCCGAACGCTTGGGCGCAGTGCGCGGCCCCTGCGGTGATCGCTAGCGGCGCGGGCTCAGGTCTTCAGGGTTGTCCTGGGCTGGCGTTAAGCAACACGGGCAGTGGCGCTGGTGCTGCGGGAGATGTTCCGGGAACGCTGTCATTTGGCTACAACGACACCGGCGTTCCGCCGGGAGGAGGATACGATCCGAATTGGTTCAACAACGGTTTCTTTGGAGCGGTTACCGCTTACGAACCTTGGGGAGCCTCCACCTATCACGGATTGGCGACCCAGTTGAATCGGCGCTTCTCCAACGGCTTGCAGTTCCAGGCGGCGTACACCTGGAGCCACACCATCGACAACAGCACTGCCGACTTCCACTCCGAGGATCTCTCTCCACGGCGTCCGCAGGATTTCCGCAATCTACCGGCTGAACGGGGCGACTCGATTCTGGATCATGCGAATCGCATCTCCATCGCTACCATCTACGATGTCCCTTGGTACAAGGGCAGCTCCAGTTGGCTCAAGAAAAATGTACTCGGGAATTATGAGATCGCCCCCGTGTACATTTACGAGTCCGGCCAGTGGGGAACGACGCAGAGCGCGCTGGACACCAACCTGAACTACGACGCTGCCGGCGACCGTACCATCTATAACGCTGCTGGCGTGAAGGGGACTGGAAGTGACGTAGTCGGATTGGTCGCTACCGCAGGCCCTCAAGCTGGCAATATTGTCGCTTACGAGGCCGTCAACCCCAACGCCCAGTACATCAGCGCCCAGTTTGGAACCATCGCGACCGCGAGCCGCAACACGCTAAAGACGCCCCCTATCGACAACATTGACATGACCGTGGCGAAGCACATCGCTATCAACGAGCGGCTGAGAGTAGATTTTCTTGCTCAGGCATTCAATGTGTTCAATCATCCGCAGTGGGTAACGGGATCGCTGAACAATGTTAACTCGATCGGCGATGTGGGGGCTGCGCAACAGTACTTCGTTCCGACTGCGTCAAACTTTGACAATGCAAAATTAAACTTTGCAAGCAATGCGCGCACGATGCAGCTTGCCCTTAAGTTCATTTTTTAAGGAGGGCGGCGGCAACTTCGGATTGTGGGAGGCTCGAAAGGGCCTCCTTATTGTTTTGTTGAGTGGGGGGGATTCCGATTTCTGTAGCTTGGGTCCGTAAACTCATGGGGGATCTGATTGCAAAAAAGTGTATCGATAAGTATGTCATTGATTAGGCTTTAGTTATTTAATATCCCGCTTTGGAATATGATCTGCTCCAAGGGTTGGTTATCTCGTTTCCCATGCTGTGCGGCACGGGATCAAAACATAACATTATTGAGAGGAAGCTCTCCGCTTTAAGCGGCGACTCTAGGAGATAGTCCATGCAATCCGCCTTTCGCCCCGTCCTGAATCGAATTTGGCTTGCTGCGCTCGCGCTGGCCTGGCTCCTCGCTATGCCAACCGTGCTCGCCGCCCAGGACGTAGCCTCCCTCACCGGCATCGTCACCGATCAGACCGGAGCCGTCGTTCAAGGTGTTGACGTGGCTCTCCAGAACGCACAGACCGGCGTTAAATACCATGGCGTCACCAACGCCGAGGGCTCCTACACCCTGGCTCAAATCAAGCCCGGACCCGGATACAAAATCGAATTTGCCCACGCGGGCTTCAAATCCGTCGTCATTACCGGCCTCTATATGAATGTGGACGCGACTCGCGTCCAGAACGCTCAGTTGACTCTTGGGGCAGCTCGCGAGGTCGTGGAAGTATCGGCGTCCAACCAGGAAGTGACCCTAAACACGACTGACTCGACCGTAGGCAACAACTTTCAGGTCCAGTTTCTACAGGATCTGCCCATCGAGGACCGAAGCAGTCCCTCGGCGCTCTTCGTCCAGCAGCCCGGCGTCACGCTCGATGGCGCAGTCACTGGCGCGCGCGAAGATCAGAACCGCGTGACCGTCGACGGCCTCGACGTTAACGACTATGCTACCGGTCAGTTCGGCACTATCGTAGGCAACGCTCCTGTCGACTCGATCCAGGAGTTCCGAGGCGTTGCCGCTGGCGACCTGTCCACAGCCGCCGGAGGTGGTGGCGGACAATACGAACTGGTGACGCGGAGCGGCACCAACTCATTCCACGGTGCGCTGGTGGAGTATTACCGCAGCCGGGGCTTGGAAGCCAACGATTGGTTCAACAACAATGCCGGCGTCCCCACGCCTCCTCTCATTCGTAACCAGTTCGGCGGCAATTTTGGTGGACCCATCCTCAAGAACAAGCTGTTCTTCTTTTTCGACTACAACGGGCGGCGCGACACTCTCTCCAACCTGGAGGAGCGCACGGTCCCGATGGACTCCTTCCGCAATATGACGATTCAATACATCAATAACACCAATAACGTCGGAGTATTGAACTCAGCTCAGGTTGCCGCTCTCGACCCCCAATTAGTCGGTTTCAATCCGGCACTAATTGCCCTGTTCAACAGCCGCTATCCCCATGCGAATGACCTGTCCGGCGACGTCGGCGATCTTCTCAATACGGCCGGATTCCGTTTCAACGCACCCTTTCCCTATAAAGAAGACGATTACGTCCAGCGTGTCGATTTCACTCTGAACGACAAGATGAAATTGTGGGGCAAAGGCAGTTTCACCAGAACCAACGGCACGGAAAACGCGATTTGGTTTCCCGGCGATCCGGAGACCGCCCCCTTCATCGATCAAAGCTATACTTGGGTTGTGGGCCACGTCTGGACAATTAGCAGCAACAAGGTAAATCAGGCTTCTTACGGAGAAGTGTTCGAAAATTTTAATTTTCCGATCACCTATAATCCGACCGGCACCACGCAATACCAGACCGCCTTTGGAAACGGCACAGGGGGAAACATCATCGACGGTCCCTACCGCCGTGCGATTAATGCGCAAGGCCGCACCTATCCTGTCCCTATAGCGCGAGATGATTTCAGTTGGCAAAGGGGCAAGCACAGCTACCAGCTTGGCGGTACGTTCAAGTGGCCCAAGCCCAGCGGCTATACCATTCTCAACTACAACACTCCATCCATCGGACTTGGGGGTAACACTCCGCAGTTAAACTCCAGCTTAGAGCCGACCGATATTTGCCCCAGCTCGGCACCGCCGCCGAACTGCAACCCGAGCGCGGAGGGATTGTACGACGCGGCTTTCGCTCTCGCCCTCGCGCCCTATACTGCGAGCGGCGCCACCTTCAACTACAACGCCCAAGGCACTCCCTTTCCCCAAGGTTCCGGCCAAACCCGGACCTATCGCTATTATGAAACGGAGCTGTACTTCGGGGATACATGGAAGGTACAGCCGAAGCTGACCCTTTCTTACGGAGTGCGCTGGATCAATTACAGCGTGCCTTACGAAGTGCATGGCATTGAGTCGGTGGAAAACTTCAACTTCGACACCTTCTTCGGGGACCGCGTCGCGCAAAGTGCCGCTAGCCAATCTGGCAATTTGTCCGTCCCGCTGATCGCATATTCGCTTGGCGGGAAGGCCAATAACGCGCCCGGTTATTACAAACCGCAGTATCTTAATTTTGGGCCGAGGTTTGCCGCTGCCTATCAGTTCAATCCCAAAACCGTCTTCAATATCGGCGCGGGCATAATTTATGACCAAACCATAGTCAATGCGGTGCAGTATCAGGAGTCGCAGTATGACTACCTCTTCCAGGCTAGTGCCAACGTGCCGTTCGGAACACCGGGTGATGCCAACGCATCTCTGGCTAGCGACACCCGATTTAGTGGCTTGAACTCTCCGATCGCCCCTCCTTCAGCTCCCACGATCACCAAGCCATTTCTTCCCTTTGTTACCGGCACAGGCGCAAGCGCAGTTCCCTTCGGATTGGCCAATGGTCAGGCATTCAACGAAACCATCGACCCCAAACTGAAAACTCCGTATTCGATTCAATATAGCTATGGCTTTCAGCACGAGTTTCCTTCAGGGTTTCTGTTGAAAGCGACCTATGTCGGACGCCTAGGCAGGCGATTACTAGCGCAGGCTGATTCCAACCAGTTGATTGATTTCAAGGATCCAGTGTCTGGGCAGTTGATGTCCCAGGCATTCGCAAACATTACCCAGGCGCTGCGAGCCGGCGCCACAGTCAATCCGCAGCCGTTCTACGAAAACGTCATGGTACCGGGAACCGGAGCAGCATTGGGCGTCCCGAACAACACTGACGTGATCACCGATTTCGTTGGTACTCTTGCCGAACGAGGCGATTTCGCCGATACAACCCAGGTTCTCGCGTCGCTTCAGCCCTTCGGTCTGGGCCTGCCTGCAAATGTTGGTATGGGTGCCCAGTTCTCCGAGAACACCTTCTATACCAACAAGGGTTTCTCAAGCTATAACGGCCTGCTTACTACGCTGCATAAGAACCTCGGCTTCGGTTTGCAGTTCGACCTCAATTACACCTGGTCGCACTCCATCGATAACGTCTCGGTCATAGCCAACGCTCCTGCTATTGGGGGCTACGGCTTCATCTGCGATGTGCTGCGCCCCCGGGAATGCCGCGGCAACTCGGACTTTGATGTGACCCAGTACTTCAACGGGAACTTTATCTACGAATTGCCCTTTGGCCGCGGAAAGTACGTTGCCTCCAACTCACCCCGCTGGCTCGATGAGGTTATCGGCGGCTGGACCTTCAGCGGACTTCCCAGTTGGCATAGCGGCCTCCCTTACTTTGCAACCTCGAACGCTTTCGTGGCCGGATACGCCAATGATGCCCCTGCCATTCTCGTCGGTTCGCCATCGGACCTCCACATACACCTTAATGGCGGTGGCGGCCAACCCCTGCTTGCCTACGCCAATACCGCCCAGGCCAATGCAGACTTCACCGGCCCGGTTGGCTTCAATATCGGCTCCCGGAACAATCTGCGGGGCCCTCAGTTCTTCGACTTGGATTTGGGACTCGGGAAAAGCATTCCCATCACAGCGGAACGGTTAAAACTCCAACTCCGTGCCGATGCCTTCAATGCTCTCAACCACCCCAACTTCGCTACTCCCTGTGAGGACATAACCAACGTCTCTTGTCTGTTCGGGACCATATCGAGCACAGTGGGTACCGGAATCAATAGCACTACCGCCAACGGTCACCCCAATTCGGCACGCGTTCTACAGATTTCGGCGCGCATTGAGTTCTGATCTGAATCCGGAGTCAACGCAGGCCGGCCGAGGGTAGTGTCTGAAAAGTGCCCTCACGATACGGCGCTAACGAGTGATTAGCAAGCGTTCGCAGTTTTACACTACCCGCACTTTTCAGACACTACCCGGCCGAGAGGTCGGCTTGACTTTTTCACGGTACATCTACCTCATCCCTACTTCCCAAACATCGGATAATGGCTCGCCGCCCCCATAAAGAACAGCATCGCCACCGACAAAAACGCATTCGCCCGTGACACCAGAAATGACATCCGCGCCATAGCCTTCGCCTTCTCCGGCATAGGAGTGCCATTCGTGGCACTGTCCCGCGTCCACTGAATCAGGCGCTTCTGTATGCGCCAGATCACTCCCCACACATTCAGCAGCATCACCCATCCCATCCCGCCGCCAATGCCGATCGCCAATAGCCGGTTGCTCTCCCAGCCGTGGCTGTTCAAGCTCAGAAACAGCCACGCTGCGCCCGCAACCACTACCGCATAAACCACGCCGACAAACACCCCGCTATCGAAAATCCCTTTCCCTGGGATCAGGCACGCGTAGAGCACTCCCCAAACGATCGTCCAGATCAAAAAGAAGCTTCCCATCACCGCTCCGGCGGAGCCGCCACCATTGTGCGCGTCGGCGCCTACAACGTTCCCCCAATATGCCAGCCCGGCCAGCACCGTCAGCGCCGCCGACATCCGAAACCACATCAACGCGCGCGTCATCAGCGCCGGCATCACTTTACCTTTGGTCCCCGCGTCCAGTTCCTTCATGAATGGAACGTTCACCAGATTGAAAAAGTAAAGCAGCCCGATCCACGTAATGCCGGCCAGAAAGTGAATCCAGCGCACCAGCATCAGAAAATTCGTATTGAAGTCCGTAGGAAGGGTGATTCGGGGTCCCAGGAATGTTGCCAGCCCAGCGCTTGCCATAATGCTTCCTAACATGAAGCCTCCTAAATTTCACTGTCTGAAATTTCACCGTGCTGCAGGGACGTACTCGTAGGAACAGAATGTCCACGCCGGGGATTGTACACAACCCAAGCGTTTCATGGGCTTTCGTGCAAAACCCGCGCCCGCGCATGTTTTCCACAACGGCACAAAAACGGCCTTCCGCAAACTTCACGGTTGAAAAGCGCAACAGGACGCCGTATGGTACTCGCAGCTACCTGCCGGGCAACGCCGTTCCCAAAAACCGGGCGGCGAGGAGGCAGGGTTCCCCCCCGTGTTCCTTGTGCGGAAGGCCGCGAGGAAACGTTGTTGTTTTGAGCTGGTCCTGAGGCAAATGCCGAGGGAGCTAATGGATAGGTCGCAGTACAAAAGAACCTAAGGAGATCGGCTATGGAAAGCAACAAGCCGGCGCAGAACATCCAGGATTCCTTCCTCAACACCGCCCGCAAGGAGAGACTGAGCATCACCATTTACTTGCTCAGCGGCGTAAAGTTGACGGGCCGGATTCGTTCCTTCGACAAGTATTCCGTGGTGCTCGAGGCCAACGGACAAGAACAATTGATCTTCAAACACGCCATCTCAACCGTGGTGATGGGCCGGGCCATGCCCCACGGCGCGCACCCGGGGCATTCCGATGGCAGGGGCGCGTCTACAAGCACGGCGGCAACAGCTCCGGCGGCGACAGCTTCGGCCTCGGCGGCCAGTGCCTCCGGTAGTGAAGGATAAGGCGTTCTCGGATTGCGTAAGTCACATCCCAAGAAGACTCGCGTTCGTGTGTTCCCAGCCGGACGTGCCGCTCTCGGTGCCGAGCCTTCGCGCCCGCAACCAGAGGAAGCGCAGGAGCGCGCCTTCCTGGTCGGCCTCGACGTGCGCACACGCGGCCGTAGCGGTGCCAAAGTCACCGCGCAAGCTCAGGCTGCGCGGGATGCCGCCTCCATCACCGCTGACGAAAAAGTTGGCGTTTCCGCGCACGCCTCCGCCAAATCCGCCGGCAACAAACTCAGCATTCCGGAGTTTGACGCCGATGAATCCCTGGCCGAATTGCGCACGCTCGCCGGCAGCGCGGGCGCAAAAGTTGTCGGCGAAATTCTCCAGCGCCGCGACCGCCCCGATCCCGCCACTCTAATCGGTGCGGGCAAGCTGGAAGAAATCGCCGGCGCAGCCGCGTCGGTAAATGCCGACCTCCTGCTCTTCGATCACGATCTCACCGCCTCGCAACAGCGCAACATCGAAAAGATCGTCAAGCGCCGCGTGATCGACCGCACCCAACTCATCCTCGATATTTTTGCCCGCCACGCCCGCACCCGCGAAGGCCAGCTGCAAGTCGAACTCGCCCAACTGCAATACATGCTGCCACGCCTCGCCGGCCGCGGAGTGGAAATGTCCCAACTCGGCGGCGGCATCGGCACCCGCGGCCCCGGTGAAACTCAGCTTGAAACCGACCGCCGTAAAATCGCTCGCCGCGTCCGCCACGTCGAACAACAACTGGAAAACGTCCGCCGCATCCGCGCCCAGCAGCGCCAGCGCCGGGAATCGGCGCCGGTGGCGGTGGTGGCGCTGGTGGGATACACGAATGCGGGCAAATCGACTTTGTTCAACGCGCTGACGCGGGCTGCGGTGCTCGCCTCGCCGCGCATGTTCGCCACACTGGACCCGACAATTCGGGGCGTGGTGCTGCCTTCCAAGCGCAAGATTTTAATGTCCGACACGGTGGGCTTCATCCGCAACCTGCCGCACACCCTGGTCTCCGCCTTTCGCGCCACGCTGGAAGAAGTGCAGCGCGCCTCGCTAATCGTGCACGTCTCCGACGCCAGCAGCCGCCTCTCCGCCGAGCAGGACGCGCAAGTCGAAATCGTCCTAAAAGAACTGGAAGCCGAAAAGAAACCGCGCCTGCGCGTGATGAACAAAATCGATCTCCTCGATGTCGAAGTAGCCGAAAGCCTGCGCGACGACGCAAAGACAGTCTACGTTTCAGCCGCCGAAGGCCGCGGCCTCGATCGCCTCCTCACCCGCATCGACCAACTAATCGACGAAGACCGCGTCAGCCGCGTGCACCTCCGCATCCCGCAAAAAGAGGGAAAGGTGCTAGCCATGCTCGAAGCCAAAGCGAGGATTTATTCGCGCGCGTACAAGGACGGCGCGGTGGAGTTGGAAGTGGAAGCGCCGGAGTCGGTGGTGCGGAGGGTGAGAGAGTGGGTGGTCCCTGAATTTAACGCCGTCGAGATCCCGGTCAAGCGCGGCGGGCGATGAAGAATGGCCTCTGCCTGGGAATGTTAACTTCCTTGAGTCCAGTGATTCAGAGGCTCTGCGAACCTAGTAAATTAATACGATGGACCGCTTAGTAGTTTTTTGCACAAATTGGAAATCGCCTGGGGCAACGCCTAGGTATGAGATCCAACTGTTCCGTGGACGAGCCGACGGAAATCCGGAGAAGACATCCAAAGTAGGCGATGAAGGACTCAAGGACTACTTAGAGAGCGAATATGGTCTTGATCCCAAGCGAGTGGATTCCACCTTTCGAAAATTAGCGACCAGCGGCGAAGCAGAGACTTGGATTGAGCCTGTACCAGCGTAGGTCGGCCCGAGCCAAAGTCGATGATGGCGAGTTATTTCGTCTTAGCCGAATTCTGGAGGTCATGCTTCAGTTGCTTCACTAGATTGTGCGCCAAGTCCTTCACGCTGTCCTTGTCACCCGAAGTCGCCGACCAGACTACGTCGCTATTAGGCCCGATTAACTGTATGCTGGCGGAGCCCGCGTTGCGAAAGCCCCCCACCGCCACAGTGCCTTTCATGATGCAAACAGCCTTGCTTGCTTCTGTAGTGACGTTAAGCTTGAGATTCTGAGCCATAATCTCAGTTGTTATGTACTGGCCGAAATTCTCCGGCATGGAATCGATGAAGAGTGCCCCGCTGTCGCACCGAGATAAGTTTCCGGCGCTCTTTGTATTTGCTGAGGCTGCGCAGATCGCGGCTGATACGAACAAAGCCGTAGCCCAACTTCTCATGTCAGCACTCCTCTTGGTCGGCGCATAGAGCAGCAGCCCTAAATTCTACCTCCGGCTACAGGAAACGGGCACGACAATATTCGGACTCCGCCGGTAACTCAGATAACGTGCTTGCAGAATTGCGGATCGAGAAGACGCTACTCAAAGCAGGTGGGCGAACGGTCCCTGCCAGGGTATGGTGTGAGCGTAAGGCCCCACGTGGTGTGTTATGAAATCCTCAATCGAGGCCGCACCGCCTTCAGCAGCAAACCAAACCGCCGCCTCTTCGCGGTTCACCCAAAGAACCTCTGGCGTCTGGCCCGGGTGGGCGCGCATGAACTTCTTTAACGCCTCGCTCAGATCTCCCTAAACCGATCGGTGCCCATCAGCTTTCCCTCAATTCGCGTCATTTCGATCCGCTCAGTAGCTAGCGCCGGTCGCGTAAGACCGTAACCGAAAGCGGCTCACCCTTAATCCTTATGGGATGGAAGTCGTTCGCGGACGTTTGTGGTTCAGTATGCTTCTGACCCGATGCGGAGGCTTCGGGCTCCGTCGCGTCCCCGTGACCCAGCTGTGTATTCCCGTGTTCCTGCTCCATCGCGTACTCCTCGCTAACGACCATCGGCTAACGACCATAATTTAAATGGGCCGGCAACCAAGAAGCGGTGACATTCCTTGGCTATCGGCCCATTCGATCCTGAATTGGATCGGAGGTGATACTTCTATGCTAGTCCTCCCACTCCGTATGTCAAGGATTAGTTGCATCTTTTTGCATGATCGCCGATGCCAGGAACACATGCCGGGAAATGAGTAGTTCACCCTCAATTCCGCCCATTTTGAAACTCTTTCCCCAGTCCCCAACCCCCCAAAAATCCCGCCCCACGCGTTGACATAAATCCCTTCCGACGTTAGACTTAACAGTTTTCATAGCCCTCATTTTCCTGTACAGCCGTTATCAATGGATCAGACGCTACGACAACTAGGCGAATTACTGCTCGGAGCCGTGCCCACCGTTATCCTTCTAGCTCTGCTCTACGCTCTCTACAACACGCTGGTTCACAAGCCTTTGCACCGCGTGCTGGCTGAGCGTCGCAGCAAGACCGAGGGCGCGGTGGAAAAATCTCGCGCCGATATCGCCGCTGCCGAGGCGCGCACCTCCGAATACGAACAGCGCCTGCGCGAGGCCCGCGCCACAGTCTTCCGCGCCCAGGAAGCTCGCCGCAAAACCGCTCTCGATGCGCGCGCCGCGGCCATGAACGACGTTCGCTCCAAAGCCCAGGCGCAAGTGCAGGCCGCCAAGGCCGACATAGAAAAAGATCGCGAAGCCGCACAGAATGGCCTGCAAGCGGAAGCTCAGTCACTGGCCACAGAAATCATGCGCCGCGTGCTGGAGCCCGCCGGAGCGGGACGCTCATGATTTCGAAAATGAGATCCGTCCAAAAATTCGTCCGCGCAACCGCGCTCGCGCTGTTCGTCATGAGCCTCGCCGCGCCCGCAACACTCCGCGCCCAGGAACAGCCCGCACCTCCGCCCAGCCAGCAGAAGCCGGACGACTCATCCAGGCAGCCCGGTTTCGCGCGTCAACTTTCGCACGAAACCCGCGAAGCCGCCGGCGAAGATAAAGACGACAAGGCCCAGTTCAAAGAATCGCCCGCGGTAAAATTCATCGCGAAGCACACGGGCTTAAGCACCGGCAGCGCTTATCTTCTCTGCATCATTCTGAATTTTGCGGTCATCGCCGGAATCATAATCTGGGTCTCCCGCAAATATCTTCCCGCAGCATTCAGCGCCCGTACCGCGGCCATTCAGAAAGCAATGCAGGAAGCCCAGAAGGCCAGCGAGGAAGCTCGCCGCAAACTGGCTGAGATCGAATCCCGCCTGATGAAGCTCGACGTCGAAATCGGCATGATGCGCGACGCCGCCGAAAAAGACGCCGCAGCCGAAGAATCCCGCATCCATGCCTCAGCTCAGGAAGATGCGCGCAAGTTATTGGAATCGGCGCAGCAGGAAATCGCCGCTGCCGCCAAGTCCGCGCGCCGCGATCTCACCGCCTACGCCGCGGATCTTGCGGTCGCCCTGGCGCAGAAACAAATTCACGTGGACGCGGCCACCGATCAATCGCTGGTGCGGAATTTTGCCGGACAACTAGGTTCGTCCGCGGCCGATGCGCCGGGAAAGGGCAGGCAATAAGAAAAGATGGCCTCCGTCGCCAGCACCTATGCCCGGGCCTTCGCCGATGTAGTCCTCGGCGCGCATCTCGACGTAAACCGCGCCATCGCGGAACTGCGAACCATCGCCAGCCTGCTGAGTGAAAGCCCCGAGCTGCGCCGTGTCTGGGAGAATCCCGCCATCCCCGCCGATCAAAAGCGCCGCGTGCTGGATGCCATCGCCGCGCGCGATGGTTTTTCAAAACAAGTGCGAAATCTGGTCGCCGTCCTGATCGATCATCGCCGCGTGCATTTTCTCGATTCCGTCATCCGGCAACTGGAAAAAGAACTCGACGCGCGCCTCGGCTTCGCCGAAGCGAACATCACCAGTGCCCGCCAGTTGGGCGACGCCGAAAAACGCGAATTCGAATCGCAAGTTGAAAAGTTAACCGGCAAAAAAGTCCGCGCCCATTACGGCCAGGACGCCTCGCTTTTAGGTGGCGCCGTCCTCCGCATCGGCAGCACGATTTACGATGGCTCGGTGAAGGGCCAGTTGGAGAAAATGAAGGAAGCAATTAGCTCTTAGCCGTTAGCTCTTAGCTTGAACCCATGATGGGCGAGAGCGTGAGCGAGGCAACGAGTGCAGCGACTCAAGAACGCCGCTCGCGGCGTGAGGAAGCTAAGAGCTAACAGCTAAAGGCTAAGAGCTGATTCTATGGCACAGATCAAAGCAGACGAAATCACCAAACTAATCCGCGAGCAGATCGAGAACTACGAATCCAAGATCTCCGTGGATGAAACCGGCACCGTCATCACCCTCGGCGACGGCATCGCCCGCGTCTATGGCCTCGATAAAGTCATGGCTGGCGAACTTCTTTCCTTCCCTCATGGCGTAGCAGGAATCGCCATGAACCTGGAAGAAGACCAGGTCGGCGTCGTCCTCCTCGGCGAATACACCGAGATTAAAGAAGGCGACGAAGTGAAGCGCACCGGACGCATCATGAGCGTTCCCGTCGGCGACGCCATGATCGGACGCGTGGTCGATTCCCTCGGCCGCCCCATCGACGACAAAGGCCCCATCGCCTCCGATCAATTCATCGCTCTCGAACGCCTCGCTCCCGGCGTCATCGACCGCCAGCCCGTCCGCGAGCCCATGGCCACCGGACTCAAAGCCATCGACAGCATGATTCCCGTCGGCCGCGGCCAGCGCGAGTTGATCATCGGCGACCGCCAGACCGGAAAAACCGCCGTCGCCCTCGACACCATCATCAACAGCAAAGGCAACGACCTCATCTGCATCTACAACGCGATCGGACAGAAGCGTTCCTCGATCGCGCAGGTCGTAAAAATTCTCGAAGACGCCGGAGCGATGGAGTACACCATCGTCGTAGCCGCCTCCGCCTCCGAACCCGCGCCCATGCAGTACATTTCGCCCTACGCGGCCACCGCTCTCGGCGAATATTTCCGCGACACCAAGCGCCACGCGCTGGTGATTTACGACGATCTTTCCAAACACGCCGCCTCGTACCGCGAAATCTCGCTCCTGCTGCGCCGTCCGCCCGGACGCGAAGCCTATCCCGGAGATGTTTTCTATCTCCACTCTCGCCTGCTCGAGCGTTCCGCAAAACTCAGCGACAAGAACGGCGGCGGCTCGCTCACCGCGCTGCCCATCATCGAGACCCAGGCCGGCGACGTTTCCGCCTATATTCCGACCAACGTGATTTCGATTACCGACGGCCAGATTTATCTGGAAACCGATCTGTTCAACCAGGGCGTGCGCCCCGCCGTAAACGTTGGCTTGTCCGTCAGCCGCGTCGGCGGCAGCGCCCAAATCAAAGCCATGCGTCAGGTCGCTGGTACTCTAAAACTTGAACTCGCGCAGTATCGCGAACTCGCCGCCTTTGCCTCGTTCGGTAGTGATCTCGACAAAGCTACGCAAGCCCAGCTCAATCGCGGCCAGCGCCTGGTAGAACTGCTCAAACAAAATCAGTTCTCTCCGCTGCCGTTCTCCAAACAAATTCTGATCATCTTCGCGGGCACTGGAGGCTTCCTCGACGACATGCCGGTGAATCAGGTCCGCGATTTCGAACTAGAACTCTATAAATACGTAGACGCAACCAACGCCGGCCTGCTGCGCACCATCATGGAAAAGAAAATTCTCGATGACAGCCTGAAAGCGCAGCTAACCGACGTAATCAAGCAAGCCAAACAGCAATTCGTAGAGTCGCGTCAAGCAGTAGCGAAGTAGTACCGAGTACCTAGTACCGAGTACCGAAAGTAAGAGATCGGAGAATAAGAGGTCGGGTAGTAAGGGATCGGGTAGGGCACGGCTTCAGCCGTGCCGCCCCTGGCGCAATCATGACAGGGCTTTAGCCCAACTAGGTACTAGGTACTAGGTACTGGCAACTGATTTATGCCCAACATTCTCGACATCCGCCGCCGTATCCGCAGCGTGGTCAACACGCGGCAAATCACCAAGGCCATGAAAGTGGTCTCGGCGGCAAAACTGCGCCGCGCCCAGGACCGCACCATGGCCGCGCGTCCCTACGCGCAGATGTTGACGAATGTTCTAAAGTCACTCGTAGCCCGCGCTGAAATTTACGATCCCGAAACCGGTCAGCCGAAGCATCCCTTGCTCGCGCAACGGCCAGAACAAAATATCCTTCTGATCGTCGTCACCGGCGACAAAGGACTCGCTGGAGCCTTCAGCGCCAACGTCACCAAAGCGGCCGCCCGCTTTCTCGAATCCAAAGCTGGCAAGAATATCGACATCGAAGCCATCGGCCGCAAAGGCCGCGATTTCCTGCGCCGCCGCTATCCCGCCGCGTCAGTTCAAACTCGCAGCCTGGCTGAGACCGAAGAGTTGATGGAAACCCGCGCCGAAGCCGGCGATCGCGCCGGAGCCATACAAATTTCAGGGGAGCACGTCGGTGTTCTTGGCAAACTGCAATTCTCCCAGGCCCGCACTCTAGCCGAAAGCGTGATCGAACGCTACCAGCGCGAAGAGATCGATTCCGTTTATCTCGTCTTCAACGAATTCAAATCCGTCATCGCGCAGCGCCTCATCGTGGAACAAATTCTTCCCATTGAAAATGTCGGAGAGCAATCCGTCCGTCAATCCGAAGAGATGACGGAAGATGAAAAGAAAAAAGCCAAAGAAGCAGCCATCAGCGCCGGAGTCGGCATGCGCGGCGAAAGCCCAGCGGATAAGGTTGCGGAAAAGTTTGCCACCGCCGACGTGGATTACATTTACGAGCAGTCGCCCGAGGAATTATTCCGCTCGCTGCTGCCAAAATATGTTGGCATCCAGATTTTCCGCGCACTGCTGGAATCGGTCGCCGCCGAACATGCCGCGCGCATGACGGCCATGGATTCCGCCACCAGCAACGCCACCGACATGATCGACTCCCTGACGCTGGTCATGAATCGCGCCCGTCAGGCCAAGATCACAAAAGAAATTATCGAGATCGTAAGCGGTGCAGCGGCAATGTAGGAGAAAGCAATTAACACTTGGCAATTAGCGTTTGGCCCTTTAGCCTTCTTGCTGGGCAGCCACGATAAATGTGACCGGCCAAATGCTAACTGCTAATTGCTAACTGCTGTTTTGCGAAAGCTAAAGACATATGCCAGAGAACATCGGACACGTAGTTCAAATCGCCGGCCCTGCCGTCGACATCCAGTTTCCCGAAGGCAAGTTGCCGCCAATTTATCAAGCGGTCAGAGTCGTCAGCGACGGCTTCACCGTCCCCACTCCCATCAATGTGATCCTCGAAGTGCAGCAGCACCTCGGCGAAGGCCGCGTGCGTTGCATTGCGATGTCGGCCACTGACGGCATGGTGCGCGGCATGAACGCCATCGACCAGGACGGTCCGATCTCCGTTCCCGTGGGCCGCGGCACGCTCGGTCGCGTCATGAACGTGATCGGCGAACCCGTCGATCAACTCGGCCCGGTCGCGTACGAAAAAAGAATGCCGATCCACCGCCTCGCTCCCGCATTCGACGAACAGGCCACCACCGCCGAAATGTTCGAGACCGGCGTAAAAGTCGTCGATCTCATCCAGCCCTTCTTAAAGGGCGGGAAAATCGGCCTCTTCGGCGGCGCGGGCGTCGGCAAAACCGTCGTCATCATGGAGCTCATCAACAACGTCGCCAAGAATCACGGCGGATTTTCTGTGTTCGCCGGTGTCGGCGAGCGCACCCGCGAGGGCAATGATCTTTGGCTGGAGATGACCGAATCCGGCGTCATCAAGCCCGGCGATCCCGCCCACTCGAAAGCTGCGCTCATCTACGGCCAGATGACCGAACCCCCCGGCGCCCGCCTGCGCGTCGCACTCACCGGACTCACCGTCGCGGAATATTTCCGCGACGCCGAAGGCGCGGACACGCTTCTCTTCATCGACAACATTTTCCGTTTCACGCAAGCCGGATCGGAAGTCTCCGCTCTCCTCGGCCGCATGCCCAGCGCCGTTGGCTATCAACCCAACCTCGCAACCGAAATGGGCGAACTCCAGGAGCGCATCACCTCGACCAAGAAAGGCTCGGTTACCTCGGTGCAGGCGATTTATGTTCCCGCCGATGACTTGACCGATCCCGCTCCTGCCACCACGTTCGCTCACCTCGACGCGACCACCGTGCTTTCCCGCGCCCTGACCGAGATTGGAATTTATCCCGCAGTCGATCCCTTGGCTTCCACATCACGCATTCTCGATCCCCGCATCGTCGGCCAGGAGCACTACGACGTTGCGCAATCGGTCAAGCGTACGCTGCAGACCTACAAAGACCTGCAAGATATCATCGCGATTCTCGGCATCGACGAACTCAGCGAAGATCAAAAACTTACCGTGGCGCGCGCCCGAAAGATTCAGCGCTTCCTCTCGCAACCCTTCCATGTGGCCGAACAGTTCACTGGCGCAGCCGGACGCTACGTAAAGATCGCCGACACCGTAAAAGGCTTCAAGGCGATCATAGAGGGCAAGTACGACGACATCCCCGAACAAGCCTTTTACATGAAAGGCCCCATCGAGGAAGTTCTGGAAGCGGCGGAGAAGATGAAGACGGCAGCGTGAAAACCGTCGTTGGTCGTCGGTCGTCGGTCGTTAGTCGTTGGCCAAGCCCTTCGGGGCAGCGGACGACAGACCAGCGGGCACGACTTTGCTAACGACCAACGACTAACAACCAACGACCGATGGCAGACACATTCCAACTCGAGATCGTCACGCCGGAAAAGAAAGTAGTCGACACGGCGGCGGCGGAAGTTCAGATTCCCGGCAAGAACGGCTACCTGGGCATCCTGCCCGGCCACGCCCCGCTCATCACCGAACTCGCTGTCGGCGAGATCACCTACCGCGCCGGCGGCGAAGAGCAAAAACTCGCCGTGGCCTGGGGATTCGCCGAAGTATTGCCGGATAAAGTCACGATTCTCGCCGAGACGGCCGAGCGTCCCTCCGAGATCGACGTCGAACGCGCCCGCAAAGCCAAAGACCGCGCCGAGCAGCGCCTAACCAGCGGCGATGCCAACGTCGATGTCGAGCGGGCTCTAGCCGCACAGAAAAAAGCCGAGGCTCGCTTGGAAGTCGCCCAGAAGAATTAGAGCAGGGAAGCGCTCGAAAACTTGCGGCGCGTCATTGGGCCGAAGCGGATTTTTGAGTCGCCCTGCGGTGGACTGTTGGATAAAGCAGATTCTGGGTGGCGCAGTGGTTCACCGCTGCGATAACAATATTCTTCTGGGAACTGGCTTCAGCCGCTGCGGTACAGAAGCCCTCCCGCCTAAAAGCGGAGGATCGAACAATGCGCCTTCCTTCTGTCTCTCTCCTTCTCTCGTCCCTTTTCGTTTTCTCCACCATCGCCGCGCCTCAACAACCGCCCGCAGTTTCGCCCGAGGTTCACCCCGATAACACCGTAACCTTCCGCTTCGCCGCGCCCAACGCCAAAGAAGTAAAACTCGCCCGCGAAGGCGCCGACCCCGTGCCCATGCAAAAGGACGACCGCGGCGTATGGACCCTAACCACGTCCCCGCTCGCGCCGGACTACTATGGTTATTCCTTCCTCGCCGATGGCGTGCGCTCCCTCGATCCCTCGAATCACTACCTGGTTCCCAATCTGCTCACTCCCGCGAATTCAGTGCATGTTCCCGGCCTGCCATCCCTGCCATGGGAAGTCAACGACGTGCCGCACGGAGTGGTCCATCACCATTTCTACAAATCAACCGTCGCGCAGGACGATGACGATCGTGATTACTACGTCTACACTCCTCCGAATTACGATCCCGCTGCGAAGCAAACGTATCCCGTCCTATATCTCCTCCACGGCTACAGCGACGACGCCAGCGGCTGGATCGCCGTTGGCCGCGCCAACGTGATCCTCGACAATCTGATCGCGCAAGGGAAAGCTAAACCCATGATCGTAGTCATGCCGCTCGGCTACGGCACCATGGAGATGATTCGGCAATCCTGGAACGCCTGGAGTCACACCGAATTGCGCGACGCCAATTTCAAAAAGTTCACCGAAGCTCTCCTCACGGAAGTCATGCCGCAAGTCGAGACCGAATACCGCATCACCAAAGACCGCAATGCCCGCGCCATTGCGGGGCTCTCCATGGGCGGTTCCGAGTCCTTACTCACGGGCCTCAATAATCTCGACAAATTTTCCTGGATCGGCGCTTTTAGTTCCGGCGGAATTCCCGAAGACTTTGCAAAGGATTTTCCCGCCCTCGACGCCAAATCAAATCAGCAAATTCATCTACTGTGGATCGCCTGCGGTACCGAGGACCACCTGATCACGATCAACCGCAGTCTGAAGGAATGGTTGAAAACCCAAGGCGTCAATCATGCCGACATCGAAACCCCCGGTATGCACACCTGGATGGTCTGGCGCAGAAATCTAGCCTACTTCGCACAATTGATCTTTCGTAGCTCATCATCGACGCCGCAAAAAATTACGGTACATTCACCGACTCCCGATCCTCCGACGCTACCCGCTTCACCGCCGCCGTCCGCTCTAACTTATCCCACGCAAACCTGCGCCCTTCCAGCGCCCGCTTCAAAGTCTTGAACAGCACTACGGAAAATAACTGGCGGTAAGCGAACCGTTGCAGCCACACCTGGCTTAGCAGCCAGACATCTTCCTTGTCATCCGGACGCCGCCGTTCCAGTGCAAATGCCAATGCCGACGCCAGAAAATCAATCACCAGAAACGCAAAAAAGAACGCGACCAATTTGTGAAAGCTCGCCGGGTCCGTCGAATCGGGATGAAAATGTTTCTGCACAAAATACCAAAGCGCCCCAAACGCAAACATAATGTCGATCAGCGGCGACACCAGCGGCAGCAAAATCTGAAAGATAAAAATGTTCGGCAGCGCCACAAATCCCAATGCCCCTTTGCGCGCGAACACACCACTGTGTTTGTAAACGGCCTGCAGAATTCCAAACGACCAGCGAAACCGCTGGCGCATCAGGCCATTCGCGTTGGTCGGCGCTTCCGTGTAAGCCAGAGCCATGTCTTCATATTCCACGCGATAACCGCGCCGCAACAAAGCCATCGTAAGGTCTGCGTCCTCGGCTACGGTATCGATCTGGTAGCCTCCCGCCTCGCGCACCGCGGAAACTCTCCACGCTCCAATCGCTCCCGGCACCACGCTCACCGCTCCCAGCACATCCAACGCCCGCCGCTCGAAATTCTGGCTCGTGATGTATTCCAGCGCCTGCCAGCGCGTCCACAAATTCACCCGGTTCCCAACTTTCGCATTTCCCGCGATCGCCCCCACCTTGGGATTGATAAAATGCGGCGCCAGCCGCGAGATGGCATCGCTGGCAATAATCGTGTCCGCATCGATGCCCACGAAAAGTTCCGCATCCTGAATATGTTCGATCCCGAAGTTCAGAGCCTCGGCCTTCCCCGCATTCGCCTTCGTCAGGATGAGAACCTTCCCTGCTCGTTCCTCCGCCACAAACGCCGCCCGCGCTACCTCAAGCGTCCGGTCCTTGGACCCGTCATCGATCACAATCACCCGCAGATTCGGATAGTCCGAGTTGAGCGCCGCGCGAATCGTTCGCACAATAACTTTTTCTTCGTTGTACGCCGGAATCAGCACCGCCACTTTTGGCCTGTACGAGGCCACTTCCGCCGGCTTGCCGAAAATTTTCTCCTGCAGCCGGTCATAGACCGCGGCCGCACCGATAAAAAGCAGGCGCCCGGTCATCAGCAAATCGCCCAGGAAAAATATCCACGTGATCGCGATAATCCCCGCCTCGAACAGCCAAAAGCCCAGCCCATCCAGGCGTGCCGCCCATCGTTCTCCCGTGCTTAAAGGAGCCATCACATCGGCCCGCGTCTTGCCGAACAACTGAAACACCGGCACCACCGAGTACCCGCGCGCCCGAATGCCATCGATAATCATGGGCAGCGCCCGCACCGTCTCCGACCGATTGCCGCCGCCATCATGCAGCAGCACAATGTTGCCGCACCGCAAATCGTTCGGCCCGCAAGGCGGCAGGTGCGCCAAAACGTAGGAAGAAATTTCCTCCGCCGTATGCCGCCGCAACTTGTCGCCGTTCCCCGTCGGCACCTTATCGCTCCAGTCATTCGGATCGATCCGGTTGCCCACCGTGATGTATCCCATGTCCTGCGCGAACTCCAGCGGCTTCACCTGATCGGCCGTATCCGGCTCCTCGTCAATCGCATACGGCGGCCGCAACAGCTTCGCCCGAATCCCCATCAAGCTCGCGAACAGCCGCTCCGTCAGATTCAACTCCACCTTCATATATGTGGAAGAAATATTGCTCACATCCGGATGCGTGAAGGTGTGGTTGCCGATGGTGTGGCCTTCGTTGTAAATGCGCTTCGCAATACTCGGAAACTTGTCAGTCTGAATGCCGATCAGAAAGAAAGTCGCCGTAGCCTGCTCGCGCTTGAGCACGTCGAGAATCTGCGGCGTCCACTCCGGATCGGGACCGTCATCAAAAGTAAGTACAACCTCGTTCGGGCTATAGCCGTAACGCCCCACCCGATAGGGTTCCGGCAGGTTCTGGAAATTTTCGTCGGTAATCAGTTTCGTCTTCGCATCAATCGTAAGATCGCGCGTGCCATGCGTTGGCCGGTCCTCAATGCGAAGGATTTCCCCCTGGCCCTCCATATCCACATCCTGCCCAGGAGGCACGTCGCGCACCTTATCGGTTGCGCCGGCATCGCCCGGAATATCCCAAATCCGCCACAGTGACCGGTCCTCGCCCCCCAGCCGCCACAACGCAAACGTCTGAATGCCCAGCGTCTGCGCCGCCCGCATGTGATTCAGCGCCGTCACCGCATCCAAAAACCAAACGTCATGCCGGATACTGCGCTCATCCAAATAACTGAAATGCGGATTCAACGCATCGTCATCGAACGTCACATCCTCATCGGAGTCCCGCGCCGCCAGCCAGGCCTCCTGCACGCTCACCGAACTGTCGTGCTCCTCTGGAGGAAGCTTCCCCTTCTTCGGCTTCAGCACCCAGTCGTAGCCGTAGTTGGCGATGGCGCAAATCAGCTTCTCTTTCGGAATCGCCTTCACCGCGAACTTCAGGTTATCGACGAACCAATCCTGCGACGCCACCGGCCCCGACGCTGCTCCCGGATAATGCTCGTCGTAGTTCATCAGAATCACGCCGTCCGCCGGCGCGGAAATCGCCGCATAATCGAATTCCTGATTATGGGCGGGCACGCTCACATAAAGCTTCATCCGGTGCGCATGTAAGTCGGACGAAAGTTCGTTCAACAGCGCGACATAACCCTTCTGTCCGGAAGTCGGAAAAGCCTCGAAGTCGACCATCAATCCGCCAAAGTGGTCGGACGCCAGATATATGCCCACCTCTCTTCGAAATTCCGCACGCGCCTCCGGATCGTTCAGGAAACCCGTAATGTCCCCGATCCAATCCGTCCCGTTAAAATTGTTGACCATGGGGAAGACTTCCATATTGGGGTCTTCCGCCTTAAGAAACGGCATCACACGGTCGTCCACCGATCGCGCATGATTGTTCTGCACCACGTCAAAGAACTTATTAGTCTGGTCGTCCACTCCCTGCAGCCGGCCGTCCGGCGTCAGCACATGCAGCCAGTCTGGATAAAGCAAATCAATCTGCCGCGCAAAATCCCGCAACGATGAAAAACTCGCCGCATCCCACGGAACATAGAACGCCGCCCGAATGCCTTCTTCCTGGTTTAGCTTCACTTCCGAGGCGGGCAGCTTCGACTTTCGGTGCGATCGGCTGGCCAGCTTCTTTTGCCGCTCCCGCGCCTTGTCTTTTTCATTTTCTTTCAGCGCCTTAAAGGCGCGTTTCTGCGGCGAGAACAGCAACTCCGGCAGGCGCTCGTCCCGTAGCGTGGTGTACACAAAGAAGATCACCAGCGCAGAGAGCGCCGCGACGAAAACGTCGACGAACCGCCTCAGTCGCTTCCAGCGAGCGCGTTGCGGATCGTAAAAGACAGGTTCGGCCATGGAGGGCTAATCGTTTATCGTATGCCGCGGGCGGCGAGTGGTCAATTCAGCGAAGACGAAGGAAGGACGCACATTAAGTAACACTTATCGAATAAGATGCGCCCGCTGCACGCCAAGTTGACTCCACGCGCTATATTCTCAGTCGTGCTCGAACTCGTGCGTAAGGACGTTCGATTCTTTTTCGCCGCCATCCTCGCCGGACTTGCCATGCGCCTCGGTTTTCTGTTGCACTACCCCGGCGTCGTCGACGATTCCCGCCTCTACGCCGATATCGCCATGAACTGGCTCCAGCATGGCGTTTACGGCATCACCAACTCCGGTCAGGTCGTTCCTACACTCTCCCGCCTGCCAGGTTACCCCGCATTCCTCGCGGCCATCTTCGCTGCATTCGGCTGGAGCAACTTCCGCGCTGTCCTGCTCGCTCAGATCGCATTCGACCTGGGCACTTGCCTGCTGATCGCCGATATCGCTCGCCGCCTCTTTTCCGATCGCGCCGCCAAAGCGGCCTTCATGCTCACCGCGCTCTGTCCCTTCCTCGCCAATTACTCCGCCGCGGTTCTCACCGAAACTTTGGAAATCTTTTTCACCGCTCTCGCCCTGGCTTGTGCCGCGAGCGGTCTCGCGGGTTTGCAGTTCAAAACCGGACCGAGAATTCGGCCCAAGGCGCTTCCGTGGCTTGGTTGCGGTCTCTCGATCGGAGCCTGCATTCTCTTGCGTCCCGATGGCGGCATTCTGCTGGCCGCCGTCGGAGCCTATTTACTCTTTCTGTTCGCAAGCGCAGTCTCCGACCAGGATGGCGAAACTGGTAAGGCTCGCCGTTTGATTGCAATCGTGCGTGCCGGAATGATTGTCGTCCTCTGCGCGCTTGCCCCGCTCGTTCCGTGGACCCTGCGCAACCTGCACACCCTCCACCGCTTCGAACCCCTCGCGCCGCGCTATGCCAACGACGCCGACGAACCTGCAACCACGGGATTTAATCTCTGGACCAAGACCTGGATCGCCGACTACACCTCCGTGCAAGAGGTCTATTGGAACGTGCCCGGCTCCGCCATCGACGTCGCCCGCCTGCCCCGCCGCGCCTTCGATTCCACCCAGCAACGCGAACAAACCGCCCAGCTTTTCGCCGACTACAATCAGGACCACGACTTAACTCCCGAACTCGATGCCCGCTTCGCCGCCCTCGCGGTGGCGCGCATTCACGCCGCTCCTGTGCGCTTCTACTTCTGGCTCCCGGCCCTGCGCATTGCCGATATGTGGCTGCGTCCGCGCACCGAACTGCTCCCCTCCGACCCTCGCTGGTGGGAGTTCAATGACGACCGCCTCTGGCTTTCCGTCAGCATCGCCTTCGGCCTGATCAACCTGCTCTACGTCGCAGCGGCAGTCGCAGGTTTCGTGCGCTGGCGCGAAGTCCAAGGTCTCGGCCTGTTCGTATTATTTCTCTGTATTCGCTCTCTATTTCTAGGCACGCTGGAAAACCCCGAACCCCGCTATACCCTGGAGTGCTATCCCGTCCTGATCCTTGCCGCCTCCTCGCTCTTCATCGACAAAGCAAATCGTACCCATCGAAACCCCGCATAGACAGGTTCCGGAATCTGGAACTGCGTATGTGGAAAGCCGTATTCAAACGTTTCACAGCGTAAAAGATATTGAAAATTAAGCTTGAACTTTGTGGCCTCGCAGTTGCACAATAGCGCCCCATCAGGTCCCCAGGGTCTCAAGTTCATCTCTAACTTTCCTGGGCAACAAAATCGAAAGCCGTAGCGGGAGGGATCTCTCTATGCGTCCTAGCTCACGTGTAGTTACTCTGCTGGTCGGACTTTTCCTTGTCTTGAGTTCTCTGGTCATAGCGCAAGTTTCCACTACAGCCCTGCGCGGGACGGTCTACGACGCTAAAGGCGCAGTAGTTGCCGGTGCATCGGTCATGATCTCCAACCCGGCCACGGGATTCACCCGCTCGAGCAAGACCGACAACCAGGGCAACTACCAGTTCCTCGAATTGCCCCCCGCCAAGTATGACGTGACGGTTAACGCCACAGGTTTCGCCACCATGAAGCAAAGCGGCTTGGAACTCCAGGTGGCCACTCCCGCCACGCTGAACGTGAATATGCAAGTGACAGGCGGAACCGTGACGGTAGAGGTTAGTGGCACTGCCCCGCTGGTCAACACCCAGGATGCGACCATGGGACACGCTTTCGGTGCGGATCAGATCGCCGATCTCCCCTTCGAAGGCCGCGACCCAGCCGGCATCCTCAGCCTGCAAACGGGAGTGACCTTCACCGGCAACAGCCCGCACATTGCTGGCGCATCCGACAGCCGCGCCGGTTCGGTCAATGGCGCACGCAGCGACCAGACCAACATCACCCTTGACGGTGTCGACAATAACGATCAGCTTTTGGGCACGGCTTTCCAAGGGGCAATCCGGGAACCTCTTGACGCAACAGAGGAACTCAAAGTGACCACCAGCAATTCCGACGCGGATACCGGCCGTTCTTCCGGTGGACAAGTGTCTGAGATAACGAAGAGTGGCACCAACCACATTCACGGCTCACTCTACGCCTACAACCGCAGCAGCATTGGCCAGGCCAATGACTGGTTCAACAAAGCTGCGCAGATTCAGCAACTGGAACCCAACAACCCATCGCTCCTGGTGCGCAATACCTTCGGTGCGAACGTCGGCGGCCCCATCATCAAGGACCGGATGTTTTTCTTCGCCGCCTACGAAGGCCAGCGCAAGCACGAAGATTTGCAGGCCACCCGCGTGGTTCCAAGCGCCGGTATGCAAATCGGCTCCATCAGCTACCTGTGCACCCAGGACCCGACCTGCCCGAGCAGCGGCGTGCAAACGTTGAATGCCAGCCAGATCGCAGGCATGGATCCGGTGTGTTCAACCAACACTCCACCCACCTGCCCGCTGGGCCCCGGCCCTAACCCTCTTCTTGCGAACCTTGGGGCTAATCCCAGCGCTCTGTTCCCCCAATATCCAGGTTCGAATACGAACACCGTGGGGGACGGCTTCGATTATGTGGGATACACCTTCGCCTCGCCGCTCCCCCTAAGTTTGAACGCCTACGTCGCGAAACTGGATTACAATCTCACGAAAGACGGGAATCACCGCCTGTTCGTGCGCGGCATCATGAACAACGATCGGCAAGCCGAGCGCAATATCGACACCTCCATCACCGGGGATGGAGGCGAACAATTTCCCGGTCAGCCCCCGGCCCAGTTAGAGCACGATAACAATAAAGGCCTCACCGTCGGCTATACCGCCACCTTCAGCAGCACGCTGATTAATAATTTCCACTATGGCTATGTCAGTGAACTCCTCAACCTGCAGGGCCTGCAAAACCAAGCCTTCGTGCACTTCCGCGGGATGGACGATATCAATGCCTTTACCCCCACCACCAACACGCACGTGCCGGTCACCAACTTCGTCGATGACCTTACCAAAGTTGTCGGCAGCCACAGCTTCCAGTTCGGCGTGAACTACAGGCAAGTTGATAACCTCAGGGAATCCAACGCGCAGAATTTCTTCTCCGCCTCAACCAACGTCTATTGGACCAACTTCTCCGGCATCTCGAACACCGGCAGCAGCCTTGATCCCGCCGCGTTTGGTTATCCCGCCGTCGATCCCGGCTTCTCTGCCAGTTATGACTTCGCGATCGCGGCCCTGGTCGGTTTGATCCCCCAGGTCAACGCCAATTACGAGCTGAACAAGAGCCTCAACCTGATCCCCGAAGGCCAGTTGGTTCCCCGGCATTTCCGCGATCATGAATACGAGTTCTACGCGCAGGACGCTTGGAAAATTAAGCCCAATCTGACATTTACCTATGGTCTGCGCTACTCGATTCTGCAGCCGCCCTTTGAAACTACCGGCACTCAAGTCGCCCCCACCACCAGCTTGCACGACTGGTTCAATCAGCGTGGCGTGGCGGCCGCGCAGGGCCAAACCTACGATCCCACCATCGGCTTCGCCCTGTCAGGCCAAGCCAATGGCAAACAGCCTTACTGGGGATACGACTACAAAGACTTTGCCCCGCGCTTTGCCTTTGCTTTTTCGCCTAAAGGGGAAAGCGGCTTCGAAAAGATGCTCTGGGGCGGGCCCGGGAAGACTTCGATTCGCGCCGGCTACGGCATTTACTACGATCACTTCGGCGAAGGCATTACCAACACCTTCGATCGCAATGGCTCGTTCGGCTTGACCACCTCTGAGGTAAATCCCGCCGGAATCCAATCGGTAGACGGCTCCGCACGGTTTTCCGGACTGTACAACATTCCGCTCAGCAGCGACGATGGCTGCACTACACCACCCTGCCCCCTGGTCGGTACGCCCCCAACCGGTTCCTTCCCCGTCTTTCCTCCGAGTGGTGCTTCCACTCCCGGCGGCTTTGCCATCACTTGGGGATTGGATGACAAGCTGAAGACGCCTTATTCGCATGTCATCGATTTTTCGATCACCCGCGAGTTGCCCTCGAACTTCGTCTTCGAAGCGGCCTACATTGGCCGTTTTGCTCACCGCTTGCTGCAGGAAGAAGACTTGGCCGAACCCACCAACCTCAGAGACCCGGGAAGCAACACCACCTACTTCCACGCCGCGCAGGCGCTGGCCAGGCAGTACTATGCCGGTACCCCAATTCAAAACATCAGCGCCGCGTCGGTCGGCACCAATTACTGGGAAAACTTGTTTCCCGGGGCTGGGCCCGGTCTGGGGAGTGTCGCGAACCAACTCTTCGGAACTTCAAACGAGCCAGCGGGGTTCACACAACCTTGCCTTGGAAACCTGATCCCGAACTCCAGTACGGTGACGGCCACACAAGCCATGTACGACCTGTTCTGTAATTTTTCCGGCAACGAAACCACCGCCCTGGAAGTCGCGGACGCGTTTTGTTTCCCCTCCTGCGCTACCCTTGCCGGCCAGTCGGCGCCTACTCCCTACGCTTATTACAGCCCGCAGTTTTCTTCGCTCTTTGCCTGGCGCAGCGTCGGGGACAGCGCCTACAACGCTGGCCAGTTCAGTCTGCGCCATAAATCCGGCGGTCTGGAATTCGACTTGAATTACACATACTCTAAATCGATAGACTCGGGCTCCAACGCCGAACGTATCAGCGAGTTTGAGGGCTTTGGCTTCGGCAGCCAGATCATCAATTCTTGGTTCCCCGCGCAGAACCGCGCCGTGTCGGATTTTGACACTACACACATCGTCAACGCCAACTGGGTCTATCAACTACCATTTGGCCGTGGCAAGCACTTCGGCAGCGGAATGGGGCATGTCGCCAACGCAGTCTTTGGCGGCTGGACGATCTCCGGTCTCTGGCGCTGGTCTACGGGATATCCATTCTCTCTCTTCAGCCCCGAGTGGGCCACGAACTACCAGCTTGAGAGTCCGGCTGTCCCCCTCACCAGTGCGCGTCCTAAGACCGGGAGCTTCATCGTCGCTCAGGCCAGCGGTGGCACGGGCCCGAACGTGTTCCAGGATCCCGGAATCACCGGCTCCGATCCCAACTCCGCCATCGCCATGTTCCGTCCCGCCTTTCCCGGCGAGGCGGGTCTGCGTAACGGCTTGCGCGGACCCGGCACGTTCAACATCGATACCGGTGTCGCTAAGAGCTGGTTCATCACGGAAAGCCAGTTCGTGAAATTTTCCTGGCAGGTGTTTAACGTCACCAACTCCGCGCGCTTCGATGTGGGCACGATGTCACTGAACGGCAACACCTCACTCTCCAGCAGCAGCAGCTTTGGAAACTTCAGCTCAACTTTATCCAATCCCCGCGTAATGGAGTTTGGTCTGCGCTACACGTTCTAGCGCGCACGAATCCATGTAAGGGCGGAAACCCTCCGCCCTTACAATTTGTGCTCAGCAAGCTTGAAGTTGATTGACCCTACGACAGCGGCGAGTCGCTCATACGGAACCTCGTCCGCACGTGCTCGGAAATCAGCTCAATCGCCGTCCGGTTGGTCACCGGGTCGGTCTGGGCCAAATACCTCATCGCTTCGACCAGCAGCCGCTGTCCATCCACGTAGCGCGGATCGGATGTGCGTTCTCTTTTTGTGGAGCGACCTAACCTCGGTGGGACCGGAATCGTGAATACTTTCGCCATGCGCACACTCTTTAGGATTCTCAGGCAGTATATCTCCCGAGTCCATTTTTCAGAACAAGATTCTTTTGCTTTAGATGCAACAACTTACCCGCGTGGCGAGACAAATTTGGTTTTCCCTGTGGTTTTCAGGCGAAACACATCGTTATTGATCTTGGCATGCACGTTTATGGAAGAGTACTTAGCCAGGCGAGAATCCCCCTGCCCTTGCTTAAATTCCTGTTGTAAAGAGATCCCCCGGCTCAGGTCGATCCACAAAAACGCGTCGCTAAAATAATTCTTTACCTTATCGCTCTTGGGCGTCAGTCGCAGCTTGGCCGTCGCAATGCCGTCGATGGTTTCCTCACCCTGATATTCGACGTCAAACTGCTTCTTCAATTCCTGCCCGCTGCCGCCAAAGCCCAAAACCAGATAACTCTCAATCTCGTTATGGTTTGCCCCCGCCGTATACTCCATCACCTGTTCAATCTTTGGCTGGTACACCTGCAGTTTGCCCTCTTTGTACAGCAAAAATTTCTGGTCGGGCTCCTTGATGTCGGCCATCATCTCAATCTCTTTGCCCGACCTCCGGTAATAAACCGTGCCCTTCTGCAAGTCGTGTTCATCCACTACTTTCTGATATTGATCCCAAACAAAATCCGCCTGCGTAGTCTGGAAATTCGCCGCCGCCGCGTCCATCTTCTTCAGGACGCTTTCCAGGGTCGGCGCTTGCGCGGCCGCCAGCGAGTGCAGCAAGATCATCCAGAGGACGCCCGCCGTCAGCAAGAAAATTCTCCTCACTATTTTCTCTTCACCCAAACCCTGTAGCTCTGCACTTTGCCTTTTTGATCGATTACGCCTTCGTATCTCACCATCGTCACCGCCCCGGAGATCGGCTCGATCGTGTGCAGCAACTGATCGCGCACCGCGCTGTCGTCTCCGGGCGTAATCGCGCTGCCGGAAATCTCATACAGCAGCCCGCCCTGCGCATCGGGCGTCACCACGATATCGCTCTGATGCATATTCCGCGGAGCGGGTTTGTCGTTGTAATTAATCCAGTAGGGTGTAGCGAAGATGAAGATCAGGATCAGCGTGACCATGACGTCGTAGTGCAACGTGCCACGCTCATGCTGCCACAAAATATAGCTGCGGATTGTCCGCCAGACGCCGTTCATCGGTAGGGAAGGCGCGCCCGCACGGGTCGTGCTGATGTCCACACTTTGCAAGTCTAGTGACCCCGTCCCTTCTTGGCAAATAATTCGGCATTTTACGGCGTTGTCATCCTGAGCGGAGCCGTTTTTCGGGCGAAGCGAAGGATCTCAAACTTAACTGGTTCAACGCGCAAGCCAAATTGCACCCTTATCAAAGACGAACAGCTAAAAGCTCTTCCTCGTAATTCTCTCCGCCCCAATATAAGGCCGCAACACTTCCGGAATAACAACGCTCCCATCCGCCTGCTGATAATTCTCCACAATCGCCACCCACGTTCGCCCCACGGCCAATCCGCTTCCGTTCAGCGTGTGCAGAAATTCCGTCTTGTTCTTGCCCTCCGGACGGTAGCGGATATTCGCCCGCCGCGCCTGGTACGATTCGAAATTCGAGCACGACGAAATCTCGCGAAACAACTGCTGCCCCGGCAGCCACACTTCAATGTCATAGGTCTTCGCCGGAGAGGCCCCCATGTCGCCGGTGCAAAGCGCCACCGTGCGATAATGCAGCCCCAACTTCTGCAGAATCGTCTCCGCATTCCGCGTCAGCTTCTCGTGCTCTTCGTACGAATTATCCGGCCGCGCAAACTTTACCAATTCCACTTTCTGAAACTGATGCTGCCGGATGATCCCGCGCACGTCTTTCCCATACGATCCCGCTTCGCTGCGGAAACAAGGAGTGTATGCAACCAGCGAAATCGGCAACCGCGCCGCATCCAGCACTTCATCGCGATACAAATTCGTGACCGGAACTTCCGCCGTTGGTATCAGCCAAAGATCTTTCTCTCCATGGGGCACGCGAAACGAGTCCGCGGCAAACTTGGGCAACTGCCCCGTGCCATACATCGAATCCGAATTTACTAGGTATGGCGGCAGAACCTCGGTGTATCCATGCTCGCGCGTATGCAGATCGAGCATGAAGTTCGCCAGCGCGCGTTCCAGCTTCGCGCCCATATCCCAATAAACCGCGAAGCGCGCGCCCGTCAATTTAACCGCGCGCTCCAGATCGAGCACGCCCAGCTCCGCTCCAATCTCCCAGTGCGGCTTCGGAGCAAAGTCAAACTCCGGAGGCGCGCCCCAGCGCCGCACTTCCACATTTTCTTCCGCGCTGCGTCCCACCGGCACGCTCGTGTGCAGCACATTTGGAATGCCGGAAAGAATATCCTGCAACCGGGCATCGAGATCGGCGGCGGTTTTTTCTCGCGTCTGAATCTGCTCGCGCAGATCCTTCGTCTCGGCAATCGCCGCGGACGCATCCTGCCCCGCCTTTTTCAACTTCGAAATATCTTCCGACGCCTTGTTGCGCCGCGCCTTCATGGTCTCCGCTTCGGTAATAGCCTGTCGCCGCTGCGTGTCCACTTCGCGGAAATCTTTCAGCACCGCTGCCGGATCCGCGCCGCGCTGGCGCAGCATCTCTTCCACCCGGGACAAATTCTCGCGAACAAAATTCAGATCGAGCATGGGAACTCACTACTTTATCGGAAACCTTGAAACGAATTGGTGGGCCCGCAAGGATTTGAACCTTGGACCAATGGATTATGAGTCCACTGCTCTAACCGCTGAGCTACGGGCCCGTTGTAGCAACCTCTATATTATAAAGAACTTGATTAGGCGCACCGGCCATCGCGAAGCGAACGGCCAAAAGTGTGACGTAAACAGTACCAGGTGAAGTCCTTAGATATCCTTTTGCCGCTGGAACAAAACAGCGTTTTGTATCCCTCCGCAACTCCCTTTGGATATTAACAAAAACCGGACCATCGCCCTCACTGAGAGTTGTAGTAGGAGGATATTGAAACCGGCTTGTCGGCAATCCAGAAGCCCGGATTTGTAAGGCTAGAATTCATGAACCGGCAGGCCCAGTGCGCAACGTTCTAAGAGTCGTCGAGTTTGAATAATTGCGTCGAACTCTTCAATTCAACACGGCCACGCTGCAGCGATGAGAGGTGGATTCAATCGTCTTCGCGGACTTGGGTTCCGTCCAGTGGAAGACTTCGTTTCCCAGGTAGTCCGAAACCGATACTGGAGGCTCAATCCCGGACTCACTAAGCCACACTTCGAGAGCTTCCCTGTATTCGCGAATGGTGGCGGCTTCGAATCCGAGCGATCTCGTCAAAGCGGCGTGGTGCGTGCGCTCGAACGTATTCGATCCATTGAAAGTGTAAATGTAGAGATAGCCGAACCCGCTCAACATGGCGGTGCGGGTATTTGCCAATAAAGCTTCTTGAACGGCCGAATCTTCGTGCCGCGCAAAAGCGTCAGGGTAGCAGGGGACAACATCTTTGTAGGCCAGGAGCGAACCGGGGAATGCGGGGCAGGTAGTGGAACGCATCCAATCGCACCAGTACAACTTACGGGTATCGCAGAACAGATGGAAGTTGTCGCGTAAAAAGCTTGCCTTTGCGCCGACACTCTTCATCGCATCGACCTGAATACTTAAGCGGCGCGGATGATTAATATCGTCGTCGTCCCACTGGCACACCAGCGGTCCCGATGCGCGTTGCAGCGAAATATTGCGCAAGAACCCCAGCGTCTGCTTCGTGTTCAAGGCAACGCATTTCACATCCTCCCGCCCGACAGTACGAATGTGATCTTCAATACGGTGGGAATAGCTGTTATCGGCATCCGTGATGACAACGAGTTCCTTATCCGGATAGTCCTGATTGCAAAACGAACGGAAGCTGCGCAAAAAGTGCCCAAACGGCCCCTTCGTCACCATCAAACAGCTGACCCGTTCCAAGATTCCTCCCAGGGTACGATCTTATCCGGCATCCGAAACGCACGCGCAACAATCTTATATTGGCTGGTATGTTGTTAAGTGGGCGCTTTCCTCGGCAACGGCAATCTGGCGATTGGATTACGAACCCTATTACTTGGGAGGTTTTGCGTGCGGAAGTTGAAGAACCTGACGCTTCAATTCGGCTTCATCCTGCTAGCCTCCACTTTGTGGGCGCAATCTTTTGTCGCCCGGCCTCTACCCGATCTCGGTCGCGGAAAGTATAAGGGCTTCGAGGGAGGGTTGTATGAAAACGGATCGAATGAACTCTCTCGCGATCACGCCGCGGATGGTCTGGCATTGGCCGCTCAGGTAAAACCCATTCGCGGCAAGTTTGTGCTGCTTGGCATCGGAATGAGTAACGCCACCATCGAGTTTCGCGTTTTTGAAAACCGGGCGGACGCCGATGCCCGTGTTAATCACGCAACCATGGCGGTGGTCAACGGAGCGCAAGGCGCGATGACGGCCTGCTTCTGGCGGTTCGCGACCGAGAATCCAGTACAGAGTGGATGCCGCGCACCCCGGCCCATGCCCAACCAATACGACCGCATTCGCGACGAATTACTCAAGCCCGCCGGCCTGGCTGAGGATCAGGTAGAGGTCATTTGGCTGAAGAATGCCAACCCGAGGCCAACGACGGCGTTGCCCGCTCCCGACGCCGACGCCTACATTTACGAACGCGAGCTTGGCGAGATTGCCCGCGCAGCCCGCGCCCGCTATCCCAACCTTAAACTCATGTTTGTCTCCAGCCGGGTTTATGCGGGGTATGCCGCAGTACCTCTCAATCCGGAACCATACGCTTATGAGTATGGATTCTCGGTCAAGTGGGCCATCCAGGCGCAGGTTGACGAAATGCGTAACGCGAAACTGGACCCCATCGCCGGCGATCTCGACTATAAAAAAGGTGTCGCGCCCTGGATTGCCTGGGGCCCTTATCTGTGGGCCGACGGAACTGCGGCGCGTTCGGACGGGCTGACCTGGAACGCGTCCGAGTTTCAGCTTGACGGCACACATCCAAACAAAGAAGGCGTCGAGAAGGTCGCTCACATGCTATTGGATTTTTTCCTGACCTCCCCCTACGCTCCCTGGTTCAAGAGATGAGAGACAACAAATAATGGAATAAAATCCTGCGCCTTTCGTTCACGTGTTGCATCTCACCTGCTTATGCTCGTTGCACCTGCCTAAATTTCGTTGTAAATTCGAGTAAGGGACTCTGGGGTAACATGCAGTCGATCTCGAAGCGCATAGCGTGGCTCTCTCTGTTGCTGACCTTGTGGTCAGCGCTGGCCTTTGCTGTGCACCATCATTCGAGCCAGGATGAGTCCTCTGCCTGCCAGGTTTGTATTGCGGCGCATTCGGCGTCTCCAAGCAATGCTTCCCCAACCCCTAAGCCGGTATTCCACCGCTTCGTTCGATATCGGCCGAAGCCCACTGCCGCGAAACAACTGCTGGTAGCTTTTGCCTTATACGTACGCCCGCCTCCCGCGGTCTAAAGATCACACTGTCAATCGAGTACAGGCCCGGTTCGTTTTCTATGAACCGTTCTCTTGATCTTTTCGACCAAATTCTATGGAGGAATCATGCTGGCTTCTTACCGGAGGTCGCTTCGCGCGGCTTTTGTAATGAGTTTATTTTTGTCCGCCGTTTTCAATGTGTCCGCGCAATCCGGGAACTCCGGGGCGATCAGCGGCACTGTTCTCGATCCCACCGGCGCCGTCGTGCCCAATGCAACCATCCAGATTCACAATCCGGTAAGCCACTTTGACCGCTCAACCACCGCTGACAAGTCGGGGAATTTTAATCTGCCGAACATTCCATTCAACCCCTATCACATGACGGTCAGCGCGGAGGGGTTCGCGAAAACTGCGCAGGATGTGGAAGTCCGGTCCGTCGTGCCGGTCAGCGTTAACGTTACGCTGCCAGTCCTGGGGACGTCGACCACGGTGAACGTCGAGGCCGGAGGCGATTTGGTCGAAAACGATTCGACGTTCCATTCCGATCTCGATAGGAGCGCGTTCGAGAAGATTCCCCTGGAAAGTTCGACATCTTCGCTAAGTTCCGAGGTTACGCTCTCAACGCCAGGAATTGCCGCCGACTCCAACGGGCTTTTTCACGGGCTTGGCGATCACGCGGAGAACTCATTTTCCGTCGACGGCCAGCCCATTACAGATCAGCAAAGCAAAGTGTTCTCCAATCAGATTCCGCTTGATTCGGTGCAGTCCATGGAAGTCATTTCCGGCGCACCGCCTGCGGAATACGGAGGCAAAACCAGCGTCGTAATCGTAGCCACCACGCGCTCGGGCCAGGGTGTGACTACGCCGCATGGCAGCATCTCCGCTTCCTACGGATCATTCGGAACGTCTAACCTGGCCGCCGATCTTGCCTATGGCGGCAAGAACTGGGGAAACTTCATCTCCGCAAACGGCTTGAACAGCGGACGCTTCCTCGATCCTCCGGAATTCGCCGTGTTCCACGACAAAGGCAACGAACAGAATCTATTCGACCGCGTGGATTATCAATTCACCACCGCCGACTCGATCCATTTGAACTTCGGCTATAGCCGGAGTTGGTTCCAAACGCCGAATTCGCTCGATGCAGAAAACGCTACACCCTGGAGCGGGCTGGGTGGAATTCTGCCGCAAATGGCGGCCTTCAATGGCCGAGATCCGAATGGAAATATCGTCGGCCCGACCGATCAACGCTCCAAGATTGGAACTTTCAACATTGCTCCCTCCTGGACGCATGTGTTGAGTGCCGACGCCGTCGTTACCGTGGGCGCGTTCGTCCGCCGCGACGACTACAACTACTACCCCACCGGCGATCCGTTCGCCGACCTCGGGCCGCCCAGTCTTCAGCGGCAATCCGTGGGTCAGAACCGCACGCTCACCAACGCCGGAATTCGATCGGATATTTCCTATGTCAAAGGAATTAACCAGATCAAGGCTGGAGTCACCTACGCGCAAACATTTCTCAATGAGGACGATACCCTCGGCATCGTCGACCCCACCTACAACGCGCCTTGCATAACGGCGGTCGCCACCAGTGCGGTAAACCCATTCCCGTTCGTAGCGCCGCCCGGACTGGCGTCCGCAGATTGTCCCGGCATTACGGGTACTCTTCAGGCAAATATTCCGACCAACCCTAACGCGCCCGGCAACGCTTTTTACCCTTATTACAATCCGACCCTCGCTCCCTACGATCTGAGCCGCGGCGGACGCTACTACACCTTCAACGGACATACCGACGTGAAGGAGCTTGCGCTCTATGTGCGGGATGTAATCACAAAAGGAAACTGGTCGTTAAACCTCGGCCTGCGCGGTGATTTGTACAATGGCCTCACAGTGGCGCGGCAAGCCGAGCCGCGCATGGGAGCCGCGTACAACGTTAAGAAGACCAACACGATTATTCGCATATCCTATGCCCGCACGCTGGAATCTCCGTTCAATGAAAATTTGATTCTCTCGAGCACCGGATGCAACAGCCCTGTTTTATCCCCGCTGCTTCTCTGCACTCCGGGCGCGAGCGGAGCGCTGAGTCCCGGCTTTCGCAATGAATTCCACGCCGGGCTCGAGCAGGCGTTCGGAAAGTATCTGGTATTTTCCGGCGAGTGGATTACGAAGTACACGCACAACGGTTACGATTTCAGCGTGCTCGGGAATACCCCGATTACCTTCCCCATCGAATGGCACAACTCCAAGATCCCGGGTTATGCGGGACGCTTCAGCGTGCCTGAGATTCATGGTTTCTCGGCGCTCATGGTCTTCTCCAGTGTGGCGGCGCGGTTCTTTCAGCCGCAGATTGGCGGCGCAGGCTCAACGGTTGCGACTGCTGCAGGACTGCCTTTCCGTATCGACCACGACGAAAAATTCAATCAGACGACTCACCTGCAGTACCAGCCCTGGAAACGAGGCCCGTGGATGGGCTTCAACTGGCGCTATGACAGCGGACTGGTCGCGGGTAATGCACCATGTTACGGAGCCAATGCGAATAATGATTGCCCGCAGTCAACCACAATAGGTGCGCAGCCAGCCGTCCTTTTGCAGGATGTTTTCGGAAACCCTTTGAGCGCCGATCAGGAGTTCCAGGCTGGTTTCACCTGCAATGGCGTCCGCGCAACGCCGGCCTCTCCTTTGCCATCCCCGTGCCTGGCATCGCAGTTCGGGACCAGCCTAATAAAAGTACCAGCCATCAACGCCGAGAATGACGACCACAATCCACCACGCATCGCATCGCGAAACCTCTTCGATCTATCCCTGGGCGAGGACAACTTATTTCACGGCGACAAACACAAATGGAGCGCGCAGTTGACTGTGATTAATCTCGCAAATAAATACGCGCTGTACAACTTCCTCTCGACGTTTAGCGGCACGCATTATGTAACGCCGCGCACACTGACGGCGGAGCTTGGTTTCCATTTCTAGGTTGCTTATTTAGGGCTCTTGCGGATTCACTAGCGCTCGAAGACTTGTCTCGAGGATATTCTTATTGACTTCTGTCCGATCGACGAAGCGGAAAGGCTGCAGCCATCCTTGGGTCGCCCACATGGGAAACATCATCTCAGCCTTTTCGCGGACGGTCGTCTCTCCCAGATGGAAGATCAATTCCACCTTCAGCTTTTCGTCGAGTGGCTTTTCGACATTCACCAGTCCACCGGTGGTGGAAAGTTGATGAAGCTTGCCCCGGACCTGACGGTGGTTCGGCAAACCAATGAGTACCAATATGGATCCGCGCAGCTTGAAGCGAAAGGGACGGGAGATTCGGGGCGGCAAACTCTTGGAAGAGCTTGCCAGTGCGGCGGGCTCCGGGATCTGCGAGATCATCGTGGCTGAATTATGGCACTGCGACCGTCAGCCCAGGAGGTTACGAAAGCACGGCAGGTGGACACCGCCCATTGCTTAAGAAAAACGCTAAAGTTTTTCGCGGGCAGGTGGCTAGCGAGATTTACTTGCGTCCGGGATGGCCCTCGCCGTGGGCGGAGAACCGATTGTAGGGCCAGACGTTCTTGCTCCGCGTTGTTTTCCCTTCGGGAACAGCGGACGTGACGCTGGAGGAGGCATTCCAATCCTCCGGCGGATCGGCGATTCCCCAAACATTGCCCTGGTTGTACAGCGACACTCCAATCAAGAAGAATTTTGCGTCCTTGCCCAACGGCAGGCAATTGGCGACGCGACCGGTTGCGCTTCCACCGCCCGGCAGCTCGCTGAGCAACACAGGAGTTTCGATGGGCAATGCTTGCGAGGTGCGAATGCCGCACCCTTGCGGGCTTACTACCAGTGCAACGCACTGCGCTGCGAACGCGTGCCTGCGATCCATGCTGGTGACGACCAGAGGAATCTGCACCCGCAATCGCGTACTGCGCCGTGTCGTCTTGGGTGTGAGTATCTCCATTTGTGAAACATCGCCCTACAACTGAGTAGTTTGACAGACCGGAGGCTCGATAGGCTCATGATAAAGGCCCCTCCACTGTGACGAAAGTAACCGTTCGTTCCTTGGGCAGGCTTTCGTTTGCCCGCCGGAAGGGCGCTGCGTGGCCCTGTTAAGATGGCTCGACATCCGTGAATCATCCAGCGCCAGAAGTCCCAGACTCTCTCGAATGGAAACTCCTGCGGGCGGCAAGTTCTCTCGATCTCTGCCCGGACGATTTCGTCCAGATTCGCTCTCTGCTGGGCCCATCCGTCGAGTGGGATTCTCTGCTTCATCTCGCCGATCGGCACGGCACATCTTCTCTGCTCTACCAAAATCTCGTGCCACTGGCGGACTTGGTTCCGTCGGCTGTGTTGGCCTCGCTGCGCCAGGGTTATGAGACGAACATTCACAAGTCTCTTTTTCTCGCGCGGGAGCTCATTCGCATTCTTGATTGCCTCGATGGGCTGGGCATCGAAGTCATTCCGTATAAGGGCGTCGTGTTGTCCGAGGTTTATTACGGCGATATGGCACTCCGGCGATCCGGCGATATGGACTTGTTCGTCCGCAAACAAGACCTGGGGCGAATCCAGAACGCAGTTCGCGATCTGGGCTACGTCGCTCGGGTGCACATTCCGGAAGACGCCGAGCGGGATTATATCGATGCCGGATACGAGTGCACCTTCGATAGTCCGGCGGGAAAGAATCTGCTGGAGTTGCAATGGGCATTGCAGCCGCGATTCTATGCCGTCGATTTTGACATGGACGGAGTGTTCGACCGGGCAGTTTCTGTCACGGTTGCGGGACGACCGGTGAAAACTCCGTCAGCGGAAGATCTTCTGCTGATTCTTTCTCTGCACGCCGCGAAACACGTTTGGGGACGGCTCATCTGGCTGTGCGACATTGCGCGGATTGTGAAGTTGGAGAATTTAAATTGGGAGTGGATTCAGTCTCAAGCGCGACAGCATGGCATCGAGTGCATTTTGCACACCACGCTGTTACTGACGAAAAGCCTTCTGGGAGCTCCAATTCCCGCGCCGATCGAGCGTGCGATTCTCTCCGACGAAGCAGCGCACGCGTTCGCCGAACAGATTGCCGTCTCGGTTGCCGCGGGGGTTGTGTATGAAGAAGAGAAAGTATCCTGCTTTCGATTGATGATGCGCCTGCGCGAGCGGCGAATCGACCGTCTGCGATTTCTATCACGCTTGACGTTTACTCCCGGTCCCGGCGAGTGGGAAGCGGTTCGTCTTCCCAGACTTCTTTTTCCTTTCTATCGTTTGGTGCGGCTGGCACGGCTAGCGTCGCGATTCGTGCGCTAGCGGCTGGCTAATCCGCCGGCGGTTTCTCCTCCATCCATGGTGTAGACGTGGCCGGTGGCGTAGGCTGCGTCGTCGGATGCGAGATAGGCAAACAGGGCTGCGATCTCTTCGGGCTTGGCGTGACGGCGAAGCGGAATTTTCTGGTTCACTTGGTCGAGCATGGCATCGGTATACTCGGCGCGCTGCATGGGCGTGAGCACATAGCCGGGAGCGACCGCGCAGACGCGAACTTTGGGCGCGAGTTCGAGCGCCATGGAGCGGGTGAGTTCGATCACTCCAGCTTTGGTGGCGTTATAGTCGGCATAGTAGGGATAGCCCGTGATGCCGTTGGTGGAGGCGGTTTGCAGAATCACTCCGCTGCCGCGCTCGGCCGTGTAATTCTCCACCATGTGGCGGGCGGCGGTTTGCGCTACATAGAAAACGCCCGTGAGATTTACTGCGATCACTCTGTCCCACTCTTCGGGAGTGATGTCGAGAAAGTTGTGGCGGATGCTGATGCCGGCGTTGTTGATGAGCACGTCGACTCCGTCCATCACGCGGACGGCGTCGGCCACCGCGGCTTCCACCTGCATCAGATCGGTGACGTCGGCGATGATGGCCTCGGAGATTTGCGGCAGTTGATGGCGAATGGCGGCGCACCCTCGCGCGTCGCGGTCAAGGATGCAGACGCGTGAGCCTTCTTCCAGAAAACGCGCGGCGGTGGCGGCGCCGATGCCGCTGGCGCCTCCGGTGATGAGGACGCGTTTTTCTTTCAGGCCTCGCAATGCAGTTCTCGGGAGATTGTGGCGTGGAGATGCCTTGACGAAGTATACAAACTATTAGCGCGAATCGACAGTTTGGGCTGCACTCTGCGAAGGCATATATCGAACCGTAATCCCTGAGGTGAGAAATTGGGATCCAATAAAGGGAGCGGCCAGCCGCTCCCCTTTTATTCCACTGCACTCGCCTACTGCGCGCATCCCGGACTAAACCCCGTCAACACATTTGCCGCCGCCGAAAGGTCGCACAAATAAGCTGCCCCGGTCGAGTCGTAAGAGTTATACTGTTGCGCGCTCGATTGCCCCGTGTTCCCAATCAGCTGAAACGACGAGTTGAACTCCAGCGTATCCGTATGCTGCCCCGCATTCGCGAGCGAACTCGCATACGTCACCGTTGTCCCTTGCGTCGTGGTGGTATTCAGATCGTATGTCTGGTCCGCCGTCGTCGTCTGGTTGACATTCCCATTCGCCAGGAAGACTTCCGAGATATTCACCGTCAGCGGCCAAATGTAATCCTGGTAATAGACCACGCTCGGCACGCCCTTCTGCGAAACCGTGGTGTGCGAGCTCAGCGTAGTTTTTTGCGAAATATCCTGCACATACTTCGTCCCCGTAATGTTGAAAGTCTGATCGTTGAAAAACCCCACGGTCTGCGAAACCTTCGTGGTCACCGTCCCGTGGGAAGTATTCACGTAACCGGAAATCACAAAGCTCCGGTTTGAAGTCACATCCACCGTGCCCGTGATAGTCGTCGGCTGCACATTCAGGTTTTCCGTCACCACCGGATTCGGCGTCCCCAGCGTGTTCTGCGTGATCGCCCCGCTGGTCTGCGTGCTGCCGGGGTCCGTGTAAAGCAGTAATGACGCCGTCGCCGAAAAATAATTGTCCGCGTTGTACACGCTCAACGAAACCGTGTGCTGCTGCCCATTGCTCAACAGACCCGCGAACGGAGTCAAATTCACGCGGTACGGAGTGAAGTTCAAAGTCTGCACCCCCGGGATCGGGAACCATAAATAAGGCTCGATGCCGCCCGTATAAATCCACGGATACACCGGCGCCACTCCCGCAGGTTGGCCATCGATGGTAATCTCTGTTTCCCGGAACCCAGTATTGCCGCAGCTTTCCAGTTCCCCGGAAACATCGTTCGGCACGCACGTATACCAGAATTCATCCGCGTTCTGGCTTTGCGCGTAAACGTCGAGGTAGGCAGTTTGCACATTCGTCGGCATGGTGAACGTTCCCGAGAGCGTGCTCGTTCCCGAGCCCAGCGCCACTGTCCCGCCGGTTGGCCCCGCCGAAAGCGGCAGCACCACGTTCGCCGCCGCCGGCGCGGTCTGCCCCTCCGGAACCGGATAAAACTCCAGCGACGCCGTCGCATAAATCGTCGAAGTCAGCCCGCAACACAACGTGTTGCCAATGTCCGCCTGACCCGATTGCGCCGTGTAAAAAATCGAACTGTAATCCGTCAGATCGTTCTCGATATGCCACGACGGTCCTTCATTCGGCGAAGGTTCCGCCGTCGTCCCAAAATAAATATTCACCGGACCCAGCCAGAAATTCGCCGTGCGGTCATACTGAATGCCCGCGTTCAAATTAATATCCGCCTCCAGCACCACCTTGGCCCACGGGCCCGGACAAGCGGAAGGCGGCGTGTAGGTAAAATTCTCCACGTTGAAATCGTAAAACGACGCGCCCGTAAAAAGCTGCACCACGCAAGGCGTCGTCGAAGGCCGCGTCACCAACGGATCGGCCGTCACCGTGTTCGCCGAACCAATCACATAAGGACCGGATGCGGAAGCGAAAGGAACCAAAACTGCCGTAAACAATAGAAGCACAAAAATACTCTGCGCCAATCGGGGGGTACGGGCCATGCGAATCCTCCTGGGATTAGTAGAAAAGCCATAGTAGAAAAAACATAGTGGAAACATAGTGGAAAAGCCATACTTGGAAATGCCAATGCCAAAAGCCGCGTCCATCTTGCCCTTGCGGAAGCACAACCAGACGCACGCGGCGCTAGCGCGAAAGTATTGCGCGTTCCCCCGCACCTGTCAACAGAAGAAGAAAGTCTCTATCCCGCCTGATTCTCGTATCTATGGGGCACTTTGGTGGTGGTCCGTCCCGCGGCAAATCGCGCTATACTTAAGTCACCTCGCTTCCCCAAGCAGGAAATCATTAGCAACATTCAAGGCATTTCAAGAGTATGGCAGCTCATAGCCAGCCTCTCGTACCGAAGAAGCGTCTGGATTCGTGGAAAGAAATTGCCGCCTTCTTCGGCCGCGACGAGCGCACTGTTAAACGTTGGGAGAAAGAACGCGGTTTGCCCGTCTACCGCGTGCCGGGAAGCTCTCGCGGCGGCGTTTTCGCTTACGCCGAAGAGTTCGCCGAATGGCTCAAAGCCCCCAGCCACGCCTCCGCAGTCATAGAGATCGCACCACCCCAAAATCCTCCCTCGGATGACAGCGGATCCCGCATAGCCGCCGCCGATTTGCCGTCCGAAGTAGCACCAGAATTCCCCGCCGCCGAAACTTCTCCAATCAGGCCCACAATCGCAGAGCCTATCCTCATCGCTCCCGTAAGTCCCCGCTCCGTCCCGCCGACCTCCAAAATGGCCGCCGCAAAGCCTTTTCTCTGGCTTGCCCCCCTGGCCCTCATCGTCGGTTCGTTTCTGGTTTTCTCCTTCGGTCATCGCGAGCCCCGCTTCAAGAACGCTCTCGCCGCCCCGCATGTGCCCAGCGCCGAAGCTCAGGATCTCTACCTCAAAGGCCGCTACTACTTCGAAAAACGCACTCCCGACGATCTCAACAAAGCCGTAGATTTCTTCACCCAGGCCATCGTTCACGATCCCGCCTATCCCGCACCCTACGTCGGCCTCGCCGACACTTACAATCTGCTGCGCGAATACAGCGCCATGCTTCCCCAGGAAGCCTTTCCCCGCGCTCTCGCCGCCGCCACCAAAGCCGTCGAACTCGATCCCAACTCCGCCGAGGCTCACAACTCCCTCGCCTTCGCCAGCTTCTGGGGATCCTTCGACGCCACCACCGCCGACCGCGAATTCCAGCGCGCCATCGAACTCGATCCCACTCTCGCCCGCGCCCACCACTGGTACGCCACCTACCTCGTCGAGATCGGACGCAACTCCGAAGCCCTCGCCGAAATCGAACGCGCCCGCCAGCTCATTCCCTCTTCAACCCCAATCCTCGCCGACAAAGGATTCATCCTCATCCAAGCCGGCAAAACCGAAGAAGCCCGCGCGCTGTTGACTCAGCTCACAATCTCTCAGCCCGACTTCATTCATCCGCACCGCTACCTCGCCGATCTCATCTATTTTCCCGAGGGAAATTATCCGGGCTACTTCCAGGAAAAGAGAATCGTCGCCCGCCTGCGCCACGATTCCACCGCCGAAAAAAGTATCGACGCCGAAGAAAAAGGTTATAACAACGACGGCCTGCACGGCCTTCTCGAAGCCCGCCTCCGCACCGCCCAGAATTTATACGACCGCGGTTTCGGCTCCCCCTACAACGTCGCCTCCGCCCACGCCGCCCTCGGAGAAAACGACGACGCCATGAAGTATCTCGCCATCGCCTACCAGCGCCACGACCTGACCCTCATCACCCTCCCAATCGATAAAGCCTTCCACCCCCTGCACCAAGACCAGAAGTTTCGCCAGCTTGTGACCGACATAGGATTGCCACCGATTAGTTAGTAACTCCATCTATAGTTGGCTGGGTAAGTTAGCTCGGCGAAGCGTCTGACACGGTTTTCTGTTCGCATTTTGTAACGAAATACACTTCTTTTACGAAGTCTGTCATCTCTTGCACTAGACTCACGGTCACAGGCGGGGGCCACCCCGCGTCCAAGAGGAGATACTCAATGACCGCAAGAAGGATCGCAATATTCACTTTGTGGACCTCGCTAATTTGTTTCGGTTTATCTACCAGCAGCCAAGCCACAACCCCCGCCGTAACCAATCTCTCGCCTGGCTTCGGAACCGTGGGAACGACCGTCATGATCTACGGAACCGGCTTCGGCGCGAGCAAAGGTACGGTGACGTTCTACAACGGGAAATCGGCAACTGTCGCTGCGGGTGGGTGGTCGAATACCTCCATCAAGGTCACAGTTCCCACTGGAGCAACCACGGGTGCGGTGACGGTGACGACCTCCGGTGGAACGGCCAGCGGTCCGGTCAATTTTGACTTCGACGTACTGGAGGCCGATACCGCTTTAGTGCTGGGCGTTTTCCCTCCGCAATCCTCGACTTGCTCTTTCTTACCCTCTGGAAATGACTGCCTCACCCAGTATCAAAGTGACGTGCTTCCAAACGTGGACGGAATCGTCGTTGAGGTGCAGTGGTCCAGCATCGATTTAGGCAATGCCGGCCAGACAGGCCCGGGATGCACCTCCGGTGCCAGCAGTTCCACGTGCGACTGGAGCGCGCTCGACACCTTGGTGACCTCCAACTACTTTGGCGGGACCAACTGGGACGCTAGCAAGAAGGTGGGCATAGTGCTCAGCCCGGTGACGGATGGCATGGGTAGTAGCGGCATAAACACGAGCACACCACCCTATGTCTTCTCCACGGCTTGGGCCGGCACAAGCCCTCCCCTTGACGAGTGCACATGTTCCGGCGCTTCCGGCTACAACGGAGACGGCGCAACCGGGACCGTAAATACTTGCTGGAACATTAGTACAGGCCCCGCCACCCCTGACTACTCCGGATACCCCGCCGTCTTCGAAACACCATTTCAGGCCGCATTACAGGGCTTCTACCAAAATGCGATTTTGCATCTCAACTCTCTCACGACCGCGACCTATAGCTCTTCGATAGCGTATATCCGGATGGGGCTCGCTGGCGGCGGAGAAGCATATCCTTTCTGCGCCTCAAACTTGGAAACCTTGTCCTCGGTTTCCCCTCACACTGCGGCTCAGCTCAAGTCCGTCTGGACAACCTACGCCAATAACATGTACACCGCCGAAGCCGGTTTCGGATCACTAAACCCGATCATGGCAGCTCCTAGCGGCTCGCTAAGTGGCACAATCGTGACAAACGCTTGGGCGGACACGGAAGCAACCGACGCTATTGCCGAGACTCTGAACTTGGGCAGCGAGGGCTTCCAATACCAGGACACTACTACTACTCCCTGCTCCAATGATTGGTGCGCCACATTCGCCTATACTCCAGTTCCGCCGATTCGTGAGCTCCAGTTGGTGGATCCCTCCGTGCCCAGCCAATACCCCTGCACAGGAGCTGGGCCATACACCGTCGGATCCTTGGCCTGTCTCTTGCCCTTCGCAGCAGGAAAAGCCGACGTCCTCGAACTCTTTCCTCAGGATCTCTTTATTGCCTACGATTCTAACGACTCCAACTACAGCACCTACCACACAGAGTATGCCGATGCCATCTGCACTCTTCGAGGGGTAACGTGCCCCTAGCAACTCTCGAGGTTTGGCCGCACTTCCCGGTGGGGCTCGCCCTCGAGCCCTAACCGCTGGAATCCTCGGCGTGGGGGGCGCGGAGGCAGGAATTCCACACATATTCCTCTACGGAGAATTATCGATACGCAAGAAACTTCATCTTGACTGGCGTCCAGGCGCGGCGCAGCATACTTCTGTTCCGCTGCAAGGGCAGAGGAGAGTCCTGGATGAAGATCAATACGACTAGCCTCGGCGCATGTGCGGCAGTCGCCCTCATTCTCGTTCCAATTCTGGGCGCGCAATCCTACACCGCAACTGATCTCGGAGTCCTCCCCGGTGGCATTTACGGCATCGCCCAAGCCCTCAACGATCAAGCAGCCGTCGTGGGATACTGCGTCCTCAGCAATGACACTGAGCGTGCTTTTATTTGGACCAGCGCCGCCGGCATGCGCAATCTTGGAACGCTCAGCGGCGACACCGATAGCTACGCTCAAGCCATCAATAACTCGGGGCAAGTCGCCGGTGTTTCTTACTCAGCCGTCAGCAGTGTGCTGCACGCTTTTCTCTGGACTCTGGCCGGAGGGATGCAGGACTTGGGCACTCTCGGAGGCAGCAGCAGTTTCGCATACGGCATTAACGACTATGGCGAAGTCGTCGGAGCCAGCGATCTACCCGGTGACTCCACCTTTCACGCTTTCCTCTGGACTCCCAGCGCAGGCATGCAGGACCTTGGTACCTTGGGCGGACCAGATAGCACAGCCGTGGCTATCAACAAATACGGGGAGATTGTCGGTTGGTCCTATCTTCCGGACAACCGAAGCATCGCTTTCCTCTGGACCCGCTCAGGTGGAATGCATAGCCTCGGCACGCTTGGCGGCACCACCAGCACCGCCTATGCCCTCAATTCTTCAGGACAAATTTTTGGCTGGGCCAACACCGCTTCGAACACTCAAGAGGCTTTTTCCTGGACGCCAAGCCACGGCATGCGCTCGCTTGGCGCGGGATCGAATAGTGTGGCGCTCGGAGTCAACACCTCCGACGAAGTAGTTGGCTACGATAGCGAGTTCGCGTTTCTGTGGACGCCCGCCCTCCACGAACAGTATCTAAATTATTTACTCCCGCCTAACTCCGGCTGGGACCTCAGTGAAGCAACCGCAATTAATCAATCCGGCCAGATCGCGGCAAATGGCATCATTTCCCAGGAAAACCGTGCTGCCCTTCTGACTCCGGCTAACTAGGGCTGCCATCAGTTAACTTTCACTCTTGGCGGAGGACTCGTGACGTGTAAACTAGCTCAGCGATGCGATTCTTCCCCCTCCCCTCACGAACCCGCCGTCATCTTTTGCCCTTCCTGCTAATCTTCGCGCTCGTAGCCGGCACAATCCCCGCCCCAGCCTCCGCCTACAACGCCCATCCCAAGCTCATCGTCGTCATCGTCATCGACCAATTCCGCGCCGACTATCTCGATCGTTATCGCGACCAGTTCCCCGAGGGCGGATTCCGCCTGCTCCTCGATCACGGCGCAAACTTCACCGACTGCAACTACGACTACGCCAATACCCGCACCGCTCCCGGCCACGCCACCCTCTTCACCGGAGCCTACAGCAACGGCCACGGCATCTTTGCCAACGAATGGTGGGACCCGCAAAAAAAGCGCATGGTCACCTCAGTCGAAGACGAAGACACCAAACTCGTCGGCATCCCCGAATCCAAAACCGGCGCGTCTCCGCACAACCTCCTCGCCGACACTCTAGGCGACGAACTCAAACTAGCCACCCAAGGCCAGTCCCGCGTCTTCTCCGTCTCTCTGAAAGACCGCGCCTCCATTCTCCCCGGAGGTTTCTCCGCCGACGCCGCCTACTGGATCGAACCCCAATCCGGCGTTTGGATCACCTCCACCTACTATCGCCCCGACCTTCCCAAGTGGGCCCAGGATTTCAACTCCGCCGATCACGCCGCAAAATATTGGGACCGCGACTGGAAAAACAATAACGGCGACCTCCTCCGCTCCACCGCCCATCGCAAAAGCAAAAATAAAGACGGATCCGAAGCCGGCTTCTACGAAGTCATCGGCCCCACTCCCTTCGCCAACCAATACGAACTCGAGTTCGCCAAGCAAGTAGTTGTCTACGAAAATCTCGGCGCCGGCCACGCCACCGACCTGCTCTCCATCAGCCTTTCTCCCAACGACATCCTCGGCCACCAGGTCGGCCCCGATTCTCCCGAGATGGCCGCCATGGCGCTCGCCCTCGATCGCGACCTCGCCGACTTCTTCAACTTCCTCGGCCACCAGATCGGCCTCGCCAACGTCTGGATCGCCCTCTCCGCCGATCACGGAGTCTCCGCCCTCCCCGACGCCGCCAAAAAACTCCGCATCCCCGCCGCCAACCTCGGCGCAGCAAGACTCGAAGCCCAGATCAACGCCACGCTCGCCGCAAAATTTTCCCCCGGCCACACCGCTTCCTACATCAAGCTCGACTATCCCGACGCCTGGCTCGATCAGGACCCCTTCCTCGCCGCCCACATAAAAGAGCCCGAAGCCGAAACTGCCGTCGGCGAAGCTCTCCAGCAAGCCGGATTGCTGCGCAGTTACTTCACCAAAACGCAACTCGCCGCCGGCGTTGTTCCCGCAACCGCTCTCGCCAAAAAATTTCTAAACAGCTATTCGCCCGAAGGCAGTTGGTACGTCCTCGGAATCCCCAATCCCTACACCGTCGGCCCCGCCACCGGCACCGACCACGCCTCGCCCTACACCTACGACACTCACGTTCCCCTCGCCTTCTACGGACTGCCCTTTCACCCCGGCACCTACCGCACCCACGCCGAGCCCGTCGACCTGTCAGTCACGCTGTCCTCGCTCCTCGGCATCAACGCCCCCACCCACGCCATCGGCCGAGTCCTAACCGAAGCCCTCGCTCCTCCCCACCACCCCGAACCCTCCGCCGACTCGTCCACGACCAACGGAGCGAAATAACTTCTGTAGGGATAGCTAGGAAAACTCGACGCAAGCTCTCTAACCACTGCCCACTGATCGCTGTCCTGATTTTGGGTGGCGCAGCGGTTCACCGCTGCGATAATTGTTCTCCGTTCGGAATCGAGCTTTGGCCCCTGAGGAAAGAAACTGACCACTAGCCACTGACCACTGCCCACTGCCTTGCGATACACTACATCCGCATGTCCCCCACCCCCGCCAACTCCCCGGACCTCGCAGTAACCATCGCCGGCATCCCGCTCAAAAATCCCATCATCGCCGCCAGCGGAACCTTCGGCTACGGCGTCGAATTCGAAGACGTAGTCCACCTCGATAAACTCGGAGGCTTCGTCGTCAAAGGCCTCTCCCGCGAACCCATGATCGGCAATCCCCCGCCGCGCCTCTGGGAAACCGCCGCCGGAATGCTCAACGCCATCGGCCTGCAAAACATCGGCGCCGCCGCCTTCCTCGAAGAAAAACTTCCCCGCCTCCGCCAGATCAACAACATCGTCGTCTTCGCCAACGTCTTCGGCTACACCCGCGAAGACTACGAACGCACCATCGAAATCCTCAACGACGGCGAAGGCATCGCCGCCTACGAACTCAACGTCTCCTGCCCCAACACCGCCCACGGAGGCCTCCAGTTCGGCTGCGATCCCCGCTCCCTCGATGAAGTCGTCACCACCGCCAAACGCGTCGCCCGCCGCCCGCTCATCGTCAAGCTCTCGCCCAACGTCACCAGCATCGCGCAGATGGCCCACATCGCCCAGGAATCCGGCGCCGACGCGCTCTCCCTCATCAACACCTTCGTCGCCATGGCCATCGACCCCGACACTCGCAAGCCCCGCATCGCCAACGTCACCGCCGGACTTTCGGGGCCAGCAATCAAGCCTATCGCGCTGCGCATGGTCTACGACGCCGCCCACGCCGTCCACATCCCCGTCATCGGCATGGGAGGCATCTCCACCGCCGCCGACGTCGCCGAATTCCTCCTCGCCGGCGCCACCGCCGTCCAAATCGGCACCGCCAGCTACTGGGATCCGTGCGCGACGGAAAAGATTGTGGATGATTTAAAAGGCTGGTGCGCCGACCGCGACATCCCCCGCCTAGCCGACCTAACCGGCGGTCTCATCGTCGAGTAAATTTCGCGGGATAAAGGTCTCGCGGGGTTAAAGATAAAAGACAAATGGGAAGGGCACGACTTCAGTCGTGCCGTTAAGCCCTGTTAAAACGAGCCGCGCTTTAGCGCTTGGGGTTGCACTTGCGCTGGTGCCAAAAGGCTAACTGGGCCAGCGCCCCGTCAGTAAAATCAAAAGCCCCGCTCGCGAGAGCGGGGCCTCCTCTTGTTGGATAGCTCTCATTTGGTGACCGGTGCCTACGTGGGCCTATTTTTGACTAAACACCCGCGGGGCTGAACCGCCAGTCAAACACGTTTCGCGCCCAGCACGTGACCTTGCATGCAGATGCCCCGAATCTTGGCTCAATCACCAGCCAGAGAATCATCAGACACACTAATGGCGCTGCTACTGTCATTAGTGTCTGCTCTCTGCTCTCGTAGATGAGCGATACTGTCTGCGAGAGGAATATTGCCAGTAGAAGCAGTCTCATTCGTCTCGAATTGAGACTCTTTGCCCGTTCTTGGCGTTTTTCGGCGTCGATAATCTCGCCCGACAAACGCAACTCTTGTCTAGCCGCGTCTACAACGATCTTCTGCTTCGTGGAGATTTCGAGGACAGTGGGCAGATCGATGTCCGTAAATATTCGGCTTTCCTGAGCCTCTAAGCTTTGCCTCCGTTGTTCAATCTCAAGTCGAGTCCTGCGCGCATCATCAAGGCGAGCGCGCTCCTCAGCGGAACTCTCTGACCGCTCTTGCATCAGCATGAGCTTCCGCAAGACGGAGGCGGAATCATGCCCAAGACCTACAACGAATGTTAGGTTTGGACGCATGGGAGACGCTAACACCCACTATTAGAGCACCATTCAGATTGACAGGCAACGGGAAAAACCGGTTGCAGAGGAACGAAATAGGGACGGTCAGCAACTCGGTCAATTGGACGGCTGATAGTACGTTTTTGAACCTACTAACCTTGTGTACATTGTGCTGCCGAGCACCTGGTTTTCCATCTGCACCGGAAGTATGTATTGTCGGGTCCTCCCCTCGCTGCTCGCGGTGACACCAATCTTCGCGGGACCCGAATGATCGGAGTGGTTCCGATCAGACCGTGGAACGTTCCAAACCTTCCGTATGGCATCGTGGCTCAACGGAACGTCGAACTTGTCGCCGGTAAATGAAACGTCCTGAGATTGAACGCACGTATCATTGCTTAGCATGTATTCAACGCGCGAAACCGATATCGGATGGCTCGAGGCTACCTGCAGGGCCTGCGTTGGCGGCATGCCTTCTACGCTAAGCGATACCTTCAATTCCGGAGTCTTCGTCCTCTGCTCCGGCGAGGTTCCCATTTGTTGTAGGCGGTCAGCAATCTCATAGCCGGCATTCGTGATGCCAAAAACTTCTCCTTTATGCCCACGGTCTTCTAGGAGGCCTAGCGTCGCCAGTTCGGCAAGCGCGCCTTTCCATTTGGCCTCGGAGCGAGGGTTGCCGGTTTGAACGAACTGTTTTCCGTTAGTCTGAACGTTGAACCCACCCAATGTCCCAATTGCGAGGACCATCCCGCCGGAGTCTTGGGAGCACTCGACTAGCAATTGCCGGGATTCGGCGGAAAGGTTTGGTACCGCCCTCTGGTTCGCGAGTCCGCTAATCGCGAGTTCGTCGGCCGGTTCGAGCCGCTTAAACTGACGCAAGACCGTCTGAGTGAGTTGCCTACTGAACTTGTCGCGGAACTCCTCCAGGGAAGAGTAGGTTTCAATCAACCCGCGCCGTTTGCAGTCTTCGCGAAAATCGCGTAGCGCCTTATATTGCACATCGTCAACGCTATCGGGTCGTACTGGCGTGTCTGAAAAGTAGATCATTGCTGGCTTACCGGCGGCTACGTGCTCGTTGATCTCCTCGACCGTGCCGCTTTTGGCTTGCCCGGTTGGACTCCCCAGCCGCGTCCAGAAAACCGCAACTAGTAGGTCGCACCGCTTCAACAATTGCTTATTAATTATTGCCTGGGCTCTATCGCCCATCGCAGGCGATGCGTGCGTCTCCCATGCGCAGGGGAGCAACACTAATTCCCGGTCCTCCGCGTGAACAGCGTTCCAGCCGTTGACGACGTCCCTGATGATCTGCCGCTCCGTCGCCACATCACTCGGCGATGCAATCATCACGCTAACAACAGTGGCATTGAATGACATGTCTTTAGTGATGCTATCATTTTCGCCTTGCATTCGCTAGATGATTCCCCCGCCTCGCAAATAAAATCACTAAACCGGTATTGTTGGCATGCCGATGAGAATCTGTGCAAGCGCGTACTGGAAGCCGAACGCGAGGAAAAGAAGAATGCCAAACAGGCGCTCCATAGAAGGCGAATACAGGGTTGAGGGGAGCGTATTGGATGAACTCGGGCTGGATCGCCAGGCGGCTTTGGAACTGAAACTGAAGGCGGCGTTGCATCAGAAGATTCTTCATCTGGTGAAGCGGCGCGGATTGAGAGCGCGCGAGCTGGAGCGAATCCTTCAAATTCAGCAACCGCGTGTAAGTGAATTGACGCGCGGGAAGCTGTCCACGTTAAGCGTAGCTCGCCTGCTGCTTTATGCCGACCTGTTGGGAGCCGAGGCAGAGGTGAAGCTCAAAAAAGCGAGAGCCCACGCAGCGGCGTAAATCGTCGCCCTCATTATTTTCCGATACGTCTCGTTCCTACCGGACGCTTCTGACTTTCCTGTTCTCCCAAACGAAACGCCGCCCCGTCCCTAGCCCATAAATCTTCCACAGCCCCTCTGTGACATCCAACCTTGCCCTCCGCCAAAAATCACTTCATCATTGTCGAAGCAATGACGGCAAACTAACCCAAGTGACGACCATACCTAACTCCTGTCTTTCGCGGACTTTACCTCTAAATCTTTTAGAAGACGTACTTTGCCGACAATTTTTTCCCAAACCCCGCGCCCAGCAGTACTTTCAGAAAAACAGAGGGGGGCGTCTACCCCAAATTTAGAGAAGATGGCAATCCCACCCACGCCCCACGCCAGGTCGCACTCAGATTTATTAAGGCAGGAAATTCACACTGAAGCGCGGAGACTGGAGAGAACAGCAGGTTCCTCGCCCCGCCTTCGGCGGGACTCGGAATGACAAGTCTTTCGTGGGGGTCAGCGTAGCGGTAAGGGTCCCCTACGACTTCGCTCAGGGCAGGCCGTAAAAGGCCGCTCTTCCACCGGAATTGGTGTGCAATACCCATTTCGTGGTAACGGATGGGCCAGCCCTCGTTCCGAATCCGTAACGGGTTCTATATTTCTAAGCGGCCTGCTTTCGGCTGTGTTATGAGTACTCCAGTTATCCGAGCGGTTCACGCATTGACGTTAGAGATCCTATTCGTTGGTGAACCGTTTTCGCCGGATAACATGGCTGGAATTCCTAGTTAACCCAACGAAAGGAGCATTTGTATGAAGCGAGTAAAAGGTAGTCGCGGCTGGATTGCGGCCGCATTCACAATTCTTTTGACGATAGGTTCGGTCGCGGTACGGACGAAGGCGGCGATTCAACCTTCCGGTGCGGCACCGGAGACCCTGACGGCCCCCGTGCTGAGTGACACTGGTAGCGGCGTCGCATGTCCTTCGGACGTTTTGCAGTGGACGAGCGTTACAGGCGCCACCTCATACCAGATCTGGAGCCGGGAGCTGCGTCCAGCGATAGCGCCGACGTTTAACGAGGTATACAGCGGAACCGCGTTGATGCTGAGAATCACGCTCCCACAGGGATATGCGTTCGCCTACAAGGCTGCCGCATGCGATGCACAGGGCTGTAGCGGATTTTCAAATCAGATTAATGTCACGGAGGGCGAGTGCCCATGACCGATGTGCGAGCTTCTATCCCAACACCTTGGAAGTGAGAGAAACAGGCGGGGAAATGTCCCAAAAAGCCCAAGCCCCGAGTAGCGCTCGGGGCTTTGAGATACTAAACGGCGTCCGCGAAACACTTACTATGATAAACGCGGCGGTTGAATTCCGGGACTCGGAATGACAGGAGTACGGTTACCGTCCCCTCACATACCAAATCGATCCCGGAGACTTATAATTCCGTCCTTCGCCCCACACCACGTGCGTGGTTCCAACGTTGTCGATCGCAATCGAAAAATAATCTCCAAACGGAAACCGGAACCCATCCGGCAGAATGTAGTCATAACCCCGCGCCGGACCCGACAGCTGACTCTCCGCCGACCACGTCGCGCCGCCGTTACTCGAACTCCGCTCAAAAACATTCCACAAGATCTCATCCGTCGCCGAATGGTTGCGGGTGTCCATCCACGCAATCCGCACATCGCCCGCCGCTCCCGCCGTGATCGCCGGAAAACAATGCTCCGTCTCCTCATCCGCCAAAGAAACATCCGCCTTCGCCGACCAGCTCGCCCCGCCCGTGGTCGATGTAGAAAAATATATGCGCTCCGCCCCGCCATTCGCCGACCCGGCGTTCCACAGCGCATAAAGCGTCCCCGCCGCATCCGAGGCCAACGCCGCCTGCGCTCCCAAATATCCGGCCTCGCATCCCTCCGCCGAGCAATCGGGAGACGCCCCCGAAACATCCAGCAGCACCGTATTCCACGTCCGCCCGCCATCGGCGGAGCGGCTCACATTCACCACCACCGGACGCGAGCTCGCCTCCCGCCGCGCATACGCCGTCCAGGAAAAATAAACCTGCCCCGCCGCATCCACGGTGGCTCCGCCGGCCAGCGACCACCCCGGCTCCGCCCCCGCATTCACCGCCGCCGTAGAGAACGTTTGCGCATAATCGTGCGACGCCGCCACCAGAAAATTCTCCTCGTGATTGAAGCCCACATAAATGTCCGCGCCATGTACCGTCAGCACCGGCTTGTCGGCATCCTCGCGGCCGCTCGCCGCCACCGTCAAATACCACGACCCGCCAAAATCCTGCGAGCGCGCCACTATCACATCGCGTTTATTATTTTGCAGCCAGGAGGCGTACACCGTCTGGTGATCCACCGGATCGACCAGAATTTGCGGATCGAACTGCCCCGTCGCAGACGCCACCAGCGGACGCGGCGCTTCCCAGGTCGCTCCATTGTCGCTGCTCACAAGAAGGGAAATCGTAGGGGCCGTGCAAGCCGGGCAGTCCTTCACCGCCCCATACTGCGGAAACAAAATGTAGAGGTGTCCATGCCCATCCGCCGCCAGCGCCGGCTCCCACTGATCGCCGGTCGTATACCCCATCCGCCGCTGTGGACTAAAATTCGCCACCGCCGCCTGCGCCGTAGCCAGCGCCACCAGCAGCCAAACGGCAAACCTCCGCACCCCTACGGCACGGCTGGACCTCAAACCCACACACTTCTCCTGGGAAAAACTACCTGCCACAACCTTGGACGAACTTTATAATGAATCGCTCGGCAGCGTCAATTGCACGGTCAGGCCATATGCCATCGGCTATCGGTCGCGGGACCGTTGAATGGAGCAGCTATGAGTTTGCAGCACCTCATCGACCGGGATCCCATCTTGTTTGCGGCGATCTTATGGATTTTCATGTGGCTGCTGGTCGGCGCGATCATCAGCTTGATTAGCGGCTGGTTTTCGCTCGCCAAGGTTTATCGCACTGGATCGGCGTTCGACGGAGCCAAATGGAGAATGCAGAGCGGACGGATGCGGTGGTTTGTGGGCTACAACAATGTGTTGACAATTGGAGCGAGTCAGCAGGGCCTGTATTTGGCCAGCATGTTTCTCTTTCGATTCATGCACCCGCCCCTGCTCGTTCCCTGGAGCGAGATCAAGGTGCAGAAGAAGAAGGGTTTGGTCTTCGAATACGTGACTTTCACCATGGGCCGCGAACTGGCAATTCCCCTGCGTATTCGCGGAAAGCTGGGAACGAATCTGCAACAGGCTGCCGGGAGCGCTTGGCCGGTTGAAGAGACGTGAGCGGAACAAGCTTGGCGGCGATGGCATGCGCGGGCCTGGGCCTGACTTCGCGCCGCCGACCATTGCGCCCGGTAACTTTCGAGAGCCTTCATCATCTAATACAATGCATTCATGAGCGGACGAGACTGCCCGCCGCAAAGCCGCCGGAAAACGGTTCAACGAGGGAGCGATTTCTAACATGCAAAAAGCCACATTCGCCGCCGGATGTTTCTGGGGAGTAGAAGCCACATTTCGTCAGATGCCGGGCGTCCTCTCCACCCGCGTCGGCTACACCGGCGGACAAACCGGCAATCCCACCTATAAAGAGGTCTGCACCGACCGTACCGGCCACGCCGAAGCCGTCGAAGTCGAATTCGATCCCGCCCAAGTCCGCTACGAAGATCTGCTAAAAGTTTTCTGGGAGAACCACGACCCCACCCAGCTCAACCGCCAGGGCCCGGACTGGGGCACGCAATACCGCTCCGCCATCTTCTTCCACACGCCCGAGCAGCAGACCGCCGCCCAGGCCTCCAAAGAATCCCTGGAGAAAGCCCGCCGCTATTCCAAACCCATCGCCACCCAAATCGTCCCCGCCGTAACCTTCTTCCCCGCCGAAGACTACCACCAGCAATACCTGGAAAAACGCGGCATGGCGAGCTGCCACATCAAGGCGTAGCAGTCTGGGGGAAGCGGAGAGTGGCGAAGCGGCTTTGGAGGACACGCTTATGGCCCGGCCCACCACGGAAGCGATTTCACCGTTCTTTATCGTCGGCAACGTCGATCGGACCATCGCTTTTTACCGCGACAAGCTTGGCTTTGAGACCAGATTCCGGCAGCCGGATCGAAACCCTTTTTCTGCCATCATCGGACGCCACGGAGCCCAGATCTTCATCAAGTCTGACAAAAATGTGGCCCCACTGCCGAACCCCAAACGTCATCCCCACATGCGGTGGGATGCCTTCGTCTATGCCTCCGACCCCGATTCCCTCGCCGCCGAATTTGCTGGTAATGGAGCAGCATTCAGCGTGCCGCTCAAAGATACCAACGACGGCCTTCGCGGCTTCGGGATTTTCGACCCAGACGGCTACGTCTTGTTCTTCGGTCGACCACGGTAGACGGCAGAGGGGGCTGGCCCAGCCAACTTATTTCGTCCGGCCTCGTTTTGTCGATACACATAAATATGAGATAGTTACACATTGTAGGTTTGAGATGCGGACAAATATCGATATCGATGACCGGTTGATGCGGGAGGCGATGCGGAGCAGCGGAGCTCGGACGAAAAGAGCGGCGGTGGAGGCGGGGTTGAGGCTGCTGGCGGAGACGAATGCGCAGGGGGCGATCCGGAGGCTGCAGGGGAAGGTCGAGTGGGTGGGCGATCTGGAGCGGTCGCGGGCGGCGCGGGTGCGGAGGCAGGGCGGGTGGTGATCGTCGATACGACGGTGTGGATCGATTATTTGCGCGGCACGGAGAATGCGGAGACGCGCTGGCTGGAGCGAGAACTGCAACGGCAGCGGATTGGGCTGACCGACCTTATTCTGTGCGAGGTGTTGCAGGGGATTCGGGAGCGCAGCCTGTTTGCGCGGGTGAAGGCGGACTTGTTGAAGTTTCAGGTTTTTGATTCGGGCAGAGTTGAACTGGCCGTGGCTGCGGCTGGGAATTACCGGGAGTTGAGGCGGCGGGGTTATACGGTGCATAAGACGATTGATTGTCTGATTGCTACTTTTTGTTTGGAGGGCAGGCACGAACTGCTGCATCGGGACCGGGACTTCGATTGCTTTGAGAAGGTGTTGGGGTTGAGAGTGGTGCGGACGTGAATTCATCCTGTGACCGAGTTTGGCGTGAAGGGGGAGCACATGAGAACCAGACTGACTGTCATCCTGCTATGTGTTTTGTCGGTGCCGAGCGTTGTGGCGCAGGGGGCGAAGAGTGCGTTTTTTAAGACTTCGGATGGTGTCGAGATTCATTATCTTGAAGCGGGTAGCGGGCGGGCGATTGTATTTATTCCCGGATGGACGATGCCGGCGTGGATCTGGCAGAAGCAGATCGACGAGTTCTCGAAGAAGTACAACGTGATTGCCGTCGATCCGCGCTCGCAGGGCGAGAGCGGCAAGCCGACGTACGGGCATCTGCCGGAGACGCGCTCGCGCGATTACAAAGAGCTGGTGGATCATCTTGGTCTGAAGCAGCCGATCCTTGTGGGCTGGTCCATGGCGTGCGGCGAGCTGGTGAAATATGCGGAACAGTTCGGAAGCGATAACGTTGGAGGCTTTGTGCTGGTGGACGGCTTTCTCACGGACGCGCCCAGCCCGCAGATGTTTGCCGCCTTGTCGGGATGGATGAACCAGTTGCAGGAGGATCGCCAGAAACAGGCGGACGGTTTTATCCGAAGCATGTTCAAGAAGCCGCAAGCGGAGGATTATCTGAAACGGCTTATCGATGCTTCCACTCAGGTTCCGGCCGATACTGCGGTGGTGCTCATTTACAACATGATTGCCATTCAGGATGCCGCGGGCGGCTTTGCCAGGATGAACCGGCCGGTCCTGTTTGCCTACCAGCCCGAATCGCAGGCGAGCGCCGACTTTCTGAAATCGAAGCTGGGCGATCGGGTGCGGCTGGAGCGGTTCGAGGGCGACGGGCACGCGCTGTTCGTGGACGATCCGGAGAAATTCGACCGTGTGTTGGAGGAATTTGTGCAGAGCTTGCATAAGTGATTTGCAGAGTTCGCGTCGGACGTAGTGCGGGTGAGGCGTGCTTGCCCCCGCCGGAAAACAGGTTCCTCACCGGGCTTTCAGCCCGATTCGGAATGAAATCTTTAAACTAGAGCGAGCGGCAGTGAAATTTCGGATCATTTTGGGATACACATCCTACGCAGGTGGGTCGGGGAAGGAGGGCGTGTGAAGCAAAACGATTTCACTGGCCGCGCCGTCAACCGATTCATCTCCGGTTAACCTGAGAATCGCAGTGACACTGGTTCCGGTTCCCTCGGACCGTATTTCCATGGTGCCGCCGATCTGCCGCAGCCGCTCTCGCATGCCTCGAAGTCCGACGCCGCCACGGCTCGACTCGGTGAGTTCCAATTGCTTCTCCAAAGGTATGCCTTTGCCGTGATCTTGCACTTGAGTGACGAGCCGATTTCCATCCCGATAAATGCGGATTGCCGCGGTAGAGCTGCCCGAGTGCCGATGAATGTTGGTCAGACACTCCTGAACGATTCGAAAGAGGGCAAGTTCGGTTTCACTGGGCAACCGGTCAAGATGGGGAGGGAGTTCCAGATGGATTTTAATTTTGCTGCGTTCCGAGAACCCATCGACGTACCAGCGAAGCGCGGAGGCCAAGCCGGCGATCTCCAGAAGCGGAGGATGCAGGAGATGAGACATGGTGCGGATCTCGCTGGAAACCTGTTGCACCAGTTCGGCATTTTCCGAAACAGCTCGCTCTCCCACAGAATCGAGCTTATGGGCCTGCTCCCGCACGACCGCGATGTTCATGCTGAGAGCGGCAAGAATTTGACCGACGCTATCGTGGAGTTCGCGGGCCAGACGCCTGCGTTCGTCGTCCTGCACTCTCAAAAGACGAGCGGAAAGGTCGCGGAGACCCTCATTGGCCGCGGCTAACTCCGCGGTGCGTTCCTCAACCCGCTTTTCCAGGTTGTCTCGCGCTTCGCCTAACGATTGCAGCAATTGACGTTGTTCATCCTCCGCCCGCTTCTGAGCGGTGATATTGAGAAAGTAAACGGACAGACCGTCGCGGCCGGGATACGCGCGGACATGAAACCAGGAAGCGGCCGGTGGATAAAGGATTTCAAACTCAATTTTTGCCTTGTCGGCGACGGACTGGCGAAGTTGTTTCTCCAGGGGAGTTCCGAGGAGCTCGGGAAATTCCGACCAGAGGTTTTTGCCGAGAAGATTAGCGCGCGACCTGTTCAAGGGAGCCACAATCTGTTCGGCTTGGGGATTCACATAAGTGAAATGCCACTCTTTGTCGAACACGACGAAGGCGTCGCTGATACTTTCGAGGATGTTGGTGATACGTTCATTGGAATCTCGAAGTTCGCGCTCGGCACGCTCGCGCGCGAGGAGGACCGCCTGGGCATTTTGTAGTGCCACAGAACGCAGCAGTCTCTCCTCATTTGCGTCCGGGTGTGTCATCTGGAATCGAGAGCTTGTTCGGCAAGTAGGGTACCATGCACGCGGGCGCGAATCTTCGCAAACGCCGTTTCGCGGGTGGTAGAGGTGTCGTCGCTAAAGGGCGCAAATCCGCAATCGTCGGTTGTGCCAAGTTGTTCGATCGGGATGTAGGCGGCGGCCTCAAGTACCCGGTCGCGGACTTCTTCGGGTGTATCGAGATGGGGATCGATGGGGGAGATTACGCCCACAAAGGCACGCTGCTCCGGCTTCAGATACTGCTGAATAATCTTAAGGACTCGCTTGCGATCCTTCTCGCCGGCCAGCGCGATATAAAAATTTCCCACCCGCAATTCGAACAGGCTGGGCAACAGGTCCGCGTAGTCGACATCTGCGCTGTGTGTGGAATCGCGGTCGCCTCCCGGACACGTGTGCACGCCAATGCGTTGCCGCTCCTCGGGAGTGAATCGCGACAGCGCCAGGTTATTCAGACCGATGAAACTGTTCAGAAGATCGCCTGAGGGGTCAAGTTTGACCGCCAATCGACCTTCCGTGAAATCGATTTGGACTTTGCTTGCACCCTTCGCGAAACAGCGGCGAATCTCCATCTCGTGCTCGTGCAGCAGATCGTCGATGAATTGCTGGCGCGAGTAGCCCGGGATGTCTTCCGCGGGATACATGAGGCTGAGAGCAGAGGGAGAGATGACTGCTTGTTTCAGAGGCAGATGAGCGTAGCGCTTCGCTACATCGAGGTAGCGGTCGGCATAAACCCTGTAGCGAAGAGGGCCGGCGGTGAGCCGAGGCATACGCCGTACGTGACCCGCCGAGAAGGGAATCTTGAAACCATCGGGCGCGGTATTGGGCAATCCATGCACGGAATAGGTCCAGAAGTTTTGATACTTGCGCTGCTCGCCGTCGGTGATGATGGGAGAGCCGGTGGCCTCGAACTCCTTGATCGTGTTTTCTATGGCGGCTTCGTAAAGTGAGTCCAAACTCGGATCGGCATAGTCTTCGGCCTTCGCGATCGCTGCGATCAGCTCGACCGGTCTCGGAATGCTTCCGATAGGCTCTGTCGGAATTTTCATAATTCGTGCGTGCACCCTAAGGTTGGGTCGCAATAGCAACCATAACTTAAAGGTCGTATACATCAGGGGCCATACAGTATTCGCTGTATGCAAGTTCCGGTCGGCACCCCACGGGGTTCTCTGTCTTTCTTCTGTCATGTCCGAGGAATGTCGACGAAAGGAAGGAAAAAAGTCGGAGGCTGACGGCCTTGTTGCCGCGATGCCGGAATGATTCCCCAGAGTGATTCCATAGATGTAACCCAGTGATCGGTCTTATCCGCCGCCCTCATCGCTTTTTAGAACCAGTCGGGGAAGACCAGGTCGATTAGGCCGGGGGTCCAGTAGGAATAGAATTTGTCGTCGCAGATTTTATATTTGCCATATTTTTTGCGGGCGTAGTTGCCCCAGTGGGGTTGGGTGCCGTCGAGGTCGGTGAAGCCGTATTCGCGGGCGAGGGCCCAGGAGCTGAAGACGCGTCCGGTTTTTTCGGCGGATTTGGGGTCGGTGGCGAGGGCAACGACGGCGCGGCCGATGAAGCGGGGGGATTCGGAGACCATGAAGTCGCTGGGGGCGTCGTTCTGGTCGTAACTGTTTTGATCTTTATTTTTATTTTTTTGATTTGGATTTATGTTTTGCTCGCCGGCGTCTTTCCAGTTGGCTTCGGTGACTTTGAAGTGTTCGAGAACTCTTTCAGAGCGGAGAAATCCGGGAGTGAGGGCGACGGAGACGACGTTGCGTTTGCGGAGTTCGCGGGACATGGCGAAGGCGAGACGGATGACGGAGATTTTGACGAGGTCGTAGAAGAGGTTGCCGCGGTAGTAGAAGGCGTCGCCGTCGGTGATTTCGAAGATGATGGCGGGAGGGCGGCGGGGCTGGCTGCGTCCGAGCATAAGCGGGGCGGTGAAGTGAGCGGTGATGATGTGGGAGTGGATGGCTTGCTTGAGCATGTGCAGTCCGTTCTCGAGGTTGACGGTCCAGAATGTTTTGGACCATTCGGTGAGCGGGTCGCCGCCCCAGATGTCGTTGACGAGGATGTCGAGGCCTTGGTGCCGGCGTTTGATGAGGGCGGCTAGTTTTTTTACTTCGGCGGGGATGGTGTGATCGACGCGGACGGCGATGCCGCGGCCGCCGGCGGCGGTGACTAGGTCGGCGGTTTCTTCTATGGTTTCAGGGTGGGCGGAATTCTTCTTAAGATTTTTTCTGGAGCTGCGGCCAGTGCAGTAGACGGTGGCTCCGGCTTCGCCGAGAGCGATGGCGATGCCGCGTCCGGCGCCGCGGGTGGCTCCGGCGACGAGGGCGATCTTGCCTTGCAAGGGCCTATTCGGGAATTGCCGCGGGGTTTTGGTCATGACTGGGTTCGCCTTGCTTCCGACTTCTCTCTCGTAGTGCTAAATTTAAAGGCCTAATCACTAAGGGCACGAAGGTTGCACGAAGGAAAAAGCTGCCACAGGAGCGCTGCGGTGAAAAGTATAGTCGCGTCGGCAAATTTTTTGGGACGGAATCGGATGTTCCGTGCGGGGCTGGCGGTGGGCATCGTGGTGACGATTGGGTTGGGGATGCTGAATGGGTGCGGTGGGAGTTCGTCGACGTTTACTTCGCAGCCTCCGCCGTCGGGTAATCCCAGCGTGGTGGTGGGGGCGACGGTCACGTGCACCAGCGATTTCTTTTCCGATAGCACGATAAAGGCGGTGTGCCACTCTGCGACGGTGACGAATTGCCCGAATGTTTCCGACCTGAGTTTTACCTATAGCTACGACACTCCGGCATCGCCGAAGGGGACGATCGTGTTTTTGTCGGGAGCGGGCGGGACGGACGATAACGGGGATAAGGACCCGGCCGGATTCTATTTTGACAACGGGTACGAAGTGATTCAGATCGAGTGGGCCAACGAGTGGGAGTACACGGGAGGAGATGGCACGAACACTACTCCTGCGAATGTGCGGTTGGCGGCCTGCCGGGGAGCGACGCTGCTGAACTTTATCTTCAATACGAATAATACGACCTTGTACAGCGGAGGCGGGCGGTGCGCGGAGGGGAGCAGCGCGGGATCGGGAGCGATCGCGTATGCGCTGACATTCTATGGCGCGGGGAGTTATCTGGATGCGGTGGAGATGAAATCGGGGCCGCCGATTGCGGACTTTAAGCAGGGGTGCGAGGAGCCTCCGCCCCAAGACGTGACCATCTGTCCACCCGGACAGACCCAGTGCCAGCTTGGCAGTACTTCCTACTGGACGTTAAGCCCGACTTATACAGGGGCAGCCAGCGGAGTTCGCAACTGGACCGGCGACAGCTCCTGCGCCGTTCCGGGCACGACCACCTCCTCCGCATCCAACCAGGCATGGCTGCAACAGAGCATTGTGAATGATGGAACGGGGAATCCAACCTATAGCTATCCAAATACTTCGATGGCAGCTTGGCTGTGCCAGAACATCTTCGAGAGCAACATGTGTGTGGGCGGGCAGGGTGGATCTCCTCAAGATTTCTGTCCTAATAACTCCAGTTCCCAGGCTGAGATTTTCTATAACAAGGTCACCAGCCCTTACAAGATTTACGCCGTCCAGAACTGCGATGGTCCGGAGGGGGTTGCGGGGACGGACCCGACGGTGGCGGCAATCACGGTAAACGGAGTGCCGGAAAACGGAACTGTGGCGATCGAGAACGACATGATCGCGCAGTGTGTGAAGCATTAGGTTGTGCGGTACTGGTACAGAGAAGAGGAGAATCAACTCAGAATCAGACCCCCGCCCTGTCTCTCCAAAAACCGGAGAGACAAGGGCGGTGCACACGGCTCCGGAGCCGTTAGGGCCAGAATCGGGAGGAGGTCTGATTAAATCGTACGCGCAAGCCGGTGTCGGTGGGATTGCTGTCAATACCGCCAACACCTCGATTTCGGACCACGAGATAGAGCGTAGCCGGCGAGCCGTCAGTAGGGACTGGGGCCTTGACAGTCCCGAAGTTCGTCCATGGCAGGTCGAAGTCGGAGGGTCCGTTCAAGGCCGCGTTGTCGTACGGATAGCCGGCGAAAGGGATGCACTCCGTGGCAGAAGTAAACGCCATGCCCGGCACACCGTAGCTCAGGTAGATCGCGCCAACCTCGTTATCGGACAGGAGTTGGCCGGCGATGGTCACCTGGGTTTCGCCGGCAGGGACGGGGAAGGAAATCGCATAGATAAAGTAGCCTCCATCGCTATCCTCCAACTGCGGCGTGATCCACTCCGAGGCGCTCGCGTTGTAGGTTACGCTGTTCGGCAGCCAAGCGCCGTCTGGGGCATCTACCGAGGCCGGCACAAAAGTCAGCGCGGGTACAACCCAGTCAGGCGGGTTCCCAGCGGCACACGGGTTCGGTATATAGTTGGATGCCGAGGTTGGAGACGGAGTGGCGATTTGCCAATTCGCATCCGTGCCGCCAACGGACACAAGGGGGCCGGTGCATACGCCGCTGCCGTTTGAAAGGCCAGTGTTGCAAAGACCGGGAACGGTGGCGGCAGCGGTTGCAGTGAACAACAGAAGTGCCGTGAGACCCAGCAGAATCGTGGTGATTCGTTTTCGTTGGCAGTACATTTTGGTTTTCTCCTTTTAGACCAAGATTTGAATTTGCTCCTGCTCTCAGCGGCTACATACTTTGCCGCCGCCCAAGAGCGGCAGGGGATTTCACGAGCGCGCCCTGCCCGCGCTTGGTTTGTAAGTAACTCCCGAAAAGGAGACGGACTGCTCCTTATGTCTAGAGTTACGAATCTGAATTTTCCCTTGGTGTAAGTGACCCGGTGAAACCCTGGGCTCGTTCGTCCCGCTCGTGGTCTAGCTCCGGACTCGGTGGCCGGAGAACATCGGGGCCACGAGGAAGCACCACCATCTTCCTCCCGAAAGGCGCAATGTCAAGATGAATGTGGGGATTGCCCGCCATTTCGCCGGTCCGATTGTCCCAATTCGGGAATCACTCTTCCCGGTAGTAGAGTGGTCGCAGGGCGGGTAAGTGTAATTGACGCTGCCTCGGCCGAGAAAGCAAGGGCGCCCCCTTGTGGTTGTCGCAGAGATGGTGATCCGGGACCTGCCGAAAAAGGAGGTCGCCTTCGGTGCGCTTCGCTTGCTCAGGGCAAGGCTCGCCACTCCGCTCGCTTTCGCTCCTCTCCGGTTGGGAAGCAGTGGGGGGGAATCTAAGTACTACCCTTACGGAATTCGTTATCGGGCTTTTATCGAGGGGGCATCCGTGATATAACCGCCCCTGAGCAATAAAGTGGCGAAATTGCCTGCCAGGAGCGTATTTTGATGGTATTGGCCTCGTTCGCAAACAGACAAGGAAGAAGCGACGAAAGAGGAGGGACTGTGTCCGAAGAAGCACGGACCGGAAAAAGGTTTCCGCTGGAGTTGCCGATCAAGTTGCATAGCGATGCGGCCAGTGGCGACGCGAAGGGGACGACGGGAAATTTGAGCGCGGCGGGAGTATATATTCGCGCGGACGCGTCGCTGGAGATTGGGTCGCCGGTGGAATTTGAGATCACGCTGCCGCCGGATGTAACCGGAGGGCAGGAAAATGTGGTGATTCAGTGCAAGGGGCGGGTGGTGCGCACTGATCCGACGGGAGCGAGCGCCGATGGCAAGGGTGTGGCGTGCGTGATTGATTCGTATGAGTTTGTGAGAAACTCGTAGGAATTGACGATTGTGCGATTGAGCAATTGGGCGATTGAGGAGCAGAGCTACTTGAATCGCAGGAAAATCTCAGTCGTCAGTCTCGATTCGCTAGCGAACGATTGGACGTTGAGGCGGACTTTTAGGGAAATTTTGGAGCGCCGATAACATGCTCAAACTGATTCTGGCCGATAACCAGGCAATCTTCCGGGCTGGCATTGCAAAAGTGCTGGCAGTAGAAGACGAGATGCGCATAGTGGCGCAGGCTCAAACTCAAGAGCAGATGTTCATGGCTCTGGATAAATTTCGCGCCGCGGTGCTGGTGGTGGCGGCGGGATTTCACAACGATTTTGCCGCCATTGTGCAGGGCGCGAACAAGGCGAAGACGCGCGTGGTGGTGTTGGCCGATACGGGCGAGAGCGCGCAGCGGCACATGGCGAACGGAGCGCATGGCGTGGTTTACCGCAACGTGACCAGCGCCGCCCTGGTGGATTGCGTGCGCAAGGTGGCGCGCGGCGAGACCTGGGTGCAGGATGTGGCGGTGCCGAGCGAGCTGACGGAAAACGATATGGTCGGGCTGCGGGTGCGCGACCGGCTCACGGCGAAGGAGCTGCGGATTGTGGCTCTGATTGTGCAGGGGTATAAGAATAAAGAGATTGCCACGCAGCTGGGAACGACGGAGCAGGTGATCAAGAATTATCTGCGGAATGTGTATGACAAGATTGGCGTATCGGACCGGCTGGAGCTGGCGCTGTTTACCATCCATCACAGGATTTTGAACGAGGCGGCGGCGGCGACCACGGCGGGGCCGGCGCCGCAGGCGCCAGCGGGTGTGATGCCGTAGCACGATTTTCATTTGGGATTTGGGCCGCCCCTTTGGGCGGCTTTTTTGTTTGGGGGCTCGATTTTGGAAGGTCAAAATCTTTAACACAGGGGACACGGGGGATCACAGGGTAATGCGGTCTTCGCATCGATTGCAATTTCTTGCACGTTGACAGGATCCCTACTTCGCTGGAGAATTCAGCGGTGAGGACGCTCCCCCGCGTTTTCTTGTTGTGACTCGCTGAACGTCAATCCTCAAAGTCCTTGTGCGGCGCGAAAGGTTTGCCATGAAAACTGCTGGATGGTTCTTGCTGCTTTTTTGTGTGAGTGCGGCGGTGTGGGCGCAGTCGAATCCGGTTCCGCTGATTGATCTGCCTTTGGCCCCGACGAGCACTGCGCCTGGAGAGCTGGGTTTCACGCTCACGCTAAATGGCGCGGGTTTCACATCCGGTTCCATCGTCAACTGGAATGGCAAGGCGCGCACGACTCAATTTGTGAGCAGGACGCGATTGACGGCGACGATCCTGGCTGGCGACATCGCGACAGCGGGAACTGCCTCGGTGACGGTGAGCAATCCGGGGGCGGCGAATCCCACTTCCAATGTCGCGTTCTTTTCCATCACCACTCCGGTCGCCACGGTGGCGTTCACGGGATCGAGCTTCCCGACTTTGGGAAATCCCGAGTACGTGGCAACGGGCGACTTCAACAACGACGGCAAGCTGGATTTGGCAGTGGCCAATTGGTCCTCGGATAATTCGGTGGCGATTCTGCTGGGCAACGGCAACGGAACTTTTGCGCCAGCGAGCCTGTATCCTGCGGGCGGACAGGTGGGAGGGGTTGCGGTGGGGGATTTCAACGGCGATGGGAGGTTGGACATCGCGGCAGCCGATTATGACGTAGCCAAGACATCCATTCTTCTGGGCAACGGCGACGGAACATTCCGCACACCGGTGAGTTACACCGTCGGGGAGATTCCCACCTCGTTGGTCACGGCGGACTTTAACGGGGACGGGGCGCTCGATTTGGCCATCGTTACACCGCTCACAATTTTGCTGGGCAACGGCGACGGAACATTTCGAGCCGGTCCGGCTATGACCGGATACGGATTTGGGATCTCCACCGGCGATTTTAACGGAGACGGGATTGTGGATCTGGCGACGGTGGATTACGGCGAAAGCGGCGTGGTGACGATTTACCTGGGCAACGGGGACGGAAGTTTTCAGCCGGGGATCAATTATCCCACGGGACCGTTTCCCTCCACCGTGACCGCCGCCGATCTGAATGGAGACGGAATACTCGACCTGGTGACAGGGGACGACGACGGGGCCGGCGTGTTGATCGGGCGGGGCGATGGCAGCTTCGGAGCGCCTACAACGTACTACACGGGTTATTCATTTGGGGATGCGGCAACTGTAGCCGACTTCAACGGCGATGGAATACCGGACATAGCGGTCGGCAATGAAACCGCGAACACGATTTCGATCTTGCTGGGGAAGGGCGATGGCACTTTCCAAGCATCCTCCGAGCTGTTTCAAAGTGCGGTGTACGTTTTTTCGCTGACTGCAGGAGATTTCAATAACGATGGCGCCATGGACGTGGCTCTGGGTTCGTACGGCGTTGCGAATTCGGGGGGTGGAGTCTACGCTTCGCTTCAGACGAACGGACCGGCGGTTCTGTTTTCGCAGGCGCAGGTGATCTACCCGACGCAACTGGTGGGAACTCAAAACACGATTTCGGTTGAGATGACGAACGTAGGGAAGGAAGCGCTCAATATCAGCCAGGTCGGTGTGACCGGCGGACAGTCACGCAACTTCTCGCAGACGAACAATTGCGGCGGCAGCGTGGCGGTGGGCGCGAGTTGCGACATTAACGTCACCTTCGCGCCCAAGGACAAGGGGCGTCTTGCGGCGGCGCTGGTGGTACAGGACAATGCCATCAATCACCAGCAGTCGATTCCGCTGTCTGGAATCGGCACCTGGATGAATCTGTCCCCCGCGAGCTTGAACTTTGGGAATCAGAAAGTGGGAACGGACAGCAAGGTGCGAATCGTCACCTTAACGAATGTTGGGAGCAAAACCGTGTCCATTTCGGAGATCGGTTTGGAGAACATTAACAATCACGAATTCAGTTTCCAGTCGAACGGCTGCGGCAACCTTGCGGCGGGAGCCAGTTGCACGATTGGCATCCAGTTCACCCCGACCGAGACGGGACTGCAGACGAATATTCTCGGAGTGAAAGACAACGGAGGCGGGGTATTGCAACAGACGACTTTATCGGGTACGGGGGTCAACTGACGTCCCCGGTGCGCATCGTTGCGCTTGGGTGCGGCATCTAGTATTGTCTATGGAATTTCGAACGTTGGGACGCTCTGGATTGAAGGTGCCGGTGCTGAGTTTTGGCACGGGAACATTTGGCGGCGGGAACGAATTTTTTAAGGCGTGGGGCGCGAGCGATGTAGCCGAGGCCACTCGGCTGGTGGATGTTTGCCTGGAAGCGGGAGTCAATCTTTTCGATACCGCCGATATTTACTCGGACGGGCTTTCCGAAACAATTTTGGGGAAGGCGGTTGCGGGGCGGCGCGACGAGGTTTTGATTTCGACCAAGACGACGTTCCGCTTCGGCAAGGGGCCGAACGATGTAGGATCGTCGCGCTACCACTTGATTCGGGCATGCGAGGCGAGTCTGAAGCGGCTGGGGACGGACTACATCGACATCTATCATTTGCATGGGTTTGACGCGCTGACGCCGGTGGAGGAGGTGCTGAGCACGCTGAATCAATTGGTGGTGAGCGGGAAGGTGCGGTACATTGCGTGCTCGAATTTTTCCGGATGGCATGTGATGAAATCGTTGAGCGTGGCGGACCGGTATGGATGGGCGCGGTATGTGGGACATCAGGTGTATTACTCGCTGATTGGGCGGGAGTATGAGTGGGAACTGATGCCGCTTGCGCTCGATCAGGGAGTGGGGGCGCTGGTGTGGAGTCCGCTGGGCTGGGGGCGATTGACGGGGAAGGTGCGGCGCGGGCAGCCGTTGCCGGCGGAGAGCCGGTTGCATAAGACGGGGGGAATGGGTCCGCAGGTGGGGGATGAGTATTTGTACAAAGTGGTGGACGCGCTGGAGGCGGTAGCTAAGGAAACCGGGAAGAGCGTTCCGCAGGTAGCGCTGAATTGGCTGGTGCAGCGGCCGTCGATTGCGACGGTGATTGTGGGGGCGCGGAACGAGCAGCAGTTGCGGCAGAATTTGGCGGCCGAGGGATGGAAATTATCGGCGGAGCAGATTGCGAAGCTGGATGCGGCGAGCGAGGTGACGCCGGTGTATCCGTACTGGCATCAGCGGCAGTTTTTGGAGAGAAATCCGGTGGCGGTGTAGCGCCGTCATGAAAAGGCTAGAAGGGAAGCGAGCCAAACGCGACTATTTGTCGGTGGCGCTGCCACCCACTTCTCGCGCAAGGGGCGCACGGGGAATGGAGCACCCGGTGCGATGGAGCGGGGTGCCGTTTTAGACCTGTGTGGCCATCAGGGTGTTCAAAGTTCGTGCCCGTGCTGATGCGTTACCCACCTTCTCAGGATTGATGAGGCCCAGCAACTCGTACCCGTGATCTGTTTTGTGATAATGCCTTTGTGTAGTCGGCCCGACCGCATGTTCCAAGCCGCTGAGCACGTCGCTCTTGGGGATCGATTCAATATTCGCGTTCCCCGGAAGAGAATGCCTCAGGAAACCGTGCCCAAAGTATCGTTCCAAAGTATCCTTGTCCGCAAGAAACCACGACTCCATACACTGAACCATAAGGTGGGCGCTTTGATCGTTGGCGTCCGGCGGTTTATCCCAGTTGTCGTCTGGTCGTTGTTTAAGGTGCTGCCAAGCCGTGTGACGGTTTGCAACAGGGTCTTCCGAATCGACTAGGAGGAGTATCAACTCATATTTATGTCGCTCGGTTCTAATCGAAATGCAAAAATCCTCATACGCCGACCTTCGACTCCCGCTCGGCACAACCCTTGGCTTTCGATTCTCAGGAGCGATCTTCGCAAAATACTCGGAAAACCCCTTCCTGCATAAGGTATTGATTCGATCCTGTCCTCCCCCACCTTCAACGTGAATCTTGATGCTCACCAGCGGTTGCCCCCTAATTCTCCCTTCCGCCAAAGTTCGCCAAGGGTGTATTTTCCGACCCATTCCGACAGGTCGGGTTGGTTTAACCTGCGAAATGCGGTAGCACCGCCGTTTTTCTCACACACAACCACTGATTCCGGGTCATCCGAAAATTCCTCAATCAGAGCACTCGAATGCGTCGTGATGATAAGCTGCATTTTCTCCGATGCTTCCTTTATTAGCTTGGCTAAAACATGGATGATGTCCGGGTGTAAGCCAAGTTCCGGTTCCTCAATGCAGACAAGGGGAGGTGGGTCGGGATTTAGAAACACAGATAGCAGTGACAACCATCTTAGAGTGCCGTCCGACAGCCGCCTCGCAGGGGTTGTAAATCCGCTTCTTTCCTCCAAACGCAGCTCCACCATTCCTTCTCTTATCTGCGTGTGAATATCTTCCGCTTGGGAATAGAACTGCCGGAGGTAGTCGAGCAGCCTCGGCTTCACACTAGGTTCTGAACGTAGCCGATTTAACATCAGCCCAATATTGCTAGTGTCCTCTTCGAGATAATCGCTCTGATCGTCAGGTGCATGAATCTCCCTCGCCTCGGCATTGATACCGAACTCCCAGTCACGATAAAAGGCAAATTTGGCGAACAGCTTTCCCAAGTATGTGATTTCTGGATACTGGTCGGGGTCTTTTCGCTGCGAGAGAATGGATTGACGGGGGTCGATGTCCTCACGACGAAGTTGTCGCGTCTCTTCTCGGATGTTAATCATCGCCCGCCCATTTTGATTATGGAAGTACAGAATGGGGTTTGGGTGAATTCCAAATGGCTTATCGTTTTGGATCAGCTCTTCCGTAATTTCCATGTTGTAGCTGACGCGGGTGAAGGCCAGTCGATAGTGAATCGGCATACTGCCTCGCTCAGGCCTGACTACGACGTCAATCGAAGCTGACGGGTTCCTTGATCCCTTCCATAGCCATTCAACGATGCCACCGCCCTCACGGATTGGCTGTGGTAAATCAAAGCTAGTGCTTTGCAGTAAAGCGAAAATCTCCAGTAAGTTTGATTTCCCCGAACCGTTTGGGCCAATAAAGATATTCAACGGCTTCAATTCCAGAGGGGGAGTCTCACTGTTGAAGGAGAGCAGATTATTGATGCGGATTGACTGCACTGTGGTTGGCATTTCGAGTCGCTAGTCTAGCACCCTTCCGTAGCAAACTGAACGAGATTGTCGTTGGAGAGTGTCGCCATCTGTTGGCGATTTTCCACCAGCAATAACGAAGGGGCTAGAGGCGTAATTCTACCCGATTTTTTCCGCCACCGACTTGGCCTGCGTGAACAAATACAGATAATCGGGGCCGCCGGATTTGGAATCGGTGCCGGACATGTTGAAGCCGCCGAAGGGGTGGGCTCCTACCATGGCGCCGGTGCATTTGCGGTTGATGTAGAGATTGCCCACGTGGAAGTCGCGGCGGGCGCGGTCGATCTTGTCGCGGGACTTGGTGTAGATTGCGCCGGTGAGGCCGAACTCGGTGTCGTTGGCGATTTCGAGGGCGTGATCGAAGCCGCGGGCTTTGATGACGGCGAGAACTGGTCCGAAGATTTCTTCCTGCTCGAGTTTTGATTTGGCGGGAATGTCGGCGATGACGGTGGGGCGGATGTAGTAGCCTTCACCGGCCTCGGGCGCGCGCGCGCCGCCGGTGAGGATGCGTCCGTCTTTCTTGCCTTGCTCGATGTATTCGAGAATTGTTTTCATCGAACCTTCATTGATGACGGCTCCCATGTTTGCGTTTTCTGCGGGATCGCCGACGGTGATTTTTTCCACTCTTGCTTTTAACTGCTCGAGGAATTTGTCGTAGATGCGTTCGTCGACAATGGCGCGGGAGCAGGCGGAACATTTTTGTCCTTGAAACCCAAAAGCTGCTTGGGCGACGCCTTCGACGGCGGAATCGATATCGGCGTCGGCGTCGACAATGATGGCGTCCTTGCCCCCCATTTCGAGGATGGTCCGCTTGATCCAAAGCTGGCCGGGGGCCTGGTTAGCGGCAGTTTCGTTGATGTGCAAGCCGACTTCGCGGGAGCCGGTGAAGGCGATGTAGCGGGTTTTAGGATGGGCGACGATGGCGTCGCCGAAGCTTGCGCCGGAGCCGGGGCAGAAATTGACAACGCCCTCGGGGATGCCGGCTTCTTCGAGCAGCTCGATGAATTTGGCGGCGATGGTCGGCGAGTCGCTGGAGGGCTTGAGGATGACGGTGTTGCCGGAGACGATGGAAGCGAGAGTCATGCCGGCCATGATGGCGCAGGGAAAATTCCACGGCGGAATGACCGCGCCGACGCCGAGAGGGATGTAGGTGAGGGAACCGTGCTCGCCGGGGAGTTGCACGGGCGGTTCGGCTTTGGCGAAGCGGAGAGCTTCGCGGGCGTAGAAGTCGCAGAAGTCGATGGTCTCGGAGATATCGGCGTCGGCTTCGGCCCAGTTTTTGCTGACTTCGAAGAGCAGCCAGGCCATGTAGTCCATTTTGCGCTGGCGGAGGAGATCGGCGACGCGGAAGAGCAGCGCGGCGCGGTCGGCGACGGGAGTGTTTCTCCAGGAGTAGAAGGCTTTGAGGGCGGCGGACATGGCGGGCTCGACGTGCTCTTTGCCGGCTTTCTGGTGGATGCCGACGATTTGCGAGGGGCGCGAGGGATTCAGCGATTTGATTTTGTCGGTGGTTTTGATGCGCTGGCCGCCGATGATGAGGTCGTACTCGCGGCCGAGCTGTCCGCGGACGCGCTCGATGGCGGCGCGCATTTTGCGGGCGTTTTCTTCGAGGCGGAAATCGTAGAAGGGCTCGTTGATGAAGGGGGTGGAGTGGGATTGCGATGATTGCGCGCGTGGCCGGATCGGGAGTTCTAGGGTTGCCATGATGCACCTCACGGGGGAAGTCGGCTAGGACTCTAGCAAGGTTAATTATATCCTCTCGGATCGAAACTCCCGGTTCGCGTGCGAAGCGTGGCGTCACCCGGCCTCAGCGATTTGCATCAGGAGTTTTTCCAAGGGCTCTGACAGCTTAGCGGGAAAGGGCTGACCGATCCCCGCGAAGCCCATCCTCAAAATCTTGTGAAGGTATAGCGCGGTGTTGAAGACCGCCGAGTCACCGACACTACTCCGATGCGGGGCAATCTGCACACGAAACGCCTCAAGCGGCTCGGTAACATGTGCGTCCATGCAAGCCGCCGTAGCATGGACATACGGGACGTCCATGAGTAAACCCATTCGTAGTCGAACTGCCAATTGACGCGGGTGCCGTTGACCATCTCGTGCCCATCTGCTTCGAGTGCCAGCGTTCCTTGCGTTGCTTGACTTTCCCTTCTTCCCGTTCTTTCCATACCGCGCTTGCGACCAGTGTGCGCCCGAGGACTTAGGGTACTCGCGTGCCCACTTCAGCATGAGTTCGTAGTCTGGCATCATCTTGCGCAACTGCGCCTTAGTGTATTTCGGCTGACTCCGGCCCGCAGCGTCCACCGTGGTTTGGCTCTCCAGGCGGCGCATCATCTGTATTTTCCATTTTCCAACGTAGTGTACAAATCTTCGGGCGCGGCGCTCAGAATATCGGTTAGTAATGAAGCGAAGGCTGAATGCAATCTCCACTAGGGTTCGAGACAGGCCGAAGGCTTCATCCGCCAGTCCAGCCTCAATTAGACAAATGACACCCTGTGCCACCTTCACCGCTTTTGAGACCAGCGCCAGAACGACCCTATCCAGCATGACATTCGCGCGCGGGTAATATCGCTGTTCATTCAGGAAGGAGCTGATGCTCTTGACTGTTCGTTTTAGAAGCCGCTTATGTTCTGGTTCCGGTGGTGGCATATCGAATCGCCTCCTGGGCGAAAGCTGGGTGATAGCTTCCTATCCGCCAAATGGTACTCTGAGTTGGGTCCAACCGGAGACGACATGGAGATCAATCGCGTCGGCGTGATTGGCGCAGGCACGATGGGCAACGGCATCGCGCATGTGTTTGCGCGGAGCGGGTATTCCGTCGTTCTATGCGATGTGGAGCAGCGGTTTCTGGAGCGCGGGCTTGCGACTATCACAAAGAATCTGGATCGCGAGGTCGCGAAGGGCAAAATCACTGAAGCGGATAAGGCGTCCGCGTTGGCGAAGATCGAGGCGGTGACTGACCGCGCCAAGCTGGCCGAGTGCGATTTTATTGTGGAGGCGGCGACGGAGAAGTTGGAGATCAAGGCGGAGATTTTTCGCGATTTGGACCGGCTGGCGCGGGCGGATGTGATTCTCGCCTCGAATACTTCGTCGATCTCGATTACCAAGCTGGGGGCGCTGACCAAGAGGCCGGACAAAGTCATCGGGATGCATTTTTTTAATCCGGTGCCGGTGATGAAATTGGTGGAGGTGATTCGAGGGCTGGCGACTTCATCGGAGACTTTTGCCACGGTGCGCGATTTGGCGGTGAAGCTCGAGAAGACGCCGGTGGAGGTGAATGACGCGCCGGGATTCGTATCGAACCGGGTGCTGATGCCGCTGCTGAACGAGGCCATGTATGCGGTGATGGAGGGGGTGGCGTCGGCGGAGGCGGTGGATGAGGTGTTCAAGCTGGGGATGGCGCATCCCATGGGTCCGCTGACGCTGGCGGACTTTATTGGGCTGGATGTTTGCCTGGACATTATGCGGGTCCTGCTGGAGGGGTTGGGGGATCCGAAGTATAGGCCGTGTCCGCTGCTGATCAAGATGGTGGATGCGGGGTGGTTGGGGAGGAAGACGGGGCGTGGGTTTTATAGGTATTGAGGATCAGCCGTCAGCAATTAGCCGTCAGCAATTAGCAATTAGCAGTTAGCAATTGGCAAATCAACAATGATTACACAGCCAGCTCGGGCACAAGGGAAGAGCGATGCGCCGTTTTATGGGCTGGCTGCGGCGGCGGGCATGGGTACGGGGTGGGTTGACGTCACGGTCAACGACTTGCTGTTTACGGCGTTGCTGGGGTTGATGGCTTGCATGCTGCTGGGGTTGTTGCGGCCGCGGTGGCCTTGGCGGTGGGTGGCGGTGGTGGCGGTATTTGTTCCGCTGACCGAGTTGGTGGCCTACCTGTCGATGACGGTGAAGCCGACGCGGGGGCAGGTGTATGGGTCGTTTCTGACGGCGTTGCCGGGGACGGCGGGGGCTTATGGCGGGGCGGTGATGCGGAGGGTGCTGGATAATTTGCGGCAGGGGAAGTGAATTCGGCTTCTTAAGGTCTTAGTCTTAGGTCCTAGGTTTTGGGCATCGAATCCTCAGCGCTCAGGCCTGACACCCTAAGACCTAGCACCTAAGACCCTGCTTCCCGAATCTCCCGAACTGTCCACTATCCCGGTCGTAGCCAAGGTCCCAAGGTATCGGATAACCAGAGAGTTACTGCTAATCCACAGGAGGGTCGCGTATGGTAGGAGGATGTGTGTGACGGTTTCGATGCTGGCCAGCGGGAGCCGGGGGAATTGCGCGTTTGTGGCCAGCGCGCGCACGCGGATTCTGGTGGATGCGGGGATCTCGTGTCGCGAGACGTTTAAGCGGATGAAGTCGCTGGGGCTCGATCCCGCGGCGCTTTCGGCCATTCTGATTACCCACGAACATTCCGACCATATTTATGGGCTGGCGACGCTGGCTAGGAAGCTGCGCATACCGGTGTTTATGACGGGGGCGACGCATGCGGCGTGGGCGCGGGCGCTGCGCAACGAGAACGGCGAGCGTCCGCAACTGGAAAAGCTGGAGAAGTTCGAGTCGGGACACCGCTTTCAGGTGGGGGATATCGAGGTGAAGCCATTCACCATCCCGCACGATGCGGCCGATCCGGTGGGGTTTACGTTCCGGGTGGAGGGGGCGAAGGTGAGCGTGGCCACCGACCTGGGTTACCTGCCGGCCAACGTGCGCGATCACCTGCGCGGGTCGGATGTGCTGATCATGGAGTCGAACCACGATGTGGAGATGCTGCGCGGAGGGCCTTATCCGTGGACGGTGAAGCAGCGGGTGGCGAGCAACGTTGGGCACCTTTCGAACGAGAAACTCGCGGATTTCTTCACCGGCGACTATGATAATGGTGCAGCCTTTGTGGTGCTGGCGCATCTATCGGAACAGAACAACCATCCGGAGATCGCGCGGCGGGAGGCGGAAAAGGCGCTGGCCTTGCGCGGGGGGTTGTTTTGCAACCGCGTGCTGGTGGCGGTGCAGGGTGAGGCGTTGCCGCCGATTCGGCTTTAGAAGGACGGGTGTTAGGTCATAGGTCTTAGGAAATCCCAAGAGCTTAAGACCTAGGACCTAAGACCTTAGGACCTTGCACCCAAGGCCCAGCTTCTGTCGTCACCTATGAGTCAGCAGTGCATCGATCCAATTGTGGGCAAGATCCTGGCGGGCTGGAGATATGACATTTCCGGCCTGGCGGCGGAGATGCGTGGCGACTATGAGAGCCATCTGGCGGGGTGCGAGCATTGCCGCGGGCGTCAGCGCATGCACCGGCTGATCGATGTAGGGCTGATTGCGCTGGCGTCGGTTTCGGGCGGGGTGTTTCTGCTGGCCTTTGGAGTGATCCGGCACTTTGGACCGCGGCACGCGTTCTGGCTGGAGATTGCGGCGCTGGCGGGCTTTGCGCTCTCGGCGCTGATCTGGCTGGTGGTGGCGGTGGCGACGCCGGCTCCGGTGACGGTGCTGGATGCGGCCAAGGAAGGGGCGCGGCGGGTGCATGACCGGCTGCCTCCCGAGATACGGGAGCGGCTGCCCGAGGAGATTCGGGTGAAGATTACGGGGACGTAGAAGATGCGGCGGGCGGGGTTGAAGAACGCGATGGCCCGGGCAGTTGCTGTGGCGCTGCTGTTGGCGACGATCGCGAGCAGCGCGGGCGCTCTGTGCATATTGTCCTCGGCGCATGCCGCCGTTGCGGCTTCTCGACATCCGGTTTCCCGACATTCGGGATGTCATCCCGCGCCGTCCAAATCGCATCCCGCAAATTTACAGTGCTGTGTGAGCCATCGGCTCGCTTCTCTGCCTTGTAGTTCTTTCTTGCCGCGTCCGGCGGCGTACGCGGTCGGAGTTGGCTTGGTTACAAACGATCTCTTCTTAGTCTCAGGAAGTGCGGCTGCCTCTCCGGCGGCGTTTGCGCCTTCCGGTGGACCTCCGGCCATTATTGCTCTGAGAATCTAGGCCGCTGTTTTCTGATTGTCACTCTTCGGCGTTCTCATCCGCTTGTCATTTTTGCTTACGGTGCGGTTTGGTCTTTGCATGCTCCTAAGAGCTTTTGACCGCAAAGGGCGCTAAGAGAGGCCGCGAAGGGCGCAGAGAAACGGCGTTGGCTATTGGTGGTTCGATCGGCGGCTGGCTTTTCTTTTTTGTTTTTGAGAGAGCGAGGTCATTTGTGGGCAGAGTTTTTTTTGCGGGCGTCGGGTGGATGGTTAGCGGGATTTTGTCGTGCGGAGCGTGGGCGCAGGACGCTTCGATGAGCGAAATGCAAATGCAGATGCCGATGGCGCAACAGGCTGCGTCGCAGATGCCTTCGCCACATGCGGGATCGGGCACCGCGTGGGAGCCGGCTTCTGTGCCGGAGCACGAGTGGATGCTGATGCGCGGGGACTGGGAACTGATGGCGCATGGGGCAATTTTTGCCGACTACAACCAGCAGGGCGGCTCGCGGGGCGAAGGTAAAGCCGAATCGGTAAATGTGGGAATGACGATGGAGCAGCATGTGCTGGGGCGGGGAACGATTCTGTTGCGGCAGATGTTTTCGGCGGAGTCGCTGACCTCGCCGCATCCGGGATTTCCCGAGTTGTTTCAGACGGGGGAGACTTATCACGGCGAGCCGCTCGTCGATCATCAGCATCCGCATAATGTTTTTGCGGAGTTGTCGGCGTTGTATACGTTGCCGCTTTCGAGGAAAATTTCGTGGGAGTTGTATGGCGGGCCGGCGGCGGAGCCGGCGCTGGGTCCGGTGACTTATATACATCGCGCCTCGGCGGCGGAGTTGCCGCTGGCGCCGCTGGGGCATCACTTGCAGGATTCGACGCATACCAGCTTCGGAGTGGTGACGACGGGATTGACGATTGAGCGGGTGAAGGTGGAAGGATCGGCGTTTAACGGGCACGAGCCGAACGAAGAGCGTTGGAGCATTCAGCCGGCGGCGCTGGATTCGTGGTCGGGGCGCGTGAGCGTGGCGCCGGATCGAAACTGGACGGCGCAGTACAGCATGGGGCATTTGGATCATCCCGAGGCGCTGGAGCCGTGGAACCAGTGGCGGCAGACGGCTTCGGTGGAATATGACAGGCCGCTGGCAGCGGGGAATTGGGCGACATCGCTGGTGTGGGGGCGGGTGCACGAGACTGGTCCGGGAAATAATCTGAACGGCTACCTGCTGGAATCGACGGTGAATTTCTTGCGGCGCGATTATTTTTTTACCCGGCTGGAGCTGGTGGATAAAGATGAATTGTTTCCGCAGCTGGCGGTGCAGCCGAGTTACCGGATTGGAGCGTACACGTTTGGCGGAGTGCGCGATGTGGTACAGAACCGGGAGTGGCAGCTGGGGGTGGGGGCGGATGTGACGGTTTATTCGAAGCCTGCGGCACTGGATGCGGCGTATGGGGATTTTCCGGTGTCGTTTCAAATATTTCTGCGGGTGCGGCCGGGTTTGAGGGCAGTGGGCGGTGGTCAGTGATCAGAGGCCAGCAGCTGCCAGTGTCGTTAAGGAGTTTTTCACTGAGCACTGGCCACGGGCAACTACCCACTTCCGCCAGGCGGTATCATGGATCGCGATAGCGCAGAGGTGATCCTATGGATCGCTGGTCACTGACCACTGACCACTGGCACTACTCATCTTGGATATTATGTCCCTGAGGCAGGAGGGTTACATGCCGCTAACTTTGACTTGGCGTGAAATCGCGCTCAGGCTCGCTCTTTCGCTGATTGCTGCAGCGCTGATTGGTTTGGATCGCGGTGAGCATGGCCGTCCGGCTGGGCTCCGCACTACGTTGCTGGTGTGTTTGGCGGCCTGCGTCGCCATAATTCAAACCAGCTTGTTGCTGGCGGCCAAGGGGAGACCCGCGGATTCTTTCATCATGCTCGATCTGATGCGCCTGCCGCTGGGCATTTTGACGGGCATGGGATTTATTGGCGGGGGCGCCATTCTCCAAGCAGGGTCCTGTTTCCTGTGTTCGCTGCGAGAAATTAGCCTGACACCTGGTCACGTTCGTAAAACGTACCGCGCTTATCCCTCCCTCATGCAGTCATGCCGCCACGCACCACTCTCATCCCCAACACCTTCTCAAAGCAATCGAAGTCCCGGTCCCGGTGCAGCAATTCGTGCCTGCCCTCCAAACAAAAAGTCGCGATAAGACAATCGATTGTCTTATGCACCGTGTAACCCCGCCGCCGCAACTCCCGGTAATTCCCAGCCGCTGCCACCGCCAGTTCAACCCCTCCCGAATCAAAAATCTGGAACCTCAACAAATCCGCCTTCACCCGCGCAAACACGCTTTGCTCCCGAACCCCCTGTAACACCTCGCACAGAATAAGATCGGTCAGCCCAATCCGCTGCCGTTGCAGTTCCCGCTCCAGCCAGCGCGTCTCCGCATTCTCCGTGCCGCGCAAATAATCGATCCACACCGTCGTATCGACAATCACCACCCGCCCTGCCTCCGCACCCGCGCCGCCCGCGACCGCTCCAGATCGCCCACCCACTCGACCTTCCCCCGCAGCCTCCGGATCGCCCCCTGCGCATTCGTCTCCGCCAGCAGCCTCAACCCCGCCTCCACCGCCGCTCTTTTCGTCCGAGCTCCGCTGCTCCGCATCGCCTCCCGCATCAACCGGTCATCGATATCGATATTTGTCCGCATCTCAAACCTCCAATGTGTAACTATCTCATATTTATGTGTATCGACAAAATGGGAATACAATAAGGATGTCATTTCGAATCGGGCTGCTACCGGCGAGGAGCGTGCTTTTCTACTTTCCAACCCGCCAATGTGAAACAGCTTCAAATTCCATTGTAGGAACCAAAGGGCCAAGCCCCCGCATGGTGACGTAATTTCGATTGTGTAAAAAGCGAGAGGGTGTAAGTTGGCTTTGGCCTCGCAAGCTAAAGCCATTCCGAAAAGGAGACCTACACCCATGGCGAAGATAATCCCAATCACCGAGCATTACCAACATTTTGTGGAGGAGTTGCAGGAAAGTTTCTGGGGAGATCTGCAAGGGCGGGCGCAGCAAGCGGCCCAGAAATTCTTTCAGCAGGTAAGCGAGCGGCAGCGCGACCGCTACATGGTGAGCGCGCCCTACCAGCGATCGGAGGGGCGGAAGGATTACCGCAACGGCTATTACGAGCGGGATTTCGTGACCAAGTTCGGGGTGCTGCGGTTACGTATTGCGCGCAGCCGGAAGCGGGGGTTTCTGCCGGAGGCGGTGAAGAAGTTTCAGCGGCGCGCCGACGACGTAACGCTGCTGATCCGCGAGGCCTTTCTGCGCGGCATCTCAACTCGGCAAGTGGGGCGGGTGGTGGCCACGCTGACCGGCGAAGTGGTAAGTCCGCAGACGGTGTCGCGGATCACACAGAGTCTCGACCACACGGTGCGCCAATTTCATCAGGCGCGGCTGGCCGACGATTACGCCTATTTGTTTTTGGACGGAGTGAGCCTGCACATGCGGCGTCCAGCGGGGCGCAAGCGGGTGCACATGCTGGTGGCCTACGGGGTGCGCCAGGACGGCACGCGCCATCTGCTGGCGTTTTTGCGCAGCCGGGGCGAGAGCCAGGCCGACTGGGAAGGCCTGCTCACCGATCTCTACCGGCGCGGGCTGGAAGGCAAGAAGCTGCTGCTGATCGTCACCGACGGCTGCGCCGGACTGGCGGCCGCGATCCAGACCGTCTATCCGCGGGTGGGGCATCAGCGCTGCTGGGTGCACAAGATGCGCAACATCTTAGAACACTTGCGCAAGCGCGACTACGACGAAGTGAAACGGGACGCGCAGGCCATCTACGGCGCCGAGAGCCGAACCCAGGCGCAAGCCGCCTTTCGCCGCTTCCGGGCGCGCTGGCTGGGCCAGTACGGTTCCATGGTGCGTCGGCTGGAGCGCGATCTGCCGGAACTGCTGTCGTTCTTCGTCCTGCCCCGGCACCTGTGGAAGAAGGTGCGTACCACCAACGTCATCGAACGCTGCTTCGTGGAGGTTCGCAGAAGAACCCGGCCCATGGTGTGTTTCGTCAACGTGGCCAGCGTGGACCGCATCATCTATTCCATCTTCCAGAGATTCAACCTGGAATGGAAAAACCGCACCCTCAAGCTTTTTACACAAGCCGCTTGACATCACCGCAATTATTTGCAGATTGACAGGTCCTGGACCTAGGAACATAATTCCTGCCGCGTGAATTTGGAGCACATCTTCTTTCTGTTTTCTGTTTGTTGCCCAGGATTCAATCTTCATACCGGCATTGTTACATAAAGCAGTCGGGCCCCATTCCGAGATCCTAAGGAGTGCACGTCCATGAAAAATCAATGGAATATCCTGGTCAGCAGCGTGGCCATTACGGCAGCTATGTTTAGCGGCGCATTGTTAGCAGCCGCACAGATTGAGTCAGCCACTTCGCGCGCAAAGATCCTCCATCAGCAAGAAACAATTCCCGCGAAGCCTCCCAGCCCGGTATTTAAAACGCTGGTGAATTTCAGTGGGAGCAATGGGGCCAACCCTGGCCGTCCGCCAATTCAGGGCCCGAACGGAAATCTTTACGGGACTGCCAACGGCGGAGAGAATGGCCAAGGGTTGCTGTTTGAAATGACTCCAGCCGGAGCCATCACGACACTTTACAGCTTTTGCCCGGAAACAGGATGCCCCGACGGCAGCAGTCCGGGTGCACTCGGGCTGGGTATGGATGGGAACTTTTATGGTGAGGCCGGGGGAGGGGGGACGTTCGGCTATGGGACAATTTTCAAGTTCACGGGAAGCGGCACTCCGATTACGTTGCATGACTTCGATGACACCGACGGGCGCGAACCGGGTGACAGAATGGTGCAGATCGGTGATGGCAACTTTTATGGGACGACGTTTTTTGGCGGGAACATCGGCGAGTGTTTAGGCCTGGGCTGCGGTACAGTTTTTGAAATAACTCCCAGTGGAACCCTGACCACGCTCCACGACTTTTGCAGCCTGCCTGACTGCGCTGACGGCGCTGTACTTTTTGAGTCGCTGGCGTTAGGCCCAGACGGAGACTTTTACGGAGCCACATGGGACGGCGGTCCCAGTGATGCGGGCACCGTCTTCAAGATTACGCCGACCGGTACGCTAACGACCCTATACACTTTTTGCGTCACTACCTATCCCTTCTGCGGTGACGGTGTCAATCCTCTCGGACCGGTGCTGGGCAGGGATGGGAATTTCTACGGGACAACGGCGTTTGGAGGGGCCAACGGCGAAGGATCGATCTTCAAAATGACTCCCAGCGGGACGCTGACCACGATTTACAGTTTTTGCAGTCAGATCGCGTGCACGGATGGTTCCGACGCTCGCAGCGGAATCATCCTGGCAAGCGATGGGAACTTTTACGGAACAACTTACTATGGCGGGGTACATAACGAAGGAACGGTTTTCAAGATCACAGCGGCGGGTGTGCTGACCACGCTGCACAGCTTCGACGGGACGGACGGTTACGATGCGATCGGCGTGATGTTTCAAGCAACCAACGGGACTCTGTACGGGCAAACCACGCTCGGCGGCTCCGGAGGCGATGGCACGATCTTCAGTTTAGCCGCAGGTCTGCCCGCGTTTGCGGAAACCGTTCCCACGTCCGGGGCGGTGGGAACGGACATAATTATACTGGGAAATAATTTGACGGGTACAAGCAGTGTCACGTTCAATGGGACGGCGGCGGTTTTCCACATGGTCTCGAGCTCCGAAATCAAGACCGAGGTACCCAGCGGCGCCACTAGCGGCAAGATCAAGGTGACCACGCCGAGCGGTACGCTGGGCAGCAACGGGAACTTCCAGGTGACGCCATAGAGTACCGCGCTCTGGTCTTCGAACGCATTGCCCGCCGCCGCGACGCGGGCTCGAATTTTGAGCTGATTCTATAGCTGACGAGTGGACGGTTTCCGGGGAATAGGACTCGCCGTTCTTACCCGCATTCCGCCATAAGGTACACGACGAACCGGTCTCCACAGTAGCGGATCTGCTCTGGAAACAACGAGTTGCGCGTCGAGGCGGAGGGCCACTGACGTGCACCTAATCAACGCGAGTGAGAGTCTTCTCCTCTTTCAGGTTTCCTGAAACTAAGTCAGCCCATCTGAAGTTCTCTTCTTCTTAGCGACCACAACCCTTAGGAGGTTGCTTATATGTTTGCACGCAATGTCTCTTTCCATCTAAAGTCGAATATGATGTCCGATTACACGCGCACTTTTGAAAAAGACGTCCTGCCCTTGCTCCGTAAGCAGAATGGCTTCAAGGACGAAATCACTCTCGCCGGTCCCGGCGGAGTCGATGTGACCGCGATCAGTCTGTGGGAAAACAAGAAAGATGCCGACAACTACAACACCAACACCTATCCGCAAGTGTTGAAGACTCTGGCCAGATTTATCGAGGGAACGCCCCAGGTTCACCCCTTTGACGTTGTCACCTCGACCCTCCAGCAGCACGAACTCGTTACTGCGTAAGAAACACTCTGAGTTGGTTAGGCACGAGGAGGCGGAGTTACGTCCGGCTTCTCGTGCCGCCAAACGGAATGCAGGCGAATCCCGCCGGGAAGGCAGCCATGCACCTAGCACTGCAAAACGCAGAAACTATCAATCGCCTGGTAGAACAGGGTGAATTGCTTCTGAAGACATTCTATGTTGAGCACGAGAAAGACCCCGCAGGGTGGAATACTGAGTTTGTGCGCGGCGAACTGATAGGCTGGCGCCGCACGTTACACACCCTGTACCGCGATTACGCGGAAGAGATCGTTACCCGCGTTGTCGCCAGGACAAACTTGACCATTCCCGACGGCGAAGTCCCGGGCGGTGCCGCTCATGGCCTTTGAGGCCGTCCTAAAAGAAGTTGAGCAATTCCATGACCGTCAGCAAGCGTCTTGCGATACTGGCGGCGCAACATCCGCCTGTGTGAGAGCCGCGAAACGCAAGTTTAGGATTGTCAAACGAGAGAACAATATTCCGGTGCTTGGCGTGTGTGAATGTTGCAATGCCGGTTTCGCGGCAGATCCCGAGACTATAGGCCGGCCTAAGGATGCACACGCCCACCTCCAAAAACAGTTCATTGCGCACAAGTGCAAGTGGGTGGAAGCCAGCAAAAGTGCGGTGCGAATCGTGAGCGATGGCGACTGCCGAATCGCACTGAGCACATGGGGACGTCGTCCATAACTGTCCGCAATCAGGCCATCACGCTCACAATCACGGCCTTCGTCAACTCGATGGACGCAATTCCACCTAATATGGCCCGATAATTCCGGCAATCGCGCGGGAAGCGGGCGTGAGCACCCGCTCCACATCTTCCGTATCCAGCACATCCAGATATTTCAATCCAGAGCCGGTGTTGAAGAGGACCACGATGTCTTCCTCACCGAAGAAGTTGCTGGCTAGAAGTTTCTGGTAGGCGACCAGGCTGGCTGCGCCTTCGGGAGCGGCGAAGATGCCTTCTACTTGGGCCCAGCGGCGAGTGGCGGCGAGAATTTCTGCGTCGGTGGCGGCGAGGGCGAGGCCTCCGCTTTGTTTGAGGATGTCGAGGATCAGATAGTCGCCGTAGGGTTTGGGAACGCGCAGGCCCGAGGCCAGGGTTGCGGCGTTGGTCCACATTTCAGAAGTGGTGCGGCCTTCGTCCCAGGCTTTGACGATGGGAGCACAGCCAGAGGATTGGACGCTGATCATATTCGGGCGTTCGGAACCGATGAAGCCCAGCTGTTCGAGTTCGTCGAAGGCTTTCCACATGCCGAGCAGGCCGACGCCTCCGCCGGTGGGATAGATGATGCCTTGCGGAATTTTCCAGCCGAGTTGCTCGGCGACTTCGTAGCCCATGGTCTTTTTGCCCTCGACGCGGTAGGGCTCTTTGGTAGTGGAGACGTCGAACCATTTTTGTTGCGACCACTCCGGTTTTTCTTTCAGTTCGGCGACTTTGCGGGCGCAATCTGAGATGAGGCCATCGACCAGCGTGACGTGCGCGCCGTAGTAATCGCACTCGATGCGGTTGGCCATGGGAACATCTTTGGGCATGAAGATGTGGGCTTCGAGATTGGCCGCGGCGGCGTAGGCGGCGAGCGCTCCGGCGGCATTGCCAGCGGAAGGTATGGCCAGCTTCTTCAGTCCAAAGTGCCGGGCCATGGTGACGGCGGCGGAGAGTCCGCGTGCTTTGAAGGAACCGGTGGGATTCAAGCCCTCATCCTTGACGAAAACGTTGGAATACTCTCGGCTGCGCAGCATGGGAGTGAAACCCTCGCCGAGCGTGACGGGCGTGGCTTCGGGAAGCACGGCGTCGTAACGCCACATGGTGGGAGCGAGCGGCAGCAGCGACGCGGGCGAGAACGTTTTCTTAATCTCGGCGAGATCGTACCGGGCGTAGAGGATGCCGGCGTCTTTCGGGCAAACGGTTTGAGGACGGTCGGCCGGATAATGTTCACCGCAGCGGGTACATTGCAGATTCGTCGGGCGGGGCACGAAGAGAGTTTATCAGGGATAGAAAAATAGGAGGAAGCCGGATGCTCAGTCGCGTCCGCCGCGCGAGGCGATGGAAGTGAGAAGCAGCTCTGCCTGGAGATTTCGGCTGGCAAGATGCTTGGCGACAATTCTCCGCGTCTTCTGAACCGACGCGTGAGGATCAAGAAAAACCACAACCGAGGGCCCAGCGCCGCTCAGTGCGGCACCGAGAATGCCGGGTGCTCCGGTCATTTCCTGCAAGGCGGGAAGCAGCGGGCACAACTTGGCACGGTAAGGCTGGTGGATGCGATCTTCGAGCGCAGCCGTCAGTAATTCGTGACGTCCCTGCGTAAATGCAGCCAGCAGCAACATGGAATTCTGTATGTTGACCACGGCGTCGGCGCGCGAATATTGATCCGGGAGCACTCGTCGGGCTTCCTCGGTTGCCAAAGCCTGGTCGGGGACCGCCAGCAGCAACGGCCACTTCCCTTTCGGCCGGATGCAGGCGACTTGAGCTTCTGCGTTCCCGGACATGCGGGCGACGGCGAGGCCGCCCATCCAACAGGCCGCGGCGTTATCGGGATGATGTTCGAGCCGCGAGGCTTCACCGATAATTTGCGTATCGGTCCAACCCAACCTCCCGAAGTGATTAGCCAGCGCAAGGCCCGCCAGTCGAGCCGCAGCCGAAGACCCGCAGCCTTTGCCGATGGGGATATCGTTCCTGATATTTAAGGATAAAGGACCAATCTCCGAAGCTTGCGCGAGGAGGATTTCACGATAGGTAGTGAGGATTAAGTGATTCTCCAGAGTCCGGCAGATCTCTGAATCGCGTCCAGTGGCGTGAATGGAAAATTCCGGAGCAGGCCGCGCATCGATTTCGATGTAGAGATCCATGGCCAATGCCGCGGCATCGAAGGCCGGGCCAAGATTGGCGGAGGTTGCGGGAAGCGCCAGATGCAGCATGGCGGCACGTTTATTTTTTTTCTTAGGCATTCGGTTGAGCGGAACCGGCTTCCTCTGCCCGTTCCAAAGTCTGGATTACGGCGTCCAATGTAGCATCGAGCACCACGGGAGGATGGCGCAGAGCTTCTAGCGAAGAGCTGTCGGGGTCATTCAGACTGTCACGAAAAAGGTCGCCGCGATGGAATTCCATGGTGAAGTCCGGATCCTTCAGCAAATTCCCGGTCAGCACAAGTACGACGCTCTCATCGGGCTTCACGAATCCCTGCCGCAGCAATTTCTTTAGGCCGGCCAGCGTGACTGCGGACGCGGGTTCGCAGCCAATACCTTCGGCTCCGATTTCAGCTTTAGCCTGCGCGATCTCGATCTCCCTCACTTCTTCGCAAGCGCCGCCGGTGGTTTGAATCACTTTTACAGCCTTTTCCCACGAAGCGGGATTTCCAATGCGGATGGCGGTAGCGCGAGTCTCGGGCTGCACACTCACCAGATGCTTGCCTCCGCCCTCGCGTAGTGTGCGCACCAACGCGTTAGCGCCTTCAGCCTGAATCACAGATAACTTCGGCAGATGCGGTATCAGGCCAAGATCCAGCATCTCCAGCAACGCCTTGCCGATCGCGGAACTGTTGCCGAGGTTGCCGCCGGGCACGATAATGTGGTCGGGCGGCTGCCAGTCGAGTTGCTCCATCAATTCCAGCGCAAGAGTTTTCTGGCCTTCCAGCCGAAATGGGTTGATCGAATTCAACTGGTAGACGGGTGCGTTCCGCACCAGTTCCTGTAACAGACGTAGGCAGCCGTCGAAGTCCGTGCGCAGTTGGCAGGTGAGCGCGCCGTAGTCGAGGGCCTGCGAGAGTTTGCTCCAGGAAATTTTCCCTTCCGGCACAAGCACCAGGCTGCGCAGGCCGCCTCGCGCGGCATACGCTGCCATCGAGGCCGATGTATTGCCTGTCGAGGCGCAGGCCACCCAGTGGTACCCTGCCTGGCGCGCGAACGTGGCGGCCACGGTCATGCCCGCATCTTTGAACGAGCCGGTAGGGTTCATGCCTTGATGTTTAGCGTAGAGGCGCGACACGCCAGTACGACGGGAGGCTTGCGGAAGCTCGTAGAGCGGAGTACCGCCTTCGCGGAGGGTGATGACTTGGTCTGCGGAATCGGGTGCGGGCAGCAATTCGCGGAAGCGCCACACCCCGCTCAAATCGAGCGCTGCGTTTGAGCGGCGGCGCTCGCGCCATAAGGACTTTAGAACATCGGCGCTGAGGCTCGGGGATTTCCAGGACGGATCGGTAATCTCAAGCAGATTGCCGCACTTCGAGCAGCGAAAATCCTGAGCGGCGCTGCCCGCGATCGAAGCGCAGCCAATGCAGCGGAAGGCGAACGTGGCCTTGGATTGGCTGGGCGGAGATTGTCGATTCGGGGTGGCGGAGAGCGGCATCGGAATTGGGAACGAAGAACCGGTTATTTGTCGCCGCGCAGGTATTGGTCGGTCTTATTGATCCAGTCGGCGCGTGGAGGATTGAAAACATCCAGGTCAACCGTATCCTCAAGCGCTTCAGCCTTGTGCGGCATGTGGGCCGGGATGCAAAGAACTTCTCCCGCGTGGACAACAATTTCCTGGCCGTCGATCCAGAACTTCAGGGCGCCGTCGAGGATGTAAGTCAGTTGCTCGTTGTGGTGGCTATGCTCGGGAACAATGCACCCTTTCTTGAGCAACACTCGAGCCACCATTATCTCCTGGCCGACTACGAATTGCCGCTGTAGCAGCGGGTTTAGTTCTTCCAGTGGAATAGTGTGCCAAGGGATGTATTGCAGCGGTGTTTTGCTTGCCGCATGTTTGGCCACGGCACGTTGGGCGCGGGAATGCGACGCGCCGTTCTTCGTAATCGTTGTTTTCGTTTTTCGAGGAGAGGAAGTTTTCGTTTTTAGTTTTTTCGCCATGATCAATGAACCCTGTCACCATACAACTTTACCGCATTGTCGTGCAGATAGCCGTGGGCCAGCTCCAGAGCCCGGGCTTCGCTGATTTCGTTTTCCGAAATCATTTCGGCCAGCGCCGCAGACAGCGCCGTGCGCGAGGACTGCACGCCCAGCCAATAGCTCTCCTCCGCGCCCAGCGCTTCATTGTAAGGGAAAGCATCCGTACCGAAAGTGATCTTGTCCGGGAAAGTTTCCAGCCACATCTTGAGCGTGTCTTTGAAGGCGGAAGGATATTGCACAAGTTCTCCCAACGAGGAGTCAAGATAAACATTCTTCATCGAGGTGAGCCAGATCGCCTCGCGCTCTAGCGGATAGCCGCCATGGAGCATGACGAAGGTTGTACGAAGATAGCGCGGGTCGCGCAGCACGCTTTCAAAATTCATAATGTTGCTCTGCGAAATACTAAAATAATCGCCGATGAGGGCTGCGGAGTGAATGTGCACCGGCAGATGCAAGCGGCCGCCTTCCAGGATCAGAAAGCGGAAAATATAATCCTGAAAGGTGAGGTAATCTTTTTCGCTCGGAATGCCGCCGGTAACGTAGCGCTGGTAAAGGTCCGCGGCCTTCTCGCGAGTCGGATCGTCGAAGGTGGTGGGGCGGAAGTAGGCCACTTCAAACTTGATCGCGATGCCGCCCTTGCTCTGATTGTCTTCCAGCACCCGGCTAATGAATTTTAGATAGCTGTCGAAATCGGCGGGAAGCTTCGTGACACTCTCCTGCTGCATCCAGCGGTGCAGCATTTTCTCCTGCAGCGGGATGTAGACTTCTTCATCGGGGTTGCGCGCGGTCTCGCGTTGATTGTTGAACGGAAACAGAAACGAGTCGACGAAGAAAACCCATGGAAAGCGCTTGGGATCGAGATAATCCGCCATCATGGCGCGGTTGGCGACGGAACTCTCGGTGTTGAGCTTATCGAGGATCATGTCGAAATACGCCGGTCCAGGATATTGTTTTCGTAATTCTACTTTTTTCGCGATCAACCACTTGGCGTGTTCCGGCGATAGATCGGCGTAGGGATATCCGAAAAGGGCCTTAGCCGCGGCAATCAGTTCGGGATTATCGTCGCGGGTGCGAACCGCAGAACTGAAATCCGGAGGCGCCGCCATGGCATCGACGTCGGGATCGTCGGAGAAGCCGGGGTGAGCATGGTGATCAAAAGCTGGAATTTTTTCAATCTGGGGCAGCAGGCGCTGGTAGATCTGCTGAACGTCGGGACCCGGAAACGGACGGGCTTGTGCCGCCGCGAGAGCCGCTGGAAAAGCAATCGTACACAGTAAGGCGCCGCGCAGGGATCCTAATTTCATTTTCTGCCTCAGAACTTAGCGTTCAACCAAACGTCCTTGCCATGCTGCGGAAACTTTCATGATGCGGGCCGCGGCCTCGCCCAGAATTTCCCCCGACGAAGCGAACGAAAACCGCACAAAATGCTTGCCGGACGGGCCAAATGCGGCGCCCGGAATGGCGGCGACGCCGGCCTCGTCAAGCAGAATGCGGCATACTTCTTCGGCGCTGGCCCCGGTTCCACGAATATCCACCCACGCATAGAACGCGCCGGCCGGGGGCTCGCAGTTAAAACCCGCGACTTGATTCAGATCGTGAACGAACTGTTCTCTTTGGCGGCCGAACTCCGCGACCATGCGCGGCGTGTTTCCTTCGCGGTCGCGTAGCGCGTCGATGGCCGCATATTGCGTGAACTCTGCCACACACGTATAGCTGTTGATGGCCATCATGGCCAGCGCCGACGCCACTTCGGGCGGGGCGGCTGTGTAACCCAGGCGCCATCCGGTCATGGCAAAACTTTTCGAAAAGCCATCGATGATCAGCGTTCTCTCCTTCATTCCCGCATAGCGCAGCATGGACAAATATTCGCCACCGTAGTTAATGCGCGCATAGATTTCATCGGAGAGAACCCACAGATCGTGCTTGACGGCCAGTTCGGCCAGTCCACGCTGCACCGCGTCGCTATATACCGTGCCGGTCGGATTGCCGGGAGAATTTGTGATGAGCATACGCGTGCGGCGTGAAATCTTGCTGGCGATCTCGGACAAATCCGGCTGAAAATGGTGGCGCGGCGAGAGTTCGAAAGGAACAGGAACCGCGCCCAATCCCAGCGTGATCGAGGGATAGCCGGGAAAACCGGGATCGGGATAGAGCACTTCGTCGCCCGGCTCGAGCAGCGTCATCATGGCGAAGAACAGCGCAGCTTTGCAGCCGGGAGCGATCACAATGTTGTCGGCGGAAACGTCGATGCTGCGAGTGCGCTGTAAATATGTGGCGATCTCTTGCCGCAGAGCGGGAACCCCGGCCACGGCGCAGTAGCGGTCTTTGCCGTCGGCGAGCGCCCTGGAAGCTGACTCGACGACGGATGCGCCCGGATGAAAATCGGGCTCGCCGAGCTCAAGATGAATGATGGAGCGGCCCTGCCGCTCCAGGTCCTGGGCGCGGGCAAAGACGGACAACGCGCCTTCGCCGCTCATAACCGACATCCGGGATGCTATCGATCGCATGCAGTCTCCAAAGACTCGATACTACAATTCTATAAACCTTTGTACATGCCGCCATCGACGAGGACAGTTTGTCCTGTGATGTAGGAGGCCCGCTCCGAGGCGAGCCAAACAATAGTTTCCGCAACCTCGCGGGGCTCGCCGAGCCGCTTCAGCGGCGCATCGGCGGCCCACCCCTCGAAAATCTCCCGCTCGCTCTTGCCGGAGGCGGAGGAGCGCGCCACAGCCAACTCCTTCAAACGATCCGTTGCAGTGAAGCCGGGTCCGACATTGTTTACCAGAATTCCATCCTTGCCAAATTCATTCGCTAGACTTTTCACCAGCCCGACCACCGCGGCCCGAACGGCGTTCGAAAGCACAAGATCCATTACCGGCTGTTTGGTTGTAATCGAAGTGATGGTAATGATCCGGCCCCAACGCTTGCGCTGCATGTGCGGGATCACTTCGCGGGCGAAATATACGGTGCTGAGAAAGTTCAGCTCCAGGGCGCGCTGCCATTCCTCAAGACCGGCGGCGAGAAATCCTTTGGCGGGTGGACCGCCGGCGTTGGTCACGCAGATATCGATGCTGCCGAATTTCTCCGCCACGGCCGCGACGAAGCGGCTGACGGCCGCAGGATCGGTTACGTCTAAGGCCTCGGCCAGGACTTCCACGTTATGCTGCTGTCGAATTCTTTCTGCGGCAACGTGCAAGGTCTGCTGATTGCGGGCACACATCGCAACCCTACAGCCCTCCGCGGCGAAAGCCTCAGCTGTGGCGCGGCCAATTCCCTGACTGGAAGCGGCAACCAGCGCAACTCGATCTTTCAACCCAAGATTCATGAAGTACGAATTATAAATGGTATGTCGTAATCCGCCTCACTTGCCGGACTTCCTGCGCACAATTAGTCTGATAGCAGCGAGGCACCCATGAAGGAACATGCTCAGCATTCCGAGACTAAAGCCGTGCGCGGCGCAACCGATCTGGACCGTAAGAATGGTCCACTGTCTACTCCGATCTATCAGACTTCCACTTTCGAAGTGACGGATAACGACGAGCAGCTTCGCACCACCGGCAGCGACCATTTCTACACGCGCTACGGAAATCCAACCAACACGGTTGCGGAAAAAACCGTGGCCGCGCTGGAAGGCGTGGATGCAGCCCTGACTTTTTCTTCCGGCATGGGAGCAATCACAACGGCGTTGATGGCGCTCGTGAAAAGCGGCGACCACATCGTGGCGCAGCGCGATATCTATGGCGGCGTGAACAAGTTCCTCTCGCAGTGGCTGCCCAAGATGGGCATCGAAACCACCTTCGTCGATACGATTCAGTACGAGCAGCATGAGCGGGCGATTCGCCCCAATACGAAGTTGCTGTATCTGGAGTCGCCGACCAACCCGGCTCTGCGGGTGGTCGATTTTAAGAAAACTTCTGCCCTGGCGAAGCAACACAAGTTAATCAGCATGATCGACTCGACGTTTGGCACGCCGATCAATCAGCGTCCGGCGGAATTCGGCATCGATCTGGTCATGCATTCGGGGACGAAATATCTCGGCGGGCACTCCGATTTAATTTGCGGCGTGGTGGCCGGCCGGCAGGAACTGATCGACAAAATCTGGGAGACGCGGACTACGCTGGGCAACTGCATGGATCCGCATGCCTCTTGGGTACTGGTGCGCGGTATGAAGACACTCGCGGTTCGCGTGGCCCGGCACAACGAGAATGCGCAGCGCGTGGCGGAATTCTTATCCGAACATGCCAAGGTACGGCGAGTGCATTATCCTTTTCTGAACAGCCATCCGCAATACGCGCTAGTCCGCGCGCAGATGCACGGCGGAGGAGGCATGGTCACGTTTGAAGTCGAGGGCTCCGGAGAAGACGCGCGGAAACTGAGCGAAGCGATGCGCTTGTTCACCCTCGCTCCCAGCCTGGGCGGAGTGGAGTCGCTGGTGTCGATTCCTGTACTGACCTCGCACCTGACAGTCCCGCCCGAAGAACGCCGCAAAATGGGGATCACGGAACAGATGATCCGGCTCTCGGTAGGGATTGAGAATGCGGACGATCTGATCGCTGATCTGGAGGGCGCGCTGGCGACTGTGGCAGCGCCGCAGCAGGTGCCGGTGGGGTGAAAATTCTGAAGGACCACTCCTGATCCATCAGGTTCGAGAGTGGCCCTTGCCTTCTGCCGAAGCTAGAAAATAAACTTCAGCGCCAGTTGCATGATGCGCGGAAGATGCGTGCCCGCCGAGCGCAGGTAGGGATTGCCGGCACAAGAGGGGTCTCCAGCGGAATTGTTCGCACCGCCGTAGCAGGTCAGCTCATTAGCAGCTGTGCCCGCACCCGAATTATTGGCCGCCGAACCACCATCGCCCCCCAGCCACGTGTATTCCACGTGGTTGAACACGTTGAAGGCTTCCGCCCGGAATTCGAAATACTTTCCCTCGGTAACCGGGAAATGCTTGAGCAAAGCCATGTCGAAGTTCGTCCGCCACGGGTTGCGCAGGATGTTTCTTCCCGAGTCGCCAAAAGTCAGGCCCTGGGGTTCTACAAACGCGGATGGGTTATACAACAGAGGTCCGAAGCCCGACAACTGCCCCGCCAGAGGACTGCCGCTCGCGCCGGATCGAGGATCGCCAGCGATATCTGGGTAGGAGCCAGCGGTAGCGAAGCCGTTTCCTACTCCGGCATTGTCGGGGGTAGAGCTTTTGTTGTACAGGCTGAACGGCGAACCGCTTTGGATCAGCGTAATACCGGACCACTGCCAGCCGCCTGCAAGCGAGTGTGCCAATCCCTTTCCTTTGAAGAACGGTAGATCGTACACATACGCCAAGGTGATGTTGTGGCGCTGATCGAAGTTGGAACTGGCGCGATAGGCGTTCAAGTTATAGGAGTTAACGAAGCCAAAGTCGGCGTTGTCGGAGGAATCGTCAATCGAATGACTGTAAGTGTAGGCAGCATTCAATTCGAGACCGCCGATGCTATGGCGAAGCGATGCTTCCAGCGCGTTGTAGTTCGAGGAGCCGGTCTGGTCCTTGCGCTCGATGCTGCCGATACCCAGGTAAGGACGGTAGAAATTAGCGTTGTTGCCGCAGGCAACGGCAAGATTGTTGGCCCAACCTCCGGTCATCGTACCCGCATAGGTTGTAGCTGTGGTTGGGTCACCGCTAACAATATCGCCGCCTACAGCTTGCGCCTGACCGGTCGTAGTGCTGATATAGAGTCCGGGAAGTCCCGGGGTGGTGTTAAGCGTACAGTCATTACCGGTGATTACCTGGCCAACCGCATACGGATTCTGGCTCGCTGGAACGGGCGTCATCTGGTTGTCTTCGTACGACCGCGTCAAGTGCACTCCGACGCTGCCCACGTAGGAAACCGTAGCCACAGTACTCTTGCCCAGATCGTGCTGAATGTCCAAATGCCACTGCTGCATGTAAGGCCACACGGCTTTGTTAGGAAGCGATACAAACTGCAAGGGAGGAGTACTCGCCCCTGCGCTTCCCACCAGAAGGCTGGGATTTAAGTTTGCATATCCGGATATATTGGAGAAGTTCGTGATTTGCGTATTGATGTTGTACGGCTCCAGCGACTCAGTATTGGCCTCATTGCCATTGGTGTGTTCGAAGAACACTCCATAGCCGCCACGAATAGCCCACTTGCCGTCGCCCAAGGGATCGAAGGCGAAACCTACTCGCGGGGCCGGATTCCACCAGTGGTTCTTCATGCAACCCTTGGGAACACCCGGCGTCACTCCGCAGTCCACCCAACCGTTGAAGGGATTTCCGTCCACCAAAGCCGTTACGGGGTCGACGCTGCTGGCTCCCGCAACATAAAACGCCGGGTCGAAATTCCAGGCAAGATTGTTTCTCTCGCGATAAGTACCGTAGAAGCTCTGGCGCAGGCCCAGATTCAGTGTTAGACGCTTCGAAACATGCCAGTCGTCCTGAAAATAGACCTCCGTGATGTTAAACGACTCGTGCATTTTGAAAGCATTCGCTTCCTGGGTGAAACTGCCAATGTTGCCGAGAAGCAGGTCGGCAAATGAGTTCCCCGTAGTCACGGTGCTGGAATTTGTAAATGCTGCGATTCCATTCACTCCGGTACCGGGCTGCGGGACTTCATTCTTGTGTGCGTCCACGTAGTAGCCGCCAAACTGGAGGTTGTGGTTGCCAATAATCTTCGTCACGTTATCGCGGAAGGTGAAGGTTGGATTCGAATTCAACGGCCCCTGAGGAACATAGCCCGGATCTTCAGCAAAGTTGTATTGAGAATCGCTGAGGCTTACCCCGGGAACTTTGCCGCCAAAACCATTGTCGTAGAGGCCTAAGCTGGAAGGGACGCTTCCGCGCTCCCACGGACCGGTCAGCGTCGTCCCGATATGATCGGTGGTATAGCTGGCGACGAATTCGTTTAGCATCGTGGGTGAGACATTGGCCGTGAGGCGGGCCACCATGCTCACACCGGGATTGGTAAAGTGCGTCTGAACCGTAGGGAAGGCCGTCCCGTCGGTCCACAAAGGAACCGGATATTGCTCCTCCCACGAATCGTGAATGTAGCGGAAACTGGCACGCACTTTCTCACCGAGGTTTTGATCGACCTTGAACAGTTCCTGACGCCAGTTCATGGGCAAGCTTGGCGGGTTGAACCACTCGTTCGGACCAATACTCTGAGTGGGCTCCGGAATCAATGCGAGCAACGCGGGTACGATCGGCCCAGGCGTGACTGGCACTTGGTTGCCGGGGAATGCTTGGCCAGCCAGCGGATTGGTGACACCATTCACCAGAGTAGGTTCCACCGGACAGTTGGGACCAGGGCAGACGTCATCGAAGTTTCCCGTGCGTTCGGCCAGCGTGGGGACCACCGTCGTGGAGAAGAAACCCGAAGCTGGCGTCACTTCACGACGCCATTCCTCCGACCAGAAAAAGAACGTCTTCTGCTTGTCGGTATTGTAGTGACCCGGAATAAACACCGGACCGCCGATGGTGAAACCAAAATCGTTCTTATGATAGGCGGGCACGGAACTCTGGAATTCCGGTGTGGCATTGAAATCGGTATTGCGCAGGAATTCATACAGGTCGCCATGGAAGCGATTCGTACCGGATTTCGTCTCGACCTCGACCGTGCCGGAGCCGTTCTTGCCGTATTGCGCGCTGTAGTTGGAGGTCAGCACTTTCACTTCGGCAATAGCGTCGATGCTGGGATAAACATTCAGAGTGGAATTGCTCCCGTTGTCGAGGGCGTCGCCGCCGTCAATTTCAAAATTGTTGTACTCCGTCCGGCCCCCATTAATGCTGAAAGCCACCGTCGAAGCGCCCGGTTCGCCCTCATCCGCGCCCGATTGATCCGTAACGCCTGGAGAGAGGGCGACCAACTGCGTAAAGTCGCGGCCGTTTAACTCAAGCTGGCTGATTTCTTTGCCGGTTACGGTATTGCCCAAGTCGGACGACTGCGTTTCCACCTGAGCCACATCCGATCCCTGCACCACGATTTCTGTGCTGATCGTTCCCACTTGCAAGGCGACGTTGACGCGAGCCTTTTCTGCGATCCGCAAGACCACGCCCTTGGCTTCGTACTTCTTGAAGCCGGTCGAGGTAACCGTCAGGTCGTAGGAACCTATGGGCAAAGAAGAAAAAAGGAAATCGCCACTTTCATTCGTGGTGCCGGTGCGATTGATGCCATGCTCTGCATTGCGTGCCGCCACTTGAGCACCTGGCACAGCCGCGCCGCTGGCGTCGGTGACGGTGCCGGTGAGCGAGGCGGTATCCTGAGCCCACGCCGCGCCGCATAGAATTGCCACCAACAGCAGGATTCCCACCAGCATACAATTCGATTTCATGGTCAAGTCTTCTCCCCAAGCGCCTACGATTCGCGCTTGCACTGCTTTAATTGTTCCCCAGCACTTCTCGAACACGGTCAGTTGAGCCGGCGGCTCCGTGTCCCCGATGATTTATTAAAACGTATGAATAGTGCTTTTATTGAGCATCTGATGTCAAGAAAAAAAGCGTCGCGCCCAATTTGAATCGCGCCAGGTAGTTCGTCCCGTTACGGAACAAGCCTCCTACAACAGGCTTCGGGTCGACTCCCGAACCACCAATTCGGGGGCGACTTTGCGATGGTTCGCGCCCACCTCGCGTTTCTCCAACACCGACTTGATCCCCTCGATGACTATGTTCACCGCTCCCGCTCCCATGGCTTCCATAGGCTGGCGCACCGTGGTAAGCGGAGGTGTGCACAGAGATGAAGCGGCAACATCATCGAAGCCAACAACCGAACAGTGCTCGGGCACGCGTAGCCCGGCTTTACTAAGTGCGCGAATGGCGCCGAAGGCGGTCATATCGTCGAAGGCAAGAATCGCGGTGAACCCGCGCTTCTGTTTGATCAGCTCCTCGGTTAGTTTCTGCCCCGCTTCAAAGCTGGAGAGGGGATCGCGCGACTCCGGCAGGTCGACGATCAGCCTGGAATCGAGTTCCAGTCCGCAGGCTTTCGCGCAGTTGCGCACTCCACGCCAGCGCGGCGAACTGTCGCCCAAAGTTTTTGGACCGCGGATGAACGCGATCTTGCGATGACCCAGCGAGTGCAGGTATTCCAGCGCCAGATAGCCGCCCACTTCGTTGTCGACGATCACCGAACTCATCGAATCGCCTTTGAGTTCGCAGCCGATGATGGCAGTCGGAATGCTGCTTTTCTCCAGATCGGCCAGCAAATTGATATCGAGAAAAAGCCAGTTGGCCAGCACGACCAAGCCTTCGATTCGTCGATCGAGCAGCATCTCGAGATAGCGCTCGAAGCGGCTGCGCTCGTTGTGCACGTCGGTAAGAATGGGCAGGTACGAGGCCTGATACAGCGTGTTCTCGATCCCACGCAGCACCAGGGTGCAGTAGGGATCGGTCATGTCAAACACCATTACTCCGACCGTGTGGCTGCGCTTGCTGCGCAACGAACGGGCAAATTGGTTGGGACGGTAGCCAAGCTTCTCGGCGGCGCGCTCAATGCGCTTCTTCGTCACCGGCGGGATGTAGCGCGCCAGGGGCGCGTCATTCAGCACAATCGAAACTGTGGTCGAGGAGAACCCACTCTCCTTCGCGACATCACGAATCGTCACCATCACAGATTGCCTTTGGCGTGGCGCACTTGCAAACTTTCCTGCCACCCTCCCGCCCGCTTGAATTTATTGCGGAGGTTGGCGGACACTACAGCAGAGAGTACAGCGAGTGTCAAGCGCCTACCTACGATTAGCGATTCTGGCAAGCCTTCTGCCCGGCTTTGCGCCCGCCTCCATGGCTGCGCAAAGCTCGATCCCACTAGTGCAATTTCAGCCTCAAAATACCGCGCCTCCCGGCCACGCTGCCGATCCGGCGCAGCTTTTTCGCTCGGGCCAGGATGCCCTCAACCATGGACAACTGGACAAAGCCGAACGGGACTTCCGCCTGGTGCTGGCCGCGAACCCTCAGTTGGGAGGCGCTTACGCAAATCTGGGCGTGGTCTACATGCGGCGCAAGCAGTGGAGCAAGGCTCTGGAGACGCTGCGCCAGGCCGAGCATTTGATGCCGCAAGTGGCGGGAATCCGGCTGAACATCGGCCTTGCCTACTTCCGCCAAAATGAATTCCTGAAAGCTATACCAGCTTTCGAGTCCGTGGTCCGTGATCAGCCGGAGGCGCTACAACCCCGGCATCTGCTGGGATTCTGCTATTTTTTCACCGAACGCTGGGCAGATGCGGCCAACACCCTGGAACCTCTCTGGTCGCAGGAATCCACGCAGTTAAGTTACCTGTACGTGCTCTCCATCGCGGCGCACCGGGCGGGCCAAAAGGATTGGGACGAAAAGGCCACGGCGCAACTGATCAACGCTGGCGAAGGCTCACCCGAGTTCCATCTCTTCATGGGCAAGGCGCATCTCAATCTCGAACAATACGATCTGGCCCTCGCCGATTTCCAGTCCGCTGAAAAAGCCAATCCAACTTTGACTTTTGTTCACTTCAACCTCGGTTTGACCTACTTGAAAAAGCAGGATTACGAACGCGCCCGCGACGAGTTTCTCAAAGATGCCGCGCTGGAACCGGATCTCGCCTTCAATTACGACGAACTTGGAGACGTGTATAGCTTAATGCAACAGTATCCTGAGGCAGAGAAAGCCTATCATGAGGCACTGCAACGCGATCCGCGGCTGCTCAATTCGTATGTGGGCCTCGCCAAGGCCTACCAGCGCACGCAAAACTACCAGAAAGCCCTCCTCGCGATTGATGCAGCCGGCAAACTCGATCCGGCCCGCCCGGACATCCATTACCTCAGAGGTCAGATTCTCCTCCGCCTGGGACGCCAAGCCGAAGGCAAGAAAGAATTGGACACCTCCGTTCGCCTTGACAATGAACACCGCGCTCAGCGCCAGAAACAAGTGGAATCCGGCAACCTGCCTTCGCCCGAACTTCTGAGCGACGATCAATAAGGACAACGCCCCATAAAGGCTAGATGTTCGCCCCCTTTTGTTCGTAACCGCGCCCCGATTCCCACTTTCACCGGTATCTAAGTTGCTATCTTGCAGTTCGTTGACTTCCCCAAGGGTTCCAGACGATACTCGCAATCGAGTTGCATAGATTCCGCAAATTACAGGCTCTGATGTGCAGCTTAGTTGGGCGGCTGGGAATGTCTTCCAGCGCGAACCCGCGCCCGGACAGAGTATTTTTCCACCGTGCGGGGTTTCACCGGGTCATCACAGGAGGCTCCTCGTGTCGAATCCATCTGTATCTAAGAAACGGATCGTTGTTCCTGCTGTATGCTTCATCGCGGTCATGGCCGCTGCTCTGCTCGTTTTTTCGCCGACGCACCGCACCGCACGCGCCGCCAACTCTCCGGCGCTGAGTTCCCAGCCCCAATCATCCCACCTCCAATTATCGAAGACCGTTACGCCCGCCGCTCACCAGCGTCTCCAGGCCACCTTCGCCGCCCTTCCGCTCGCCTTCGAGCAAAATCAGGGCCAGACCGATCCACAAGTGAAGTACATGGCGCGGGGCAATGGATACACACTCTTCCTGACGAATCATGATGCGGTGTTCGCGATTCATCCCAAGTCTTCCGGCAGCAGACTGGCCGCCGGTCGCCGTTCTCACGCTCATGCATCGCCCCAACCCGAGCCAAAACCGGACTCCGTAGTGCGCATGCAGTTAGTGGGCGGGAATTCAGTCGCCGCAATGGCGACGACTGATGAGTTGCCCGGAAAGACTAACTACTATCTGGGAAACGATCCGAAAAAGTGGCGGACCAACGTTCCGCAATATTCCCGCGTTGCTTATAAGAACATTTATCCGGGTATCGATCTGGCTTATTACGGCCAGCAAAGCAAATTGGAGTTCGATTTCATCGTCGCGCCCGAATCCAGCCCCGCTCCCATCGATCTCGCGTTCAGCGGCGCTCAACACCTCGCAACGGACGCATCCGGAGATCTGGTTGTCTCCGCCGCCGCAGGCGACGTGGTTCTTCACAAACCGGTGGCTTACCAGTTGCAGAATGGCATTCGCCAACTGGTTGATGCCACCTTCGCACTGAAAGCCAACAGTCAGGTTAGTTTTAACCTGGGAAACTACGATCATAGCCGCGAGTTAGTGATTGATCCCTCAGTCACGTACTCCACTTACCTAGGGGGAACCGCAGAAGACGACGGATATGGAATCGGCTTTGATGGCAGCGGAAACGCTTATGTTACCGGTCAAACTGCGTCCACCAAGTTCCCCACTGTTGGGGGCGTTGCGCCTAACACTAACTCTGGTGGCTTCGACGTCTTTGTGACCGAGATCGCTGCAAGCGGAGGCAGTTTAATTTACTCCACATACGTCGGCGGCAGCGGGAGCGATAGCGGAAACGCACTGGCGGTGGACGCCGCTGGTGACGTATTTGTGGCTGGAGGCACTTCGTCGAACGACTTCCCAACTACAACCGGTGTCTTCCAGAAAAGTTTTGGAGGTGGGAGCCTTAACGCATTCGTCTTTGAATTGAACCCCGGCGGTACCGCACTAACCTACTGCACGTATCTGGGCGGGACTGGAAGCGATGTTGCCAATGGCATCGCTATCGATACCACGGGGGCCTACGTTGTCGGTTCGACTACCTCCGTGGACTTCCCGACAACTCCGAATCCGATTCAAGCCAGTATTCACGGAACCGGCAACGGCTTCGTCACGAAACTCAACTCCTCCGGCAGCGCTCTGGTGTATTCCACATATCTCGGTGGGGGAACAGGGGATCTTGCATCCGCCGTAGCAGTCCCTTACGGATCCATCGGCCCAAGTGCCGCTTACGTGACAGGTTTAACTCAGAATTTTGCCTTCCCCACCACTCCGGGAGTTCTCCAACCAACATGTGGCACCGATGGAACCTGCAACGGTGGCGTGCCCGACGCCTTCGTGACCGTCTTCAATACGGCTGGGAGCAGCTTTGTCTATTCGACTTTCTTGGGCGGTTCGGGCCAGGACCAAGGATTAGGCATCGCTGTTGACTCCTCGGGCGACGCCTACGTGACCGGTCTAACACGGTCATCCGACTTTCCGTTGCAGGCGGCCTCCCAAAAGACACTCGGCGGCAATCAGAATGCATTTGTTACTCAGCTAAATCCAGGCGGCACCGCTGCGGTCTACTCCACGTACCTCGGAGGCGAGCTGAGTGATGCGGGCACTAGCGTTGCATTGGACTTGAGCAAGAATGCCTACGTTACTGGCCAGAGCTCGTCAACCAAATTCCCAATGGTAAATCCCACTCAGGCAACCATCGGAGGAGACAACGATGCGTTTGTGAGCGAGATCAATGTCGCGGGCTCGCTGGTATTCTCAACCTATCTGGGAGGCTCGCTGAATGAGAACACCAACGCCTCCGGCGGGCAACTCGCGGCGCTAGGCTCGATTGCCGTGGACGGTCCAGGTGCAAACGTCTACGTTACTGGCAACACGCTTTCCACTGACTTTCCAACAACGGCACCGGAGCAGAAGTCTGAGGCTGGAGGCATTGATGCGTTTGTCGTGAAATACGCATTTCCGACCTCCGCCGACTTCAGCATTTCCGCTCCTTCTACTACAACGCCACCCACAGTGGCACCCGGAAGCGGCGGCACCGTCGCCGTGACGCTTACGTCGATCAATGGTTATAACTCTGCCGTCAATCTGAGCTGCGCCGTAACCGGCACCGGTTCGCCGTTGCCAGCCTGCGGGACCTTCTCTCCCGCCAGCCCGATCACACCCGTCACTAGCGGAGCCGCGACCACCCTCACCATCACCACCACCGGGGCCAGCGCCGCCATGTCACGCCCCTCAAAATTCTTCTACGCCATGTGGCTGCCGATTGCTGGCTTGGCTCTGGTCGGGATGGGCTTCAGCTCCGCCCGTACCCGGCGGAAAAAGTTGCTGGGCTTCCTGATGATCGGCATGGTCATGACCGCTCTCTTCCTGATGCCAGCCTGCGGCGGCGGGAGCAGTAGTGGCGGGGGCGGTGGTGGGGGCGGAGGCTGCGCTGGCTGCACGCCCGCTGGCAGTTACACAGTTACCATCACCGGAACTGGTACTGACGCGGGTACTACGACCCACTCGACCACGGTTACGCTGACCGTCAACTGATTTCATGCACAAATCAAACCGGCCGCCTCTCACCCGAGGCGGCCTTTATTTTCCCCGCAGTGTTTTTCCCGGCACCTGCGATTGGCGTGATCGGCCACTCTAGGCTAAGATTCTTGCTTGGCCCATTCTGCCCGAGAACTCAGATAAAATTGCTTTTGCGGTTCACGGTCTGCGGTTCACTTTCGCGGCTGTAATTTTTTCGAGCGTCATTTTTAAGAATGTCCGCTGGCGGCATGGTTTCGGACGCGCCCGGGCAGCGTTTATGTGGTTGGAGGAATCGAAGGTAGTGAGTTCCCATTCATTCATGTTCAATGCCAGGCAGGTCTTGCGCGCTGTCTTCTTTGCTCTGTTACTAACGCTGTTTACGGTGGGGCCCGTTTCTCTCGCCTACGGCCAGGACACCTTTTCGCTGACCACCTCGCAACTGGTGCCGCAGGCAGGAGTGGACCCCGGCGGCACCGCGACCGCAGTCATCAACCTCACGGCTAGCGGAGGTTTCGACAGCCCGGTTGACTTGAGCTGCGTGGCTACTTCCACGCAGTTCACCAGCGATTTGCCGGTGTGCAGCGTGAGTCCGTCATCGCAAACGCCTCCCGCCGACGGTCCCTCGATCACGATTACAACCACGGGAAACACGCTTCCGGGGCAGTATCTGATTACCGTCACCGGCACCAGCGGCGGCATTACGGAGCCTGCTCCGCCACTCTACCTGAATGTGGTGGAGGGGCAGCCGGGCTACACCCTGTCAATATCGGAGGCCATCAGTCCAGGCACCGTTACGCCGGGGAGCGGCGCGGAAGCCACGGTGACCATTACTCCGAGCACGGGCTACACCGGGAACGTTACTTTGTCCTGCGCTTCCGTGACTCCAGTAGTAATCGCGGCGCCGTTTTGTTCGTTCAATGTGGTAAACGGCACCGGGCCAACCGTGAACGTAACCAACGGCAGCGCAGCCAGCGCGGTCCTTACCGTCAACACTTATGGGACAACCGGGACGGTCACCAAGCTTGCAATTCCGCGCAGTTTTTATGGATTTTGGCTGGCGCTTCCCGCGCTGGCGCTGCTCGGAGCCGGTGCCAGCAGGGGCCACAGGAAGAAATGGCTGGGACTGCTTCTGCTCATCGCGGTCGGCGGAAGCGTACTCGTTCTGCCCTCCTGCGGTTCCAGTAACAAGCAGCTCAATAATCCAAACGGATTGATTACACCCAAGAATACCTACACGATTACGCTTTCCGCCGTGGACGCGAATGGCGTTGCCCCGAGTAACACCACCACTACGACTTCCGCGACCAGCGTCAGCCTTTCGGTGAATTGACGAGTTGCCCATGCCCAGAGCGGCTGCGCAACTCTACCCCGGGGCACGTAGGATGGGGGATTTTGCGGCGCATCGTTTTGTGGTCCTGGCCAACCTTCTAGTCACAGCCCTGGTTTGCTCACTCATATTCGCCGTACCCGCCGAGGGTAAGGACAAGGCAAAATCAGGCCCGCCCACGGTTCGCTGGAGCGAAGATCAGCCAGGCTGCACGTTCTCTACCACCGAAGATGGCAAGTATCGTTACGGCCTTTGGTCGGGTGACATTGTCCTTATTTTGTCGGTGGACGCGCGCGAGGTGCAGATCATCCGGCATCGCATCGAACCCATCTTCGGAGTCCAGTTGACGATTCGTTATCGCGGAGCCGCCGCTCTGGACGTGACGCCTGGCGAAATTACGCTGCAGTTCATGAAGCACTTCAAAGTCGTGCGGTCCGCGATCGACGCCGACGATTACATCCAGAAGATCCAATCAGACGCGGACGCGCTTGACGATGAGACACGGCGCATCGTGGCCAAACATCCGGAAGAAAAGCAGGTTCGCGAAGTACGCTTGCAGGAGTACCAGAAATCAGTCAGCGAGCTGATTGAATTCCTGGGCAAGAACAGCCTGCGGGCGGGGCATTTGGACCGCGGCAATCCCGAGATGAGCGGCTGGGTCTTTTTCAGCACCGATAGCAAATGGCTGGGTGGCTGGAAGGCGCAAGAAGAATTCGTTTTGCGGCTGCCGTTAGACGGAAAAATGTTTGAGTTCCCTTTCAAGCTGCCACCCAAGGCGGGAGAACTCCTGCTGCGCAAAAGAGAGTAAAGCTGGGTGGAAGCTCGACGTTAGGAGGCGAGCCGGCTTTTCCGCTCCAGTTCGGCGGCTTGGCGCATGACAATGTCGCGCAGCGAAACCAGCCCTCGCAACTGTTTGCCTTCCACAATCGGCAAGTGACGGAAGCCGAATTCGTGCATGATGAACAGGCACTCGTCCACGCTCTCATCTACGCTCACAGCGCGAGGATTCGCTGTCATGACTTCGGACACGGCAGTGTGTCCGGGCGTGCGGCCCACGGCAACAACCCGGTTCATGATGTCGCGCTCGGAAAAGATGCCCGCCAGTTCCCCGTTGCGCAGCACGGGTATGGCTCCAATGTTATGTTCCATCATGAAGCGGGCGGCTTCCAGCACGGTTTTGGCGGCGTCGATCGAATAGACTTTGCGGTCTTTCACCAGTTCGCGGAGTGTAACCATGAACTCCTCCTTTGAAACCCCGGGCGGGTGCAACACGACACGGCCGGGCCCCACAGTCCGGCTGATTCGTAAATGGGAATTACTTTACCACACAATGGTAATTGGCCGCCGCAAATGGAGCGGCCAAGGAAGGTAGGTATCGATCCGGAGCGGCTTATTGCAGATGGTTCACGCGGACTGGACTGGCATCGGCCGCGGCGCTATCGCTTCGAGGCTTGATCGAAACGACCTCGTACTCGTGCTCCTTGTTGTCGAGCGCTTCCACTCGCAACAACATTTTATTCTTCTCCAGGCGGAACTGCGCGTTCTGGCCAATCGGCAGGAGCACGGGATGCTTGTCATCCTTGGGGCGAACCTGGTAGACCACCTGATCGGTCTCGATCAAATACTCCTGACACAGCAGCTCGTGGGTCTTCCCTTTCTTTGCGTTATCGGCGGTACCGCATTGCACCGAATCCATCTGCGACAGTTTCCCGTCCAGATAAGCTTTCGGCTCTTTGGCGTACGCCGTTGCCGCCAGCAAGATCGAAGCCAACACAAGCGAACTGTAACGCATGGGATCCCCCGTTCGACGGTCATTCCGAGCCAGCGCTCCGTTCTGCGCCGCCACGTTTAACTCGCGATGTTGGATTGTTGCTGAATTTGCGGTGAGCCGTTAGAGCACGTCGGTCATCGAACGGAAGTAACTGATTAAGCGCGGGAGGCGGGCCCCGGCAGGAGGTAGCGGTCAGCGAAGATGCTTCAGCCCTCGATCAAGCCTTGCAGCGTAGAAAAGAATTCCGGGTAAGAGATCGCCGCGCACTCGCTGCCGCGAATCAGTGTCTCGCCACGGGCTCGTAGCGCCGCGACGCTGAAAGCCATGGCAATACGGTGATCGCCGAATGATTCAAGCTCCCCACCCTGAAGCGATTGCCCGCCCGGAATCTTCAACCCATCTTCGCGCTCGTCTACCTGCGCACCCATAGCGCGAAGATTGACGGCGATCGATGCGAGGCGGTCCGATTCCTTCACCCGCAACTCCTTCGCATCCCGCACTTCGATTCCCTGCTCCGTATAAGGCGCAATCGCGGCCAGAACAGGGATCTCATCGATCAGCGCGGCGGTGTCGGATCCCGCGATGGTCGCGCCCTTCAGCCGGCCGCCTTCCACTTGCAGCGTCCCAACTAATTCGCCATGAACTTCTTCAAGCTGCGTCACAGAAATACGCAGCCCCATCTGCATGAGAATGTCGAGCAGCCGCGCTCGCGTGGGATTCATCAACACATTGGCGACGGATAATTGCGAGCCGGGAAAAAGCGCAGCCGCGCATAAAAAAAATGCGGCGCTGGAAAGATCGCCGGGAACCACGGCCTCAATGCCGTGCAAGTTCTGCCCCCCGCGAATGTGCACCGTATTTCCCTTGCGCTCGAGTTGTGCCCCAAAAGCGCGGAGCGCGACTTCGCCGTGGTCGCGCGTTCGCAACGGTTCCTCGATTCGCGTTTCGCCCTCCGCCAGAAGCCCGGCAAATAGCAAACACGTCTTCACCTGCGCACTGGCAACCGGCATTTTGTACTCGATCCCTTTAAGATTTCCGCCTTTAATGCGCAGCGGCGGGCGCCCATTTTGCGATGTGATGTCCGCGCCCATGGCTTTGAGCGGCGCAATCACACGTTCCATCGGACGCCGCGCCAGCGATTCGTCTCCCGCCATTTCGGTAGTGAACTTCTGTCCGGCAACGATGCCGCTCAACATGCGGATGGTCGAACCTGAATTTCCGCAGTCCAAGGCTTGAGTGGGAGCGTTCAGCGACGGGCCGCTTCCCTGCACTTCAATCACATTCCCAGCACCAGCTTTACGCTCCCACTTCACTCCCAGCGAGCGCAGGCAGTCGAGCGTGCTGGCGCAGTCCGCGCCGGTGGAATAGTTTTCCAATCGCGACGGCCCCTGGGCAATCGCGCCCAGCATCGCATAGCGGTGCGAGATGGATTTGTCGCCGGGCAGGCTGACACTCCCGCTCACGTTGCGCGCCGGGCGCACGATCATTTGTGATTCGCTATTCATGGCAAGAATCGAAAGGTATTCGCTAAACTAGCGTTGCGGCCTCGGCCTTCGCGTCGCGCAATACATCGGGTGGAATTTCCTTCATGTGCAGGCCAAACTCGAACATCGGAGTCTCCGTGCCGCGTCCCCAGCGCGCCACTTCCCAGTGCGCGCGCACAAACTTCACCGTGGGATGCGTCGTCAGGTCGAGCAAGAGCGGAGACTCGCCACGATAAAACATTTGCGGATAGGATGCCAAAGGCTTCCCGTCCCAAGTTGCGCCGTCCGCCGAACCGGCGATGCTGAGTTCGAGAGACTCCTGCTCAACGATGTTCGTTATGTCGAGGGTGAGCAGAAACGCGCGACTGGCCGCACCGCTCACGTCCACTGCTGGACCATCACCCTTGGCGCTCACTACCGTTTTATCCGCTACTAAAACCGAATCAACCATGGCGAGAGGATTCTAACAAAGACTGCCCTTCTAGTCAGTGCGGTTGCGTCACTCCGAGGGATGCGTACCGGTGAAATCCGCACAGCAGGGTTTTTCTACCGGCTTGAATTCCATGAGTTCGATCCGCGTCAGATCGGGATCGAAAACGTTCAACTGCCATTTGCCATCTTTGCCCATCTGCGCCTTTTCGCTGCCATGCGGTTTCCACCCGTGCGCTTCCAGAACAGCCTGAGCTTTCTTCATGTCAGCGACGCCGAGCGAGATGTGATTCAGCACGCCCATCAGCCGCAAATCGGGATGCTCGGGATGGTTGAGCATGTATTCCAGCCAATCCGTTCCGTCGGGAACCTGCATGGCGACCCAATCAGTGTGGCCGGGCTGCATTCCTCCGTGCCAATACAGATGAAAGCCAAGCAGGTCGCGATAGAAACGATCTTCGGCATCGCGATTCTTAACCAGAAATCCGACGTGAATCATGTGGCGGGAAACGGCCGAATCTGCCGGAGCAGGCGCTTCGCCCTTGCCTCGCTCCACAAACTCGATGCGATGACCCTCTGGATCGATCACGGAGAAGCTCATGCTGTGGTCGGCGCGATTCTCGATTGGCGCTACTTTCACACCATTTGCGATCAAATACTGCCGCAACGCGACAATGTCGTTCGTGCTGAAGGCCACGTGATCCATACGGTCGATGGCACTGGCATCGGGCGCAGCGCCGTACCCAACCCACTGCTTGCCGACCAAGTAGCGAACCGTTCCGCTAGTCTCCACTGGTGCAGCAGACGCCAGGCCCAGCGTACCGCAGTAAAGCGCTTTCACTCCGTCCGGCTGAGTCGTATAGAAAGCAACGTGATCGATGCCGAGAATATGTGGACGCTCTACGGTAGGGGTTTGCGAGCGGGCGCACACCGCAAAAACTGCGCAACAAGCCAAGATTCCGATTCTGCGCATAGTCCTCAATGCACTCCATAGAAGTAAACGTCTTCTACGTACATGCCCGCCACCTGCGAACTCGCTAGCCTCCTGCCTTCGACTCGCTCCTGGGGAGTATGTACCCAAAGCATGCGGAACGCCTCATAGAGGGGACTTCTTGGACTAATTAGATCAATCTTTGATAGTTCGGCCGATTCCGAGGGTGCAACTTGAACCACTTTATCTAATTCCCGATACGCATCGCGCGGTCCAAGTTTGTCGACAATCTCGCTGGCGATCACGAGATGCCACTCGCCTCCGAGTAGCCAGAACATTCCCCTGATTGGAAATGGCGATCCCTTGGCTCCCAGCTCATGCCAAAGTTTCCTTCCAAATTCAACATCCACGTCGGTAAGTCCCGTCGTGATATTCGTCACTACCACCTCCGCCGTATCCATTCCAGCACGCCAGTAACCGGCTCCGTGGTCGCGGAATACAGAGACAGTGCCTCCGCCTCCTCGACCGCCCAATAGCGTTTCTCGTCATCCCATTGTCGCACGGTGCTCCAATTGTTGCGGAGCGCCGCGTTCATACCCATTTCGTTGCTCAACTGGATCCAAAGTTCCGCATCCAGTTTGGCTAATTCTTCCAGTTTATGAGTGTAGGCTCGGTTAATGAAACTCTTGTCCGGAAAATCATGTTGTTGTACCGCTCGCGCCAAACACGCCTTTAGCGCACATTCCACACCCAGGCCAGTCAGGTAATAAGCACCCGTCCAATGCTGGTGCTGGAGCAAAACTCTAGCTTCTTCGACTCGCCCGTCGGCAAAGCGTTGCAATGTCTCCCGGTTCAGACGGGCGATTGGCACTTATCCCCCTGCACGATCCCCTATGAGGATTTTACGCGTTACGCGCTTGTTCCCTCTAGGAACTGGCGCAACACTCGGCCCGCCTCCTCCGCCTGTTCCCACGCGGAGTAGTGTCCAGCTCTCGGGATGACCATCATTTGGCTGTTCGCAATGTGCCGGCGCATCAATTCAGCTTCATTCCTGCCGGTGAGCGGATCTTCCTCTCCAGTCACCAGCAACGTGGGCACATCGATGGTCTTCAATGTATCCACCGAGTCGGGACGCACCGCCATGCCGCGCTGCACTTGGGCTACGTCCTCGGGAGACATTTTTCGCATCATGCGCAGCGCTCCTTCGACCAGGTCAGGACGGGTTTCGCGCGTGGTCTTGCCGAGCAGGCGAGGGATCATGCTCTCGAAGAATGGTTCAGTGCCGCGATCGAGGACCTCTTCTGCCGCATGCAGGCGGGCGGCGCGGGCTTCGGGAGCATCCGCCGGCGCTTTGGTATTGCACAGGCCGAGTGCGGCCACGCGTCCACGATGCTTTCGCCAGAATTCAAATAACACATATCCGCCGATCGAAACGCCGATCATCGGCGCGCGTCCGGCTTCGGCATCGTCCATCACCCGCGCAATATCGGCGGCGTGCTTTTCCATCGTGGCTGGGCCTTCGCCAATGTCCGAGTCTCCATGGCCCCGCAGATCGGGAAGAATGACGCGGTAGCGCGTGGATAACGCATTCGCCACGGGCAGCCAAAATTCATGATTGGCGGGAAACGGGTGCAGCAGAACAACTGGAGGGCCTTCTCCCACGACTCGATACACGATTTCCGCGTCGCCGCTTTTGATTTTCTGAAAAGCGATGGGCTGCATGCCTGCGATTTAACCACAGGAATGCGAGGCCTGTCGCCCGGCAACAGAAATTGTCTACGGGTTCGAAACGCGTTGCACGCCCACGGGAGCCATCAGCAACAGCGGTTCTTCCGGCATGACGATCCAGGCGATAGGATAAGAGATAAGTCCGATCCCGGTCATGAAAGAAGCGATCAGCCACACCAGGCGAATCGCGGTCACGTCGATGTCGAAGTATTCGGCGAACCCGAGGCAGACGCCTGCAATCTTGCGTCCCTGCCGGGGCCGGACTAGCCGCTTTCGAGCTACCGAAGCACCCACGCGAATTCCACAATAAGCGCAAACCGCCGCGTCATCCTGAATGACTTTGCCGCAGTAGTTGCAGTACATGGCCGAGCCCTCCTCCAAGCATCTCTACAAGACAATACGTAATGGTATCGCGAAAGTTCCTTTCTATTTCCGGTTCGTGCTAAAGTTTGGGCTATGGAAATCAGGGTCAATGTTCCTGACGAACTGGCCATGCAGGCACAATCGCGCGGCGTGCCCGTGGAAGCTTATGTCGAAGAACTCCTGGCTCAGCAGGTGACGGCAGCCCCAGCGGGATGCAAACAACCGCGAACGCCGGAGCAGATTCGCGCCTGGCTCGACTCGTTAGCGCAGTTCTCCGACAAGATTCCTCCGCTGCCTGACACCATTTCGCGTGAATGGATCTATCAGGATCACGACTAGATGGCTATCGCCTCGTGTTTAGTCGACACGAACGTCCTGCTGCGAACTGCGCGACGTTCCGATCCGCAGCACAAGCTCATTGATGCCGCCCTCGCTAAATTGGCCTTAGAAGGCACAACTCTGCACTACACCCACCAAAATATTGCGGAGCTGTGGAACGTGATGACACGGCCTGCCACACGCAACGGCTTTGGTTTGACGACCGCCGAGGCCGAGCGCGAGGTGCGCGTGATCGAGGCGGGCATGAGCCTTTTGCCAGACAACGAGGCAACTTATCGAGAGTGGCGCAGGATCCTGTTGAGCCACCTTGTCTCGGGAGTTCAGGTGCACGACGCGCGGCTCGCGGCGGCAATGCTTGTCCACGGTATCGGCCACATCCTCACGCTGAATGTTGCGGACTTTAGCCGTTATAGCGGACTTACGGCAGTGCATCCGAGTAGCGTCTAAAACCGGGTGAAGTAGGCCGCCCTCAAGGGGTCACCCAGCCTCTCGCAAAGAACAAAAGAGGCTGGCGCAACCACCTAGTTGATTGAAATCTTAATCGTGAACTCTAAGGACAGTTTGTTAAATATAGCCCTTAGAATTGAGAAGAGGATCAGGAAGGTGGACATTTGTCCAACTCCTTCGTTCACGCTGTTTTTCTCCACCCAAAGTGGGCTTCTGCGGGAGGTCGCAATAAACGGCGGCTATGTCCCTGAAGAAAATATAGCACCTACGAGCCCTCAGCGGTAAGGGCGCGTCAGTTGCCCTTCTTGCATTGGCCAGAAAATTCGAAGTGTTTACTTTTGTCCTTGCTGTACACATTCAACCGATACCCCAGCGAAAACCAGTTTATCGTCAGGTACCCGTCGAAGCGCGCGTCGTGACTTTCCCAATCCGTGCTGTCGCTCTTGTCAGCCCTGAAAATGTCAAAAGAAAACCGAGGTACCTGTCTCTTGTCTACAATGAGAACCGTTAGCTCCCTCTTTTCCGCAAACAGGCCGATATTTGCCGTGTCATCGCTGTCGTCGATTGTGCAGCCGAAGGCTTTGAAATTCTTTGGATTGGAAGCCTCTTGGCTCGGCGCTGAATGGAACAAGAATGACAATGTGACTGCAATAGCAATGGCTCTCATTCGTGACTTCTCCGGTGGTCCCAAGGGCATGGGCAGAATTTTCATTTGGCGGCCCACGCACTTGACATGGCGGCGCAAATTATACTCGTTCGCCATCCCGAGCGACCGGCGCCTACTCCCGATACGCGTCCTTAATATGCTCACGCGCCCTTTCCGCAAGCAGTGTGCTGCCATTTTCGGCAAGGACGGTTTGATATTTTTTCATGGCCAGGTCGCGCCGCTGGAGCAGGTCGTACATCTCCCCGGCCGCCAGGTTGGCTTTTTGTAGCGTCTCAGGGTCGGGATCAGGGGACTGACCGACCAGTTCGTAAGCCGCGGCCGCTCCCGAATAGTCTTTCTGGCTGCGCAGCAACTCGCCCCAGCCCCACGCCGCTATCTCGTAATGTAGCGTGCCGTACCTGCCTTCGCGTCCGTTTTGCCAGACTTTGCGATAGCCAGCTGCAGCCTCCTGCGCATGACCTCCGGAACGAAGAAGATTGGCTTCCTCCAGCGGAAACAAATAATTTCTGGGATAGCGGGCGGCGAGGTCGTGCATATAAGCGCGGGCTTCGTCGTAACGATGCTCGCGGCGCAGGAACAGGGCCAGAACAACTTTCGCATCGACGCTGTTTTCTCCGCTGCTTCCAGCCACTTCACGCAGGTATTGCAGGCCCTTTTCTTTGGTCCCACTCAGGCCTACCAGCGCCACCGCTGCTTTCACACTCCAGGGGAGGCTGCCCATCACGTAGTTGTGCGCGCCCACGACCAGCTTTGCGTCAACATAGTTCGGATTCAATTCCAAAACGCGCTCGTGATCGTGGCGCGCGCCGACAGCGTTGCGCAGAGAAGAAATCCAGGCGCGCTCAACCAACGCTGTATAGAGCGAGAACTGGGCACGGGTTACGCCTCTAGCGTAAAGGGCGTCTACATTATTGGGATCGGCCTTGAGCTCCTGCTCTTCCAGGCTTTCGGAGCGCTCGACCAATTGTTTGATGCGCTCCTTTACTTTGGGGTCGGCATTGCGATGCGCCTGGCCAATGAAACTGTCATTAGCGTATTCACCTGTATTCATTGCGCCCATGCGGTAGAGCTCGCGCATGAGTATGGTCGAGAGCAAGTGGTTGGTGGCGGAGGGGTCGTTAGGATGGCGTTCCGCCACCTTCTCGAACTCCTGGATGGAACGCTCGTAGTCCATGTTGTAGAAGTGGTCGAATGCCGCTTCGACCAATGGGTCGTGCGCCGAAGACGCAGCGGCGGATGGAAAAGGGGGTTCTGGGACTGGGCGAATTTGGGCGTCAGTTCGGGGAGAGAGCAGGCCCAGGGTTGTGGCGCACAACAAAATGCCGTCGGCCAACAAAGCTCGCGAGAATATCCGACTCAACTGCATCCCCAGGGTTCTAGCCTTGAGTCTTAGTCTAACTGAAACTCGTCGGAACTGAAGGACACGGAATCAAGTTTCTCAGGAAGTTCGAGGAGAACCACCGGCGTCATGGGAGGGTTGCGAAAGTTAGTGAAGAATTGAGGGCTCGGACCCTATAATCTCCCGAGTTGCTCCGGAGATGCATGCAATGCCACGGCAACTGGGGCATCTTTACGTGAGCTTGCGAGTAATAATTGCGCGAACGCGGACGCAGCAAACGGCGGAAAATCTGCAAGTGGCTGACTTGAAACATTTTACAACCCGCGCCTTTTGGCTGTTAGTTTGCGTTGTCGAGGGTATCGCCCCCAAAGAGTTCCTATAGTTATGGCTGAAGTAATTCAAGATGCGCAGCACGAGTTCTGGAGACCGCCGTCCGCCCTCGATCCCTCGGCGCATGCGGACACTCCGTCTTCCGAAACTCGGGAAATGGCGGAAGTCTGCCCGGGCTGTGGCAGCGAGTTCATGATTGGCGCAAGATTCTGCCACTCCTGCGGTACGATCCGGCCTGCTGTTTCCCAGGCACGAACTGCGCCCGCCTCGGATGCAGCCGTTCTGGCTGGAATGTGGGCCAAGAACATGGCTGGGGTGGGGACGATAGCAGTTTCAGCGGCGGCTGCTCTCCGGAAGATTCCTCTTCCCGGCTGGCTGCACTACCTGCACTTCCATGAGATTAAGCGCTGGGTGGGTCTGCCCACGGCGGCTTTGATCGCCTTCATGATCGGTCTGGGATGCGTCGCGGGTGCCCTTGGCGTCAGTTTCTTCTATAAGGCGTCAAATTTAGCCGAATTCCAGGCCATCCAGATGTGGCGCATCGAATGGCTGCTGGCCGCAACCGCCTCGTTTGCGGCTGGGATTCTGCTGAAAAGACCTTCCGGAAACTAGGCCGCTTGAACCCGCCTATCGCCTACGATTCCCCTCCCGACCCCGACCCCGATCCTGCGCCACGCCGCTGCTCGTACATGCGGTAGAGATGGTGCACCGGTCCCGTGCCGCGCCCCAGGGGATGGCCTGCGGCAATTGCCGCCGTAACGTAAGTCTTTGCCAGCAACGCGGCTTCGGGCAGTCCGCGATCCAGCGCCAAGTGGCAGGCCATGGCCGTGGCGAAGGCGCAACCGGTCCCGTGGGTAGCGGTCGAGCGCTGCCGCTCTGCCTTGAATACCTCCTGCTCGGTCCCCAGTTTGGTTGTAAAGCTCAGCAAATCAATCGCTTTGTCGAGGTGGCCACCCGTGACCACCACCGCGGCCGAACCCATCTCGTGCAGTTTGGCGGCGGCGGCGCGCATTCCGTCGAGATCCCCTACCTCCAATCCGGTAAGCACGGCGGCCTCATCCACGTTCGGCGTGACTACGTCGGCCAGAGGGATCAGCTTTTCGATCAGCAGTCTAGTACCGGCGGCATCAAGCAGGTCGGTGCCCGAGGATGACTTCAATATGGGATCAAGGACCACATTAGGGAGTTTGGCTTTCCCCGAGCGCTGGCCAAGAAATTCTGCCACCGCCCGCACCACCTTGGCCGTTCCCAGCATTCCTATATGAACCGCCGCAATCGGAAGATCGGACGCAAGTTCCTCGAGGGTTTCGGCGATTAGTCCAGGGTCGATCGCCTCCACACGTCGGACACCAGCGGTAGATTGGACCGTCATCGCTGTGATGCAAGCCACCCCGTAGCAGCCGTGGGCGGCAATGGTCTTAATATCCGCAGTGATCCCAGCCCCCGACGAGGGGTCGAATCCCGCGATGGTAAGAATGACCGGCGGGGTTTCAGCCATTCAAGAACCGCCTGGTTTTGCTGCTCAAATCAAAAAAAAACATATTTCTCATAAGCAAGCTTGTACCTAAAACGCTGGCAATAAACAACTTACACATGAAACATCCGTAAGTAACTGATTCTATTGAGGATGAAAATAGTTCGCGGCATGCGGGATATCACCTAGTTATCATTTTATAAACATTTAACTCCATTGTTTTTATTGACATGATCGCAGTATCTCATGATTAACAATAAGTTACGTAAGATATCAATTACTAGGAGATCACTATAGACCCGGTACTTTCGGATTGACAACTCCCCCCCAGCACCCTACCATTTATAGATCGTTAACGAAATGCCTAGCTAGGACGACTTTTTGAGATGCGAGGAGAACTGAATGCGAGGACGTATAGCTCATGGACTGATGATCGGCTTGCTGGTCGTCGGGCTAGGAGCGGCTCAGGGACCGAACAACTCGGAGGCCAGTTCAGCCCCAAGTAGATCCGCCCAGATTAAGCCCGAAATCCATAGACAGGCTGGTAAAGCCAAACCTTATCAGGTAGGAACCGCCTCGTGGTATGGAGAGTACTTTGACGGAAAGCCGACCGCCAGCGGCGAAGACTACGATATGTATGACATGACCGCAGCTCACCCCACGCTTCCCCTGGGAAGCTACGTGAAGGTCACCAACCTGCGGAATGGCCGAGCGGTGGTTGTAAAGGTAAACGACCGGGGTCCGATCATAGAGGGTCGTATTATCGACCTATCCTATGGTGCGGCTCAAGCTCTGCAATTCCAGCAACGCGGCTTGCAGAGGGTCAGACTCGACCTGGTGAAGAGGGGAACCTCCCAGCACCGGTCGGTCTACCAGACCATCGCCGTCAACCAACCTATAGCGCAACTCAACTAGACGAATTACACTGCTAGGGATGCAGACTACTCTGCCCCATCTCATCCCTGGCAGCGATCTGAGTACCGCCAATTCTCCCAAAACTGATCGACAAGACTCTCCTCCAGATTCCGACGCACAGAAAGATTACGAGTCTCTGAAGAAAGATTACGAGTCCCTAAAAAACGATTACGAGTCTCTGAGAAACGATCCGCGCCAGAAATTGATTGTGGCGCTGGATGTTTCCACGGCGGCTGCCGCGCACAAAATCGTGGCGGCTCTCGGCGAGTCGGCGTCGATCTACAAAGTCGGAATGCAGCTTTATACCGCCGAAGGCCCGCAAATTGTGCGGGATTTAGTCGGTGCCGGCCGCAGAGTATTTCTGGATCTGAAATATCACGATATCCCGAACACCGTGGCCTCGGCTGTGCACGAGGCTGCGCAGCTCGGCGTAAGCATGTTGACCGTGCACGCCTCTGGCGGGAGCAAGATGCTCCGGGCTGCTGTAGACGCCGCGACCGCCACGAATCCGGACCTGATCGTGCTCGGAGTCACTGTGCTCACCAGCATGGATCAAAACGATCTGGAGAAGATTGGAATGTCAGGCACGGTGCAGGATGAAGTGTTGCGCCTCGCAGGCCTCGCGCTGGCAAGCGGATGCAAGGGTATCGTTACCTCAGCGCGCGAAGCTTCGCGGCTGCGCGCCGTACTGGGCCACAACTTCGCCCTCGTCACCCCCGGCGTCCGCCCCGCTGGCGCCGGCCACGGCGATCAGGTTCGCGTCGTTACTCCAGCGGAAGCCATCGCCGCGGGAGCGAGCCATATCGTGGTGGGGCGGCCGATCACCGAAGCTGCCGATCCCGCGGCGGAAGCGCGGGCAATTCTGGGGCAGATCGGCTGAACTCAAGTTACGATCGATCTCGACCGAGGAAAGAATCGACCGTCGTTCGGAGATTCATCTCACGTTTGGAGTTGCCGGTAACCTTGACCCACCCGTCCGACGGTCACTCGGAGCGCAACGCTTGCATAACATCAACGCGCGCGGCGCGTGCCGCGGGCAGCACCGACGCGATAATCGCGACCGCCATCAGCACGAACGCAGAGACCAACACAGGCAATGCGCCCGGCATTTTGACGTCCAGGAAATATCTTCCCGCCAAACGCGCCAGCACGAACCCGAATGCCGCGCCTGCAAGGACTCCCGCCGCGGCAATCACGGTGCCCTCTGCGATCACGCCCTTGAGGAGTCGCTGCGGTTCCGATCCGAGGGCCAGCCGGATGCCGAATTCCCGTGTCCGCGCGCTCACCGAAAACGCCAGCACCCCCGCGACGCCCACCACCGCAATCGCCAACGCGACAGCCGCGAATACGCCAAACACTAGCGAGTTTAAGCGGTCCGGCGTAAGCACCTCGGCACGAATGTCTGCGAGAGTAGCGGCGCGCTCAACGGGCTGATCGGCGGACATGTCGCGAATGACGCGCGTGACCGGAGCGACGAGCGCATAGGGATTTGCACCCGTGTGAACGAAGAGACGACCGGCAAACATTGGGCCTTCGTCAAAAGGGCTGTAAACAGTGACCGTGGGCTCAGGAACGACATGTCCGTCGTCAATATCGGCGGTGACACCGATGATGCGGTGCGGCGCGAGAAGACGCGCCTTTTCGAGATCGGTCCCACCGAAGAATTGCAGCACGGGATCCGTCCAATAAACGTGCCGATTGACCGCATCCTGGTTGGGGAACATGCGCTGGGCGAGAGTCTCGCTGACGATAACGACGGGCTCTTCATTTTTATTATTCCGGTCATTATTCTGGCGATCAAGCGCATTGAAGTCGCGGCCGGCAATGATAGGAACGCCAAGCGCCGCAAAGAATCCAGGAGAGATGGCACGCCAGCGCGCCCGGGGATCCTCTACGCCGGGGGCATGGACGTGACCATCTCCGGAGAACTGAAGACCGGCGGTACCAGGGCCGCCATCGCGCCAGGGAACGACGTCGCCGAACGCGGTCCCACTCACGCCCGGCAGGGCATCAATGCGACGTATCGCGTCCTTGTAGAAATCGACGACCTGCTCGGGCGTCTTCCCGTGGGACATAGGGGGAACGTCGATAGCCAGGACGTGCTGCGTGTCCAGACCCGTCTGCGTCCTTTGCAGTGCGATCAGCGTAGTGATCAACGTACTTGCGCCGGCCAGCAACACAAAGGACGCCGCGATTTGTGTCACCGCGAAAATCCGCTGGCGGCGGCTCGTGCTGCCGGTGATCCGCACACTTCCGCTTGATAGGCTCAGTCCATTTGTGGTGCCGGAAGACGTGCCGGAAGAGGGCAGGCGCGGGACAAATGCCAGAATCACTGCGGCGACGATGGCCAGCGCCGCTCCTACCCAGAGCAGGCTGGCGTCAACTGTGAAATCGAGCGCGCGAATGGAGAAGCGCGAGGCGTAGCGAGCCAGGACAGCCACCATCGGCTGCGCACTCAGTACCCCGAACGCGGCGCCAGCGCCGCAGAGCAGAAGGCTTTCGGCCAACAGCATCCGGCGCAACGCGCCTTTGCTTGCGCCCAGCGCTACGCGGACCGATAGTTCGCCTTCGCGCCGAACCGTGCGCGCCAGAATCAGATTGGCGACATTGGAACACGCGATGATGAAGACCAGCCCGGACGCTGCCAGCAGCACCAACAGCACGGTCCTGGCCCCCGACGTAATCTCGTCACGAAGCAACCTGGCTCCGATCTGGAAGTTCGCTTCCTGCGCGTAAGCTTCGGGGTGATCCTTCTTCATCGCGGAGTAAACGGAGCTCAACTCAGCGCGAGCCTGATCGAGGGTGGCTCCGGGAGCCAGACGGCCGAAAACCTCAGTCATGCGATGGATGCGGCCAGTGACCATGGTTGCGGAAAGATGATGCGGGCTGGTGACCACGTTGGAAATAATTTCGGTATCTTGCGGATATGGGACGCAAGGTTCGAGCACGCCAATGATTGTCGCAGACCGATCACCGATGCTGCCGAGGCGAACGGTTTTCCCGAGGACCGAAGGATCCTTGTGAAGAGCGGTCGTCCAGAAACGGTAGGTGAGAACGACGACGCCGGCAGCTTTAGGACCATCGTCTTGAGGTCCGATGAGGCGGCCGAGCACGGGATGAAGGCCCATCACGTCGAAATACGTGCCGCTGACAACGCCACCTTGAATGGAACGAGGCTCACCGAGGCCGATCATGGTGAAGTCCATGGCGGAGAAATCGCCAAACGCGCTCAGGGTTTTCACGCTCGCGCGCAGATCGTCTATCTCGGGAACCGAAAATGTAGCGTTTTCGTCGCCGATGCCGAGAGCGCTCTGGCGGATATAGATCAGCCGGTCCTCGTCGCGGTTGACCAGAGGCTTGAGCAGGACTCCGCGCACTAGCGTGAAAATGGCAGCGTTGGCGCCGATGCCAAGCGCCAGTGTGAGAACCACGGCGATCACCAGCCCTGGAGTCCGAATTAAGGAGTGAGCTGCAACTCTGAGATCGCGAATGAATGACATGTTCTTACCCTTTCCTGCGCGGGTATCAGCATCACACTTGCCAAATACTAAGCGTCACATTGTAAACGACTTAATATGCGATAAGTTAGTCTGACCTGTCCGTTTCAGGACACCGCTATGGCAAATTCGGACACTAGCACGCAGCCTTGGCACTCGGACAGGATTGTTCTCATTCAATTCGCGGGTTGTCGGCTATTCGGAGACTGCGCCTCCGCCCCATTATGGCCCAGCCTTCGCAGCCGCCGGTTCTTCCGCGATGCTCGTCCGTAACTCCTCCGCCGACCCACTCAGCAGATTCCTCAGCACTGCCACTTCCGCCGCAATTCCGGCATGCAGCGCCGGATCCACATCCGGCGCGAACAGCGATGAGTGATTGGAAGGCAGCATCGTTCCGGCGGCCTTAGCCTGCGCGTACTTCTCCGGATCCGCTCCTCCTAGGCTGAAATAAAATCCGGGGATTCCCTGCTCGACAAAGTAAGAAAAATCTTCGGAGCCGGTAATTGCCTCCTGAGCTACAACCTTGTCCCTTCCCAGCGCCGCTTCCAGTACGCCTCGCATCCGTTGCGCCAACGCCGGATCGTTATAGACCAGGTCCGTACCCTCGTAACGGTCAATAGTTGGAAGACGGGGCGCGCCCGCCGCTTCGGCCTCGGCGTCCGTAATCCGCGTGATGGCCGCCAGCACCTGCTTGCGCACCTCCGGCTTATTGGTGCGAATGGTCAACCCCAGTTCAGCCTGATCCGGAATAATGTTGTTCTTTGTACCCGCCTGAATGTAGCCGACCGTAACCACGGCCATTTCCTGCGGCTTCACTTCCCGTGATGCAATCGTCTGCAATGCCAGAATCGTTCGCGCGGCAATCACAATCGGATCGATCGCCGTGTGCGGCGCCGACCCGTGCCCGCCCTTGCCATAAATTGTGATGCGCAGCGAATCCGCGTTCGTATTGAAAACTCCCGGAGTAATACCCACCACCCCGGCCGGAAGAATATTGCCCACATGCAACGCCACAGCCACGTCGGGTCTGGGAAAGCGCGTGAGCAGTCCGTCGTCGAGCATCGCCTTGGCTCCGCCAATCGTTTCCTCGGCGGGTTGTCCGATCAGCATGAGCGTTCCGTGCCACGTGTCTTTGCTGTGCGCCATGACTTCCGCCGCACCAAGAATCGACGCCATGTGCAGATCGTGACCGCACGCATGCATCACCGGGACGTCGTGCCCGGCATCGTCTTTGGCGCGAACTTTGCTCGCGTAAGCTAACCCGGTCTTCTCCTCGACCGGCAGAGCGTCGAGTTCGGTTCGCAGCATCACCGTTGCTCCAGCGCCATTTTTCATAATGGCAACAATCCCCGTGCCGCCGACATGCTCGGTCACGTCGTAACCGAGGCTGCGCAGCCGTCTCGCCAACTTTGCCGCCGTCTGCGTTTCATGCGTGGAGAGCTCAGGATTCTGATGCAGATCCAGATACAAGGCATGCGCGTCGGGATAAACGCTCTCAATTTCCTTGGAGGTCGTAGTCTGAGCGCTGGCCGAAGCGGCCAAAGATGCAAGCAACAAGATTCTTGCCAGTTTCATAGTTCACGGATGATAGCTGGCATCGGGATTCCCTGCAAATACTCTTGCCCCAATTTTCTTGAGCTGCACCTCAGTTCCGAAAGTGGCAAAACCACAGAATACAGATTTAAAATCTCCGGTTTTGCATCGAGCAGCCGGGTGTACAATTCTCCTAGAAGCACTGGTTTGCGTCCTTCGTTTGCAAGCTTGAGGTGCTAATGAACGTCCACATCAGTTACCGTCTTCACAAAACTCCCGCCGTAGAAAAAGACATCCAACATCAAATCGAAAAACTGCGAAAGCGGCTGCAGGTCTTTCGCCCGGAGTTGATTCACCTCAAAGGCATGGTGGAGGAAGTTTCCGCCCGCGAAGGGATTAGTGTCTCGCTCAACCTGCGCCTGCCTTCGGGACAGATGGCGGTACAGTCGAAATCCGCAACGGCTGCCGCCGCGGTGAAAACCGCTTTCGAAGACCTGCTGCAGCAGCTCAACAAACACAAAGAACTGTTGCGCTCCACACACAAGTGGACTCGCCGCCAGAAAGACGCTTCCTCGCGCAAGAACCTCTCCGTGCCGTTCGAAGACACTCTCGCCGTGGTTTATCCCGAGATGGTTTCCGCCGAGGACATTCGCTCCTACGTCAACGTAAATCTCTCCCGCCTGGAACGCTTTGTGGAGCGTGAAATTTATTTCCGCGAGACCGCCGATCAGGTGGTGCCCGATTCCATCGGCAAAGATGAAGTGATCGACGAAACCATCGCCGCCGCACTGGGCGGGGATGGAGAAAAGCCCGGCCGCGAAAAGCCGGAGCGGCTTGCGCTCGAACCCTGGTTGTACCGTCTCGCGCTCGATGCCCTCGATCAGCTCTCCCGTCCCGAGGGAACCAACGGCGGCGCTGTGCGCCTGGAAGAATCCGCGCGCAAGCCAAACGTCCGCGCCAGCGACGAGCCCGTACTCCAGTTTCATCAGCCCGATGAAACCATCACCGAAGAAACCATCATCGCCGACGGCCGCGTCTCCACGCCGGAGCAAATCGTCGGCTCTCATGAAATGATGCGCCTCATCGCCTCCGCTCTCCGCGATGTCGGCCGCGACCACCGCGAAGCCTTCATCCTGCACGCCATCGAAGGCTTTGGCGTCGACGAAATCTCCGCTATCACCGGTATTCCGCCGGACCGTGTCTTAAGCTCTATTTCTGCCGCGCGCGATCACCTGCGCAAATCGCCCCAAATTGCTGGCCAGTTCAAAGGGCGCTTTGCCGCTTCCGGTATCGCATAAATTCAATTTTTAAAAGGGACTTTTCGAATGATTACTCGCGAACAGATCCAGGAATTAGCGGAATTTGAAGATCAATCAAACTGCGCTCTCAGCTTCTATTTCCAGCCAACGGCGCCGCGCAACAAGGCTCACAGGGAGGAGGCCATCCTCACCAAGGACCTGGCGCGCGAAGCTCTTCGCCAGCTCGAATCCAGAAATTCCGGGGTAACTAAGAACGGGCTCAATAAAAACGGGGATGCTTCCAGAAAAGATAAGCACGAGTCCGCCCGCGCCGATCTTGATCGCATCGTTCGCCTGTCGCAGGACCTGCGGGGCAACGGTTCCCACGCCAAGGCTATCTTTGCCTGCTCGGCGCAGGGCTTTTGGCGGGAGTATGATTTGCCCGCACAACTCAGCGCCACCCAGCTTCTGGTCGATCGCCACTTTCATCTCAAGCCTCTGGCGCACTTGCTGGGAGCCTTCCCCAGCCTGGGCGTTGTCCTCCTGGATCGCCACCGCGCTCGCCTGTTCGATCTTCGTCTGGGCGAACTAACCGAACGCGAAGGCTTTTTCCATCCGCTCATTCGCCGTGGACGCGGCGATGGTTTCGCCGGATATGACGGCGGCCACGCCGAGCGCCGCGTCGCCGACGAAGCCCGCCAGCATTTCAAATTTGTCGCCGACTTTATTAAGGATGCTCTGGAGAAAGGCACTTTCGAACAATGGATTCTCGGTTGCCAGGAAACTCACTGGTCGCAATTCTCGCCGCAGTTGCACCCCGAAGCCGCTCAAAAATTGCTCGGACGTTTTTCCGCCGAGGTCGCGCACGTGAGCCGCGATGAAATTCGCGCCCAAGCCGAACGCATTTTCGCCGACTCGCACCAGCGCCGCTGCAACGAGGCAGTTCGAGAAACCATCAGCCAGGCCCGCAGCAACGGCCGCGGCGTCACTGGATTGCGCCGCGTTCTCCGTTCCCTCGAAATGGGTGAAATCCAAACCTTGCTGATCGGCGAGAATTACGTCGCGCAGGCCGTCGAGTGCACTGGGTGCGGCCATCTCGACGCCCACCTGGTAAGCTTCTGTCCCATCTGCGGACGCGCCACCCGCGAGGTCGTCGACGTTGCCGAAGCCATCCTGCCCTGGGTCATCCGCCACGACATCGAACTCTTCTACGTCAAAGACGATTCCGAGTTCGACAACGTCGGCAACATCGCCGCCCTGCTGCGCTTCCGCCCCGCGCCAGGCGACAACAACAGAGTGCAGGCCATCACCGAAGCCCGCGCCACTCGCTCCCTAGGCCGCCAAGCCGGCCGAGTCGGCCGCTACCGCGGCGCCGCTAGCGGCTAGAAGCCCCGAAAAAGTGGAGCCCCGGACGCCTTGGTCCGGGCCCGGCCTCGATCCTGCCGAAGGGACCCTGCTTTCGCTGGCCGTTAACATGATATAGTGATATCACTATATGTGATCCCCTGATGGCGTATGAACCGTCGTTGAGGCCGGTAGTCTGGCTCGGATCAAGCCTTAAAGACTTGCGCGAGTTTCCCGCGCCTGTGCATGATCACATGGGCTACGCCCTATACCTCGCGCAACTTGGCGCCAAGCATCGTGACGCGAAGGCATTGTCCGGATTCGGCGGGGCTGGAGTGTTGGAAGTCGTAAAGGACTATCGCGGCGACACCTTCCGCGCGGTGTACACGCTGCGTTATGCCGGAGCGGTGTACGTTCTCCACGCCTTCCAGAAAAAATCGAAGACCGGCCGGGAAACGCCGCGCCGCGACCTGGAGTTGATCCAACAACGGCTGCGCCAGGCCGAACAGCTCGCAAAGGGGACGATATGAGCAAGAAGGGATACGAAACCGGAAGCGGCAACGTGTTCAAAGATCTCGGCCTGCCCAATGCCGAAGAACACCTCGTCAAGGCACAACTGGTATTCAAGATCGATACCATCATGAAACAGCGCCGTCTGAAACAAGTCGAAGCCGCCGCCCTGTTCGGCATCCGCCAGCCCGATGTCTCCAAGCTGCTGCGCGGCGACTTCCGGCAATTTTCCGTGGAGCGCCTTCTCCGCTTCCTCGTCGCCCTCGATCAGGACGTTCACATCGTCGTAAAGCCCCACCACAACAGAAAAAACGCCCCCGCCCTGCAAGTCTTCTGAAGCCGTGCCCGGAAAGACACGGCAAGTCCCCACTCAACACCTTGTCATTCCGAACCGGGCGCCAAGCCCGGTGAGGAACCTGCTCTCCTTCCAGCAGCGTCGCCCCGGCGCGTGAAGCGCCGGAAGCGCACTCGACTCAGCGACCACTTTCCTGGGTTGATACTTGACAGTGGTTGGCGTAAGCTGTTGGCCGCAGCCACGGCGGGCTGCGCGCATGGCCTCTGCCCCTGCAACGCCCCGGCGCCACGCACTGGTGGTGGGCATAGATAACTACCCTACACAGCCACTTCAGGTGTGTACCCACGACGCCCGCGAGATAGCAGCCGCCATCGCCATGCCCGAGTATGGCTTCGCGGCGACCACGTTGTTAAATGAGGCGTGCACTCGTAAGAATTTGCGACAGCGGCTCGAATCTCTGTTCCGGACGCCGGCGGAAAGCTACCTCTTCTATTTTTCGGGTCACGGCTGGGCGACCGATGTTGGCGTCTATTTGGTAACGGTGGACTCGGAGGCCGGGGATGAGGGCGTCGACCTCGATTATTTGAGAAAGCTCATTATAAGGTTGGCGCATGAGTCCGCAACAGTCCTAGTTATCTTAGACTGCTGCCACGCGGGAGCGGCGTCCCCTCGTGGCCTGTCCGCCACTGGCGTTGACATACGCTCGCACGACATAGGTGAGAGCATTCCGGCCCTTCCTCAGGGTAGGGTGGTCTTGGCGGCGTGCCGCGGGGACCAGCTAGCATATGAGGACTCCAAGCTTGGGCATGGGGTCTTCACCCTTGAAATTCTTCAAGGACTGCTCGGGGACGCAGCGGACTCGGAAGGAATGGTAACAGTGACAGGGCTCTACGATTACGCGTCACGAGCCTTTGCACAGTCAGGACTACAGACCCCTGTTTTTCGGGGCGACATCGCAGGCCGACTCGTACTGGGGACTGGCTTTATCCCGCGCTCGGCCCCAATTTTGAACGAAGAGCGCGCCGTCGCGATCGAGCGCGAAGCCGAAAAGCACCTGCAAGAGTACCAATCCAAGACGGCCTCCGACTTTGGGGATTTGAACCGCTGGAAGGCCGAGGGGCATAGGACAGCCTGCCAGATGCTGGAGCCGGTCCTAAACTGGTTTGAGAAGCAATCGCAAATCCCCGGGCTACAGCGCCGGCCGAAATTCGTCGCCTCCTACAACTCCGCTGTCCAGCGGCTTGCGGCGCTTTGCGTGGTTGAGACCGGCACGGTCACTCCGTCCGGAACGATCCGCGAGAGGCTAGGGTCAGGGACATTCGGAACCGTCTGGAGGCTCCAGGGCGAGCCCACGGCCCTGCCGCTAGCCTACAAGGGCTACCACGCCCAGGATCTACCGATAGCCGAAAAGATCCGCCGGTTCAATCGGGGGTATAGCGCGATGAGCCAAATGGATCACCCCCAGATTGTCAAGGTCCACCGTCTCACGAAGTGCCCGCTTGGGTTTTACATGGACTTTATCGATGGGCCGAACCTCAGGAGTTTTTCTGGAACTCTCGACGATCCGCAAGCCAACGTACGAGTGCTCCTGATGATCGCAGACACCCTGCGGCACGCCCATGCCCGGGGTGTCGTGCATCGAGACGTGAAGCCCGAGAATATCGTCATGAAGTACGACGAGCCGACGGGCGATTGGCTACCTTTTCTCACGGACTTCGACCTAGCGTGGTTTTCCACAGCCAGCCAAGTATTCACAAAGGAAGGCATGGGCTCAATCTACTACGCCTCGCCCGAACAATATGCTACGCCCTCCGCCGCCAGCGCCCATGCCGCCACGACTGACGTCTATTCATTCGGACAGCTCCTCTTTTTTGTCGCAACGGGTAGCGATCCCGTGCCACTTGGCGTCGCGGACAACATGCGCGCCTTAAAGAGTCGGCTGGGCAGCGGCTGGTTCGCGGATGCGGCCGAAACCTTCTTAGGTCTCTATGAGCACTGCACCCAACCTAAGCCTGAGAGGAGGCCTCAGGATTTCGGAGAGATATGCGACAGGCTATTCCGCATAAGCCAATCTCTGACAGCCGTGTCAGCATCGAAGAGCCTAACGGCGGACGAGTTTCTCAGAGAGGTGGTTTTTTCGATTGCAGGGCTCACATCAAAATCCCCGGCCCGAGGAGCATTTCTCTCAGCTTCCCGAAAGCTCCGTGTGCTGTTGGAGACACGACGGGACGAGGGTCGCTACGCTGATCTTAGAATCGAAGTGGATGCCGAGGACGAGCCCCTGATAGAAGGCGCTAGGACATACGATCAGGTGCGAAAAATACTTTTCGGCCGGGTGGAGACAGTCGTGGCTAATTACTCGAACGCTCGGACCAAGCACGGGTCGAGCGGGCGTTTCCAGGTCTTCGTCGAGTTCGATCATGTGCCGCTGAACCTTGACGGCGTGGCCACCAGCCGCGCGCGAATTACCCGAATCATTGACGTCATTGAGGGGCGTTGAGGATGGCCAGCATCAGCCATTGGGAGCATTGCGGTACACCCTTGTCACAGCGAACCATTGTGACATCTGACCTTGCGCCCCAAACCAAATCCGGCCCATCATAGCCACAGCGGAGGAGTTGCATCGAATCAATCGGCGCGGGCATCGTCTAACTCCCTTGAGAGCAAGATCTTACCCGCAAGTGATTGTGCCACATAGATTAAATTGCATTTTCCTTCTAAGGTGGTGATTCCAATACCGCGGGCTGCCTAGGGGTATCCATATCTCTCCGGAGTTAGGAACCTCAGTCGCCCGAGTAAAGACCTGTTGACCGCAGCGCCCAGGAATGTCTCCGCTACACGATCCACAGGGCAGACCTTCACCGCGCCCGTGGATTGTCCGGCATGATATGCTTCCCGCTTCCATACCAGCCGGAGGAACATGACATTCTCGCGCCGTGATTTCGTTAAGACGTCCGTTCTCGGAGCCGTTGCCGCAGGAGTTGGAACCCGAGCCCAGGGGGAAGATGCCAAACCGGCAGCCAGCGCTCAGGAACACGGCGAAGAATCCGGCCCGCACAAGCGCCCCATCATCGTCTGCGCCAACAATGGCTACGCTTACCTCGAGGACGCATTCGCCTTCCTGAAAGCCGGAGGCGACACGCTCGACGCCGCGCTCCGAGTGGTCAAGGGACCGGAAGACGATCCCAACGACGACTCCGTCGGCCTCGGCGGACTGCCCAACGAGGAAGGTGTGGTCGAACTCGACGCCTGCTGCATGCATGGACCCACGCGCCGCGCCGGCTCGGTCGGAGGCGTGCGCAACATCAAGAACGTCGCGCTGGTGTCGAAGGCCGTGATGGAGCACACCGGACACGTCATGCTGGTGGGCGAAGGTGCGGAGCGCTTCGCCGTCGCTGTAGGCTATCCCCGCGAGAACCTGCTCACGGAACGTTCGCGCAAGATTTGGCTGCTCTGGAAAGAATTTCACTCCACAGACGACTGGTGGGGACCAGGCATCGCCGATCCGCACTGGCAGCTTCCTTCGAACAAAGACACGCCGCGATCGGAACTGTGGCGGCAAAAAATCGAAAACCTGCAAGCGCGCGCGGCCGACCTTGGCATCGAACCCGAACATCAACTCGCAGCCGTGCGCAAAGTCATGTTCCCGCCCACTGGAACCATCCACTGTTCCGCGCTGAACGAGAAAGGCGAAATTTCCGGCGTGACCACCACCAGCGGGCTTGCCTTCAAACTGCCCGGCCGCTGCGGCGATTCACCGATCATCGGCGCCGGCTGCTACACCGATCAGGATATCGGCTCGGCTGGAGCGACCGGCAGTGGCGAAGAAAACATCAAAGTCGCGGGCGCGCATACCATCGTTGAAAATATGCGCCACGGCATGTCCCCCCAGGAAGCCGGCATGGATGCGCTCAAGCGTATCGTCCGCAACTACAACAGCGACATGAACAAGCTGCGCTTTCTCGACATGACGTATTACATTCTGCGCAAAGACGGCGCCTACGCCGGCGTTTCGCTGTGGGAGGGCTACTCCAAAGCCAGGCCTCACAAGATCGCCATCCACGACGGCACCCAGCGCGCGGAAGTGACAGTGAGTCTGCTCAAGGGATACTCGCAGGATTTTCCGCCCTTCCCGGATATTCCCGAGGATATTAAGAAGGGTTCGGAGTACGTGAAATAGGGACGCTGAGGCGAATCTCTAGGCGAACCTCACCTTGATGTCTGGCCCCTTTTCCAGGTGAATGCTCTCGATGAAGCGCACCTTGCCGGTCTGATGGGTCAGAATCACCGAGGAAGTTCGCGTGCCTTCTCCGAAGAAGCGCACGCCCTTCAGCAGCGCGCCGTCAGTGACGCCGGTGGCGGCAAAGATGAGTTGCTTGCCGGGAGCGAGATCCTCGGCTTCGTAGATCCGATTCTTGTCTTTCACGCCCATGCGAACCAGGCGCTCTTCCTGGTCAGGCTTCACCACCAAGCGGCCCAGCATATATCCATTCAGGCAGCGAATGGCGGCGGCGGTGATCACGCCTTCCGGTGCGCCGCCCGATCCCATGACTACGTGTACGCCCGTCCCGATGACGGCGGCAGCAATGCCGGCCGAAAGGTCGCCATCTCCGATTAGGCGGATGCGGGCGCCCGCAGCCCGAATATCGGCAATCAACTTTTCGTGGCGCGGCCGATCCAGCACAATCACCACCAGGTCTTCGACGTCTCGTTCCAATCTTTTTGCGATGTTCTTCAGATTGTCGGCCACTGGAGCGTCAAGCTCGACTGCATTCTTGCAGGAAGGCCCCACCACAATTTTTTCCATGTAACAATCGGGAGCGTTGAGCAGCCCTCCGCGTTCTGAGGCCGCGAGCACCGTAATCGAACCGGGCGCTCCGGTAGCGCAAAGATTCGTTCCTTCCAGCGGATCGACGGCGATGTCGACCTCGGGCACTTCGCGCCCATCGGTGAATTCGGCGCCCACTTTTTCCCCTATATAAAGCATAGGAGCTTCATCGCGCTCGCCTTCGCCGATCACGATGGTTCCGCGCATGGGGATAGAATCCATCGTATGGCGCATGGCCTCGGTGGCCACCTGGTCGGAGAGCTTGCGTTCGCCCTGTCCCATAGTGCGCGCCGAAGCGATCGCCGCAACTTCCACCACGCGCAGAAATCGCGACGCCAGGTCGCTTTCAATGTTCTCCCCAAAACTGCGGGCCTTACCTTCCGGACGAGTTTGTGTAGCCATTCCGAGCCTCCAAGGTCTGGGCAGCCGTACGCCCACCAGAGCACCGCGCATGATCCTCCATTCCGCCGGTTCCCGTCAAGACGGATTAGACTGTAGGCAAATTTGCGGGGCAGCCATGCAAAAATAGCGATGCGGAAAGCCGATTGCGCCGTGGTATTCTCGCAAGCCTGTTACGAAAAGGAGCCTCATGCCGGAAGTGCATCCACTGACTTTCCTTTGCATCACCACGTACGAAAAGGGACAGGAGTTCATGCGCGAGTGCAAGCGCCAGGGATGCAGCGTAATCCTGCTCACGGCGGAAAAGCTGCGCGATGCCGACTGGCCCCGCGAAGTTTTGGAAGAAACGTTTTATCTTCCCGCCAACCTTCCGCTCGCCGATACCGTGCAGGCGGTCACTCATCTGGCGCGGTCGCGGAAAATCGACCGCATCGTCGCGCTCGACGAGTTCGACATGGAAACGGCATCGACTCTGCGCGAACATTTGCGCGTGCCCGGCATGGGCCTCACCACCATGCGCTACTTCCGCGACAAGCTGGCCATGCGCATACGTGCGCTCGATCAGGGCATTCGCGTCCCGGATTTTGTACCGGTCGTCAACCACGCCGACATTCGCCACTACCTCGATCACGTTCCCGGACCATGGGTGCTAAAGCCTCGGCAGGAGGCCTCGGCGATCGGCATCAAGAAACTCCACAGCGCCGACGAACTGTGGCCGATCCTCGATCAACTGGGAGATAAGCAATCTTCCTACCTGCTGGAGAAGTTTGTTCCTGGAGACGTCTACCATGTGGATTCGGTGGTCTCCGAAAACGAAGTGGTTTTCATGAATGTAAGCAAGTACGGAAAGCCGCCCATGAACGTCGCGCAAGGCGGCGGAGTGTTCACCACGTTCACTGTTCCTCGCGGAAACGACACCGACGCCGCCCTGCGCGAGATGAACCGCACTCTGATTGCGGCGCTGGGCTTGGTCCGCGGCGTGGCGCACGCTGAATTTATCCAGGCCTATGCGGATGGCCATTTTTACTTTTTGGAGTGCGCGGCGCGCGTGGGCGGAGCTTACATCAACGAGATGGTTGAGGCGGCCACAGGAATTAATCTGTGGCGCGAGTGGGCGCGCATCGAGATCGCCAGCGGTGACGGCTCGTACAAGCTGCCGCCGGTGCGCGAGGATTATGCGGGAGTGGTTCTTTCGCTGGCAAGGCAGGAGTGGCCGGATACTTCGGGGTACAGCGATCCGGAAGTACTCTTGCGGATTAAGAGGCATCATCATGCGGGACTGATTCTGCGGTCGAGCGATTCGCAGCGCGTGCCGGCTTTGCTGGAGAGCTACGGGCCGCGCTTCGTGGACGAGTTCCTCGCGGTGGAGCCGCCGCGGGAGAAGCCAACCGCCTGACCCGCAAGGCATCCCCTCAAACCGATCCGCAACAAAACTTGTATGTACATTTAATGTACACTTGACTGGGTGGAAGCACCCCGCGAGTTCGAGTGGGACAAGAACAATCAACGGCACCTCGCGCGGCATGGCATCAGTCGATCTGAGGCAGAGGACGTCTTGTCGGGGAACCACGTTCTTCTGGAGGACGAGATGGTGGGGTATGAGGATCGGTGGATTGCAGTCGGCTCGACCCGAGCGGGCCGCATATTAGCGGTCGTATTCGCAGTGCGGAACGAGGCAATGCGTCCCATCACGGGTTGGGCCGCCGATAAAGATACGACGGCTTTGTATTTTAAGGAGTGGGGACCGGTATAGATATGGCAAAAGCGAAAATGAAGCAGGCGGCGATTCCTAAGTTTTCCAGCGAGGCAAAGGAAGCGGAATGGTGGGATTCTCGACGTCCTGAAATCGAGATGGAAATCCGTCGGCGCATGAAACAGAGGCCAACCGTTACGTTGGGCAAAGTAATTCAGGGAGCGAAGCTCTCTCAACCTGTCACGCTGCGTATTTCCAAAGCAGACCTCGAGGCCGCGCGCCGGTTGGCGGCGGAAAAAGGTCTGGGTTATCAGACGTACATTAAGATGCTGCTCCGGGAAGCGCTGGCGAAGAATGCGGCGGAGTAAGGGCGTGGGGCGGGATTAGCCTGACCTCGTCCTGAGTCTGCGGTAGTCCGCAACGTTACCAAAGTCAGTCTTGCATCATCTTAATCCGTTAGCGACAATGGGAGTGGTAGAATCATCGCCAGACAAAGGAATCCGATGGCCGTAGCCAAACTAAAGCGCCCGAAGGAAGATCGGTTGGAGGAACTGGCCGAGCGCATAGCAGCTGAGATCAACGATCGCGCCGACAAGATGACGCCTGAGAACCGTGCCCGGGCCGACGCGGCGACTAAGAAGATTGCTGACCGCGTGCGGTGTCGAACTCTGCGAGGATGAAGTCGATCCGCTCTTTCGAGTAATCCCATTTCTTGAGAAGCGCCTGCAGCTCCTGCCGCGTACCGTTACGAAATATTTCGACTACCTCGTTCCGCCGCCCTTGGTGGTCCCTGATTGCGTCCATGTCGATCGGCCGCTTTCTGCCTCGGTTGCTCTCTTCGCGGATTAGGTCATTTAGATCGTCATCTTTCTTCACTAGGCTCTACCTTCACAATCGCAAGCCGGGCCGGGAGGAATAACTCCCGACCCTCGCTGCTTGTTCTAGCGCTTAAACAGAAGTCTGAGGATTTCCCAGACTGCATAGAGGCGGAATCCCCACGTCACCAGGGACTCTAGAAATACGCTAGAGTTTAGTCTGCCAGTAAATACCCGCAACTTCCGCAGAACTTTCTTCATTTCCATGGCTCCAATCCAGAACCCAAGTGGCGGGGCTCCTATCTTTACCTCAATCACTAGTTTGCGAAGAATGGCGGTATCGAAGACTTAGCTAACTAATGCCTTATCAGCAACATGCGAATCGGCGGTGAAAATTACGAACCGTGCTAAGATGATCAGCAAAGGAGCTTAGGTGTGACTGGCGCAGACGCTTATCATGATCGATTCGGCGACCACATCGTTCGTAATCCCCACGTCTGTGGCGGGGAACCGATATTCAAAGGAACGCGTGTTCTGCTCCGCACCGTGCTAGCAAGTCTTGCAGCGGGGGATTCCGCAGAAGAGATTCTTGAGGATTTTCCCACGTTGACGAAGGAAGATATTCGCGCCGCCATTGCGTTCGCGGCAGCATCGGCCGAGGAGGATCTGCCGGTCGCCGCGGCTCCCGACATTCGATGAAGGCTAAGTTGGACGAAAACTTACCGCTGCAAATTGCATTCCGCCTGCGTAGCTTTGGACACGACGTTCACACCATGCCGGATGAGGGGCTCTCGGGCTGCAACGATGCCGATCTTTGGCGCGCAGCGCAGCGAGAACAACGGCTGTTGATCACGCAAGATCTGGATTTCTCGGATGCTCGGCGGTTCGCGCTCGGCACCCATCATGGGATTGTGTTGATTAGACTCCGCTCGCCCAGCCGTCTCAAGCTTGTAGAACGTGTAGAAGAGGTCTTTCGCGACGAAGCCATCGGTGCTTGGTCCGGGTGCTTTGTCGTCGTGACCGATCAAAAAGTCCGAGTGCGCCGGAGTTAAATCAAGTTCTCTCTCAAAACGCGTCAATCCCCGTCACGCTCTGCCCAATGATCAGCGAGTGCACATCGTGGGTGCCTTCGTAGGTCTTCACCGATTCCAGGTTCATCATGTGGCGCATGATGGGATAGTCGTCGGCCACGCCGTTGGCGCCGAGGATGTCGCGGGAGAGGCGGGCGCACTCGAGAGCCATCCAGACGTTGTTGCGCTTGGCCATGGAGATGTGCTGGTGCTCGACCTTGCCCGCATCCTTCAGGCGTCCGACTTGCAGCACTAGCAGTTGCGCTTTGGTGATTTCGCTGATCATCCAGGTGAGCTTGTCTTGCACGAGCTGGTGCGAGGCGATGGGCTGGTCGCGCCACTGCTTACGCAAAATCGCATATTGCAGCGCGCAATCGTAGCAGGACATGGCCGCGCCGATTGCTCCCCAGGCAATTCCGTAACGCGCCTGATTCAGGCACATCAGCGGCGATTTTAATCCGTCGCTTTTCGGCAGCAAATTCGCCTCAGGAATGTGTACGTCCTGCAACGACAACCCTGATGTAACCGATGCGCGCAGCGACCACTTGCCGTGAACATCGTCGGCGGAAAATCCCGGACGGTTCGTTTGAACCAGAAACCCGCGAATCTTGTTGTCTTCGTTTTCAACCTTGGCCCAGATGATCGCAACATCGGCGATGGTGCCGGAAGTGATCCACATTTTCTCGCCGTTGAGAATATATTCGTTGCCGACTTTACGGGCGCGGGTCAACATCCCTCCGGGATTCGATCCGAATCCGGGCTCGGTAAGCCCGAAGCAGCCAAGCTTTTCGCCCTTTTGCATGGCCGGCAGCCAAGTTTCCTTCTGCTCCTCGCTGCCAAATTCATAGATCGGATACATGCAAAGCGCCGACTGCACGCTGACGAAGCTGCGCACGCCGGAGTCGCCGCGTTCGAGTTCCTGCGTCATCAATCCGTATTCGACATTGCCCATGCCAGCGCAGCCGTAGCCTTTGAGCGACGCGCCGAAGAATCCGAGATCGGCCATGGGCTTGACCAGTTCGCGCGGAAAGCGCCCGGCGCGGTTGCACTCCTCGATGATGGGAACAAGGTTGTCCTCAATGAACTGGCGAGTGGTGTCGCGAACCAGGCGTTCTTCTTCGGTGAGCAACGCATCGAACTGGATGAAATCCACACCGCGAAATTTGATGGCCGACATGATGAAATCTCCACAAGTGAATGTCTAGCCAGAACAACGGCGTGGCCAGAGGTTTGCCACCGGCAGAATCACCATACGCAGAAGGGCAAACATTTGACGGTAGCAGGGGCGGGGGAGCCGGGTCAACGAGAGATACGCTGAAGTTGCTCAACTCCCAAATCGCGGAATCCAGCGCGGCACACTACGACGATATCGCTCGTACGATTCTCCAAATTGACGGCGCAGCGTCGGCTCTTCGTAGAAAACCACAAAGAGATGTGCGAGGAAAATGCACGCCGCCCCATACATCGCCAGACGCGGAGCGTGAAACAACGCGGCTTGCCCCAGGATTACCAGCAACACGCCAACATACATCGGATTGCGCACATAGCGGTGCAGCCCGCTTACCACGAGGAATTTTGTGGGAGCGATCGGCGCGGGCGTACCTAATCCACGCACAGCGAACTCCCAGGCGCAGGAAAAATAAATAACGGCTCCCATCGCAAGGCACACTATGCCCAGCCAGCTCAGCCGGCCATGACCAGGCACATATTTTTGCCCGAGCAGATCGTAAGGGACACGTAAGGTAACGAACCCGGGAACAAGGATCGTGAATAGAACGGTCTTCAGTATGGGGCCCAGAGTTCGCGGCATGAACTCCTCGACAAAATGCGTGCAGCAAGACAACCAGCTCAACCTTACTGTAAAATCGAAGATGACGGAAGCGAGCCAGCACGCAGTCTGCACAGTCTTCCCGGGTGGGCTCCCGATTACACGTAAGCCTTACGGGTCAGGGTTTCTGAGCCATCCCATCTACAAGCATCCGCGCGAAATTTGCCGGATTGAACTGCGCACTTGACATCAGGAGAAGCGAATTATGGCAGTGGGACCGAAGATCGCAAAAACAGCGGACCGAAAGAAGGTCATGGACACCAGCAAGAGCACCGATTGTCCCAAGTGCGGCAAGACCACGCGCATCGTAAAGCGCATGAAGGACCGCGAGCGCGGCGTTCCGGGCGGGATTTACATTTCGTGCTCGGCGTGCGAGTTCTTCGAGAAGCTATAAGGAGGACCTCCAGATTTCGAGTCTCTGATTTGAGTGGCCGGAGAACAGGGGATTCACTCCCCGCTCCGGCCTTTGTGTTTTGGGCAAGCAGGCCTACCCTTATGTACGTACGAATGTATTGACATCGTAAGACTCTCTGGGTTAGGTTAAAACCAGAGCCGGATACCGGCCATGCGCTTTGAATGGGACGAAGCCAAGAATCGGCGGAACCTAGTCAAGCACCGTGTGCGCTTTGAGACCGCCGCCTTGGCCTTCGACGACCCCTACGCAGTGACGCAGCGCGACGAATCGTCCGCTGAAGAGGAACGCTGGATCACTTTTGGCGCCATTGGCCACGGAGCGATCCTCGTCGTAGTGCATACGGTCTTTGAAGCTGAAGGCGAGGACGTAACCCGGATTATTTCCGCGCGCGCCGCGGAGTCGCGCGAAAGGAGAACCTATGAGGAAGCTCACCAAGGAACAAAAAACAGACATCGCCGCTATCCGGGCCATGAAAGATGAAGACATTGATTTTTCGGATATTCCTCTCGTTCTGGACTGGAGTAAGGCCGAGATGGGCAAGTTCTATCGCCCGCCGAAAAGATCCGTGACCATGCGGCTTGACGGAGATGTTATCGACTGGCTGAAGGGATACGGCAAGGGGTACCAGACGAGGGTGAACTTACTGTTGCGGCATGCGATGGCGAGTGCAACCGCCGAAACAAGCGCGCGGCGACAGGCCCGCTCTCGTGCTTAAAACTTCCTACACCGCAACCGTGACCGAAGTCTCAGTTCGAGTAACCGGCCGGTACAGCGTATCTCTCTCGATGGGCTCCCGGCCCGCCGCGCGGATCAGGCGCTCCAACTCTTCGCGACGCATGCCTTGCGGAGTGGTCGCGCCGGCGTCGTGGTAGATCTTTTCCTCGATCACCGTGCCGTCCATATCGTCCGCGCCGAAGCGCAGTGAAATTTGCGCGATCTTCGATGTCATCATCTGCCAATAGGACTTGATGTGCGGGAAGTTATCGAGCACCAGCCGGCTCACCGCAATCTGCTTGATGTCGAGCATCCCCGTGGTTTTTGGCAAGTGCTGCAGAGGCGTGTTATCGGGATGAAAAGCCAGCGGGATGAAGGTCTGGAAACCGCCGGTTTCGTCTTGCAGCGCGCGCAGTTTCAGCAGGTGATCGACGCGGTCTTCGTCGTTCTCCACGTGGCCGTAGAGCATGGTCGCGTTCGATTTCAGCCCGATCTGATGCGCGATTCTCGCGGTATCGAGCCATTGGTCGCCGTCGATCTTATGGTCGCAAATAATGTGGCGAACCCTGTCCGCAAATATTTCCGCGCCCCCGCCGGGCAAAGAATCCACGCCAGAGGCTTTGAGTTGTTCCAGCGTCTCGCGAATCGAAAGCTTGGCCCGCTTCGAAAGATAGGCAACCTCGACCATCGTGAAGGCTTTCAAGTGCACCTGAGGAAAGCGCTGTTTGAGACCGGAGCAGAGATCGAGAAAATACTGAAACGGCAGATCCGGATGCAACCCGCCGACGATGTGAAACTCCGTCACCGCCTCGCTGTACCCGGAAGCCGCCGTCTCGAAAGCCTCATCAAGCGCCATAGTATAAGCGCCCTGACTATCTTTCTTGCGCCCAAATGCGCACAAGCGGCACGCCGCCACACAAACATTCGTTGGATTGATGTGGCGATTGACGTTGAAATAAGTCTTATCGCCGTGCATGCGCTCGCGGACGTGATTGGCCATCCAGCCCACGGCAAGAATGTCTCCGGTGCGGTAAAGCGTGAGGGCATCAGCGGAATCAAGACGGACGCCCGCCATAACCTTGGCGTGAATCGATTCAAGGCGGGAATCGTCGGTCTGAAACGGATGGTTCTGGCGCGAAGCGAACATCACATGTGATGATATCGCAGGATCGCCCCGGAAGTCACCGGAAGACGCGCGCGCAGTGCTGTCTTGAATCAGTGACCCGCAATGATGCGGTCACTAATCTTGTCATACTCCGCCTGCGGCAGCACGTGACGCCGGACCAAATCATGGGCGTCGTCATAGGGACGCTCGGCAATAATGCGGTCCGCCTCGTGTTCAGTCAAACCCGGCAATCCAAGCAGATCTTCCCGCGAGGCCTTGTTAATGTTGACCGCTTTGTTGTCGCGGCCCATGCCTTCCTTCACGCCTTCCACCACGGCTTTCGTGTCGCGGCGCATGGTCTCGGTAGCCTCCGCCGTGCGTTGCCGGATTTCGTCCGGATTGTCTTTATTGGAACAAGCGCTGAAGGTAGCCAGCGCAACGGCGAGAGCGGTGACCGGGAGATAGCGAATCATTCAATTCAGATGCACTCGCGTCGCCTGTGGTTGGCAACTATATTCCTTCATCATTCCTCCATGTTTATAGTTCTCTCCCTGCGAGGCGGAATGTCGTCTAGAATTTCGCGGCAATCGTTCTTCCCTCCTCGCCTCCTGTACAATTTTCCTTCGCATGGATTGCCGCACAAAATTGTGCTTCGCGCTGGCCGGCGTTTTCCTGTTGCTGGTTCTCGCTGCCCAAGCTGAACCTGTCGCTCAGCTGAAATATTCCAATTACGTAAATGACTTCGCCGGTGTTCTCGATCAAAACTCCATCGCGCAGATGGACGAGATCTGCCTTCAGATCGATGAGAAGGCCCACGCGCAAATCGCCGTAGTGACGGTCAAGACGCTCGACGGCTCCGACATCGAGAGTTACGCGGTAGATCTTTTCCACCAGTGGGGTATAGGCAGCAAGTCTACGAATCGCGGCGTACTGATTCTCTACGCCATCAACGATCATCGCGCCCGGGTTGAAGTTGGTTACGGACTGGAACCGATCCTACCTGATGGAAAGACCGGAGGTTTTCAGCGGGAAGCGATCCCGATCATGCGGACCGGCGATTACAGCCAGGCAGTGTTGCTCGTCACATCGCGCGTTGCGAGCGTCATCGCACAAGACGCGGGCATTCAACTCACCACCCCGGAGTTGGTTCCGGCCCAACGTCGAGTCCAACGACCAGGTCACGGAATCTCCGCTGGCGGCGTCGTGCTTGTCATCATCATCATTCTGGTTGTTCTTTTCACTCCCCTTCGCGGCGTACTTTTCTGGATGCTGATTTCCGGCATGTTCGGCGGCGGTGGCGGCTCCAGGGGCGGATTCGGCGGAGGTGGCGGAGGATTTGGCGGTGGCGGAGGTTTCGGCGGATTCGGCGGCGGTAGTTCCGGCGGCGGCGGCGCCAGCAGCAGTTGGTAGCACGCGAGGGATTGAAAATGGTTCCAGAAAACAAGATCGGCGACTTTGTTGGACGGTTACGGGAAGCGGCGGGAGCGAATCTGGAAAGCGTGATCCTGTTCGGTTCCGCGGTCGCGGGAGATTTCCACCCTGAATTCTCCAATGTGAATTTATTCTGCGTGCTTCGCGACGCGTCCTTCGCCAAGCTGCAAGTCTTAGCTCCCGTCGTGAAATGGTGGGACGCGCAGAAGCAAACGCCGCCCTTATTCATGACTCGCGACGAGATCGAACGGTCTGCCGACGTGTTTACCATTGAATTGTTGGACGTAAAACAACACCACCGCGTGCTCTACGGGGAAGATGTTTTCAAAGATTTATCGATCCCTTCAAATCTGCACCGCGTGCAAGTGGAATACGAGTTGCGGGAAAAACTCGCGCTGCTGCGCCAGCATCTGCTCCTCGCTTCCGGCAACGAGGCGCGCCTGTGCGAACTGCTAACGCGCTCCGTCTCATCCTTCGCAACTCTATTTCGCCACGCGCTGATCGTGTTGGGGTTTGAAGCGCCAATTGGGAAAAGGCCGGCAATCAAGGCTCTGGCGGAGAAGATTGGATTCGATCCGGCGCCTTTTCTGCAAGTGCTGGACGTACGCGAGCAAGTATCGAAGCGTCAGCAATTAAACGTGGCGGACGTTTTCGCCCGGTACATGGCCGCCCTCGAACAAGTAACCGCCGCAGTTGATAGAATGCTCGATTCCGGCGCGCCGAGTTCGTAGTAAAGGTCTTACGAATGATTTCCAGGAGAATCTCATGGGCAAAGGTCTGATCGCCGTCGTAGTTGTAATCGCACTGGTGTTATTGATTGTCCTGTTTACTTTCGGCCAGTATGTGAGCGTGAAAAACACGCTGGTCAGTAAAGACGAGGCGGTCAAGGCTTCCTGGTCGCAGGTGGATATCGTCCTGCAACGCCGCGCCGATCTAATCCCCAACCTGGTGGAAACCGTGAAGGGCTACGCGCAGCAGGAGCAAACTGTTTTCGGCGATATCGCAAAAGCGCGCTCCGCACTGCTTTCCGCGGGCACGCCGCAGCAGAAGATCGCAGCCAATGGTCAGCTCGATGGCGCGCTCGGACGCTTGCTTCTGGTCGTCGAGAACTATCCGCAATTGAAATCGAACGAAAACTTTCTGCGTTTGCAGGACGAACTTGCCGGCACGGAGAATCGCATCGCGGTCGAACGCAAGCGTTACAACGACACTCTGCGCGACTACAACACTTATGTCCGGCAATTTCCCAACAGTTTTTTTGCCGGCATCGCCGGCTTCAAGCCCAACGAAGCTTACTTCGAAGCTTCTCCGGGATCGCGCGAAGTGCCGAAGGTTAATTTCTCAGGCCCCGCGGCCACGGCTCCGCAGGCCGCCCCGCAACCGGCCCCGGTGCATTAGCAGCTTTGCGCCCAAAGCGTAAAGCCCTCGCGGGGAGAAACGTTATTGTTCCTATCGTTATTGTTCCTATCCTCGCGATAGTTTTTTTCGATTGGACTTTGCGCGCAGATTTTGGCAGATTGATCGTGCAGTGGAATAGTTGTCACGCGGCCCTCGCTGTCCGCGTCTCGCCCCGTTTTTCCGAGTGGCTATTCCTGATCGAGTGCTCTCGAACCGTTTTGCCAGACCCAATAGTCAGCGCTCCAGGAACGAGGCCATAACCTATGCTCAAGCGCGCCAGAAATATCTCGAAAACCGCAGCCCCCGTCACACTTAAGACCGTCGCCGATCACGCCGGGGTCGCCGCCGGCACGGTTTCATCGATCCTGAATCGCGCGCCGCAATCGGCCGCGATTCCACAGCCAACCAAGGACCGTGTCTTTGCAGCGGCTCAGAAATTGCATTACCAGCCCAATTTAGTCGCCCGCGCTTTGAGAACCGGCAAGATCCCTGCCGTAAGCGACCGCGACACATTCGCGGTCGGCTCCCGTGCTCTTGTGTTTGATGGCGAAGAACATTTTCGCCAGGCCATGAACGCCATTCGGCAGGCCGGCCTGCGCGTTCCGGGAGATGTTTCTGTATTCGGTGCGAAGGATCTCCCGGCTGTGTAAGGTTTAGATTAGAGTTGAATCGCAAGTGGAGGCGGACTCTCGGTTACGCGGGCAGATCCCAGCCTTCATCCTTCATCTTCTTGTTAGTCCAGTGCTGTAGTTGCTCAAAGAGTGCGGGATCGATGACGGCAAAGCGTAACCCCACGCGGCCTTCATCACCCATCCAAACGATTCGGGCCTTGGCGCGAAAAATCGTCTCCGTATCGGGCAGCGGAAAGCTCACCTCGAGCAGTCCGGCAAAGCGCATGGGCTCTTTCAGCCCGTCGAGACCCATGCCCCCAGTGCTCAGGTTAACGCCCTGCACCGACACTTCCTTACCTTGCTGATTCTTCAACGTGACCGCGAGCTCGATGTGGGCCCGGAAGAATTTCTGCTGTTCGAGGCTGATGAGTCCAAGCGGGGTTGCGCCCTCCCCGGCAGTAATGTTGATGTTGTACTCCTTCAACTTCCGGCTCAGAGTGCGGCGCGAAATGCCCAGCTGATCCGCCGCCTGCCCGCGATGGCCGCCGCTTCTTTCCAGCGCGCGAATGATCATCTGTTCTTCCATGCTGTCAAGATTGCCCACCGGCATAGACGCCGACTGCCGCAGCGCAGTGGGGCTCCCGGACATCGCCGCCTCGATCTGCGCCGGTTGAATCTCCGGATAAGTGGCCTGCACGGCGACTCGAGCGATCAGATTGCGCAACTCTCGAACATTGCCCGGCCACGAGTGTGAAAGCAGCGCTGAAACCGCGTCAGGAACGAACGAACTGCGCGGAGACTTCAGATGCAAAAAATGCTCCGCCAGAGCCACCACGTCTTCCGGACGCTCGCGCAGCGGCGGAACACGCAGTTGAAACTGGCCCAGACGATGAAATAAATCCTGCCGAAACCGCCCGGCTGTGACCGCCGCTTCCAAATCCTGATTCGTGGCAGCGACGATGCGCACATCCACCGTGATTTTTCGATGTCCGCCCAGCCGGTAAAACGGGTATCCGTCTAAAACTCGCAAGAGCTTGACTTGCGTGTGCAGTTGCAGTTCGCCAATTTCATCGAGAAACAGCGTACCCTTGTCCGCCATCTCAAACAAACCGGGTTTCGAAGCGTCGGCCCCGGTGAACGCGCCCTTCTCATACCCAAACAACTCACTCTCTACTAAGTTTTCAGGGAGAGCGGCGCAGTTAATATCGATCCAGGGCCGGCTGCGCCGGTGTGAAGATTGATGAATAGTGCGCGCAATCAACTCTTTGCCAGTTCCCGTTTCTCCCGTCACCAGCACGGTTTCCGTATGGCCGGCCACGCGCTCCACCATGCGCAGAAAGCGATGCATCAGCGGACTGGCAAGAACGAAGGCCGAGCCGTCGATTTCACGGGAAACGGTGTGCGTGGATTCCTCGGGTTGATCTGAATCCGGCGATTCCGCTTTGCGAGGAACTGTCACCGCCTTCGATTTAACGTCTGCGGCAAAGAGCGTCGCCACTATCCCGACTGGGACGGAGCGGCCGTCGCGAAGCAGCGTAACCGACAAATCTGCGGCAAATTCTTTCTCATCCTCGCGCTGACACTGGACAGTACTTCGATATTGTCCTTGCTTCAATACGGACTCCAACATGTTCCGCTGGAGTCTCGAGGGTTCGCCCCCTTGCCTCCCCTCGATTAGCGCCCCCAGGGTTCGACCCAGAACTTCCGCAGCGGCACGCCCAAACATCTTCAGAGCAGTCTCATTACAAGCATTAAGATTGCCATCAACATCGGCGTATAAGATGGCTGGAACTTCAGCTCTGCCGGCATCCTGACCCAACGCTTCCGATGTTTCAGAAGCCCGGCGACTGGCGTGACTCGGGGCAACCTGATTCCCGGGTAATTGCGAATTAGTATTGGCCACTGTCATTCCGCACGTTTGGAGTTGATCTTGACACAGCGAACCGGAGTTGCAGAAAGTATGCTGCGCCCGATCATAACGAAAGTAATCGGTTACCAGTGGAAGTCAAAATCCCCCGCCAGACCGCTCACGTCAATGGCCAAACTGCAAAATCGGTCTTCGTTTGCGTTACGTCAGTAAGCTACTTAAAAGCCCGTAACAAAATTAGGATTTCAGCGGCGACCAGGAAAGGAAGAACCTATGCGCGGACCCGTTCCGCGCGATGGTCGTAGTGTGTTCCCCCGGCAAAGAACAACCTAACGACGCAATGTCGACTCGCACGAAACTATTTGTCGGGATCACGGTCTCGATGGGTTTGTTGGTGCTGTGCTCTGCCCTTTGGCATTGGCAGTGCGCCGATTTAGCGCGCTTTTTCTGCTATCTCGCTATCGCCGTTCTGGCTTCCGGTCTGAAGGTGCAACTGCCCGGCATCGACGGCACCATGTCGGTAAACTTCCTCTTTATCCTTCTCGGCGTAGTGGAGTTAAGCCTACCCGAAACGCTGGTCATCGGCTGCACCGCAACTCTCGTGCAGAGTGTGTGGCAGTCCCGCAGCCGCCCCGATCCCGTCAAAGTCTTGTTCAACGTATTCGGAATGATGGCCAATGCCAGCGCCTTCTGTTACACCAGCTACCATTGGCTGGACTCCAGAAGGCTTGCCACCAAGCCCGTCCTTCTGATGGTCGCGGCGCTGGTCTTCTTCCTGGCCAATACGCTGCCGGTTTCGGTCGTCATCTCACTCACAGAAGGAAAATCTGTCCGTAAGATTTGGTCGGAGTGCTACTTCTGGTCGTTCCCCTATTACATGGTCGGGGCCGCTGCCGTAGGCCTGGTGGGCGTCATCAACCAGCGTGCCGGCTGGCAGACCTCACTGCTCGTGCTGCCCCTCATTTACTGGGTGTACCGCTCGTACCGCCTCTACCTGGCACGATTGGAAGCCGAGAAAGACCGCGTCGAAATCGAGAAGCGTCACGTAGAAGAAATTGCTTCGCTGAATATGCGCACCATTGAAGCCCTGGCTCTCGCCATCGAGGCCAAGGACCACACGACGCATACGCATCTCCAGCGCGTGCGCACTTACGCGGTTGAAATCGGCAAGGAAATGGGACTCTCTGCGGGCGAGATCGAAGCTCTGCGAGCGGCGGCTCTTTTGCATGACATCGGTAAGCTGGGCGTACCCGAGCACATCATCAACAAGCCCGGCAAGCTCACGCCGGAAGAGTTTGAAAAAATGAAAGTTCATCCGCTGGTCGGGGCGGAAATTCTGGACCGGGTCGCATTTCCCTACCCCGTAGCCCCCATCGTCCGTTCGCATCATGAGAGGTGGGATGGCTCGGGATATCCAGCAGGCCTCGCCGCCGAGGAAATTCCCATTGGAGCCCGCATTCTCGCGGCCGTCGATTGCCTCGACGCACTCGCCTCGCACCGCCAGTATCGGGCCGCGATTCCGCTCGATCAAGCGATGCGCACCGTGAAGGAAAAGTCCGGCACATGGTTCGACCCGAAAGTAGTCGCACTGCTGGAAAGCCGCTACGTCGAGCTGGAGCGCGTCGCACAAAGCCTCGATGCCGGCTTCGTTCCTTCGGGATTCTCCAAAGATCTTCGCGTCGAGCGTGGTCTGGCTCCGGCGGCGGGATTCGAACGGTCGGCCGAAGCGGCTCCCGACACCGACTTCTTAAGTTCCATCGCCTCTGCGCGGCAAGAGGCGCAAGCCATGTTCGAATTAAGTCAGGACTTGGGGAACTCGTTAAGCCTTAGCGAGACTCTCTCTGTGCTGTCGATGCGGCTGCGCAAGCTGATTCACTACGACTCCATCGCGGTATATGTAAACCGCAATGGCTGGCTGCTGCCAGAACTCGTCAGCGGAGAGAACTTCAAGGTTTTGTCATCGCTGAAAATACGCGTGGGCGAAGGCCTGTGCGGCTGGGTCGCGGAGAATGGCAAGCCAATCATCAACGGAAACCCGCAGGTAGAAGCTGGATACAGCGCCGATCCTGAAAAGTACGCGACTTTGCAATCCGCTCTGGCCGTACCATTGGATGGCTTGAATGGCGTGGTCGGCGTGCTGGCCATGTACCACTCGAGTCTGGATGCATTCACCCCCGACCACCTGCGCATCCTGCTCGCGGTCGCTTCCAAAGTGGCTCTCTCCGTGGAGAATGCTCTGAAATACCAGCAGGCTGAGAGTTCAGCCACTACCGACTTCCTTACCGGATTGCCCAATGCTCGCTCGTTGTTTGTCCACCTGGCGCAGGAAGTGGCGCGCTGCCGCCGCATGAAGACCTCCCTCGCAGTCATGGTCTGTGACATCGACGGCCTCAAGAAAATCAACGACTCCTACGGACATCTCGAAGGCGACAAATTGCTGCGCGAGTTCAGCATGCGTTTGAAAGAAGCCTGCCGCGGTTACGATTATGTCGCCCGTATGGGCGGAGACGAATTTGTAGTCACCGCCCCTGGCCTCACTCCCGAGTCCGCGCTGGAAAAGGCTGCCCGCCTGAACCAGGCGGCCATCGACGCCGGACGCGAAACCTGCGGACGCGATGTCGTTTCTCTGAGCGTGGGAACGGCCTTCTGTCCGGAGGATGGCTTCGATGTTGAAGCATTGCTGGCGGAAGCGGACCGGCGCATGTATTCCGTCAAACAGATACACCACGCGGAAGCAGCTGCCCGTCAAAGCACCTTGGCGCAAAACGCTTCGGTGAAATAGATGTTCGTCAAAGAATCTGAGTCGATTTGATATGAGAGCAAGAATCACCGGACACGCGCTCGCGATGGTCACCACAGTTCTTCTGGGAGGCCTGCTTTCGGCAACCTTGGTTAGGCTTGCACCGGGATTCGACGCCGATGAGCAGCAACTCGATCCGCACCTGAGCGCGGAAAGCTTACACGCGCTCAACGAGACCAGGAGGCAGCAGCACAACATATTCCGTTTTTATCTCTCCTCCATGAATCGTGCCGTCCATGGCGACCTCGGCACTTCGCTCGCCCTGGGACAGCCCGTGCGAACTCTCCTGCGCGACCGCGCTCCGCTCACATTGCGATTACTGCTCCTCGGCCTGGGTCTGGGATGGATTGCAGCGCTCACGCTGGCTATAACGGCAGCCTGGTTGCGCCTTTCCGCTTATGACGCCATGAGCACTCTGGTCAGTGGAACATTTCTCTGCATCCCCGCCGCAGTCTTGGCCTTGCTCTCCGTGCTCTGGAACCTGCCGGGAGCGTTGGCGATCGCACTGATCGTATTTCCTCGAATTTATCGTTACGCACGAAATCTTCTTGCAAAGTCCTATTCTCTGCCGCACATCCTCACTGCCCGGGCAAAAGGGTTGGGAGAAGCTCGTATCCTCGTCTGGCATGTCCTGCCTGGAGTTGCGCCCCAATTGTTGGCTGTCGCGGGCGTGTCGGTGAGTATGGCGGTCGGAGCGGCTATTCCAGTTGAAGCTCTCTGCGGCTTGGCGGGAGTCGGACAATTAGCGTGGCAAGCGGCGCTGGCGCGCGATCTTCCACTTCTCGTCAACATCACAATTCTGGTGACGCTGGTAACCTTGCTGGCCAATTCCGGAGCAGATGTAATCGGACACATGGTCCGAGGCCAGGAATCATGAATCTCTGGCGGAAGCTGGCGTGCGCCGTTTTGGCCGTGGTGCTGTGCGCATCGGCGGCGGCAAACTGGCTCGCTCCGGCAGGATATGCGCGGCAGTACCGCGAAGCCACGAACTCCGCTCCGTCACGAACCCACTGGCTCGGCACGGACGAAATTGGCCGCGACCGCTTTGCCCGCGTGCTCTATGGCACCAGAATTTCTCTTCTTCTGGCCCCCGCTGCCGCGCTGCTCTCCACTTTGATGGCGGCCTTCATCGGAGGATTAGCCGGATACCTGGGCGGAATTTGGGCCAAATTGGCGATGGCCGTGACCGATCTTTTCTTGTCGCTGCCATGGTTATTCTTGCTCATCACTGCGCGCGCATTAATGCCGCTGAACGTGTCGCCCTTAATATCCGTGCTGGTAACTTTTCTTTTACTCGGCTTGTTGGGCTGGACCACTGCCGCCCGAGTTCTGTGTTCGACAGCGGCATCGCTTCGCTCCTCTGATTTTGTCCGCCAGGCACGTGCCGCCGGCGTTCCAGCACAAAGATTATTTTGGATTCATGTTTTGCCCAATCTGAAGCCGGTCCTGTATGCGCAGTTTTGGATTTCGATTCCCGTCTTCATTCTGAGCGAAGCCAACCTCGGCATTCTCGGGCTCGGTGTGGCGGAACCCATGCCTTCCTGGGGAAGTTTGCTGAAAGAGTTAGAAGGCCTGGTTTCATTGGGTGAAGAGCCGTGGAAATTCGTGCCGCTGATTCTGCTCGTGCTGGTGGTGATGTCGTTTCAGTTCCTGCTTTCAAACCAGGACGAGGTAACGGCGTGAATCGTTGTGAAAGACTGTGGGGAAAGATGGCGAAGAAGCAATCGATATCCATCGCGCTTCTTGTGATCGCGCTGGTGTGTCTAGCCGGTCACGCAATAGCGCAATCTGGCGGCGAATTGAGATTCTGCCTCCGCATGGAACCTAAGACCTTCGATCCTCTGAAGGTCGAGGATGAAGCCTCCGCCTCGATCCGTTACTTGACCGGCGGAGTGCTCGTGCGGGTGAATCGGCAGACCCAGGAACTCGAACCGGAATTGGCGCAATCGTGGAAGATATCAAAGGATGGTCGGCAAATCACGTTCCACTTGCGCAGTGGCGTTTCATTCTCCGACGGCACCCCATTCTCCGCGGAGGACGTTGCCTACACCGTTCAACAGTTAATGGATCCCGCACTGCATTCGGCCACCGGCGATGCGTTCCGCTCCGGCACTGGAAATGTGGAGACAAAAATAATATCTCCAACCCAGATTTCAATCACCTTCCCCGCGCCTGTCGCCGGACTCGATCGACTCTTCGATCAAGTCGCCATTCTTTCCGAACGCTCATCGAAAAAAGAAGCGGCCGTCCTCGGCCCCTTCATGCTGGCCGACTATAAACCGGGAGCGAGCGTTCTGTTGAAGCGAAACCCGAACTACTGGAAGACCGACGAGCAAGGCCGCAAGCTTCCCTATCTCGATTCGATTCGCCTCGATATCCAGCCCAACCGCGACGTCGAAATGCTGCGCTTTAAGCGCGGCGAACTCGATCTGATCAACTCTCTCGACACAGACTATTTCGACAAGCTGGCCGCAAGTTCACCCCAACTGGTGCACGACGCTGGCCCGTCGCTCGATAGCGAACAGCTCTGGTTTAACGAAGTCGCCAAAGCTCCGATCCCCGCCTATAAAAAGAATTGGTTTCGCTCAGCGAATTTCCGGCGCGCAATTTCACAGGCAATTAACCGCGAGGACTTAAGCCGCATTGTCTATCGCGGACATGCGCGGCCGGCCCTGGGGCCATTTTCGCCAGCCAATAAATTCTGGTTCAACAACAATCTCAAGCCGCAAATCTATAGTCCCGACGCGGCTTTGAGGACGCTTCAAGCCGAAGGATTCCGCATGGAAAACGGCGCACTCAAAGACAAAGACGGGAACGCCGTCATCTTTTCGATTGTCACCAACGCTGGCAGCAAACCACGCGAGCGCATGGCCGTCCTCATCCAGGATGATCTGCAAAAGATTGGCATCCGCGTCAACGTGGTCACCCTTGACTTCCCTTCCCTGATCGAGCGCATGACGCAGACCTTCGACTATGAGGCGATTATCCTGGGCCTGACCAACGTCGATCTCGATCCGAACGGCGAGATGAACGTCTGGTTGAGCTCTTCGGAAAATCACCAATGGAATCCGCAACAGAAAGTTCCAGAAACCGCCTGGGAAGCGGAGATTGACCGCCTCATGCGGGCGCAAGCGGCGTCCACAGACCCTAAACAGCGTAAGGAAGCATTCGATCGCGTTCAGGAAATCGTGGCGGAACAGGAACCGTTTATTTTCCTGATCAACAAGAACGCTCTCTCCGCCGTTTCCACAGCGGTGCACGGAGCAACTCCGGTGATTCTTTCACCTCAAACATTTTGGAACGCGGACCGGCTCACCGTAGCGGCAAAGTAAATCGACTCCTGGAAGCTCTCGCAGCGATGTCATCAAGAACTCCACAAGACGGCAGCCTCCTCTCCGCCCATCTCTCCGTGCGTTATGCGGGCAAGCAACCCGTCCTGCGTGACGTGGAAATTGAAATCCGCCTCGGCGAAGTGCTGGGACTAGTCGGCCAAAGCGGCTCCGGCAAGAGCACTCTGGCCATGGCCATTCTCGGCCTTCTCGATAAAAAGCGCGCCCAGGCCGAAGGTACGATCAACTTTAAGAATTCCGATCTGCTGCAACTCTCCGAGCGCGAGTTGAGAGCGCTGCGCGGCAGTGCAATTTCGCTGGTGCTACAAAGCCCGCTGGCTTCGTTAAATCCCGCGCTGAAGATCCGTACTCAATTGAAAGAAGCATGGCGCGCGCACGCTTCCGGCACCTCCGCGGACTGCGCCAATGCCATCCGCACTTCTCTAGAAAGCGTTTCCCTTCCCGCCGACGATGAATTTCAACGAAAATATCCATCGCAGATGAGCGTGGGTCAGGCCCAGCGGGTTCTGATCGCCATGGCCATCATGCACCGTCCCGCTCTGCTCATCGCCGATGAGGCTACCAGCGCTCTCGATGTAATTACTCAGTCGGAGATTCTCGCGTTATTTCGCGAATTGAACCGCACAACGGGCATGGCCATTCTCTATATCTCTCATGATCTGGCCTCAGTGGCCGGAATCTGTGACCGCATCGCCATTCTGCATGAGGGCTCGATCGTCGAGTGTGGAACCACGCACCAGATATTCAGCAATCCCAAGCACGACTACACGCAGCGCTTAATGGCGGCTCTGCCGCGGATTCTCGTCGAAAAAATTCCGCCGCCAAAAAGCGAAGCGGCATCGGCACGCTAACCTGACACTTGTGCTGTGCACCAAGCCTCGAGGGCACGCTTATCTATCCCTCCCATATCTGGCACGTAACCACTCTGCGAAACCAAAGTAATCATGCTTCCATCGGCGGGACAACTTGGCCCATGCCCATGCGCGCGGGACAGACTGGCCCAATCTCACGCCAACCTACATTCCTAATCTCCATGCGCGTCAATCACTTACAGCGCGTCAATTGGCACGGCCCGTGCACTAAGTAAGCCGAGTCGAAGCACAGTTTTGTTTCACATTCGTTTTTACACTCAGGAAGGGTGAGACTTATGTCGCACACAAGTAAACAAAAGAGCCCAGGCCGAGGTGAACGCCACAGCGCAGCCTGGGGGAAACGATTAAGCGCGCTAGTACTGCTCCTGGTCGCGGAGACCGCGTTCGCCCAATGGGCGGACGGGCGCCCAGCGGGCAAGTTTGCCCCCGACCTGGCGCCTGCCGTTAGCCGAGCCCACCAGGGGCTGGCTGGTCATGAGACCGTGAAAGTCATCGTGCAGTACAAGCAGGCACCACAGGCGGAGCAGGAAGGCCGCGTGCAGCGTTTGGGCGCTCAGTTGGGCCACAGACTGCACACGGTCAAGGGCATCGCTATGACGATTCCGGTCAGCGCCTTGCCGGCCTTGGAAGCCGACCCCGAAGTTCTGTCCGTTAGCGTCGACCATCCCATGAAGGGCCTGGACGACACCACGGACGTAGCCACCAGCGTCACGGCTGCCTGGAACGCGGGCTATAGCGGAGCTGGGATTGGCGTTGCGGTGATCGATAGCGGCATTAACGACAGCCACCCTGATCTCAAGGACTCGACCGAGTCTCATTCCCGTGTCGTCTATCGCCAGGATTTCACCGGCACCTCTAATACCAACTTGCTAGGCGCCAAGTACGACTTATATGGTCACGGTACCCACGTCGCTGGCATCATCGGCGGCAACGGCTATCTCTCCAGCGGGAATTATGTTGGAGTTGCTCCCGCCGTCAACTTGATTGACCTTCGCGTGCTCGATCTTAACGGCTCCGGCACCGATAGCAATGTGATCGCCGCCATCGAGGAAGCGATCACTCTGAAGAGCACTTACAACATCCGTGTAATCAACCTGTCACTCGGACGCGGCATCTTCGTAAGTTACACCCAGGATCCGCTCTGCCAGGCGGTTGAATCCGCATGGAAGGCCGGCATCGTGGTCGTCGTTGCGGCGGGCAACTACGGGCGCGTCAGCGTCAACGGCAGCAACGGCTTCGGCACGATTACTGCGCCGGGCAACGATCCCTATGTCATCACCGTCGGCGCAATGAAGAGCAACGGCTCCAGCTCGCCATCCGCGGAAACGCTGGCCAGTTACAGTTCGAAGGGGCCCACCACTTACGATCACGTGATCAAGCCCGACCTCGTCGCCCCCGGCAACGACATCGTTTCGCTCTCCGCCCCGGGCACTACGCTGGAAACGCTGTTCCCCGCGGAACTGGTTACTGGCAACGACGGTAAAAACGACTACTTCACTCTTAGTGGCACTAGCATGGCAACTCCGGCGGTCGCTGGATCGGTCGCCCTGCTTCTCCAGCAAAACAGTGCCTTAACTCCGGATCAAGTCAAAGCCCGGTTGATGCAGTCAACCTACAAGGTTTTCCCAACGTCCACCGTCGCCTATGTTCCGCATCTTTCGCAGAACTTCACTAGCACCTACGACATGCTATCCGTCGGATCGGGTTTGCTCGACATGCAGAATGCGGTGTCCGACACTAATCTCGCTCCAGCCACAGTCGGCGCCGCGCTGTCTCCAACCTTGGTTTACAACCCGTCGAACGGGACTACGTCCATGGTCTTCGGAAACGGCAGCGTCTCGGTGACCTCCGTGGTCTGGGGTACGTCGGTCGTCTGGGGCACGTCCGTGGTCTGGGGGACCAACGTCACTGGCAGTTCCGTGGTCTGGGGCACTGCACTGCCCTGGAACAACAACTTACTGAGTGCCTTTAGCGTAGTGTGGGGTTCAAGCACTGGCACAGGCACTCAAGCCACTAGCGTGGTTTGGGGCGCCGCAGTCTCAACCACCGATGGTGCGTTCTCCGATGCTGGAGACGATGAGCAGTAAGCCGTGTGTAACTAAACCAATAGAGAGGAGAGGACAAATGAATCGCAATACACGGCTAACTCAAACATTCATCGGAGCAACGGTCCTGGCGGCGGCGGCAAGCAGCACCTACGCCGGACTCGGAAGTCACACACTTCACTCCTTCTATGCCCTGGCAGTACTGGCGCTAGCGGCGGCGACGTCGCGGATGAAAGTTAAACTGCCGGGCATCGAAGGCAATATGTCGGCCAACCTTCCGTTCCTGTTGATGGCGGTAATCAGTCTCAGCGCGGTGGAAGCAATCTTGATTGCCTCCGTATCCACCGTGGTGCAGTGCTGGCCACAGCAGGGCAAGAAGTTCAAGCCGGAGCAAATGTTGTTCAACGTCAGCATGATCGCTTTCGCGGCGAGTATGGCACACTTAATCGGGAACGCCAATTGGCTGACCACCGAAAAGTGGTCATCCACGCCTCTAACCCTGTCCGCAGCAACCGCCGCCTTCTTCCTGGGGCAGACCCTTCCAGTGGCAGCGATCATCAAGCTGACTCAGAACACCTCCATGCGCCGCGCCTGGATGAGTATCGTGCAAATGTCATTCCCTTACTTCGTGGTCAGTGCGGGAGTAACTTCGATGCTCAGCTTGGTTGGCCATCGCTTCGGCTGGCAAGCAGCTGTTGTGGTGTTCCCCGTAATGTATGGGATACACCACTCTTACCGGCTGTACTTTGGCCGCGTAAGTGAAGCGCTGAGCACTCCACCGCTCACGCGGGCCGCTAGCGCGGGGGTATAAGCTAAGTCAGTAGATCAGAATGGCGTTCCGGAGATCCACCGGAACGCTATTTTCTTTTGACAACGATTTTCCCGGGCAACCATCATTGCGCGGCGAGCAAAGATTCCTCGCGCCGCCACAACTCCATTCCCTGAGAACCTAACGCGAGTATTCCAAGCGAAGCCTTTGCAAGGGGCGCCGGTTCCGCCGGAGCACTGGCTTCCTCCACCATCTGCCCGGCCTTGATACCCTGGCCAGCAATGGTCTCATAAGCATAGCCCGTCACAGTAGCCGCTATCGAACCCGTGTTAGTGGTTACGGTAAGCCGGATCCAGCCATAGTGCGTGGCTCCCTCGATGAGAAACGACACACCGAGAAAACAATTCTGCGCATCCTGCCACGGCCCGAAGAGGTTTCGATAATAGGAACCGCAGGAAGCGAGCACCACGGATTTGACCAGTGGCAGCGCCTTGCCTTCGGTAAAGACCTGTCCCGATCCGATGCTGGCTCCCTGCACCATCCGAGAGGCAAAGCCACCCGCCGTTCCGATCACGCCGCCAGCACCCCGTGGATGCACTAGCAAGGTCCCCTTGAACAAGTGATAGCCGGAAAAGGGAAGCGTCAGCCTGAAGTCTGGAACTCCATCGTGATTCAGGTCAATGGAGACAGTTTTGTTGTACCCCACAGTTCCGTGAGCGTGGGTGACAACGATTTCTGCTTCCGCAGGTTGTACCAGCGCCAGGATACTTACGCCTGCCGCGCCTGCGGCCAGCGCGTAGGTATTAACGTGGCTTATGAGTGATTCGGAGACTTGCCGTTTAGTGCGAGGGCCCTTGGAAGAATTCCGCATACGACCTCCGTGCGTGGGCTGCGAATCTTAGGGCGCAATTCTCATCCTGGCAGGAAAACCTGTCAATATGAAAGAATTTGCAACGAGGAAGGTGCGCTCCAGGTCGCTTGGAATCGGCGCCCGCCGGGTATAAAGTGATGTTCTCGGAGCTTTCGTTTCCCGTCGCGCAGCAGAATCGCATGAGACCATTCTTCCTCGCTTTGCTTCTGATGGCATTAGGGGCGCCTAGCGCCAGTGCACAGACTTCTGACGACTCCCAGAGCAAGGGCTCAATTCAGGGAACTGTCATCGACTCCAAGACTGGTCAGCCCTTACGAGGCGCCGACGTGACTCTGCGAGTTCTCTTTTCAGGCAGTCGTGGCGAGGCAAGTTCTGCCGCCTCCGATGCCGAAGGTCACTTTGCCTTCGACAATCTATCCGCCGGACGATATCGGCTTGCCGCGTCTCGCAATGGATACGTGAACCGCGATCCCCGCGTTTCCGGCCTGCGCGCAGGCATAGTCTCATTATCTTCAGGGCAACATGTCGACAGTATTGTTCTTAAGCTGATTCCCTCTGCGGTCCTCGCCGGACGCGTCACCAGCGAAGGCGATGAGCCCGTTCCCAACGTATCAGTGCAGGCGATGAAATTTACGTATCAGGGCGAGAAGCGCCAGTTATCCGACGTTGGCACCTCCACCACCAACGACCGCGGCGAATACCGCATCTGGGGCTTGGCTCCCGGCAAGTATTACGTTCGAGCTACACATCCACGCGGCCAGGCAGCGCGGCCCGGCGGTCAAGTCTACGTTCCCATTTTCTATCCCGGAGTAAGCGATATTTCCCGCACCCAAGCGATTGAACTTCATCCCGGCGATGAGATCACCGGAATCGACCTCAGTTTTGTTTCGCTGCGCTCGGTGCGGGTGAGCGGACACGTCGTCAGCGTTGGCTCCAGCGGCGTGAAGAACGCCCAGGTCACCCTCGTGGGTGGTTCTGGATCCATGACCTTCGCCGCCGGACAAGCCTCCACGGACGCCAAGGGCGCGTTCGAGATCCGCGGTGTCGCCCCCGGCTCTTACACGCTGATTGCCGAGCAATTCGGCAATGCCGATCCGGAGAAGGTAACTCGAGGACGCACCTCCGTTGAAGTCGGCGAGGCCAATCTCAACGATGTGGAGGTCATCATCGGCCCCGGCTCCAGCGTGAGTGGCCATGTTCATATCGACGGCAAGGGCAACCCTGACCTGACAAAGCTGACGGTGGCGCTCGATGCGCAGGATGATCTCTCCTCCATGGGCTTCGCCCCCGACGTCAGCAGTGTTCCTCTGCGCTCCGATGGTACCTTCAGCTTTCACGATGTCCCCGAAGGCACTTATCACATCAAATTACTACCCTTACCCGACGGTTATTACTTGAAGCCCAGCGGCGAAGGTGACGCCGTTGAGGCTGGCGTGAAGGTCGGACGCAACCATGCCGCTACAGTCGAACTAACTCTACGTACCGGTGCCGGACGCATCACCGGAACCGTAGCCAAAGACCAGCAACCATTCCCCGGCGCCACGGTCGTCCTAATTCCAGATGGAGCACGGCGCGGCCAGCCGCGCTTCTATCGCCAGGCCCTTACTGACGCCGGCGGCCGCTTCACTATCTCCAGCATAACTCCCGGAGACTACAAACTATTCGCATGGGAAGAGATCGAGCGTGGCATGTATCTCGATCCCGATTTTCTGCAATCCTATGAAGACTCCGGCAAGCCGGTGCACGTGGAAGAAGGCGGAAATCTAACGGTGCAACCGGACTTAATTCCAGCCAGCGATTAACTCGATCTAGATTCCAAAATAAATTTGATTCCGCGAGAGGCACTCATTGATGACAGTCCCGACGATCGTTCGGCGTCGGTGGGAAGACAGTGCCCTCTACTGACAGCCAGGCAGTGCGAAATTGGAGATATTGGTTTTCCAGATCACATTCAAAGAAGAATCCGTTCCCCAGTACTCGTTCACATACCAAAACGTGCAATCGTCGGTCGGATCTACCGAGATTCCCGAATAGGACCCCCATTGACCAGCGCCAGTTCCCGGGGTTACTTCCTCCTGTGTACCGGTCAAAAGTGTCACTTCGGTCGGCGAACCGCCGTTAAGGTTCCAGTACGAGGCATTAATTCCTGGGTCGGTCAGAGGGCTGGACACGCTGTAGCCTACGGCGGCGTTCCCCATCTTATCCTGCGCGATGCTCGGCAGGAAGCGGAAGTAGCTGATATCCGGAGTGATAATTCCCTGCTGGTGGACAGTCGGCGTTCCGCTCCCCCGCAGTTCGTACCAGTTGATCCCAGTCTGGAGGGCTAGGGGGGGCAGTTGCCCGTTCGGCGGGCTTTGAACGGTAGAGCTTATCAGGAAGGATTCGTACGGAACTGCCGCACTGGCGAAATTGCGATAGGCAAAGCGAGGCATGAACCGGTCGCCTACGGAGTCAATGTGTTGCCCCACCCCTCCCACCGCAGGCTCGGGAACACAGTTCGTGATTGCCGGATTTTGCGGGTCATACAAATAGCATCCGGGCGTGTAAGCTGGAAGAACCGCGACGCTTGTCAGGGTGTAGGCAAGCGACGAAGCCGTCCATGTTGGCGACGCGAAATCCCATAAGTTGAATGTAGGCGTGGTTGTAGGAAGAGGATTGCCTTCTAAGGTCGGATTTTGGATGCTGACCATGAATTCATCCCTGTTCGCCGGGGGCGCAGTCGTACCATCGATATCCGCCGGGATCAGGCTGTGGCCGAGATAAACGCCCGCGCTCAGAGGACCCGGAATCGAAACGCACTGCATCATTTGTGGAGTCTGGACGCTGCCTGACAACATAAGAGTACGATTAAAAGCGCACGCAACCGCTCCGGACTCAACCAGGGTATCCGGGTCGATTTTATCCATTCCAGCCCAGTAAGCGTTCCACCATGTGCCCAGCTTGGGCCAGTCAGGAAGATAAGAGTGCCCTAGCGAGTTCGCTCCCAGAGGCTGCGGGTCCAACTGAAAATCATACGGATACCATGTGAACGCGGAAGATGTAAGGTCGTCCGTACTAGAGACCGCGATGCAAAAATAAAAGTGATTAGCTCGGGTAGCTTTCCCGGCGATCACCCACCGGGATGCCAGCCGATCAAAAATAATGACGGCATCAAGCTGAATGCTGGTTCCCGCGCACTCCGGTGCAGTCCATGGCGTACCGATCAGCTGCGGCGAGGAATAAAACGGCTGCTGAGTCACCTTGTCGTACGCCTGATAGGAGTTATTCACATACTCCATGAATTGTTTGGTGCCGACGGCGCCATACGGGTCGATATCGGTCTGTCCTGCTCCTCCGGTAACTTCATCGGAATCCAGCCCATCAAAAGAAGTCACTGGGCTTACCGTCACGGTCGCGGTTAGTGGCGTGGATTGCTGGCCTGTTGCCGATGTCGCAATCGCGGTGTATATCGTCGTCTGAGTGGGCGGTGGGTTCACGCTGACGCCGCTGCCCGAGGTGGCAACCCTACCTGGACTGAAGCCGACGTTAGCGTTGATCACCACATATTGGGTATTCGAGGAAGATGCCCACGTCAACGTCACTGGCTGCCCGGCCAGCATTGCCATGGGATCGACGGAAAACGAAGTCATGGTCGGCGGCACTCCGTTCACGGTCACACTCACCGTATTCGTGGCCGTCGCGCCATTCGCGCCCGTCGCGGTTGCCGTATACGTTACGTTTGCTGTCGGGCTCACCGGATACGTGCCGCCGGTTGCGGCGGGAAAAGTATAGGTGAAGGCGTCGACGTTATCGGTAAGCACGACCTGAGTGGCGTTGCTTGCAATCACAGTCAGCGTCGTGGAGCTTCCGGTGGTGATCGACGTGGGATTGGCAGAAATAGTGACGGATGGAGGTGGGGGCGGAGTCGTGGTTTTTCCAGATGACCCGCCACAGCTCGCAAGCACAATGGTTAAGCCGAAAAGAAGTGCCGAGGAGTTAGCCCGCCCACGAAAATAGCCTGCGATGAAATTTCCCAATGCCGTCAAAGTCCCCATACCATCCTCAATCATGCTGTCATTTGAAGTGAGTTGTGCCACATCCGCTTAGGGGAAGCGGAATTCCCTGCCCTGGCAGGTTCAGTCCCGTAATGGTACCAGAAGGAGAGCTTACTCGATGCAGACTAGAGACTCTACTGAGGATTACTGAAGTTACCTTTTAACCCCTTTCCCCTAACGATCTCGAACGACGGATCTCGCGCTCATTTCAATGCGCTCACCGCCGGCTCAAGCCAGGAAAACAAAGCATTATTCAGCGTGGGAAATTGCGACACCAAAAGGCTGATCAGCGGCAACGCGACGAAGGTTCCCATGCGCAGCCAGAACGCCACACCCAGTTCTCCCGGCTTGGTCTGAGTCACGAGGCTAAGGATAGGGTCGCGATGAATCTGAGCCGACACAAAACCCACGACCCCGACAATGAAGACCAGCAGCAGAATGGCCTCGGAGCGCAATGCGGCCCTGGGCTCAAATGGGTAAGAGTTAACCGAGAGCAGCAGAAAAACATAGAGGCCGGCGACTGCAACGGTCAGGGTTCGCATGCGCAGCATCACGCTGACGATGAAATTGAGGTAAACCATTGCAACAAAACGCTCCGCCAGACGAGTGCACAGCGATGGTTCGGATTCGTCCTGGTCGTCCTTGCAACACACTACCGTAACGTTTTTGTCATCCCCTGCGGAGCCGGCCTCGTGAACGATCAGCCCTTCCTTACCACGCCACCTAAACTGCAAGTACCCCAGGACTGCGCCGCAAGTGTGCGCGATACGCTCCTGCACACGCTCATAGTTGTCGATGAAAAAATTTGAGCACTCAGGCTCCCTGGGTGCATCATGTTTTTCTTGTTGAGTCTCGAAGAATGAACTTTGTTCGCGGCGCGTACTGGAGCGCATCTGCGCCACCGCAGCCCGTGCTCCAAAGAAATCCGCGAATTTTTGGCGCATTTCGTTGATCGCACCGGTAGTGTTTCCGATATCGTCCGCCAGATCTTTTGCCTTCATCCGGTCGTCCCCGGAATCCGCCTTCACGGAGATGGTGGCGGCTTCGCGGCTAAGCTGTTCCAGGGTTTCCAGCTGCCGCGAGACCAACCGGGATGAATCCGCTCCCTGGCCTCCTCCCATCCGCCAAAAAGGCTCCAGCGTAAAGTTCAATTCGCCGAAGGCGCGCCGCAGAGGAAAACGATCGAGCGTAGTCAGGACTCTGCGGCACTCCAGCCAAGTCACGTACAGACGGAAAAGTGTGCCCAATAGAGCAAACATCACCGCGGCAAGCGAGATTGCGTAGATCCACTCGAAGTGCCGGGTTTCCAGAGTGAGCAGTGGATGAGCATAATTCAATACGCATAGCGAGATGCCAAAAAGCGCGATGATAGGAATGTAAATTCTGGGATCCCAAGAGCACGGCCTCATGACATCGGACAACTTCTTGACAAACTCCTCCGTTGGCCAAAAAGGCGCCATGACCCGCGGCCCGATATGGCGGGAGGAATCAGGATTTGGCAGATCGCGATTGCAGGGCAGGTTGGGTCGGCGCTTATCCACCAGCGCGAGACCGGAAAGCGAGAACCAGCCCCACCACCCTCCCGCCGCCAACAGGCAGAGCAAGGGCAGCAACGGCGATACGCCGGACGTAATATAAACGTAACGATAGAGAAACGAATTTTGCGCGTGGCCGGCGCCATAAAGGACCAAGAAAAATGCGAATAGAACGGCGGCGACAAGAATAAATGCCAAGCCCTCGTGAGTATCGCCCCTGCGGTTCAGTCCGCGGGCGCCAACCGTACAAAGCAGAAGAACCGCAATGCTGTCTATGATCACCCAGGCCGTGGGGAGAAATCCGAGCCCCGCCCAGTCCGCCCAAGGCCAAAGCAGCAAGAGCAGCGCCGACAACAGCAGCCAGCCTATTAAGAGAATCAACCCCGACCGGCACCGATCCTTAATTGGTGCCAGTACGGTCACGGCGGAGGTGCTTGCGAGGATTGAGCCGTTCCAGAGAAGCCACAAATATGCGGCTACCAGCATAAACACGAAGCCGGAGGCTAACCCTGAAAATGTGCGCTGCGAGGGCTTGAATTTGCGGGCCATGCGAGTGCAGCATTCTGGGTGACCGGGATACTGTTCGGCACATGGGCGGGCAACAATATAAATGGGTCTGGGTGAGGGTTCAATGTTCCCTTCTTTATGGCCGCCATCGGCCAGAATCGCCACCGGCCAAAACCCTCCACGGCCCAGCACCGTCAGCCAAACCACCGGCGCTAGAGGTTCCGTCGTCGGCTTGGGCGCACCCCCGAGTGACGGCCAGCCGTACTCCGCATAATGGGCCTCAGGCAGGCCCACTGAAGGAACTCTACAGCCGGGGGCCGGGGACGATTTGTCCGAAGGCGATTTAATGCACGCGATCTGCGAAAGCGCCGCATTGTAGGTGCCGGCGGCATACGCATTGGGAAAGATGTGATTCAAGCGAGGATTATCCACAGAATTTGGGATTGCGACTTCATCCGCCAAGACTGGTAATAACGAGTATGTCGTCAGTGCCATCACGCCATGCAAGAGCGACACGTCGTCCGCGTCACGGCTGAGGAGAAGGTCGGCAGGCATAGCCACCACCCGGGCCGCCGAATCGCTTTTCTTAAGAAACGCGCTGAGAAAAACCGCGTCCATGGGATTGGTGGCCTGCAGGACGACGAACTGAATATCGTGCAGGCGAATGGCTGCCACAATCCCCAACAGGATTGATTCCTGCGACAACGGAGTCTGGGAATGCGCATATTGCGGGACGGAATCATCGTCGCTGCCGGTGTCTTGCAAGTTGGTCGGCAAAGTGGAACGAACCTGATAGCTGTCAGTGGAGGAAGACGACTGCTGCTGGAATCCTTGCTGGTAAGCGCCGCGCAGTTGGGAGATATCGCGCGGGTAGTAGAGGCGCAGCACAGCGTCTTCGTAACCCTGCAAGGTACGCTCTTGCTCATTTGGCGTTTTCGAAGAAGCTTCGGCACGGGGCTGCTCAGCACAGGGTTTTTTCGAGTCTTGTGTAGGGCCAAACTCAAGATGTCCGTATGCCGTTTCGTCCTCGGTGAGCACCGCGATTCTGCCTGGAGCATAACCTCTGCGGTTTTCGAATTCTATGAAACTGCGTACCAGGTAGCGGTCGCTCTCCTGAAAGGTCGCGAAATCCACTTGGGGCGTACACTCGAATTGCCTCTTGAACCATCTCGCCGTTTCCCAACTGCTGACGCTGCCGCTGCGAATCACAATTCCGTTAAACTGCTCCTTCGGCAGCTGGTCGTCTATCAGGTGGGAGAGTGAGTATAGCGATCCGGAAAATGTCGGTCCTATGATGCGCAAGAGATCCTTAGCCTTGGAACCTCTTGCCTTATCCATCAGCTCGATCGCACGCTTGAATTGCTTTTTGCTGATGCCGCCGGTCGGTCTCTCTCCAACAACGAAGACGAACAGCGATGATTTTTTCTGCTGTCGATCTTGATCCGGATAAGCGGGACGAAAGATCATCAGCCCCGGCAAGTCTTCTTTGTTGCCCTGATAATCATCCTGCTGCAAACGAATACGAAAATCGGTGGATTCCGGATGCTCCTGGCTGTCCCAGGGCGTGGTGGCACGGTCAAATATCCAGCCGGCTTGTTGCGCGCCTTGCTGAATCGCATCCATCGTGCGATCAAAGAACAAACTGAGATACGTGTGGGCCGGGTCAGGAACTATCGCGATCGCGAAGTTGATTTCGTAGCTCTTACCCAGCCTGTCAAATTCTTCGTCCAAGCGCTTGCTGTCGCACACATCGGAGTCTGTTGGCGGAGGCAAGAAATCGTCGATGGTGTCAAGCAGATCTTTTTCCGCGCAGGGTTTGAGGGATTTTGACGCGGCTGCAACGCTGCGGAATAGCGCCTCTACCGACTGCTGATCGGCGGGCTTTGGCGATGGCGCCGGGCCGCCGGCGGGTGAGCCGGTGCGCAGTAAGCCCATTCCCAGTCCCAGCACCAATAGAGTTCCCAACCCACCACCCATCCCTTTTTGCATGAGTACCTCTTCGGAGAAATAAGCCTGCCACAGCGCGCAAGCGCACGCGCCAAAGCTCCGCTGCCATCAGCGGATCATGCTGACCGTCTTGATTTGAGCTGCGGCCCAGCGAGGGGAAGACGGGCAGGGCCGTTGAAGTACGGCGAAATTGTCCTACCGAACCCCATGAGTGTCAAGTGCAAAAACGGCTGGCCATCTTGGCACTGCACAAATGTAAGTGACTCTATGGATAGGGAGAGATACGGCAGCACTACAACTCAGTAGCTCGATTCACTGGAGTTTGCCATATTTTTCCCCAATTGGTATTCGTTTTCGCTCCCGCCAATCCTCCCACCAATCTTCCTCATTGACCGCGCAATGGATTTGTGATTAACTTCGCAGAATCAGGGGCGGGCTCGGCGCGATCCAATCGCGAAATGGTGCGGTAACGGAGGAGCCACAATGAAGTACATCGCTTGTGCCACCCTTGCTACTCTCATCTTTGCTCTGACCCTAAGCGCCAGTGCGCGGGATGTTGTCCTGCCCGCCGGCACGCTTCTGCAATGCACTCTCAACGAACCCAACTTTTCCAGCGCCACGGCGGCCGTGGGCGATCCCGTCCTCTGCCATTTGCGCGGCGTCACCGAATTCGGCCAGCAGGCGTTTCCGCGTGGCAGTTATTTGGTGGGGCACCTGGAGTCGGCGAAAGAGCCCGGCCACTTTTTTGGCAAGGGCAACATGAAGCTGCAGTTCGACCGCATCGGCTTGCCCAGCGGCGATCTTCCCCTAGATGCGAAGGTAATCGCGACCCGCGGCTACAGAGTGGGTAAGGAAGGCGATATAAAAGGAAACGGGCATGCCAAGCGCGATGTTGTCGAGTGGATGCTGCCTCCGTTGTGGCCGTGGAAGGTGATCATGCTTCCGGCGCGCGGTCCCCGGCCGGCGCTGAAAGGCGAGTCCGTGATGACTCTGCGGCTGATGGACGACGTTCAGGTTCCGCAGCTAGCGCAGCGCACCGTGCCCCCTGGCTGGCACTTCTTCAGCCAGCCCACAAACCAGTCGTTCCACCAGTCGCAATTCCAACCGGAGACGCCGCAGCTTTCCGTGCGCGCCGTTACTGCCACCGCAGATATGGAATTGACGGTGGCTCCGCAGGCTTCCTATGCCTCGTTGGTCAGGACTCTGCCGGCGCAGACGGCAGTTAACCCTGGCAGCTCGCCCGGCATGCCGGTTTTCGTGCTGACCACCGGAATGGCCTTGTCGGTGAGTGGTTACGGCTATCAGGATGGCCGGATTACTTACACGCTCGCCAGCGGTGGCGGCGGCGTCATCAGTACGGACGATGTCGACTGGGACACTACCACTCGCGTCAATTCGCAGCGTGGCGTGCGGGTTACTCTGCACAGCAAGCGCATAAGTCAACTAACTCCGGGGCTGTAAGCAGGCTGCGGACAATCTATTTTCTTTGACTTTTAATCGAGCCGGACATGCTTGGATGCTTGTCCGGCCCTAAGTATGCGTTATCGTTGAATGCTTCGCTCTTACTCTTCGGCGAGTTCGACTACACGCGTCAGATTTTTCGGCGAGTCGGGATTGAGGCCTTTTTTCAACCCATAGTAAACGCCGTAGAGCTGGCCGCCAATCGCAAAGGCCGCGAGACGCGCGTACTCGGGTGAGTCGAGGCCAAGTTCGATGGCGAAATCGGAGGCACATTTCGCTCTCGCATCCACTCGATTCGCAATCACCATCGTGGCCGCGCCGAGCGCTTTCATTTCTTCGAGCAACTCCAGCTCGGCGTCGTAGGAGGTCTCCGCCATCAAGAATGTGATCAACGTGTCCGGCCCCGCAATGGATTTCGGACCGTGACGGAACTCCAGCGAGTGAAATACCTGGGCATAGGAGCACGAGGATTCCGTCACCTTCAACATGCACTCCGAGGCGATGCCGAACAGCGGGCCTTGCGCCAGGAAAACAAAATCGGAGAAGGTGCGGGACTCTGCGAACCGTTGCAACCGCTCCGGCATGCCCTTCAGCAGAGGGTGCACTTGCTGCGGTAGTTCGAGCAAGGCGCGAGCGAAGGCATCGTTGCCGGAGATGCTCGCCCCCAGATATTGCAGCCCCAGTAACATGGAAGTGAACGAGCGCGTCATCACCGTGCTCTTCTCGTTGGCCTCGAGAATTTTCAAGGTCACGCTGCATGCAGCTTCCAGCGGCTGGCCATCGGTGCAGGTGATTCCCAAGGTGCGAAGATCCAGAGTTTTCTCCAGCATCTGCGCGGCTCGGATTGCCTCCGAGGTGCGGCCCGAGCGCGAAATCACCACTGGAATGTAATGCCGTTCCGCATTCAGTGTCAGCGCCGGATACATCAGCAGATCGGAAGCGGCAACCGCCCGAGCCGGCAGTTTGAGATGATTGAAACTTGCGGCGGCAGCCAACGCGAGATAGTAACTCGTTCCACATCCGACGAAAATCCACTCCGCTTCTGGCCGGGCCATTTGAATGGCGGCGCGAAGTTCCTCGCCGGCCGCCAGCTTTCCCAGGCACTCGCTCCAGCAGCGCGGTTGAGAAAATATCTCCGTCAGCGTGTGCCGGCCCTGCTCCGTGATCTCTGCCGATTTCATTGCCATCGTTTCCTTGCGTCACACCAGTGTGACTTTTACTCCCGCCTCTTTGAGGGCGTTCAAATCCGCTTTTGGAATCTGTTTGTCCGTGATCACTTCGTGAACTTTTGTGACCGGCATGATGTTGCACAGGCTGCGGCGGCCGAATTTGCTGGAGTCGCAAACTGCAACCGTCCGGCGGGAAATCTCGACCATCGCCCGGTTCACTTCCGACTCCAATAAATTCGGAGTGAAAAGCCCCACCTTGGTGTCGAATCCGTCGACGCCCAAAAAGAGGATGTCCGCGCTCAGTTGGCGCAACGTGCGCTCAGCCAACGGGCCCACCAGAGAGAACGAATTCTTGCGCAGCGTACCTCCCGTGAGAATCACCTCAATGTGTGTACCGGCCAGTTCTGCCGCAATGTTGATCGCATTGGTGATCACAGTCAGTTGCGCCAAATCTTTCAAAGCTCTCGCGATCGCTGTCGTGGTCGTGCCGGAATCGAGCAGCACGGACTGGCCTTCGTCAACCAGACCGGCCGCTGCCAGCGCAATCTGCATCTTCTGCTTGCGGTGCAGTTTCTCTTTCTCGCGCAGCGTCGGATCGAGCAATGCGCCAGCCTGCACGGGCAATGCGCCACCGTGCGTGCGCTGGATAACTCCCTGCCCATCCAGGAACTCCAGATCCTTGCGGATTGTTATCTGGGAAATACCGAACTGCCGCGCCAGGTCCTTGACCAGCACGCGCCCATCCCGGTGGAGCACTCCCAGAATTTCACGGCGGCGTTCTTCGTTGAGCAAACCGTTCGCAGGCATGATGTTTCGTTTTGTTTCGAATAGTAACTTTCGTCGAGGAGCGAGACAATTGTCAAGGCCGCGCCCGCCGCGCGCTTCCCTCCCCCACTTCCTTCGCCGCCGCTTTCCCTGCGCTTTGTCCTGTGCCCTTGAACTCCGCAAATAGTCGCTCCGCATTGCGATGGTAGACCTTTTCCAGCACATCATCGGGCAAGCCCAGGCCGTAAATCATCCAGCGCCCCTGCTGTGGATATTGCGCATAAGGAAAGTATTCGTCATCGGTCTCGAACCAGCGAAAATAATTCCGGTACATCGACTCGCCCGCACCCTCGTCGGTTCCGAACATGATGCGATCGGAGTACTTCATAAAGATTTCCCGGGTCCGCCGCGGCTGCCGTCCGAGTTCTCCTTCGCGCGCCCCGGTTTCGATCATGACATTGAGAAACTTTTGCAGCGTTTGTTCGACGAAGTCCAGATTCTCCGGCCAACTGCCAAAATGCAGCGCCGCAAATGTTGTATGCGGATGCTTGGCAAACATTCGGTCGCGTTGCGCCATTAACTCTGGCAGGGACGGATACTGCGGACCATAAAAGCTCCAGTCCGGATGCTCGATGAGCTCCTCATAACGTTCGTTGTGGGCGTCGATCGGATGAAAAAACGCTTCCGGATCACCCACATGAATAAACACTGGGATGCCAAGGCGTCCGCATTCCTCCCACACCGGATCAAGTCGGGAATCGTCGATGGTGATCAGCTTTCCCGTTGCATCGCGCACCCCCAGGCCGAGTTCTTTCAGAATTTTCAACCCGCGCGCCCCCCGCGCCACGGAGTCGCGCAGTTGTTGCACCATGAGCTGGCTGAAATTCGGATCGTTGATCTTCGACCAGTCGAATTGCGTAAACACAAGGAATCGTCCAGGGTAGGGCTTGACCATGGTATCGACAATGGTCTGCAGTTTGTCGCCCCACATCCCAGTAAGAATAACAATGGTCTTGATGTTGAGCCGATCCATGCGCGCAACCATTTCTTTGGGATCGACGCGATCTCCGATGCCGACCGCATCGTTGGTGTGCGTGTGCACGTCGATCACCGGAAACTTGGCGCGCTGGACTTCGTGAGCGGCGGCATGAAGCGCGGGCTCCGGCTGAAAATCTTTCAGCAGGATGGTCTTCTTGCTATCCGCATCGGCAGCGGGTTTGTAGCCGATGCCGGTTTGCTGCGCAATCAACTGCAGAGCAGGCAGCGCTACGAACAACACCGCCGCGGTAAGCCATCGCCTCACAAGACCGGCGAACGCAGAGACTCCAACTCGTCTTGTGAACACAGCTTGATCCATATTAAAAATCCAAACCAGCGAAACGACAGCATCAAAAATAAAACTTGAGCGCAAACTGAATCTGCCGTGGAGCCCGCGCCGCCAGCGGGAATCCGAAGCCGCTCTGGGGATTTGTTGGGTTGAGTTCCAGAGGAGTTGGTTCGGCGCTAATTGCGCCAAACTGCCCAAACAGATAGTTCACGTGGTTCAGCACATTAAAGAATTCCGCGCGGAATTCGAGATGTTTCTGTTCGCTGATGGGAAATTGCTTAACCAGCGAAGTGTCCCAGGTCTTGTATCCTGGCCCCTCGATATCGTTGCGCGGGGCGTTGCCAAAGGTCCCCAGGGTTGTATTATTGGCAAACGCGCAGGTGTTGAACAGCGTTCCAGGAATACAAGGCGTCGTGTTCGGATTGCCGACCAGGTTGGGCCGCGAGCAATAAAACCCAACGGTGCCGCCGCAATCGGAATTTGAAACGGACACGATATCGGTCGCGGTATAGTAATTTCCCGTGGCCGCGGAAAACACGCCGGACATTTGCCAGTCGCCAAGAATCTGGTTCACCACTCCGGAAGTATTCGCCGCGAACCTGCGCCCGTGCCCGAATGGCAAGTCAAAGACGTAGCTGAACACAAAGCGCTGCCGCACGTCGAAATCGGCGTTGCCGTAATTCTGGTTGGGGAAACGCTGGTCCTGGAAATCGCCGTTGTTCACCGATCCCAGGCTGGCGCTGGAGGCGTTATCCAGCGCGTGTGCGAAAGTGTAGGACGCTTCATATTGAAGTCCGTGCGAGTAGCGCTTTTCCAAGCGAACCTGGAGAGAATCGTAATTCGATTGCGTATTCGAGCGCAGAGTGTCAATGGCCGCGTCCAGCGCGGGATTGCAGAATTGCCCTTGCGTCACCAGCGAACACGGCCCGCCGGTCCCGCCGGGCCAGTCGTTATTGTTGGCAGGCCGCCGAGGTGCGAGTGCGTCGGATGGATTGGGATCGGGCACAGCCTGATTAGCGTTATAGAAAGCGAACAGCTTCAGACCGCGAGAGCCGCCATAGGAAACTTCGAGCACATTATCGGCAGGAAGTTGATACTCCCAACCCAAATGCCATTGCTGAGTGTAGGGCGTAACAAGGTGGGGAGCGAGCGAGTAGAGACTAGGCGTGTTCGGGTCGCTCAGCGAATTGCTGGGAAAACCTTGCGACAGTACGTTGAGTGGCAGCGTTCCGGAAATCGAGCAATCCAGCACTGCCGCATTTGCCGCGGGAACGCTGCAGTTTGGATTGAATACCTGCGAAGCAAAAAATGGGGGATTGAAGCCGGGGCTCGGATTGGAAAACGGTCCGTTTTCCTGTCCGCCATAAAAAATGCCATAGCCGGCGCGCATGACGAGTTTGTTGGCGAGCGCGTACGCCAATCCGATGCGAGGCGCGAAATTATTAAGGTCAGGCGAAATCAGTCCCCGAGAACCGTTGCGCAGGACGGTAAGCTCCGTTCCAAGAGTAGGAGTGAGCTGCTTATTTTGTCCGCTGGGGACGATCAGCGACTGCGAATTGAAATCGAATGTCGCCTGATTGTTATTTGCTTCCTTGATCGTTGCGAACAATTCATAACGCAAACCCAGATTCAATGTCAGCTTGGGCGTCATCTTGAAATCGTCGAGCGCATAGAAGGCATAAATGTTTCGGCGATAGTCGATGTTGTTCAGCCCGGTAATGCTGCCGCCGTCGGGAATGCCGAGCAGGAACGTGGCGATGGATTCGCCGCCGGAGCCAGGGGAAGCTGGATTATCGGTGAAGTCGCTGCCAAAGCTCATGGTCCCGCGGGCTGCCGCGGGCTCGAGAATTGTGAATTGTTCAAAGCGAAGTTCGGCGCCGAACTTCGCAGCATGGCGTCCGCGTACCCAACTTAAGTTGTCGGTGAAAACGTAGCTGTGCTGAGATTCGATGGCGGGGAGATATCCCGAGCTGCCGATGGCGGCGGTGCCATCGCTGAAGCCGATGGAAGGCAGGCCGCCGAGGTCGGGTCCGTAGGGAACTCCAGGGAAGCCCAGTTGCTGGGAAACGTTCACGTTGTAGTTCAGGTTGTAGCGATGCGAATCCAGGTGATTGAAGCCAAAGCGAAATTCGTTGATTAGATTATTGCGAAAGGTGTGAATCTCGCTGGCGGCGAGTCCTTCCGCTACATTGTCGCTGTATCCATCCTGAAAGCTGCCGCCGTCGAGCGCGTTGTTGAAGGGCGACGGGAGAAACGTTCTGTCATTGCCGTAGCTGAAGCGCGCAAAGAAATTATCTTTGTCGCTAATAATCTGATCGAAGCGAATGTCGAACTTGTCTTCCGTCTCGCTGCGCTTGGGATCTGCAAGAAAGTTGTTGCCGCCTCCCTCCGTAGTATTGGAGATGGGAAAGAGCGCGGCCAGACGCGATGCGAGTGGATCGGCGGTGCCCGTCGGGAAAATGTTGGTTGGCTGCCCGCCGGAGTAACCTCCGACCGGAACGCCGCAGTAGCCATTGGGATTGGCCGCAGACGCCCCCACGAGACGTGAATTGAAGACCTCGCCCTGATAAGTCGGGTTGCCGTTGCAATCGAGCGCAATCTGATTGGTGGGATTGCCATTCACATCCACTGCCATCGCCGGCGTGTTGGTAAGAAATGCGGAGAAATCCCCGCTAATCTCGGCTTGCGTAGGAACGGTCGAAAGCTGCGGCAACCCCTGCCGGATGCGCAGCCCTTCGTAGTCCCCGAAGAAAAACATTTTGTTCTTAACGATGGGCCCGCCCAGCGTAAACCCAAACTGGTTCTGTTTGTAAGGCTGCTGGCCGAACTGGTCAAAGGGGTTGGTGGCGTCAACTTTTTCGTTTCGCAAAAACTCGAAGACATCGCCGTGAAACTTGTTGGTTCCGGACTTGATGACGGCGTTCATGATCGCGCCGTTGCCGCGGCCGAATTCGGCACTGTAGGAATTCGTCTCAACTTTGAATTCTGCAATCGCGTCCACCGAAGGCTGAACTACATAGGCGGCGCCATTCAACACATCTCCCAGATTCGCGTTGTTATCGATGCCATCCAGAAGAAAATTGTTTTGCAAGGAGCGCGCGCCGTTGGAGCTGAAGCCATAAGTAGTTTCAACGCGCGATCCGGGTTCGGCGGCGGCGATGCCCACTCCAAGCAACGCAAGTTGCGCGTAGTTGCGTCCGTTCAGCGGCAGCGCATTGATCCTCCGGCTATCGACCACCTGCCCGAGTTCGGAAGTTTCCGTTTCTAGTTGTGCGCCCTGGCCAGTAACCGTCATGGTTTCCGTGGCCATGCCGGGCTCCAGCTTTATATCCAAGCCAACCCGATCCTGAATGTCTACCTGAACCGGCCCTGCAACTTCTTTTTTGAAGCCTGGCTTCTCCACCGTCACGCTGTAGCGTCCAATTCTGAGCGGACTCGCAACATACTCGCCTCCATCGTTGGTAAAGAGCGTTAGCTGAATACCTCGATCCACATCGGTCACCGTAACCTTCGCCCCTGTAACCACCGCGCCACTGGGATCACGCACCAGGCCCACAATCGCGCCGGCATCTTTTTGCGCCCAGAGCGCTGTACTTAAAGCGAGAGATACAACCACCAGCGATACGCATGTGAGAAAGACCGAACAGATTTGCAGGCGACGGAAACGCACAAGCATGGCGAACTCCTTGATGCTAATCCCGACTCGGTTCCAGCCGGATTTGGGCTGGAGCACAATGGGAGTGCTGAATTGCGACTTACGGTGTAATATTACGAACGATTACTTTTACTTTCGTTTGATAGCGTTTGTCAACTGGCATATTTTGCGGTTTTCTCTCCGATGGCCTGGGACAGTGGATGAGCGCTGGTCAGGCGCGACGCATACTCGCACGATCGAAGTACACAACGAGGACTGAATCATGATCGCCGGTAAATCAGGAACACTGCTGCTTACCCTAGCACTCACGTTAACCCTGGCGGCTTCGGCCTGCTCAAGAACTTCGCAGCCCTCGCCGGAACAATCTCAAAAGGGAGCCGATACCAAATCCGAACCGGCAAAAGCCTCGACCATCCAAGTGCAGGTACAGCCCGGCGCCCCGCTTGTGCTCACCACCGGCGCCACGGAATTTCAGATCCGCCCGGACGGATATATCCAGGCATTCCTGTTGAAGGACGGAAATAAGCTTTCACTCGACGACCCCGGCGCCGAACCTCTCGCCGATGGCGATTTCGTGCGCGTCGGCGACCAAGACATCCATTTCGCACTCGACCTTGATCGTGTTCAGGTACGCGAGGCCACGGGCAAAATGGGCTCTGGCAAGCGCGTTGAGATTCCCCAGCGCCAACTCGGATCTTCAGGCTTAGGATTGCAGAGTGTGCTGGCCATCGAAGTCTATGACAACTTTCCGAACATCCTCCTGAGCACGGTGGAATACAAGAACACCGGCGCGTCCGACGTCATCATCGAAAAAAGCGTGAACCAGCGGCGCAAACTCAATGCGCGCCTGTCGGATGCAAAGGCGAAACCCTGGGAAATGTGGTCCTTCCACGGTTCCAGCTACGACTGGGGAAAAGACGATGTAGTCAAACTTACGCCCGCATTTTCTCAACCCAATGTGATGGGAGAAATGGTGAAAGGCGGCTACGGCGGCGGCATCCCAGTCGTCGCTTTTTGGACGGGCCAAGTCGGAGAAGCCGTCGGCCACGTCGAGACGATTCCGATTCCCTCCGCGATCCCCGCAAGAGTTGGAACCGATGGGCGGCTGAATGCCGAGGTGGACTATCCCGCCCATGTCACGCTGAAGCCCGGCGAGACATATTCCACTCCGCGCAGCTTTCTCTCCGTCTTCGCTGGCGATTTCTACGAGCCGCTGCGGATCTGGTCCAGCGTGCTGCAGAAAGAAGGCTGGGAGCTTCCCAAGCCCTCGGCCGAAGCTTACAACGTGAGTTGGTGCGGCTGGGGATATGACGCTGACGTAACTCCGGCGCAGATGCTGGGCACAGTTCCCAAGCTGAAAGAAATGGGCATCAAGTGGGTAACGCTCGACGACCGCTGGTTCGATGTTTACGGCGACTGGAATCCGCGCAAGGATACATTTCCCGGCGATTCGATTAAGAAGATGGTCGATGACTTCCACAAAGACGGCATGCTAACGCAGTTGTGGTGGCTTCCGCTCGCGGTAGAAGATGGCGAAGGCAAGTACGAATCGCACAAATACTCGGTGGCGAAGATCGCGCAGGAACATCCCGAGTGGCTGATTCTGGATAAGAACGGCAAGCACGCGCACATGACTCGCGGCCTGGCGGTGTTATGTCCGGCAGTTCCCGAGGTGAGAGCCTACCACAAGCAACTCACGGAGAAATTTATTCGCGATTGGGGATTCGACGGCAGCAAGCTCGATAACATTTACAGCGTTCCGCAATGTTACAACCCGGCCCATCATCACAAGTCGCCGCAGGATTCCGTCAATGCGATGGGCGACATCTACAAGGAAATTTTCCAGACCACTCGCGCACTAAAACCGCAGAGCGTGACGCAGAGCTGCCCCTGCGGCACTCCGCCGTCGCTGGCATGGCTGCCCTTCATGGATCAGGCCGTAACCGCCGATCCGGTGGGCGCGGTGCAGGTGCGGCGCCGCATCAAAATGTATAAAGCTTTGCTTGGGCCAGAATCCGCTGTCTACGGGGATCACGTTGAACTTTCCGCCATGACCAAAGTAGGCAACGACTGGAAAGAGCATGGCGACGATTTCGCCTCCACCATTGGAACCGGAGGCGTGGTAGGGACGAAGTTCGTGTGGCCCGATCCCGGCCCGAAGTTCAAAGACGTCAATCTGACTGCCGCGAAGGAAGAGCGCTGGAAAAAGTGGATCGCTCTATACAACGAGAAAATGCTTTCGAAAGGCGAGTTCGAAGACCTTTACGTAACCGGTTACGATACGCCCGAGGCATACGCCATTGCGAAAGATGGCAAAATGTACTACGCATTCTTCGAGCCCTCCGATTGGAAAGGTGAAGTCGAACTTCGCGGATTGAAGCCCGGTAAATATAAGGTAAGCGACTATAGCGAAGGAAAAGATCTCGGCACACTCGACGCGGCCGCCAATGGCGTAGCGAAATTAACCGCCGAATTCAAAGACCACCTGCTGCTGGAGGCCAGCCCGCAGCCATAAGACGAGGACAATTTCACGGTGATGGGGGCCCCGGGCGGAGTCGAACCGCCGACCAACGGTTTAGGAAACCGCTGCTCTATCCAACTGAGCTACGGGGCCATCGCTCGCAACCTGATTATCTCATGCTGATTTGCAGACGCAGAACCGCGAATCCGCCTCCCGCCGCAAATACCAGACGGTACATACATTATATTGGTCTATATTGTTCTCTTCACTATTGTTACCGACAGCATTGACCGGCGCGGCCAGGGCAGGCTGTTGACCGCACCTCAGGCTGACTGTAGGATTTCGTTCCGATGAAACGGAGCGAACAGGTGCCATGAGAAAACGATCCCTATTTTTCGCTGCCTCCCTCCTGCTGACTCTTCATGCCGTACTGGCGCAGTCTCAGCAATTATCCGTACAGACGGGGAGCGCAAAGCCAACCGTGCTGACTCTGGCTGACTTGGAGGCGTTACCGCGCGTCAAAGTCACGACGGACAAGCCGGGCGCGTCCACTGTGTTTGAGGGAGTTGCCCTCGAAGCGGTGCTGGAGAAAGCTGGCGTTCCATTTGGAGAAACTCTACGCGGAAAGCGCCTGGCATCCTGTTTGTTAGTAGAGGGCGCCGACGGATATCGAGCCGTGATTGCGCTGCCTGAACTCGACCCAGCCTTCTCCGACAAGCAGATCATCCTCGCTTTCTCGAAAGATGGAAAGCCGCTCGATGACAAGGAAGGCCCTTACCGCATTGTTATACCTGAGGAAAAAAGAATGGCGCGATGGGTGCGGCAGGTAACGACATTAAAGATCGTGGACGTGCAGTAACAACTTCACTCTTTCTGAATCATCTCTGTTGCTTTAACTGCGACCGTGACCGTATCGTGTAAATGCCAGGAGAGAAACTATGAGGTTCCGGCGATTGAGCATCATTCTGATCCTGGCGGCTGCGGTCATTTCTCAGTTGTGTTCGGCCCAGGAAATAACCGTTGCCGCGGCTGCCGACCTTCAATTTGCCATGCAGGACGTCGCCGCCCGCTACCAAAAAGAAACCGGAAAAACGGTGAAGGTTATTTACGGCTCCTCGGGTAACTTTTTTCAGCAGATTCAGAACGGCGCTCCCTTCGACGTGTTTTTTTCCGCGAATCTTGACTACGCGAAGCAACTCGAGTCCGCAGGATTGGCCGACGCCGGAAGTTATTACGAATACGCCGCCGGCAAGATTGTGCTCTGGGTACCCAATGCCTCGAAACTCGATCTGAACCTGGGGATGAAGGCGTTGCTCGATCTTTCAGTGAAGAAGATCGCTGTCGCAAATCCGCAACACGCTCCCTATGGGCAGGCCGCAGTCGCGGCTATGCGGAAGGCGAACGTCTACGAACAAGTAAAAGACAAGCTCGTGCTGGGCGAAAACATTTCCCAGACGGCTTCATTCGTGGTCGCGGGGGCGGCGGAGGTGGGCATTGTGGCCTTGTCCCTCGCCTTGTCTCCGGGCATGAAAGACAAAGGACGCTACGTGGAGGTTCCCGCTTCCGACTATCCTCCCATTCAACAAGCTTGCGTCATCCTTAGCTCGTCAAAGAACAAGGAGGCGGCG